>WNFD01002444.1_pt1 | contig 18705 bp, 13 predicted proteins | sample 5400491 | NCBI WGS metagenome assembly WNFD01 (sample SAMN13153343, study PRJNA577476) | soil metagenome | isolation source: 120 cm saprolite under Douglas fir tree site 2 hole 2 replicate 2 | place: USA:California | collected 2015-04-18 | reverse complement strand
CGGCGTCGACAGCCGAATCGTCGAGAATACTAGTTGAAGAGTAAAGATTTGGCGCATTGCTAACTAGTTCTTTGTACTTAGTGCTTTGTACTTAGTGCTTTGTACTTAGTGCTTTGTGCGCTAATTCGACTTGATGCGTTGGTCAACCGAACGGAGAAACGCGTTTAGTTTCGGGGTCAACTCCTCAATCAGGAGCCGAAGCTTCTTAACTTCAGATTGTGACAACAGTTTTCTTATATACGAGCGGCGCAACCAATGAATAGTCTCGTACAACGACCCGCGGGCCATCCTCACGAAACGTCTGTTATCCTGGTGGCTACCTCGGCCGCTGCCCTCCGCTATGTTTGCTCCAATGCTATCCGCGGAGCGAACGATCTGTTTACCGACTGTATCTTTAGCAAATGAATCCCAAGCGATGACGATGTTCCAAATGCTATCGGCGATCTTCTCGGATAACTGATAGACCTGAAGTTTCTCAAAATTTGTTCTCTCCATATGGTCCTTCGTTTCTAGCCGACAACACGAATAAGACGTCTAAGCACCAAGTACAAAGCACTAAGTACTATCTCTTAGACTTTCGCTTTCTTCATCAAACCAAACTTCTTCAACGGCCCGCGAAACATCGCTTCAGCAGCGACGAAAACAATCACGATCCCCTGCAGCATGTCCACAATGTCTTTGGAAACATGAACAGTGTAGGCATCAACAAAGATGCCGCCGCGCAGCAAAATCGCGAACAGAATCGCGGCGAGAAAGACTCCGACCGGATGGTTGCGGCCGAGCAAAGCCACGGCAATGCCGACGAATCCGTAGTTCGCCGAAAAGCCGTCGTAGTAGCGGTGGCGATAGCCCAGCACTTCGTTGATGCCCACCATGCCGGCCAACCCGCCTGAGATCGACATCGCTAAAATTATCTGCTTGCGGATCGAGATGCCGCCGTATTCCGCCGCCGACGGATTCGCGCCTGTCGCCCGCAGTTCGTAACCCCACTTTGTCTTCCACAAGAAGATATAGACCAGAATGCAAGCGATCACCGCGAAGATGAACGCGATGTTCAGTGGAATCCGCGCCGGCAAACCGGGAATGAATCTGCCCAGCGTCGGCAGGTTGGCGCTCGGGCTAATCTGCGCGGTCTGCATGATCGCGTCGCCGGGAATCTTGAAATGATATTGCGTGAAGTAACTGAGCAGCGCGACCGCGATAAAGTTCAACATGATCGTGTTGATGACTTCATGCGATCCGAAACGCGCCTTCAACAATCCCGGAATGCCGCCCCAAATTGCGCCACCGGCGATCGCGACGATACAGCACAGGGGCAGGAGCACCGGCGCCGGCAGATTGGCAATCGGCGAACTAAGGACTTGCCCCGATCCTGGATTAACGATCGAGATGCCGCCGAACTTGATTCCGACCCAGGCGGTGGCGAACGCCGCGACATAGAGCTGGCCCTCGGCGCCGATATTCAAAAGACCACAGCGAAAGGCCACGGCCACCGCAAGCCCGGTAAAAATCAGCGGCGTCGCGTTGAAAAGCGTGTAGCCAATTCCATCGGGCCACGAAAACGCGCTCCCGAGCAGCAACCTATAAGTCTCTAACGGGCTGTCGCCGATGATCCATACGACGATGCCGCCGACGATGAAGGCGGCGATGACGGCAATCAGTGGAAACAGAATCTCGCGTAAGAGTCTCATGTTTTAAGCGCCATCAGGCGCGCAATGTTTATAGCTATAAACTCCTTCTATTTCCTTTCTCTTCGCGGCCGCGAAAGCAGCTTTCGCAACCGCGAAGAACGATGTGGGAACAGGATGCACGCGACTATAAACATAGCGTGCCTACGGCACTCATTTATGTCCTCCCGTCATCATCAATCCAATCTCTTCATTAGTCACGGTCTTCGGATCGACCTCGCCCGCTATCCGCCCGTTGTGCAGCACCAGCAAGCGATCCGACAACGAAGTCACTTCTTCCAATTCGGCAGAAACCAAAAGCACGGCGCAACCGGCGTCGCGCAGGGCCACGAGTTTTCGATGGATGAATTCGATCGCGCCGATATCGACGCCGCGAGTTGGCTGTGAAACCAGCAGCAACTTGGGCGGCAGTTCAAACTCGCGACCGATGATCAGCTTTTGTTGGTTGCCGCCCGAAAGCGCGCGCGCCGGCAGCGCGGGATTCGGCGGCCGCACATCAAAGTCGCGAATCACTTGCTCAGTGCGGCGCAGAATCCCCTTCTGATCCAGCAGAATTCCGTTCGCGGAAACGGCGGGCTTGCGATAATGAACCCCGAGAATCGTGTTCTCAGCGAGACTGAAATCCAGCAGCAGACCGCGCCGGTGACGATCCTCCGGGACATGAGCAATACCCAACTCTCTTCGCTTGCGCGCATCAAGTCGGGTAATGTCCTGGCCTTCAAAAACCATCGTCCCAGAGAGGTGCGACCCGGGAATCAAACCAGCCAGCGCTTCAATCAACTCAGTCTGGCCGTTGCCCTCAACGCCCGCAATGCCGACTATTTCGCCGGCGTGCACTTCGAACGAAACGCCATCAAGCCGTTTGCCGCCATCACGCCCGGCAATTGAAAGATCGCGCACACTCAGAACCGTGGCACGGGGCTTAGCTTCGGGCTTTTCGACCCGCAAGAGCACTTCGCGGCCAACCATCAGCCGCGCCAACTCGGCGGCATTCGTGGCGCTGGTTTTCAGATCGCCGACGACGCGACCATCGCGCATCACGGTTACGTTATCGGAAATCGCGAGCACCTCGGAAAGCTTATGCGTGATGATCACGATCGTCTTGCCCTGCTCGCGCATGCGGCGCAGGATGGCGAAGAACTCTTCCACTTCCTGCGGCGTCAAAACGGCAGTCGGTTCGTCAAGGATTAATAATTGAGCGTGGCGGTAAAGCGCTTTTAGTAATTCGACTCGCTGCTGCTGTCCGACCGAGAGACTTTCGATGGTGGCGTTCGGCTCGACGGCGAGCTTGAATTCATCAGAAACCTTCCGAATCTCGTCCGCGGCTTTCTTCAAATCCAGCGAAGCCGCGCTTCCCGGCTCAGCGCCAAGCACAATGTTTTCGGCCACAGTCATCGGCTCGACCAGCATGAAGTGCTGGTGGACCATCCCGATGCCAAGCGCGATTGCATCGTGCGGCGTGCGAATCTCGCGCATCTGGCCATTGATCAGAATCTCGCCGCCATCGGCCGTGTAGAATCCGTAGGCGATGCGCATCGCCGTGGATTTGCCGGCGCCGTTTTCACCGACGATGGCGTGAATCGTGGCCGGCTCGACTTTGATGCAGACCGCATCATTGGCCAAAACCGCGCCAAAGCGTTTGGTGATGTTGCGCAGCTCGATCACTGGTTCATCCTGTCGATCACAGTAATTTGCTTCGCTATGATTTTCTTTTTTGCCTCTTCGGCCGCGCGGATGGCCTCGGGCGAAACAAGGTTTTGGTTGTTGCTATCCATCACATAGCCCACCCCATCGGTGTCGAGACCAAACTCGTGAAAACCGCCCTTAAATTTGTGCGCCGCCACGTCTTTGATGATGTCGTAAACCGCGTTGTCGACGCGCTTGACCATGCTCGTCAGGACAAATCCCGGCTTGACCATGTTTTGATTTGAATCGACGCCGATCACAAAATGCGTCGCGCGGCCGTTTTCTTTTCCGGATTGCTCGACTGCGTCAAAAGCGCCCAGCCCGGAATTACCGGCAGCAGTAAAAATCACATCCGCGCCTTTGTTGATTTGCGCCAGCGCAATTTCTTTGCCTTTGCCGGGATTATTCCAGGCCGCATCCGTAACGCCGACATAATTCTGAATGACTTGAATTTTCGGATTCGCGGCCTTCGCACCTTCTTCAAAGCCGCCCTCAAACCGGTGAATCAACCCGATGTCCATCCCGCCGATAAAACCGAGAGTGCCGGTCTTAGAGGTCATTCCGGCGATGAGGCCCACCAGATAAGAACCCTCATGTTCCTTGAAAACCAGCGAAGCGACGTTGGCTTTCGGCGTCTTGCCGTCGGCTTCGAAAATCACGCCATCGATGATCGCAAACTGGAGATTCGGATAATCGTTCGCTACCGATTGCATGATTGGGCCCTGAGCAAAGCCTACCCCGATGATCAGATCGTAACCGCGCTCAGCAAACGCGCGCATCGCCGGCTCGATAGAAACCGGATTGCCGGGTTCGACGTCGCGGAGGATTATGTCCAACTTCGGTTTGCCACAGCTCGTTTTGCCGTCAGGAAACATGCCGGTTTCGGCGCATTTCACGCCCGTCCAGGCCGCCGCGTTGAAAGAACGATCGTCTTTGCCGCCAATATCAAAAACAATCCCAACGTGAATCTTCGATTTATCGTCGGCGCCGTACAGCGAGCGATTGCACGCCGGACCGACGAACACGAGCGAAGAGAGCAAGAGCAAGACTAGTAAAAGTTTAAGTTTCATTAGGCGAAACCAATTTGGAGGCGCTGACTTGTCAGCGCTTTCCAAAGCGGCGACTAGTCGCCGCACTCCAAATTCACCCGTCGATCACTTCCTTGATCAAGACGGGCAGTTCCGGACGTGCGTCGCCAATTTCGTAAGCCGTTCGAATTCGCGGCGCGGCTTGCTGACCTCGATTCGAGTCGGCGCAATAGACCAGGCCGATCACATCGCCGGTGCGAACTTCATCGCCGATCTTAACTTCGCTCACAAATCCCACCGCCGGATCGATCTGATCTTCCACCCGCACGCGTCCGCCGCCGGCTTCCGCGATGGCATGCCCAACCTCTTCCGTATCAATCTGGCGGACAAATCCCGAGCGCGCCGATTCTACCTTAAACACCTTGTCTGTCAACGGCAGAACACCTGCCGGATCGTCACACACGCGCGGGTCGCCTCCCTGCGCTACGACGTTCTTTCGAAAACACTCCAGCGCCGCGCCTGAAGCGTGCACTTGCTGAATTCGAGCCCGCGCCTTTTCAACTGATGATTCAAGGCGTGACAACACGATCATGCGAGCCGCCAACTCGATCGAGAGATCGAGCACCGGGCGCGCGCCTTCATCAAACTCGCCGCGCAGAAGCTCGATAGACTCCCGCACTTCGACAGCGTTTCCCACGGCGCGGCCCAGCGGTTGGCTCATGTCGGTGATCAGAGCTTGCGATCGCACTCCCAGCGAGTTCCCCGTCTTAACCAGCGCGCGCGCTAATTCTCTGGCGCGATCCTGCTCGCGCATGAACGCGCCTGAGCCGGTTTTGACGTCAATGACCATCGCATTCAAACCGGCCGCACCTTTTTTGGAAATGATCGAAGCGACGATCAGGGGAATTGCTTCGATGGTCGCGGTCGCGTCGCGCAGCGCATACAGCTTTTTGTCGGCGGGCGCGATCTCCGCCGTCTGTCCGTTCATCGCAAAGCCCGCCTGGTCAAGCACGGCGCGGAATTCTTTCAGCGATAGATCGACGCGATAGCCGGGAATGGATTCAAGTTTGTCGAGCGTGCCGCCGGTGTGACCCAGTCCGCGTCCGGAAATCATTGGCACACAGACGCCTGCCGCCGCCGCGAACGGCGCGATCAAAAGCGAGGTCTTGTCGCCAACACCACCGGTCGAATGTTTGTCGGCCTTTGGTTTCGGAATGTCTGAGAAGTCGAGAATCTCGCCTGAGTGAAGCATTGCTTCAGTCAGTGCGGCTTGTTCGGCGTCGGTCATCCCCCGGAGAAAGATCGCCATCAGCAAAGCCGTGCTCTGGTAATCAGCGATTTCTCCGCGCGTCAGGCCGTTTACAAAGAACGTGATCTCTTCACGCGAAAGTTCCGCGCCGTCACGTTTTTTGCGAATGATGTCCTGGGGTCTCAACTCGATTCATCCGAAAGCAAAACCACTGCTTGCACACTCACCGCTTCGCCCCGGCCGACCGCGTCCAGGCCTTCACCTGTCTTTGCTTTCACGCTAACGCAGCCCTTGTCGACGTCGAGGGTCCGGGCCAGACTTTCGCGCATCGCTTCCATATGCTCGCGCAGCTTCGGTCGCTCCAGCGTGATCGTCGCGTCGGCGTTCACCAGATGGAAGCCACGCTCGCGCACCAGCCAGCAGACCCGCGCCAGCAATTGCAAGCTGTCGGCGTCTTTCCATTGCGGATCATAATCGGGAAAGTGTTGGCCAAGATCGCCTTCGCACACCGCGCCGAGGATCGCGTCTGCGAGTGCGTGAGCTAACACATCGCCATCAGAATGTCCTTCGGAGCCGCGATCGGCAGCAATCCTCACGCCGCCAAGGATCAACGGACGCCCCTCGGCCAGCCGATGCGTATCGTTACCGATGCCAATTCGAAACATAAAACAATGTGCTTTGAGCTTTGTACTTTGTCCTGTGTCGCTGGAAACCCGAACACTCCGAATTCACGTCAAAGTACAAAGTTCAAAGCCCGAAGTTCACTTGAACCCCTGCAGCAGGGTTCCAGCTAACGCAAGGTCCTCCTCTTCGGTAATCTTGATATTCCGGGAGCTGCCTTCCACGGCGACAATCTCGGCGCCGAGACGTTCGACCAGCAAACTATCGTCGGTCACTTCGACTCCTGCACTTTCGACTTCGTCCAGCTGATCGTAAGCGCGCTTCAGCAGATCGTAACTGAAACATTGCGGCGTTAACGCGCGTCGCAAGTTATGGCGGGTCAGCGTACGTTTGACGCGTCCGTTCTCAATGTCTTTGATGGTATCGGCGACGGGCGCCACCAGGATCGCGGCGCCGGTGGCCCTCGCCGCAACCACCACAGAATCGATTTCGTCCGAACTCACGAAAGGCCGCACGCCATCGTGCACGGCAACGATCTCGGCATTGGCAATCGCGTCCAAGCCACGCCGCACGGATTGCGCGCGGGTCGCGCCGCCCGGGACCACGCGCACCAACTTCCGAACTGCAAACTTTTCCGCCAGAGATGAAAACGCCGCCGTACTTTCGGCGGGCACAACCACGATGATTTCGTTGATCTCTTCACAGCGCTCGAATTGCCTGAGCGTGTGAATGATGATCGGAACGCCGCACAGTTCGAGGAATTGCTTGGGCTGGTTGCCGCCCAGCCGAGTTCCCTTTCCGGCGGCGACAACGATCGCGACGTTCATTCGTTATGACTCGGTATCGTTAATGCGGGTCAGGGAAGGGGCCGAACGCACTTCGCGCAGGGACCGGCGCGATCGTTCGCCGTTGCCGGCGCCGTCCGTTTCATCGCAAAGTCGCCCGAAGATCATCTTGCCCGCAGTGGTTTGCAGCACGCTGGTTACTGCGATGTCGGTGTTCTTGCCAATCAAACGTCGCGCATTGTCCACCACGACCATCGTGCCGTCATCGAGGTAGGCCACGCCCTGGTTGTACTCTTTACCTTCCTTCAAAATGAAAACGTGCATCGCTTCGCCCGGCAGCACGACCGGCTTCAAAGCGTTCGCCAGTTCGTTGATGTTTAGCACGCTCACTCCGCGCAGCTGGGAGACTTTGTTGAGATTGAAGTCGTTGGTGACGATCACGGCATCGAGTTGCTTGCCCAGTTCGATCAGCTTCAGATCGACTTCGCGCACGGCAGGAAAATCCGTCTCCACGATCTGGATGTCCAGCGAGCTGTTGTTCTGCAAGCGATTCAGCATGTCCAATCCGCGACGTCCGCGCTGGCGCTTTGACGAATCGGGCGAGTCGGCGACCTGCTGCAGTTCGCGCAAGATGAATTGCGGAATAATCAGCGAGCCCGTCAGGAAGCCGGTCTCAGCCACGTCGGCAATGCGGCCATCGATGATCACCGAGGTATCGAGAATCTTCAGATCACGGCGCAGCGTCTTGTCGCTGAAGATGCCGCCGAGCGCTGACAGATCTAGATAGTCGCCTTTCGCGGCGCCGACCATCAGTCCGATGTAAGCCATGAAAACAATCAGCGCGAGCGTCAGAAACGCGCGGGTTTCAGGCGGCACAGCTGCCGATTCCTGACTGGCGATGAGGCTGCCAATCAGGTAAGCGCCGATAATCCCGAGGATCGATCCGACGGCCGCCCCGATCAGGGTTTTCAAGGAGGCCCGCCGAATGCGCATCTCAAACAACACGATTGCCACCGCGATGAGCCCAGCCGCGCCGGTTGAGACGAGCCGGTGCCCTGGAATCGGATGCAGCACGTAGCCCGCGCTTATCAGGAAGGCAGCGAATACTAATCTAAGTATGATGACATCAAAGCGCATAATGCGGCATATTACCACGCATTACGCCCTGCGTCACCGCTTTTGGTTCCTCGCCGAAAATCGCGCTAAGTGGTGCCTTCAAGCTAAGGGCTTGGCGGTTTCACGACCACCGCCGGGATATTCGCGTCGCGCACCAGTTGGTTGAACGCCGGCACGTCGGTCTTCATGACTTGCCCAAGCTTCTGGAGTTGCGCGTCGATCTGCGCGGCCAGTTCATCATAGACTGCGTATGACTGATCGGTGGGCGGCGTTTCTGCCCGCGAGACCACGCCGGCCAGCGCCGCCAGTTTGTTGTTGAGCCGGATGGGAAAGTTCAAGGGATCCTGACTGCTCTGGTTCCTGGTCTGATAGAGCGCTTCTTCGACCTCGGTCAGTTTCTTGTTCAAAGCTCTGGCGGCATCAGAGATCGCTTTAGCATTTGGTTGACCGGCGACGCGCCGGCCCAAATCTTCGACCTGCTTTTTCACGTCGCGAATCTGAATGATCGCGTTGTGAGTCTCGGTCAGTTTGTCACGAATCTTCAACGCGAGATCGAGTTGTTTCGCATAGTCCGCGCCGGTCGTCGTCAAACGCGGATCGGGTTTAACTTCAACACTTTCCGTCATCGTCTTGCCGTCGACGGTTAGCTTTACCTGATAACTGCCGGGCGCGATGTGCGGCCCGCGTGTTTCGCCCGCCCACAGAATCATTCCCGGAAAACGCGTGGCGTCCGCGTAACGCAGGTCCCAAACAAAACGATTCAAGCCAACGTCAGTCGTCACCCGCGCCGGCGCGCCAAAAAACCCCTCGTCGTCAGCGGGCGGCGCAGCTGGTTGCTCCGCACCTCCCGATGCCGCGCCCTGTCTCGGTAATCTGCCGGTGAATTTGCGAATCGACTTGCCGTTTCGATCAAGAAACTCGATCACCAAATCGGTTGTCGGTTTCGTCTTCAGCGAATAATAAACAACGGCTCCGCCCGCCGGATTGCGGCCGACAGTTGCGGTGGGCGGTAATTGAAATCCGCCGCCGCCCGGCATGCGATAAGCTTCCTTTGGTTTGAAGAGACGCGAGTCACCCGCTGCTTTGAATCCGCCTGCATCCATCAATTGATGCAGCACCGGCAGATCGTCAAAAATCCAAAACGAACGACCCTGGGTGGCCGCGACCAATTCTTTTTCGCGTTTCTGGATCACGAGATCGGTAACCGGAGTAACCGGAAGATCGAACTGCATCGATTGCCAATTCGCGCCGTCGTCGAACGAAAGGTAAATGCCGGTTTCAGTGCCGGCATAAAGCAGACCGCGTTTGTTTGGATCTTCGCGGATGACGCGGGTAAAGGCGCCATCAGGAATACCTGTGGTGATCTTCTTCCAGGTCTTGCCGTAATCGCTCGTTTTGTAAAGATACGGTTTGTTGTCGTCAAACTTGTACATCGTCGCCGCCACGTAGGCTGTCCCGGCATCGAACGGCGAAGCATCGAGTGAGTTGATCTGAATCCACTCGGGCATCAAGTCTTTCGACGGCGTGACGTTCGACCAATTCTTGCCGCCGTCGCGCGTGACGTAGACCAGGCCATCATCCGAACCGCTCCAGATCGTGCCCGCAGCCACGGGCGATTCCATCACTGTGAAGATCGTGTCGTAATACTCAATGCTGGTGTTGTCTTTCGTGATCGGGCCGCCCGACGATACCTGCTTCGACTTGTCGTTGCGCGTGAGGTCGGGACTGATTATTTCCCAACTCTGACCTTCGTTTGTCGATTTGAAGAGGACGTTGGCGCCACAGTAAAGCGTGTTCGCGTCGTGCGGAGAGAATACGATTGGGAAGTTCCACTGGAAGCGATACTTGATGTCCTCTGCGCCCGAGCCCATCGGATTGTTTGGATAAGGATTGACGTCGCGCAACTGGTCGGTGTGATGGTCGTAGCGCGTGATCAAGCCGTCGTAAGATCCGGCAAAGATGATTTCGGAATCCTTCGGCGAGGGCGCAATCCAGCCCGACTCGCCGCCGCCGACATCGAACCAATCCTCGCGGGTGATGGCGCCGCCGGTCGTGCGGCTGGCGATGCGCACCGTCGAGTTGTCCTGCTGCGCGCCATAGATGTGATACGGAAAATCGTTGTCAACCGCGACGCGATAAAACTGCGCGGTGGGCTGATCCTGTTCGCTCCAACTCCGGCCGCCGTTGTACGAAACGTTCGCGCCGCCGTCGTTGCTCTCGATCATCCGGTTCGGGTCGTCGGGCGCGATCCACAGATCGTGATTGTCGCCGTGCGGCACCCCAATGCCGGTGAACGTGCGCCCGCCATCGTTCGATCGATAAAACCCGGTGTTGAGCACGTAAACCGTTTCGGCATTTTTCGGATCGGCGTAGATCCGCGAATAGTACCAGGCGCGCTGGCGCAGATTACGTTGCTCGTTCGTCTTCGTCCAGGTCTTGCCGCCGTTGTCCGAACGAAACACGCCCCCGTCTTCGGCTTCGACAATCGCCCACAAGCGATCCGGATTTGCGGGCGACACAGTGATGCCTACAATTCCGATCGTGCCCTTCGGCAGGCCCGGGTTGCGCGTAATTTCAGTCCAGGTGTCGCCGCCGTCAGTTGATTTGAAGATGCCGCTGCCCGCGCCCCCGCTCTCGAGCGTCCACGGCTTGCGATAAACTTCCCAGAATCCCGCGTACAGAATGTTCGGGTTGGTCGGATCGATGATCAAATCGCAAGCGCCGGCTTTGTCGCTGCGAAAGAGAACTTTTTCCCAGGTCTTGCCGCCATCTTTCGAACGAAAAACGCCGCGCTGTTGATTTGGTCCCCACACGTGCCCCTGCGCGGCCACGTAAACGATGTCCGGATTTTTCGGATGCACGCGAATGCGCGAAATCTGACGCGTGTCTTCCAGCCCCGTGTGCTTCCAGGTCTTCCCGCCATCAGTCGATTTGTAAACGCCGTCACCGTGCGAGACGTTGCCGCGGATCGGTGATTCGCCCATCCCTGCGTAAATCACATTAGGATCGGAGTCCGATAAACCAATCGCGCCGACCGAGCCGGTGCCGAAAACTGACCCGTCGCTGATCGCTTGCCAATTGATACCGCCGTCGATCGTCTTCCAAACCCCGCCGCCCGTGCCGCCGAAATAGAAAACCATCGGCTGGGTCGCGACGCCGGTAACCGCGGTCGAGCGCCCGCCACGGAACGGTCCAACCTGGCGCCATTGAAGAGCCTTGAGCGCATCAGTCTGTCCCGTGGCGGATGTTGACTCGGTGGTTTGCTGTCGACGTTGCGCATCGACCGAGCCAGATAGCGACCCAAGAAGCAAAACAATCGGAAGAATGAAAAGGCGGAGAGCGGTAGCGTTCTTGATCATTTCGATAGACTCCTTTGACTTCGGGCTCTGCAGATGGAGTTACAACCAACGAACGGGGCGCAAGATATCGCATCTCGCGCTCGGTTGCCAACTCGGCCTGACCGTGACATTCACTCTGGACCAACAAGTTGCTGGTAGCGCCGGCGGTCAGCCTCGGAGAGTTGATCGGAGACCTTTGCGGGTTCAAAGGCGCGATAGTCGGGCTGATCGGTGAAAATGCCAAACATCGGCGCGGCCATCCGATCATTCAGGTTCATCGGTTCCAGACCCAGGAGAATCTCGATCGTGCGCAGCATGCTAAGTTGGTCGTATCGATCGCTGACGACGGCTCCGCGTTTCACGTAAGGCCCGGCGGCGAATGCGATCGTGCGCGTGGCATCCACATGATCGGGGCCGTTCTGCGCGTCGTCTTCGACGACCAGAATTAACGAATCGCGCCAGATCGAGCTGTGCGAGATCGTCTCAACGACGTGACCCAGCGCCGCATCGTTCTGCGCCATGAACTGGTACGGATCAAGAATCTTACTTTGGCTGCCGTCGGTGTGATCGTTTGGCAGCCAGATGTACTCCAACTGCGGCACGCGCCCACTCTGCAATTGCTTCTCAAAATCAGTCTTCCAAGCGTGCACGCGCTCCAGATCTGATTGCCCGAGGTCCCACGTCGGAAAGTTCGGCGGATAGTGATATAGCAAGTCGGCGAATTGACGACGCAGCAACTGATTCTGATTGATTGCGGTCGCTAAAGATGAGTCGCCGACCAGAATACTCGAAAGTGGGTTGACGAAATCGGCTTGACCCAACAGAGCGAAAGCGGCCTCGCGCGTCTCTGTCTGCCCATAGAAAGCCCTTGCCAGGTTGTAAAATGCCCGACCGCGCTCGGCGAAGCTTCCGCTTCCGGAGAGCGACCTCTGGTAGGCTTTTTTCGCCAGCTCGCTGTCCGGACCGAGAAGATCAACCAGAATCCGGTAGCTCCGATTCGCGAGAAAATATTCTTCGCCATAGAAGCGATAGTCAACGTTCCTTTCATTCAGACGATCCCACAGGTAGGCGGGCGCCTCGACCGCGGGCGAGGCGGCATAGCCGTATCCTTTCCAACGCGTCGAATATTGCAGGTTTGCTATCCATTGAAAAAAAGGGCTGGCGTAACCTGCGGTCGTGTAAGCGTGACCGAGCACGCTGACTTCTCCGTTCACAAAGAAGTTGTCGAGCGTCACGAACTCGCGCGCGAGCTGATGATGAATCGGCGAGTGCGCTTCACCGAACAGGGTGAGCTTCGGATCGCCATTGCCGCGTCCGAGATCGCCGAGCACCTGATCGTAAGTGCGGTTCTCCTTGATAATGTAGAACACGTGCCGGATTGGCAGCTTGAACCCGACGTAAGGACTGAAACTGGGCGAGCCGGAGTTGACCTGCGCCGTCCAGCGCGCGGCGTTTCGATTGATGTCGCGCTGATCGATGATCGACAGCGAGCCTTTCAAGAGCGTGAGCACGTACTCGCCTTCGCGGCCGCCACCATCGGCTTGCGGGCCTTTTGGATTTGGATAGCGGGCGCGAATCCCTTTTGCGCTCAGCACGAAAACTTGATTGTCCCGCGCGAGAACTTTCGTTGGATACCAACCCGTCGGAATCAGCGCGAGCGTGCGACCCGTGGTTTTGTTGAGCACCGCATTGGCGTTGGTGCCGGCGAGTGTCACATAAAGTCGTCCACCACTGACGGCGCAGGAAGTCGGCGCGACTCCGAAGCGGCTTCCGGGTCGGGCCAAATTAATCGTGCGCGCAACCCGGTCGCTGCGCGCATCCAGGACCCAAAGGCTGTCAGAGCTGCTGTTGACGACGTAAAGCGACTTGCCGTCACTGCACATTCCCTGTGGATTGCGGCCAACGTCTATCCTCTTGATCAGTTTCAGATCGCGGCCGACGACCAGCAATTTGTGTTCGCCAACGAGCGTGACGTAAAGCTTTCCATTCAGAAATCGCAGTGCGTACGGGAAGAAGCCAACGTCTGATTCTCGTTCAATTGCGCCGCTGCTCGTGTCGACGATCGCCAGCTTGCCGCCGACGTAACTTCCCTTTTCATTTTTCGTAGCCAGATAGCCAACGGCCAGTCGCGCGTCGTCGATAAACGCCAGCCCGCCGGCGAATCCGTTGACTTTGTATTCGCGATCGATATCGAACTGAGAATTGACGCGATAGACTTTCTGATCATAGCCGCCGCTAATGTAAAGCTTTCCGTCCGCTCCAACCACGGCGCAGGGAAAAAGTGAATTGATCCGCAGAGTCTTGACGACTTGCTCAGTCGCCACATCAATGATCGAAACCTCCTGTGGCTCCGTTTCCTTTGGGTAGTAGTAGCCGGTGTTGAGCACGACCAGCCTGCCCGCGAAAAGAACGGCTTCGTAAGGTAAGCGACCCACGTCAACCTGCTTGCCGGCAGGCGCGATGCGCCAGCCGTTTGGTAATTCGATTGTGGCTGTCTGTTTTGGCAGCGACGCTCGTTGAGACGCCGCAACGTAAGGTAGGATGTCTTCGTATCGAGTCTTCCTGGCAAACTCCCAGAGTTCGCGATTGAGATCTTCCTGATCATCGGGATCGTCGAGGCGGCGCTGCCTTTCCTGAGCGATTCCGGTTGTGGAAAGAAGTACGATTAGGAAAACGCAGCCGCAAAATTCGATCCGACCCCGACCTGAATTCAATCCGGGATTGAAACTCTCAATGAGTCTGCGCAGCAGACGACAGAATTTAGCCCAGGGTGAAGCGAGCGCAGCGAGCAGAACCCTGGGTAAACGACCCCAATGAATGATCAAGCCCGCTTTAGCGGGCGACAGAGGCATCTGCCGCCCGCTAAAACGGGCGCTAAATTTCTTTGGTGGCGGTACCCAGGGCGGCGCTTCGCTCCACTTCGTTTCGCTGCGCTTGCCCTGGGCTAAATTCTTCCGCCTGCTTTGCAGGCTCATTGAATGATCGTACTCGTCGGGCAATGATTGCTACGACAGTCGGCTAGAACAACTCGCCGAGTGCCTCTTCAACCGATCGTACTCCCACCACTCGCAACCCGAGCAGCTTTTCCAGTCCCGTAGTATTCGAGGCCGGCATCACGATTCGTTTGAAGCCGAGGGCCTGAGCTTCGCGGGCGCGTACCGCGGCCTGCATCGCGCCCCGCACTTCGCCGGTCAAGCCGACTTCGCCGAAGACGGCGGTATGCGCGTCGATTGGTTGATTGCGAAAACTCGAGGCGATGGCGGTCACCAGGCCGAGGTCAACCGCGGGCTCGTCAACTTCCAATCCGCCGGCGATGTTGACGAAGACATCGTCGCCGAGCAGTTGCATGCCGGCGCGTTTTTCCAGCATTGCGATCATCAGCGCGACGCGATTCTGATCGACGCCCTGGGTCATGCGGCGGCCGGTTCCGTATTTCGAACTCGAAACCAGCGCCTGAATTTCCACCAGCATCGGCCGCGTGCCTTCCATGCAAGCCGTGACCACGGAACCGGCGGCTTCAGCCGGACGCTCAGCCAGAAACATCTGGGAAGGATTGGCCACTGGAGCGAGACCCGTACTAGTCATTTCAAAGATGCCGACTTCGTTCGCCGCGCCAAAGCGGTTCTTGGTCGCGCGCACGATGCGATGATTGTGATGACGCTCGCCTTCAAAGTAGAGCACTGTGTCGACGATGTGTTCCAACGCTCGCGGTCCGGCAATCGACCCTTCTTTCGTCACGTGGCCGATGAGAAAGACCGGAATGCCGCGCGTCTTGGCCAGCATCAGGAACTGCGCGGCGACTTCACGAATCTGCGAGATCGATCCCGGCGCTGATTCAATGTCGGAAGAAAAAGTTGTTTGAATCGAGTCGACGATGATCGCCCCGGGTTGCAGCCGTTCGATTTCGCGCAAGATGTTTTCCAGATTGGTTTCGGGCAGGAGCAGAAGGTTGGGCGCGTCGACTCTTAACCTTTCACCGCGCAACTTGATCTGTCTTTCCGATTCTTCACCGGAAACGTAAAGGACGATTACCCCAGTCGCGCTCAGTTTGTCGGCGACCTGCAACAGCAGAGTGCTCTTGCCTATTCCCGGATCGCCGCCGAGTAAGACCAGCGTGCCGGGGACGATTCCCCCGCCCAGTACCCGATCGAATTCGGTCACGCCGGAAGAGACCCGCACGTCATCCTGCGACTCGATCTCGGTGTAGGCGACGGCCTTCGGCTCACGTAGACGGAATCCATTGCGCCCCGCGCCTTTCTTCGTGTTGACGACGCGTTCTTCGACCAGCGAATTCCACTCGCCGCATTCAGGGCACTTGCCGAGCCACTTGCGCGATTGGAAGCCGCAGCTCTGGCAAATGAAAGTTGTGTTTGGTTGTTTTGGCAAGTTACTGAGTTCAGGACCGCGCTTCTATTTGGAGTGCGGTGGCAAGCGCAGCACGACACCGCTTTGGATTGTTTCTGGCCCCCTCCCCCATTTGGGGGAGGGAATCCCAAAACGACGTCGCCGCTTCGCTCTGCCGCCGCACTCCAAATTACAGCAACGCTTTCACATTCTCCGTCGGCCGGCCCAGCACCGCACGGGCGCCGCGCTCGACGATTGGCCGCTGGATCAACTCAGGATGCTTGATCATCAGCGCGATGATCTGATCATCACTGAAGTCTTTTCTGCCCAAACCAAGTTCGCGATAAATTCCTTCGCTGGTTCGCAAAAGCTCGCGCGGCTTGAGGCCCAGCTTCCTGATTAGCTCGCGCAATTTCTTCTCACCCAACGGCGCGAGGTAATAGTTCACTTTCTCAAACGCGACGCCACTCTCACGGAGCAGCTTGTCCATTTCACGACACTTCGTTCAAGTGGGCTTTTCGTAGACGGTAATCTTGTCTTGCATCTGATTTGGAGTGCGGTGACTTGTCACCGCTTTATCCACCTCCTGAATCAACAAACCAAGAAAAGCGGCGACAAGTCGCCGCACTCCAAAATTCCCCTTACGGAAATATTCCGCGCACACGCGTTGCCTCAGCTACGCGATCGATCGCCAGGATGTAAGCGCCGGTACGCATGTCGGTGCCGTAGCGCTGCGCTGTCTGGTGCACCTTGTGAAAAGCGTTGCCCATCGTGTCTTCCAGCGTCTGGTTGATGCGCGACTCGGTCCAGAAAAACGAATACTGGTCCTGCACCCACTCATAATAGCTCACCGTCACGCCGCCGGCGTTGGCCAGGATGTCAGGAATCAGCATCACGTCGTTGTCTTCAAACACGCGGTCCGCGCCCGGAGTCGTTGGGCCGTTGGCCAGCTCCGCGATGATCTTCGCTTTCACTCGCCCAACATTCGCCATCGTAATGCTGTTCTCGAGCGCCGAAGGGCACAGGATATCGCAATCAACTTCCAACACGTCGTTGGGGGCAATCTCTTTCGCGCTCTTCAGGCCATGCAGCGCGCCCGTCGCTTCTTTGTGTGCCAGCGCCGCCTGGATATCGAGACCCGTCGCGGAATAAACGCCGCTCTTTGAGTCACAGGCCGCGACCACGCGCGCGCCATCTTCCGCGACCAGCCGCGCGATGATCGAACCTGCATTACCAAAACCCTGCACCGCCACGCCCGCGCCTTTCAAATCTATCCCGCGCACTTTGCATGCTTCCCGCAAAGCGTAAAGCGCGCCGCGCGCCGTGGCTTCGTGGCGTCCCTGCGAGCCGCCCAGCGAGAGCGGTTTGCCGGTGACGACGCCCAGCTCAGTGTGGCCGCGCACCATCGAGATCGTATCCATGATCCACGCCATCGTCTGCGAGTCGGTGTAGACATCGGGCGCGGGAATGTCCCGGTCAGGACCAATGATCGGGGCGATCTCAAATGCGTAACGGCGAGTCAGCCGTTCAAGTTCGTGGATTGAAAGACTCTTCGGATCGCAAATGACGCCGCCTTTGCCACCGCCGTACGGGATGCCGACGGTCGCGCATTTCCAGGTCATCCACGACGCCAGCGCCTTCACTTCATCGAGCGTCACGTTCGGGTGATAGCGAATGCCGCCTTTGGCCGGGCCGCGCGCGATGTTGTGTTGCACTCGATAGCCTTCAAAAACTTTCGTCTCGCCACCGTCCATCTTGACGGGAATCGAAACGATGAGCTGCCGCTTGGCAGTCCTGAGCACTGCGCGCATCGACTCTTCGAGTTCGAGATAATCAGCCGCCCGATTGAATTGCTGTTTGGCGATCTCAAATGGATTTAATTCTTCCTTTGCCGGTGCCGCAGTAGCCATCTTTCGTTCTCCCTTGGAAAGTAAGTAGTAAGGCGGCGCTATCGTAAAGGAATTGAGTGAAAGTGTCCAAGACGCGAAGCGAGGCGGTAGCGTCTTATTCCAGCGACTGTATGGAGGTCAGTAACGGGAGCGATAGCGACCGGGTCTCAATCTGGGCAACCGTCGAGTTTGCCGAAACGATAACCCGGTCGCTACCGCTCCCGGTACCGACCTCATCACTCAACCTCAGCCACGAAGGAGGGTGCTTGTTTTCCATTTTGGGAACAAGAGCACAAGACTCGTTGTCTAACCCTTCAGCTTCTTTGACCCGACGGCACCGGCAACGAGGAGGAGCTAAAGAGATGTTTGCCAACCTGATTGAATCCCAATCGCACGCGAGAGAATTCAAACGCCGGGGCCGATTCCTGATCGCGACCGCAGCGGCCTACACAGTTCTGTTCTTCGTCGCCGGTATCGTTAGTATCTATGCGTACGACGCGCGGGTGGAAGCTCAAACTGATGAGTTGGAAGTGCTCAATTGGATCCCGCCGGTTACGCGGGTTATAGCCGATCCGGCCCCAACGCGGCCGATTCACCGGTCTGTTCCCTCCAACGCGCCGGTTGACAGAAGTGTGACGAGACCCGAACGAACCGACTTCGTTTCCAGAACTGACAATCCAAACAAGATCCCCGACGGGATCGGAGTCAAAGCACCGGACGTCCCGCCCGTCACCGATGGCGCAGTTCTAAGTCATCGCAACGTCGATCCACCCAGCGTCCTTCCCACCAATTCCGGCGGCTGCATAACCTGCAACGGTACCGCTCCGGTTGTAAGAGTCGAAGAAACACCGCCAACGCCACAGCCTGTGAGACCCCAGACACAAAGACTTCCGTCAACCGTGCTCGTCTCGAAAGCGATCAGTCTGCCTCAGCCTCCTTATCCGCCGATTGGGAGACAGAT
>WNFD01002810.1_pt1 | contig 18707 bp, 18 predicted proteins | sample 5400491 | NCBI WGS metagenome assembly WNFD01 (sample SAMN13153343, study PRJNA577476) | soil metagenome | isolation source: 120 cm saprolite under Douglas fir tree site 2 hole 2 replicate 2 | place: USA:California | collected 2015-04-18 | reverse complement strand
CCTCTCAAGAAGCGGCCGCACCTGCGGGAAAATCGGAATAGCGAAGCCTGTCGCCGTTTTATGACGAAATGTGATAATCCGGCCAGCATCAAAATCGATATCGCATCGTCTTAGAGACCCGGCTTCAGCCTGACCAAGTCCAGCCAGACCGAGAAACTCAAGAAAATCAGCACTATCTTCCGCATCCGCGTTGAACGGCTGTGCTCGAACGTCAGCGATGATGGCGTTAAACTGCTCCCACGTCGGTGTCAGCCGAATAGGTTTTTCGCGCTTGGCATAACGCAAATGCGTTGCCGGCGATCGCGATATAATTCTGTCCCGCACAGCCAAGTCGAATATTTCATTAACACACGAAATATGCAGATTGCGGGACGCCGGACCAAATTCGTAATTCGAAAGCCACACGTCCACATCGCTCGGTTTTATTTTTGAAACTTGGGTCTGACTACCCGTCGGCCAGTGCCGAAGGATTCTGCGGACAATGAAAGCCTTGCGCTCAACCGTCTTTGGTTTTTGGTGCTGAACTGTTTTCAGATATCGATTGCACAGCTCGGCCAAAGTGATCTTGCCCTGAGAGCGATCGATCTGTCGCTGCTGTTCTTTAAAGCGCGCCAGTTCACGCCTAGCAATGTCCCGATCTGTCGTTCCGAGGGAGCGCTTGATTTCCTTGCCCTCGGTCTTGATGCGCGCATAATAAACCCCGTTGGATGGATACCGATAAAGACATTCGCCGACTTTCTGGAGCTGGGTTTTTGGCCGCTGTGGTGATCCCATATATTCTGGAGAATACAGTGGACAAAACCGGTGTGCAACATCAATTTTCGCTGTATAATTCGACGGCTATTTTTCATAGGTAAATCTGGGGGTATAGCTCAGTTGGTAGAGCGTCTCGTTCGCAATGAGAAGGTCAGGGGTTCGAATCCCCTTACCTCCACAAATTAGGATGGCAAATTCCGGCAACTGATTCTCCATTCCACCAGCCCAAATCTATGAAATCAAAAACTTACCTTATTGCCGCGGCTATTATTACTCCCCTGTTTTTTTCACTATCTCTCGCGGCACAGACGCCGACACCGTCTCCATCGGCGGGCAAGCAGGCGAATCGCCCGGTTCCTTTTCACGGCATGGTCTCAGCGGTCGATCAAAAGAATAAAACGTTCACGATTAGCGGCAAAGAAGCGACGCGGGTTTTTAAAGTCACAAATCATGAAAGGCGCGGCGGCCGGAACAATGAAGGACATTGCTGATAATGAAGAAGTGAGCGGCGCTTATTGGAAAAACCCAGACGGCACTTTGGAGGCAAAATTTGTAAAGCTTGGACCGACAGAAAAGAAAACTGCGAGCCCGGCGCCAAAAGCGTCGACGACACCGAAGTCTTAAGGCATGGGCAAGATCTACTCGGCCCCTGCGGCTTTAACCGCAACCCGAAGATCGGCGACGAAGTTTTTGTATTCGCGATAGCGCGATTCTTCATCTGGCTGCCGCAACAGCGACGAAGGATGGACCGTAGCCACGACTTTGGGCGCGAACTTTGAAGAAAGAACCTTCCCGTGCTCGCGCGTGACTCGAAACGAAGGCCCGAAGATCGCCTGACCGGCGGTCGAGCCGAGAACGACAAGCAATTTCGGCCTAACGAGTCGCAACTCCACTTCAAGCCACGGGCGACAAGCGGCGACCTCGCGTGAGTTTGGTTCTGATGGATGCGGCGTTTACCGCGCGGCTCCCATTTGAAATGTTTGACCGCATTCGTGACGTAAACTTCTTTGCGATCGATCCCGGCTTCTTCGAGAGCGCGATCCATGATTTTTCCGGCCGGTCCGACAAACGGTTTTCCCGCCACGTCTTCATAATCGCCGGGTTGCTCACCGACTAACATCATCGCCGGCTTCTTTGGTCCTTCGCCAAAAACGGTTTGCGTGGCACGCTTGTACAGATGACAAGCAGTGCAATTCTCCGCGGCCTCACGGACAGTTGTCAGGCTCGGTGAATCTGGCGGCGTCGCCGGTCGGGCGTATTCTTCGGTTTTCGTTGGCATCTTTCCTTATTAAATCGCAACCCGCGCGCGCTTCGTCTTTATTTGTCCCGATGGCGGTTCTCAAAACTTCGGGTTTAACTTTGCACCGGTTCTGCGAAGATGATGTCGATCTTCTCTCTGGGTTGATGGCCAACCAGGACTTCATGCGTTTCTCTCTCGGCGTTTATACACGCGAGCAGACGCTCGGAGTTCTGGAAAAAGTTCTGGCGCGGCAAAATGCAAACATGCCGTCGCTCTTTGCGGCGATGCTCCGAAGCAATGGAATGTTGCTCGGCTATTGCGGTTTTGAAAAATCGGAATGAGTTTGAAGAAGCAGACTATCCATCGAGGCTTTCTGACAAACGTGTTCTCTCGGTCTCGCGCGCGATGGGGAAAAGAGAGTGGCGCTTGATGAATTCTCGCCCGAGCGCACGATAAGCGCTGGCGCCGGCACCGCTCGGGTCGTACTCGAGAATCGATTTCCCGAAGCTCGGCGCTTCACTTAAGCGCACCGTTCGCGGAATGACCGTTCTATAAACGCGCTCGCCGAAATGCTGCCGCACTTCGTTCACCACTTGCTCGCTCAAATTCGTCCGACTGTCGAACATAGTCATGACAATGCCGCCGATCTCGATCTGATCGTTCGCGCCCGAATCACGCACTTGCTCGACCACGCGCACGATTTTGACCAAACCTTCGAGCGCAAAATACTCGCATTGGATCGGCGTCAGGATTTCGTCAGCCGCGGCCAGCGCGTTAGTCATGAGAATACCCAACGACGGCGGACAATCCAAAAGGACGAGATCGAACGTTTCGTCCGAACGAAAGGTCGACAATGTCCTGGCCAGCCGCGTGAGATGGTCCGGCATTCTGGCAATCTCAACTTCGGCGCCAGCAAGATCGAGATCCGCGGGAATGATGAACAGGTGATCGAGGCGACTCGGCAATATTTTGTTCTGGATGGACGCACCACCAAGCAGCGATTCGTAAATACTCTCGCCTTCAACTTCCTGCATGCCGAGCGCGCTGGTCGCGTTCGCCTGAGGATCGAGATCAATCAAAAGAACACGCAGTTTTTTTTTCGCCAACGCCACACCAAGGTTCACCGCGGTCGTTGTCTTCCCGACTCCGCCTTTTTGATTTGCGATCGCGACAATTTTCATGAACGCGGGACAATTAATGTGCGCAGCTCAAAGCTGTGGCGACCATTCGATTCTTTCCAAAACAAATGTTCCGGGTCAGGCAACATTTCCGTTACCTCGATCTCGCCCGCTTTAATGAGCCAGCGGTGGAAAATTTCCAGAAACAAATAGCTCTCAAGATCGACAAAGACTGGCTTGGTACCCTGTTGGCGGTTACAGGAGTGGCCAAACGTTCGACCGTGTCGAAAGGCGCGCCAGCTAAACGAATCAAAAAAAATCACGATCTCGGCAATCCTCTCACTATCGTTTGGGGATATGTCCAGCTGCTGGCGCGGCCGTCGCAGCTGGACCGTGAAGGCCGACGATTTGATCCCGGGCAATTACCGATTCTAAACGCTACATTAATTCCAGTCATTATATTTTATGCGGCCGGCGTAAGTCGCGTTGGACTTTTTTCGCGAACCCGCAAAGGAGATCCCTATCAGCTGCGCGCTGGGCTGCATTGCTTACCCGAAACCGAAGAATTGCAGTTTGGAGAGCGCGACGCGCTGGTGCGCTGGTTTGAATCACATGCCCATCTCATTTCACGCGCCAATCTTCTTCGAACTCAAGATCACAGGCAGCGCACAATCATGCGGCGCGCGCTCGACATGTTCGGCGCCGAAGCGATCGTGCCGCTTTATGCGCGCGGCTCCATCATCGGCTGGGTTTTCTTTGGACAACGTGTCACCGGGCGGCTCTTCGATGACCGGGATCTGGAAGGCCTCACGACGCTGGCCGAACACGTTTCGACCATTCTCGAAAATGCTCTTCTTTACGAGGAAGCGACGGTTCAAAAAACGCTGGCCGAAACACTCCTGAAATCGATTCCACCCGGCATTGTCGCCATCGATGAGGACGCGATTGTTCGGTGGTTTAATCCGCCGGCGGAAAAAATTCTCGGTCTGTCCGGCGCCGCCGCTTTGAATAAACCGGTTGAAAGTGTCGGCACCAGACTCGCTGGCTTGCTGCGCGAAACGCTGGAATCGAAAACGCCGATGCCGCCGCAACATTGGATCGGCAATAACACGCAGCGATCGCTTTCTGTGGAGACGCGACAGCTTGCCGGCAACGGCTCGCCCCTTGGTGCCGTCGCTGTGATTCAGGATCTGACTGCGCAGGAAACTTTGCGCGAAAAACAAGTGTTGCTCGATCGAGCGACGTTTTGGACCGACTTGGCCGCGAGCATGTCTCACGAAATCCGCAATCCGCTGGTGGCGATCAAGACCTTTGCGCAACTCCTGCCGGAACGCTTCGGCGACGCCGATTTTCGCAAGGAATTCAACGGGATTGTGGTAAGCGAGATCGATCGTCTGGATAAAATTATTACCCAGATCAACAATTTCGCGCATCCACCCGAGCTTGTGTTTAAACCAATCGACGTTCGGTCACCGGTCAAAAAGGGCGTGGAAATTGCCAGGTCTCGCTATGGCATCAACGGGAAAGTGGAATTGGAAACGTCATTGCCCAGCAATCTGCCGCGCGTGTTGGGCGACGAGGCGGCTCTGGCTGAAGCATTCGCCCACCTTGTCGCCAACGCCGCCGAAGCCAGCGCGGATCGCAACAAGCCGCGCATCACACTTTCGGCGAAACCAGTCCGGGAAGGACAACATTCCGCCGCGGTGGTTGTGACCGTGCGCGATAATGGCTCAGGCATCTCTCCGGAAATAAAAGAGAAAATCTTTTCACCGTTTTGCACGACCAAACCGCGAGGAATGGGTCTCGGTCTGCCGATCGTGAAACGAACGGTATTTGATCATCACGGCCGGGTAGAAGTCGATTCGACCTCAAAAGGAACGCAGGTCAGCGTGCTCTTGCCCGCAACGAGCGGCCAGGGTTAACGAAAATTTCGAGTTGCGATTTGCGGCCAGCGATTTGAGGCTTCGCAAAAGCAAATCAGCGTTTTTCCCGCGTTTATGATCGTCACTACTGCTCAACTCTACAAGGTGGCCTACGGCAAGTTTGCTATCGGCGCCTACAACATCAACAACATGGAGCAATGTCTCGGGCTTTTCCGCGGCAACGTGCAAAGCAAAGCACCGTTCATCATTCAGCTCTCGAAGGGCGCGCGGAAATACGCCGACAAGCGAATGCTGGAAGCCATCATTCGCACAGCTGAGGGAATCTTTCCCGACGCAATCTTTGCGGTCCATCTCGATCATGGCGACGAAGAAGCTTGTTACGATTGCATCGCCTCCGGGTTTTATAGCTCGGTCATGATCGATGCCAGCCATGAGTCGTTTGAACAAAATGTCGCGATCACAAAACGCGTTGTGGACAAGGCGCATCCCAAAGGCATCAGCGTTGAAGCCGAGCTCGGGCGGCTGGGCGGCGTAGAAGAAGATATCAAAGTAGATGAAGGGCACGCTTGCCTGACGAATCCGGACGAGGCGGTGGAGTTCATCAAACAAACGAAATGCGACTCGCTCGCCGCCGCAATTGGGACGAGCCATGGAGTGTACAAATTCAAGGGTCAACAATCGTTACACTTTGACGTGATTGAAGGAATTCGCGACAAGGTAAAGAAAGCGGGCCTGCCCCCCACTCCAATCGTCATGCACGGGTCATCGAGCGTTCCGAAATCGGAGGTTGAACGCATCAACGCAGCTGGAGGCAAACTCGATCCATCCGCTCGCGGCGTGAACGAGGAAGAATATCTGCCCGCCGCGAAGCTAGGCGTGACCAAAGTAAACATCGACACTGACGGACGCCTGGTTTGGACGCGCGTCCATCGCGAATTCTTCCGCGATCATCCCGAACAATTCGATTTTCGGCCGCCAGGAAAAACTTTCGTCGAGGAGTATGCCAACTTCATCGCGCACAAAAACGAGAAACTTGGTTCGGCCGGCCAACTGGACACGGTGCGCGCAAGCATCAAAGCTTAGATCGACATCGTCACCGCTGATGTTGCTGGCGCTCTTTCAAACCACGTGAGTTTTACTCTTCAAGAGCTCGCGGCCCTTTGCGGCGGAGAATTGCGCGGTGATCCGACCGAAAAAATCAGCGGCGCTGCTGCACTCTCCGAAGCAGTTGCGGGCGAGATCACGTTTTATGCCGATCCGCGCTATAGGGCCCGCCTACGAAAGACACGCGCATCGGCGATCTTTGTTCCCCTCGATTTTTGTGAGCAAACCGCTGCCGCGCAACTCCGAGTCGAAAACCCTTCGAAAGCGTTCGAACAGGTCGTTTTAAAACTCGCACCGAAACCGATCTCCTTCGCGCCAGGCATTCATCCGACGGCGGTGGTTGATCCGACTGCGAAACTCGGAAACGGCGTCTCCATTCAACCGCACGCGGTCATCGAGTCGCGTGCAGCGATTGGTGACAACACAATGATCGGCGCCAACACTTACGTTGGACATGAAAGCATTATCGGCGAGTCGTGCCTGATTTATCCAAACGTAACCATTCGCGAACGAACGCGAATCGGAGCGCACGTTATTATTCATAGCGGTGCAGTGATCGGCGCGGATGGTTTCGGATTCGAATTGGTCGATGGTCGTTACAAAAAAATTCCGCAAATCGGAATCGTTCAAATCGATGACGACGTAGAGATCGGCGCGAACACGACGATTGATCGCGCTCGGTTCGGCCGGACTTGGATCCAGGAAGGCGTGAAGATCGACAACCTCGTGCAGATCGCGCACAATGTAATCGTAGGAAAAAACTCCGTTATTGCGGCCCAAACCGGAATCTCCGGCAGCACTCGAGTCGGAGAAAAAGTGATGATGGCCGGACAGGTTGGCGTCATTGGCCATCTCACGATTGACGACAACACCATTATCGCGGCGCAGAGTGGGATTTCGAAAGATCTCCCCGGTGGCGCGTGGTTTGGCTCGCCAGCCGTGCGGTTACCGGAGGCGAAGCGGCAGATTGCCTGGATTCATCGGTTGGGCAAACTGTTCGATCGAGTCAAAGCGCTCGAGAAAAAGCTCGGGCTATAGGAGACAGCAGCCAGCAGCGGAAAGTGGCGGGGAGGGTTCAAGGTTGGCAAGGATAGTGCTTTGCTAATTATGGAAATTATAAAAATGAAGCCGGCCAAACGCGAATACTTCCAGTTCCTCATCATCGATGATGACCCTGGTATCGCTAAATTTTTGGTCACTTATTTGCGTCAGCAGGGCCACACTTGCTGCGCTTTGACCGATGGCTTCCAGACCGCTGCCTGGCTGTCCGAGAACGACTGCGAAGTGGCAATTGTCGATCTTAAGATGCCGAAAGTAGACGGGATCTCGCTCATCGCCTTTATCCGCGAGCTGAATTCGACGCTTCCGATCGTTGTTTTCACCGGGGTTGGTTACGACGAAGAGCAAATGCATGCGGCCCTCCACGCAGGCGCCAACGGTTATGTGAGCAAGAATCTTCCCATCGAACAACTCTACTGCGTGCTCACGCGAGTCCTTGCGACGTGTCAGCAGCGCAAACGCAGCGTCCCTTTCAACGGTCAGCAACCAGCGCTCGCTGGAGCTGCTTGACTCAGCGCTTTTCGACTGCTTCCAAAAGCTTGCGCAACCCATCAGGCGAAACGCAAGCCGCACCGCTCGCGTTGACGGTTTCCATTTCAAGAGAATCCGAAGTCGCAACCGTTATTTCGAAGCGCGAGGCATACTTGCTCGCGAGTCGCTCAATAATCGCATCCGCGGATTGATCACGGTGGGCGTAGAAGATTTGCACATCGTGCCGATCGGACTGCTCGCTCACACGCGCGCCGCGCCCGTCGAAAACAACCGCGACATTCACGCCCGTCCAGTCTTGATACTGGCGGAGTTCCTTGATCAACGCCTCGCGCGCGAGGGACGGACGTCGGGCGTGCAGTTTCCGCAATTCGGACCAGGCAAAAATGATGCTGTGGCCGTCAACAATGAGGTACCGCACAGGCACTCGATATTGTAAGTCGCGCGCGTGCCGGAAGCGAGATGTCGATCTATTCCGCCGCGGCCGGCTCTTTTCTACTTCGCTGTTTCGGTGATTCGCGCTGTTTTGAACGCATGGTCCTTTTCTTGCGTTTCAGGTACGCCCTTCGGCGTATACGTTTCTTTCGAACTCGGTGCCGCTGACCCACGTCTTGCTATACGGGCGAAGGATGCCGCGCGCAAGCAACGTAACGGAAAACTTACGAAATCCGGGATTGCATTTTGTCCGCGCCTCCAATTAAAGAATTCGTTGTGCTGTCCCGGTCCGACAATTTTGCTCCCACTCCGAAAACGCTGATCGGCGCCTCCTTTTTCCTACTCTTGGCCGCTGCGATTTTTGGTGGGCTCAATATTGCGAAAGTCAAAACGCTACGTTCAGCTGCGACCCAAGCCACAACCGCCCGCGACGCCGCCGAGCGTTCTCGCCTTCAGCACGACAAGGAACTTAAGGCGCGCCAATCGGCGATTGCCACCGAGCAAACCAAACTCGCCGAGGGCGAAGCGAAGACCGGAGCTGCCGAAGGCCAGTTGACGCAAATTCTGAACGAGAAGAAGCAACTCGAAGCCAGACTTCAGGATAAAGAAGCGGAGATCCTCACATTACAAAAGCAAATCGAAGAAAAGCAGCCCGCCTCGCCCAATCCCGGCGCACCGTCCAGTGTCGAGCTCCAGGCGCAGCTGGATGATGCCCGCCAACAACTGGAAGCCGCCGAGCGGGAGAAAAGCCTTCTCTCCCAAACAGTGCAAACGGTTAGAGACCATTCCTCACAGCTCGAAGACGAAAAAAAGCGGCGAGCCATGGCGCATGGAAAGATCGGTGTCCGGGGCACCGTCCTGGCGGTCAATCAGGCTTACAATTTCGTCGTCCTCAACCTCGGGGGGCGTAACGGTGTCGAGCGGCACTCCGAGATGCTGATCGTGCGAGATGGCACCTTTATTGGAAAAATTCGTATTTCTTCAGTTGAACCGGCGACCGCTATCGGCGATATCATCACCAGCACGTTGGCGCGAGGCGTCCAAGTGCAACCTGGAGACATTGTCATTTATGCTGGCGCAAATCCGTAAGCAAGAGAGAAAGGTCGCGGCCGTTTTGTTACTGGCTGCGGTGAGCACGTTGGTTTCGTGTGCGAGCCAAAAAGAGAACGTCGCGTTGGTCAAGGATCCCGATGCCAAACCGGAATCCGCCATGCCCTGGAACAAGCAGGAAAAATGGGAAACTGGCGGCCAGCTCGCCAATATGACCGATCGGCGCTAAGCGCCGGGCCGAAGATCGACAATTACTTTTCGATCAGCTCGATCAGATCCAAAATCCGGCCGGGATCACCGCGTTTTTCGGCACGATCACGATGCCGTCGCGGATGAAGTAATTGTCCGCGTCCGAGTTGGCGGCTTTTCCTTCTGGCGTGATCACGACTCCGTCAGCGATCCGCGCGTTTTTGTCGATGATGGCGCGATCGATTACGCAATTGCGCCCGACCCCGATTGGCGGAACGTCAGCGGCGCCCGGCCGGTCTTGCTCGAAATAATCGGCGCCCATCACGACGCTGCTGCGAATCGTAGCGCCGCTCTGAATGATACTGCGAATGCCGATGACGCTCCGCTCGATGTGCGCGTCAGAGATAATGCACCCGTCGGAGATGATCGCCTGACGCAAAGTCGCCCCGTTGACTTTGCTGCCGGGCAAAAACCGCGGATGCGTGTAAATCGGCGCCTCGGTGTCAAAAAAACTGTATTCCGGAACAAGGTCGGTCAGATCGAGGTTCGCCTCGTAAAACGCGCGGATGGTACCGACATCTTCCCAATAGCCTTGGAAAATGAATGCACTCACATGTCGATCTTGGATCGATCGCGGAATGATATGTTTGCCGAAATCCTCCAGTTCATTGTCCAGGCACTTCACGAGCACCTCCCGGTTGAAAACATAAATTCCCATCGATGCCTGAAACAATTCTTCGTCTTCGCTTGAACCAACCGCGCGCAACAGCTCGCGGCTCATTTTCATTTCCTCAAGCACCGAGTCGTCTTTGGGTTTTTCGACAAAGCGTGAAATCCGGCGATCTACTCCGCTTTGCATGATGCCGAACTCTGCGACCTGTTGTCGATGGATGGGTTTAGTCGCGAGCGTGATGTCGGCTCCGCTTTGAATATGCTGATGCAACAGCGTGCGAAAATCCATCCGGTAAAGCTGATCGCCACTGAGAATGAGATAGTAATCGAACGAGCGCTCGAGGAAGTAGCGCATGTTCTGGCGCACCGCATCCGCAGTTCCCTGATACCATTGCGAACCTTCCGGCGTTTGTTGCGCCGCCAGAATGTCGATAAAGCTGCGCGAAAAATTGTCGAACTTGTAGCTGGCCTGAATATGTCGATGTAGCGACATGCTATTGAACTGGGTCAACACGTAAATCGAACGCAACCCGGAATTGAGGCAGTTGCTGATCGGAATATCGACGATCCGGTATTTCCCGCCGAGCGGCACCGCTGGCTTCGCACGATCTTTCGTTAACGGAAACAAACGCGTGCCCGCTCCGCCGCCCATGACAATCGCGAGCGTGCGCTGCGTCGTCCCTGGTGGAAGTGCGCGGGTCGACAACTGCGAGACTGAATCGCGACGCGCGGGATTTTGCGTCTGCACACCTTCAATAACTCAGTGCTCGCGGGTTGCGGCAACCTTTTTGCTCAACTTAGCGCCGGTTGCACGGGCCTTCCGGCAGTGGCAACCTTTACTTCCAATATGTGCGGAATTGTCGGCTATGTCGGACGTTCGCAAGCGGCGCCCATTTTGCTCGACGGTCTTCGTCGCCTTGAATATCGCGGCTACGATTCTGCCGGTGTCGCCATCGTCAATGGCAACCACGTCGAGACGCGCAAGTGCGCCGGTCGAATTGCATCACTCGCCAAACTTATTTCTCAAAAACCGGCCGCTGGATCTTATGGAATCAGCCACACTCGCTGGGCGACGCACGGAAAGGTCAACGACGAGAATGCCCATCCGCATTTCGACGCCACCGGCAAGATCGCGCTCGTTCACAACGGCGTCATCGAAAATTATCAGGCGCTCAAAGAACAGCTGATCCAAAATGGTGACACAAATTTTCGCTCCGACACCGATACTGAAGTTTTGGCCCATTTGATCGGAAGTATTTATGATCAACTCGAGGGCAAAGATTCGAAAGCGCGTCTTGTGAACGCCACCCGCGCGGCGCTAAAGCAGGTCATTGGCACATACGGCATTGCTGTCGTGCATTCGGACATCCCGAATTTTATGGTCGGTGCACGCCGAGGCAGCCCCCTCGTGCTTGGCGTTGGGAAAGACGAAAATTTTCTGGCGAGCGATGTCAGCGCCATTGTCGCGCACACCCGCGACGCCGTTTACTTGAACGATTTCGACCTCGTCGCGCTCGAACGAGACAAATTTGAAATCAGCTCGATCGACGGCGCGATTGGCCAGCACGCGGTCAGCAAAGTCGAGTTCAGCGCGGAAGACATCAAGAAGGGCGATTACCCGCACTACATGCTCAAGGAAATCTGCGAGCAGCCGGACACAGTGCGCGACGCGATGCGCGGCCGCCTCACTTACGAGGAATGCACGGCAAAGCTTGGCGGGTTGAACATGACTCCACCCGAATTGCGCGACGTCGCGCGAGTCGTGTTGACTGGTTGCGGTACTGCATTGCATGCCGGTCGAGTCGGCGAATACTTAATCGAACGACTCGCCAATATCCCGGTGGAAGTCGAATTCGCGAGCGAGTACCGCCATCGCAATACGCCGATGACTGAACGCACGCTCGTTTTCGCGATCAGCCAGAGCGGCGAAACCGCCGATACGCTCGGCGCCTTACGCGAAAGCCGTCGCAAAGGTTATCGAACGCTGGGAATTTGTAACAATGTCGCCAGCACGATTGCGCGCGAAAGCGATGGTGGTGTGTACATGCACGCGGGCCCTGAGATTGGAGTGGCGGCCACGAAATCGTTTACTTCTCAGCTGGTGGTTCTAACCCTGATCGGTCTTCTCCTCGGCCGAATGCGCCAACTTTCGACCGCAGAAGGAAAACGAATGATCGACGCGCTCGAAGCATTGCCGGGTCAGATTGAGGAAGTCCTGAAGCTGAGCGACCAAATTAAGTCGATCGCGAAGAAATATGTCGATGTTAGCGGGATGCTTTTTTTCGGACGGCAATTTAATTACCCGATCGCGCTCGAAGGCGCGCTCAAGATGAAAGAGATCACTTACCTTTTCGCCGACGGCCATCCCAGCGCGGAGCTCAAACACGGAATTATTGCGCTCGTTAGGCCGGATCTACCGTCCATCTTTGTCGCCCCAGACGACGCCGTGTTCTCAAAGAACCTGAACAACATCGAACAGGTAAAGGCGCGCAAAGGACCAATCATCGCCGTCACTTCTGGCAACGGCGCCAAACAATTGAAGAACCTCGCCGCGGACATTATCGAGGTTCCCGACGTCATCGATTGCCTTAGCCCGGTTCTCACCGTCATCCCATTGCAACTACTAGCATATCACTTGGCCGTCGAGCTCGGCCGGGATGTCGATAAACCGCGCAACCTCGCCAAAAGCGTTACGGTAGAGTAATCGCATCGTTTCGCCGCCTTCTCAGGGTTTATCGTTGTCCCCAACCCGCCTAACAAAAAAAATGGGCGAAATAAATCGCGGTTCACGCCGCGAGCGGATTGCGATAAACTAGTCAGCTAGGTTTTCTAAGACCGTGCAACAGAACGAAGACTACGTGCTCAAGGTGCTGCAAGACGTGGGACTGGTTTCACGCAAGCAGATTGAAGGCGCGCGCAAACATCTGAATGGTCAGAACAACGTTGTCGATCTTTTGATCAAGAACGGAATCGTCACCGAATCCGATGTCTCGCGTTCGCTTGCGGCGCAGGCGCACATGGACTGGATCGATTTGTCGTCGATGGTGATCCCACCGGCTATCATCAAACAAATCCGCGCCGAAGACGCCCGTCGTTTCAAAGTGATCCCGGTCGCATTTGGCGAAACCGGCCTGGTCGTGGCGGTGAGCGATCCACTCGATATCGACACCATCGACAGCCTGAGCTTCTTATTGCAACGCGAGCTCGAATTGGTTTGCACCAGCCCGGAAAAAATCCGCGAGGCGCTGATCAAATACTATGGCACAGCCGAAGAGGCTGCGGACGTCCTTAAGGAAAAACTGGGCGAAGGTGTCGATCTTGGTCTCGAGATCGGTGATGGCGCTGCCATCGCTGAAGTCGACGAAGCCGACGCGCCGATTATTCGGATGGTGTCGATGTTGATCATCGAAGCGCATCGGTCTGGCGCGAGCGACATTCATCTCGAGCCGCTCGACAAAAAATTTCGCGTTCGATTTCGAATCGACGGTGTCTTGCAGGAAATGCAGGCGCCTCCGAAACGCTTGCAATCAGCCATCGTCAGCCGACTCAAAATCATGACCGGTTCGATGAGCATCGCCGAAAAGCGATTGCCCCAAGACGGCCGTATTCAGGTGAAGATCAAAAAGAAGCCGATTGACCTGCGCGTTTCCACAATCCCGACCAATCATGGCGAGAGCGTCGTCATGCGCGTGCTCGACAAATCGAGTCTCGTGCTCGGACTGCCCGAACTCGGCTTTTTCAGCGACGACCGGGAAACGTTCGAGCGATTGATCCAGTTGCCGGACGGGATTCTTCTCGTCACTGGCCCGACCGGCTCCGGAAAAACAAGCACGCTTTACACCTGTCTCAATTACATCAACAAACCGGACCGCAAGATCATCACCGTCGAGGAGCCGATCGAATATCAGATGACTGGAATTAACCAGGTCCAAGTGAATCCAGAAATCGGGATGACGTTTCCGGCCGCGTTGCGCTCGATTCTGCGCCAGGCGCCCAATGTCATCATGATCGGAGAAATTCGCGACCTCGAAACGGCCAGCATCGCGACGAATGCTTCGCTCACAGGGCATCTTGTTTTCAGCACGCTGCACACTAACGACGCGCCGTCCGCCATCGCGCGTTTGACCGACATCGGTGTCCAACCGTTTCTCGTCGCCTCATCGTTGCGCGCCATCATGGCCCAACGACTCGTCCGCCGAATCTGCTTGAATTGCCGGCAGCCTGCCGAATTGAGCGAGAGCGAAATGCGCGCTTTGCAAATTGAAGCGGGACAATTGCATGATGCGCAGGTCATGCAAGGCAGAGGTTGCGAACAATGTCGCGGCACTGGTTATAAAGGTCGCATCGGCATCTTCGAGATCTTTGTGCTCGACGACGAAGTTCGTCACATGATCAACAAACGCAGCGCGACTCTGTCGCTTCGTCAGCGCGCGCGCGAGCTCGGGATGCGCACGTTGCGCGAAGACGGAGTGCGCAAAGTTCTCGCCGGCCTGACGAGCGCCGAAGAAGTTATTTCAATTACAATCGGGGACGTCAGTTAAGATGAACGAGAAACAAGTCGCCGAGCTTTTTGTCGAGCAACAGGTCTTGCAGCCGTCGCAAGCCGAGGACGTCTTGAACGAGGCGAACTTAAATGGCAAAACCATCGTGCAAGCGATGGTTGACAGCGGCTTCGTCGATGAGAGCGGCTTCTATCGCACCATTGCCGAAGCACTCGGCGCCGAATATGTCGATCTTGGCGACAAAGAAATCGTGCCGGCGATTTTGAAATTGATTCCGAGCGGATTGGCGCGGTTGCATCGCGCACTGCCAATTGGTTTGAGCGGAAATACCTTGCGCGTCGCGCTCGCAGATCCGCTCGACCCGCGCGCCGCCGAAGATCTTCGCTTTGCGCTGGGCAAAGATGTCGATGTTGTCGTCGCGCCGACCGAGCAAATCGATAATCGGATCAAGGAATATTATGGCGCCGACACCACGAGCATGGAGGAAGTGCTCAAGCAACTCGGTGAGGCCGGCGAAATGTTACAGATCCGCGGCGACGAGACTGCCGCGGCCGTAGAAGCGGAAGCAAACGCGACGCCCATCATTCGCTTTGTCGATTTAATTTTGTATCAAGCGATCCAGGACCGCGCGAGCGACATTCATTTCGAGCCGTTCGAAAACGAATTCAAGATCCGTTATCGGGTAGACGGCGCGCTCTATGAAATGTCGCCGCCGCCCCGACATCTCGCGCTCCCGGTCATCTCTCGCGTCAAAGTGATGGCGAATATGAACATCGCCGAGCGACGATTGCCGCAAGACGGACGCATTCAAAAAAATATCGCCGGCCGCCATATCGATCTTCGCGTTTCGACTTTGCCGACGCAGTTCGGCGAAAGCGTTGTTCTGCGCGTGCTCGATCGCTCGACTGTGAATCTCGATCTCGAGATGCTCGGCATGCCCGAGTATGTGCACAATTACATTCTCGAAATCATCAATTGTCCGAATGGAATCTTCATTGCCACCGGTCCGACCGGTTCCGGAAAAACGACCACGCTTTATTCGTGCTTGCGCAAAATCAACACGATCGATTCCAAATTGCTGACCGCGGAGGAGCCGGTCGAGTACGATTTGGAAGGAATCGTTCAGGTGCCGGTGAACGAAGCCATCGGTCTCACCTTCGCTCGGGTTCTGCGCGCGTTCCTGCGGCAGGACCCGGACCGAATCATGATCGGCGAAACCCGCGACCTGGAAACGGCGCAAATCGCGATTCAAGCATCGCTCACCGGCCATCTTGTTTTCACCACCCTCCACACCAACGACGCGCCCGGCGCCATTACCCGTTTGATCGACATGGGCGTGGAACCGTTTTTGATTTCAGCGACGCTCGAGGCCGTGCTCGGTCAGCGATTGCTCCGCAGCATTTGCCCGAACTGTCGCGCGCCCTACCAGCCTAACGAATCAGTGCTCGCGCAACTTGAGCTTTCCAAACGCGACATTGGCGATCGCAAATTCTTTTACGGCAAAGGTTGCGACGCGTGCAACCACACCGGCTACAAAGGCCGCAAGGGAATTTATGAGCTGATGAAAATCACGGACCCGCTCCGTGAGCTGATCAACGAGCGCGCCCCGACGGTCGTTCTCAAACAAAAGGCGATCGAGCTCGGGATGGTGACGCTGCGACAAGACGGACTGCGCAGCATCTTCGCCGGCGACACTACCATCGAAGAAGTGCTGAAGTACACCTAAAGCCACAGATGAACACAGATCTTTCACAGATGCCGGCAGAGATATGTTTCAATCTGTGTTTCATCTGTGTAAATCTGTGGCCATAACTTTATGCCGCGTTTCACTTACATAGCGCTCGATTCCCGCGGACAGGAATCCACCGGGCTGGTCGAAGCGACTTCGACTAACGAAGCGATCGGCCAATTGCGCCAGGCCGGATATTTTCCGACCAACGTCTACGAGGAAGGCAAAGGTGGCGGGCGCGATGGCAAAGCAGCCAAACGCGCCGCCAAAGCAGCGCGCGTCTCGCAACCGCGTGAGCGCAAAGGCATCGTTCTTTTTCAGCGCAAAAAGGTTAAGCCTAAGATCCTGATGATTTTCACGCGGCAGCTCGCGACCCTGATCGATTCCGGCTTGCCGCTTTTGCGCAGCCTCAATGTTCTCGCGAAACAGGAGCGCGACCCGGTCTTAAAGAACACAATCAACAAACTGGCCGACTCAGTTCAAGGCGGCAGCACCTTTTCCGAAAGTCTCGCGCAATATCCAATCATCTTTAACGATCTTTACGTCAACATGGTGAAGGCCGGCGAAGTCGGCGGCGTGCTCGAGCTCGTTCTGACCCGGCTGGCGGAGTTTCAAGAAAAAGCGGCCAAGATAAAAAACAAAGTCGCGGCCGCGATGGTCTATCCGCTCATCGTCATGACCATGGCCATCGCGATCATGGGATTCTTGCTCGTCTTCATCGTGCCAAAATTCGAAGCCATCTTTCACGACATGCTCGGCGACAGACCGCTGCCCATTATCACGACGTTCGTCATTACCGTCAGCAGATTTGTGCAAGGTCATTGGCTCGTGATCCTCGCGCTGATCTTCACCGCGGTCGCCGGTTATAAATTTGCTAACCGCACTCCGCGCGGAAAATCGACAATCGACGCCGTAAAGCTTCGTTTCCCGCTTTTTGGCGATATCATTCGGAAAACCGCAGTATCACGTTTCGCGCGCACGCTCGGAACGCTCGTCACTAGCGGTGTGCCGATCTTGCAAGCGCTCAACATTACACGCGAAACCGCCGGCAACATGATCATCGCGCGCGCGATTGGCCAAGTCCACGAGAGCGTGAAAGAAGGCGAATCCATTGTTCAACCGCTTGAAGCCAGCGCTGCATTTCCGCCGATGGTGGTTAGCATGATCGACGTCGGCGAAGAAACCGGCCAGCTCCCCGAGATGCTTTTGAAAATCGCGGATGTTTACGATGACGAAGTTGACAACTCGGTCGCGGCCATGACCGCGGCGCTCGAGCCAATCATGATTGTTTTTCTAGCGGTCGTAGTCGGAACGATTGTAATCGCCCTGTTCTTGCCGCTGATCAGCATCATCCAGGGCTTGCAAGAGCAAACGTAGCGCAAGGATTTAAGGTGTAGAGGCGTTTTATTCCGCTGTCATGTCGAGCGAAGTCGAGACATCTCTAAATATTTCCGAAATAGCGAGAGATTCCTCGACTCCGCTCGGAATGACTAAAACGGTGCGTTACCGAACACGCGCTGTTCTGCGCGCGTTCACCATCATCGAACTGCTCGTGGTCATCACGATCATTATCATCTTGGCCAGCTTGATTCTGAGCACGGTCGGTTACGTGCAGAAAAAAGGCGCGCGCTCACGGGCCGAAGCCGAAATCGCCGCGATGTCGGCCGCGCTCGAAAGCTACAAAGCCGACAACGGAATTTATCCGCGCGACGCGACTAAGACAGATCAAGTCGATCCAACAGCATCGCCGATTCCAACAACTGCGACACAATTTTTGTATGAGCAATTAAGTGGCAATTCAGCTACGAATCTGCAACCGATATCTGGAGCGAAAAGCTATTTTGCTTTTAAGCCGCAAATGCTCTTCGGGACCAAAGACAGCAACGGAAATCTAACATCCGTTAGCTACATCCGGGATCCTTTCGGTAATTCTTATGGATATTCAACGCTCAAAGCATCGGGTGGAACCGGAGGTTACAATCCTACTTTTGATCTCTGGAGCATTGCCGATGATTCATCCGGGACGAATCAGACAAAGTGGATCAAAAACTGGTAGGGGCGATTGACCTCAATCGCCCGCAACGCCAATCCGGCTCGGATCGGTGAACCGCCCCTGCCATCAGACTTACTGCGCGTTTGTGCTGATTGTGACCTCGACGCGGCGGTTTGAGCGTTCGCGCTCAATCTCAGCGTCAAATTCGGCTTGCGACGCGTTTGGAGCCATCGGCCGCGGCGGGACCACAAATTTTGTCGACCCCCGGCCGCGGGCATCAATTTGTGAGGGATTGATTCCCAGGGCTTCTACTAAATATTGTTTCATGTTGTCGGCACGGCGCTGACTAAGGTCGAGATTGTATTCGTAGGTGCCGATCGAATCGGTGTAGCCTTCAATCGTAAACGTCGCTTTCGGATTGCGTTTCAGCAGATCAACAAGTTTCCCCAAAATATCGCCCGGTTGTAATTCGGCGCTGTCGAAGCTGA
>WNFD01004069.1_pt1 | contig 18712 bp, 19 predicted proteins | sample 5400491 | NCBI WGS metagenome assembly WNFD01 (sample SAMN13153343, study PRJNA577476) | soil metagenome | isolation source: 120 cm saprolite under Douglas fir tree site 2 hole 2 replicate 2 | place: USA:California | collected 2015-04-18 | reverse complement strand
TTTCGAAAACGCCGCCCAGTTCGTTCCGAATTGAAATTCCATCGGAATGCCCGTGATCACGCCCACAGCAAAGTTGATCCCGAAGATCCGCCCCCAAAATCGCGCCGCGCGGTTGTAGTGCTCATCGCCCGTGCGCAGCACTTTCGTCTTCAAATACACAAGCAGCAGCGCGAGGCCCATCGTCAGTTGCGGAAAAATGTAGTGAAACGTGATCGTGAACGCGAAGTGCAGCCGGTGCACATTCAGTGCTTGTCCCACGAATCACCTCGCGAAGCGCCAGCGCGGCCCCGAGGCCGTAGTCTGTCCGACAAATTTGATTGCTCTGGCGAAATCAAATGCATCTTCTCATTTCAGGCGATTTCTTGAATAGCTTTCTCTGTTGCTCGCACCATCCAAACCAATTCAATCGTGTTAGGCCCTGTTTTGAGCCTCGCACTGCATCGCTCGCCATTTCTGAGAATATTCTCAAATCTTAGTCTGCTCCCCCTGCATCGATGTATTCACGGATCGCCTCGTTCACGGCGCTGAGCTTAGGTCGTCGTGTGCTGCCAACCGCTGTTCCGACCGGGGCGGAAGTTTCGATCATGCCCGCAATCAGCGGCGACTGAAGCGAAACCGGATGGAAAGCGAGTAACTCGGCGACTTCGTTGATGGTGAGCAAGCCCGGGCGCGAGCGTAGTGTCTGAACGAGAGTTTCCAAGGAAAATCTGCCTCTTGTTCTGATACCCGTATTCTGCGAAGTGGGACGATATCGGTCGAAGCGGAGTGATGGCTCCGGCGCTCTGGAACACTCGTATGATTGGAGATCGGGCTCGCGTGCGGGTTCGTTGAGCATTGGCTGGGGACTACCCAACGCCGCCGTCAAAAACCCACTTGGGCGCGGCGGCGCCAGTTCGCCAAGAAAGGGGCTCGGTTGTAAGATCGCACTGCCTGCCGCGCGCGCGACGACTGGCATTCTCATCTGTAACGCAGCTCCGTAGGGCACCGTAATACAAGCGGCGGATGGGAACCAAGATGCCATCGCCTGACTGGCAACTGAACCTATCTACAATCCCTCCGACGCAACTGCACTAAAAGGCGGTCGCCCCGCCTCGGCAACCGCGTGATCCTGCTCCCCTGATCCGCCACTTGCACCGATCGCACCGACGATCTCACCTTTCAGCGCGGTTTGTAGGGCAAATTAGGCTGCCTTTGCAATCATGCCATTGGGATCAAGAACAAATTTCTTGGCCACTCCGGAGTCAAAATCCTGGTAGCCCTTTGGCGCGTCTTTCAATCTGATCACCGTGGCATTCACGATTTTAGCGACAGGCAAACGGTCATGCAGAATGGCCTGCATCAACTGACGGTTATAGCGCAGCACCGGAGTTTGGCCGGTCGCAAAACGATGTGATTTTGCCCAGCCGAGTCCTAGCCGCAACCGCAGATTCCCGAGTTGCGCTGCTTCATCCTTCGATCCTGGATCCTCGGTGACGTAGAGCCCCGGAATTCCGATCGACCCGGCGGGACGCGTGATGGACATCAACGAATTCAACACGATCGCGGGTGCTTCCTTCCCATGGGCCGCGCCATAAGCGCGTGCCTCGAACCCCACGCAGTCAATTGCCGAATCCACCTCAGGCACGCCAACAACGCCGGCTATCAGTTCTTCCAAACGATCGTGACTTGCCAAATCGATGGGTTCAAAACCGACCCGCTTGGCATGTTCCAAACGTTCTTTGTTCATGTCTCCGATCATGACCACCGCGGCACCAAGGATCTGAGCCGATGCCGCCGCCGCTAAGCCCACCGGGCCCGCGCCTGCTACGTAAACGGTTGACCCGACACCGACACCCGCAGTTACAGCTCCATGAAACCCTGTCGGCAAAATGTCGGAGAGCATCGTCAAGTCGAGAATCTTGGCGAGGGCCTGATCTTTGTCTGGGAATTTTAGTAGGTTGAAGTCGGCATACGGCACCATCACAAATTTGGCCTGCCCTCCGATCCAACCACCCATATCGACGTAACCGTAGGCTCCCCCGGCGCGCTCCCCGTTCACGTTCAGGCAAACTCCTGTGTCTCCCTCGCGGCAGGTGCGGCAGCGTCCACACGCGACGTTGAAGGGAACGGAAACAATGTCACCGACCTTGAGATATTCGACGTCCTTTCCGATCTCGACGATTTCACCGGTGATCTCGTGACCGAGCACCATGCCGACGGGAGCGGTGGTGCGGCCACGAACCATGTGTTGATCGGAACCGCAGATATTTGAGGAAACGATTTTCAGGATGACGCCGTGCTCAATCGGTTTGCCCGATGGGTTCTGGAACTTGGGGTAATCAATGGATTGGACCTCTACTTTTCCTGGGCCAAGAAATACTACGGCTTCATTATTTGCCATGATCTATTGTGTTCCTCCTCGTTGGAACAAGATGCAGTTGATGTTCCAAAAGACGTGACCTTCCGCGAGCAGACGAAGTCGAACAGCCAGAAGGATTTACAGGCCGGTGGAGCGGGTAGTACCAATGCAATTACCCGCGATTGGGCTTCCAACAGACTGACAGTGTCCAAGGGATTCGACAGATGACTATCGCCGGCTGAACGTCAAGTCCTTGTGCTCAGCCCTCGTATTCCTCTTGCTGCCAACATCTTGCATGAATACTCGGCCTTCCTCGCCAAACGGCACAACTCGTGCTTTCTACCTTTGTCGAAGTTGGATCGAAATTACGACTCAACCCAAGGGCGATTCATCATGAAACCAATTACGCAGGAAAACGATAGGCTTGGATTTGTCGGGATCGGTTATATGGGCCGACCGATCGCGCGGAGGCTACTTGAATCTGGCTTCAAGCTGACAGCGTACGACCGGAACCACAGTAAGGCAGAAGAACTAATTCAATATGGCGGCAACGTCGCGCAGAGCGTTTCAGAACTTTCCTCCAGTTGCGACGTCGTCTTGTCGTGCCTGCCTAGCGATGAAGCAGTCCTGGACATCTATAGAGGACCTGACGGAGTTTTCGCCAGTGCGCATCGCGACTCGCGCGTCATCGACCTAAGCACGGTGTACCCCGAGACCTCGCAGGAACTCTCAAGGCTGGGTTCGGAGCGAGGAGTTGACGTTCTCGACGTGACCATATCAGGGAGCACTCCTGCGGCCGAAAACGGGTTGCTGACCCTGTTCGGGGGCGGAAACAAGGAATGCTTCGACGGCGCTGAGTCGATCCCGGAGCGACGATGAAGCTTGTGGTGAACACCTTACTGGGAATCGGAATGCAGGCGATTGCCGAAGCCGTCGCACTCGGTGAGAAGGCTGGTCTTGATCGCAATCGCTTGCTGGACGTGCTGTCCCAGACTGCAGTGGTCGCACCTGCACACGTGGGCAAATTGGAAAGAGCGATGAAGAGTGACTACAGCCCGCAATTCCCGATTCGGCTAATGAACAAGGATTTCGGTTTGATTCTCAGTCTCGCGGCTGCCGTTGGCGCGCGAATGCCCGCCGCGGGAGCTGCTTTTGAGATCAATGCGAGGCAATCGGATGAAGGAGCGGAGCAAGATTTTTCGGCGGTGATTCTGCAGATGGAAAAACGTGCACATCTGGGTTCCAACTGCAATGGGCGGACGTGATCTGGCGTCGATTTTGCCGTGTCGGTGAGCCGGGGGTGCAGCCGTTTATTGCGGCGTTCTGCAACGCCATTTTTGCTGCAACGGGCGAGCGAGTGATCTGGCGATCACGAGGCTGGGCTTAAGTTAACGGTCCTGAGCGCTCGGGTGGAGAAGAGTCCGCAGTTGAAGTGAAGAATTACAATAAAGGACGAGCCATGACACACGACAAGGCTGAACGGCACGTAATGTTTGCCTCTATATTTCTGCTGATGCTTTTTGTTGGCCTCACGCTCTTTGTCTCCTCGATTGCGCGAGCCAATCCCCGGCCAGACAGCGCGGCCAGCAGTGCGATGTTTCGTGCGAAATGCGCCATGCGCCACGGTCAAGATGGAGGGGGTTCCGAGGTTGGAAAGAGCATGAACGTTCCTGACCTTCGGTCACCGGTGGTCCAGAAGTTACCCGATGCGCAACTCGCACAAATCATTTCTGACGGTAAGGGCGGAATGCCTTCCTTCAAGAATTCGCTCAGCGAGGATCAGATTCACGGCCTGGTTACGTACGTTCGCTCGCTGCATCATCCGGTTCTATTCCAGCGGGGGCGAGAGGGTACATTATGAATGGCCAGAAAAATCGCCATAGGCGCGAGGATCTACAGCATCCGGACCTTGCGCCGGATTCGGAAACCAATGATACCGCGGACTCCGGCATCTCCCGGCGGGGATTCCTCGGGTTTGCGGCAGCATCCATTCTCCTTGCGCACGCTGAGCAGCAGTCCCCGCGATTAGAATCCAGGAACGGCATTCCCTACCGAACCTTGGGCCGCACCAAAGAAAAAGTCTCGCTCATTGGGCTCGGTGGCTATCATCTTGGCAATCAAGCGGATCCCCAGGAAAGCATTCGCATCATCCGCACGGGCCTCGATGAGGGCGTCAATTTTCTCGACAACTGCTGGGACTACAACGGCGGCGAGAGTGAAATCCGCATGGGCAACGCGCTGCGCGACGGTTATCGCCGAAAAGCTTTTCTAATGTCCAAGATCGACGGACGCACTAAAGCGGCCGCTGCAAGTCAAATCAACGAGTCTCTGCGCCGTCTTCAGACTGACCGGATCGATCTGCTCCAATTCCACGAAGTGATTCGCGACACCGACCCGGATCGTATTTTTGCGGAAGGCGGAGCGATGGAGGCCGTCCTGGAGGCGCGAAAGGCTGGCAAGATTCGCCACATCGGCTTCACAGGCCACAAGAGTCCGGACATCCATTTGAAAATGATGACCACCGCTTTAAAACACGGCTTCACGTTCGATGCCGTTCAGATGCCACTCAACGTGATGGACGCGCACTTCAATAGTTTTGAAAAGAAAGTGTTGCCGGTCTTGCTCAAGAACGATATCGGCGTGCTCGGCATGAAGCCCATGGGTGACCATATTATTCTTGAGAGCAAAACAGCGACGCCGGTGGAGTGCCTTCACTACGCAATGAACCTTCCGACCAGTGTCGTTATCACGGGCTGCGACTCGCTCCCGATTCTTCAGCAGGCTCTACAAGCTGCTCGCAGTTTTCAACCGATGAACTCTTCCCAAGTGGCCGCGCTTCTCACAAAAACAGCAAAAGCTGCGGAAGCAGGCCAATTCGAGCTTTATAAAACAAGCCACCGGTTTGACGGGACTTACGCGAACCCACAGTGGCTTGGCTAGAAACGCAACGATTGTAAGTGGACAAGAGGATACAGGCAGTCAGCGTGGGGCAAAGTCAAGGTAAGAATTTGGAGGACAATCATGGACAAGAAAGAACTTTCTGCAAGTTTGGCTGGAGAGGTTTCGCTGGGCAGGGAAATTCCAGTAAATCGTCTTGGCTTCGGGGCGATGCGCCTGACCGGCGAGGGCATATGGGGGCCGCCAAAAGATCGCAAAGCGGCGTTGGCGGTTCTTCGCGGGGCCGTGGAGCTTGATGTGAATTTCATCGACACGGCGGATTCCTACGGGCCATACGTAAGCGAGGAACTGATTGCCGAAGGGTTGTTTCCTTACCCCTCTGGCCTCGTAATTGCGACCAAAGGAGGCTGGAACCGGCCCGGCCCGAATCAGTGGACTCACGATGCCACTCCGGCACACCTTCGCAAGGCGGTGGAGGGAAGCCTCAAGAGATTGCGTCTAAACCGCATCGACGTCTATCAACTGCATATTCCAGACCCCGTGGTCTCGTTTGAAGCGTCAGTGGAAACGCTGGCGCAGCTCCGGAACGAAGGCAAGATTCGCCTGGTCGCGTTGTCCAACGTTACGCAGGAGCACATCGAGCGAGCACGCAAGATCGTCCCGATTGTCTCGGTGCAGAACCGCTATAGCTTTGCGGACCGCGAATGGGACTACGTAGTGGATTATTGTGAGCGCAATGGAATTGCCTTCATTCCCTGGTTCCCATTGGGGGCAGGCAAAGTAGCCGGCGAGGTGCTGAACCGAATCGCGCAAGCGCATCACGCGAGCCCCACACAGGTAGCGCTGGCTTGGCTCCTGCGGCGGTCTCCCATTATGCTGCCCATCCCTGGGACTTCCTCGATCGGGCATCTCGAGCAGAACGTCGCCGGGGCTTCCCTTCGCTTAACGAAAGAAGAATACGAAGAGCTTTCCGGCGTTCCCGAACTGGTGGGATCGCGGTGACGCAGTTTTATCGGCACAACCACGATTGGAGTTTCCGGTTTCTGTTTTTCACCGAGATCGGCCTGCGCTGATGTCCGAAATGGAAAAGCAAAATTGGGGGCAAAAGCGTCCAAAACCTAACCCCATTCTTGAGGAGAAAGCCGTAGCTTTGCGATCGCGCACGCATCAAATGGGGTGATGGCGAACGAGAGGAGGAAGGTGCTTATGAGGCTGGGCATCGTCGGAATGGTCCTGTTTGGATTCCTGACACCAGGAGTTGCAGCCCAGATGTCATGGCACAGTCCGCCATCGCCGGAGCGTGGGACGGAACATAGTTCACGGTCATCGCAAGCAAAGCCGCAGGTGGATTTGAAGCGATTTTCCCTTTTGACCGGGGCGTCGATTAATGTCTCCTCGGACTGGATCGAGCGCGAACAGATGCCCTTACCGCCTTCGCCGAGACTGGCGCGATTTGCTCCGCAGGTGACGTTCTTGGAATTCATGGCGTTGGAAAATCCGAAAATGCATTCGGCATTACGGATTGCAACGACCACCAATCCGTTCCTGGGAGGCGATGAGGTCGCACTCGATGTGCAGATGCATGGCGCCGCAGATTCGGGCAACGGCCTGGCGGATTATCTATTCTACTTTTTCTTTTCGCCGCCACGGGATTGTTTGGATGGAGGCTCGGAAGCTTACAAGAAAGCAAAGAACCAGGCAGAATTGCCGGATAGGGCTGCGGTTTCGCCAGATTTGAGTATTCGCACTGACTGTAAACACGCACCTACGCTGGCGGACTTTTATTCGAGAGAGTTGAGCTCAGGCGTATTGTTTCAAGCCACGAACGGAGTGGAGCGCGCGAGCGGGATTTACCCGGAGTTCTATCTGACGCCAATGGAAAAAGTGGAGGCGAATGGACTGACCTTTTACATGTTTGAAGCGCAGGGCCGTACGCAGCTCAATCTGGCGACGGTGAACCACTTCAACTTGCCTGACGAAATGCAGGGCGCGCAGGCGGATTTCTTCTGGGCGGTAGGCGCGCCGAGTCCGTTTCCGTTTTTTCGGGACCCACAGAGGAAGAATGTTCCTCTGATCCAGGTGGCGTACGCCGGAATTGGGCTGGGTCCTGATAAACGGGACATTTTCATGAGGCTGCTGCGCCAAGTTCACTCGCTCTGAAGCCGGCTGAAGGAAGCTTTCCGATAACGATCTCAAGCAGCTGGGAATTCACATGGCGAGAACAGTAGCGCCGACGGAAACCGCACCCGACCCATCGCCTCGCGAAACGGTCGGCTTCACACGTTAACAGCGCCGTGCGTCCGGTTGACTGGCTGTGTACAGTCCGCCCAGGAATCCAGGATTCAGGGTTCTTCGTAACTTCCGGCGTCCTTGGAAGACACGTGCTTTCACGGCGGTAATTGAGGCGCCTAGAATCTGAGCTGTTTCTTTGATAGATCGTTCTTCGACGTCGCGAAGCAATATCACCGTTCGAATTGTCGGACCTAAGAGATTGATTGCCTCGGTCAAGAGTTGCGTGCGCTCGCGTTGCGAACAGGACTCTTCGGGATTGGGGCTCTGGTCAACGAACGCCTCCGAGCTAGATTTCATGTCATCGTCATGGCTCTCGGGCAAGCTTTCGACAACTCCTCGCCTTCGACGGAGCAACATGAACGCTTCATTCATGACGATGCGTGTTAGCCAAGTAGAGAACCGCGACTTTTCTTGAAAGGCGTCGAGATGAAGGAAGGCCTTGTGAAAACTCTCCTGTGCTACATCTTCGGCATCTTCCCGGTTATTCGTTATCCGTTGCGCCACGGCGAGAACCCTCTGCCTGTGACGAAGAACCAATTCCTCGAAAGCCTGCGTATCTCCGCGCTTTGCGGCAGCCACCAGCGTGCCGTCCGAGTCTTTGTTTATACCGGTTCCACAAGACGTTTCCATGAATCCGACCCTCCCCCGCCACTTCGACATACAGTAAGAGAAACCAACTAGCGCGCCAGCCAAAGCGCATATCGAATGGACTGGAATATCGTCCACTCATGGTGCGTGCGCAGAATGCGATACCAGTCGAGAATGGATATAGGTTTCATCGTTGTACTCCTGTCTGCGTCCCGTCTCCTGATCTGGCGTCGCTATGACGTTGACGCTTGCTCGCTGCGAATTCTATTCACCGGGAAAATGCTAGCCGCCACTAAGAAAAGCAATCTGCGTGCCGGAGACTGTGAGTGACTAATGCGGTCTGGAAGTTGCTGGCAGAGTGGGAGATGCGTCGATTCACGAGCCCTTTGCCGACTTTAGTCGAAACGCGAACCTGTCAGAGTCTTGGCATTCCGTCCAGTGGGCTGGACGAGCTGAGGGCTGCTACCTCTCTGCGAGAGAAGGCTGGCATGCGCCACATGACCGACCTGGCCAGAGCTTGACACTGTCTGGTGCTAAGATTTCGACTGTAGAGAGCAAAAAGCCTGCTTTGTAGGAGCAGAAGTATGCCGAGGTCAAATCCTCTTCTCGGGCCCAAACCGCCTGCGATTTGGAGCTATTCGGTCGCGGTTTTTTCGGTTGCAGGGGCCCTGACAATTTCACGATGGCCGGCGCTTCATTTGCAGGACGCTCCCGTATCACTTTTTCTTTGCGCTGTCATGTTGAGTGCATGGTTCGGTGGAATTTGGCCGGGATTGCTCGCGGCGGCCCTTTCCGCTCTAACTTTCTATTATTTCTTCTTGCCTCCGATCTATTCGTTGGCTGCAAAGCCTGACGAAATACCACGCCTTCTCGTCTTCATGGTGTCAGCGCTATTTGTCGGTTCACTGAGCGTCGCGCAAAGGAGCGCCACAGAATCGCTCAGGCGCGCGCGCGATGACCTGAAAGAAACAGTTCAAGAACTCCGGAGCACAAATGAGGCGCTGGAAGCAGAGAGCCGTGAGCGGGAGCGTGCGGAAGAATCCTTGCGGCGCAGCGAGGGGTATCTGGCAGAAGCACAGAGGCTCACGCATACGGGGAGTTGGGTCTGGCAGGTAGCAGGAAGAGATGCTGTGCACTTGTCCGACGAATGGTATCGGGTATATGGCTTCGACCTGCAAGATGGCATACCGACTCTCGAACAACGACTGCAGCGCATTCATCAGGAAGACCGAGGCAAGTGGCAGGAAGCAATCGACCGAGCAGTGCGCGAAAAGTCGGACTACGACGTGGAATTCCGAATTCTTCTTCCGGGCGCCACGGTGAAATACATCCACACCGTTGGCCATCCTGTTTTGGACGGATCCGGCGACCTGGTGCAATTCGTCGGTAGCTCGACGGATATCACTGAGCGCAAGCGGGCGGAAGAGTCTTTGCGCCAAGCGCAAGCGGATCTCGCACGCGTCAACCGCGTGACCACCATGGGAGAGCTGACTGCCTCCCTGGCGCACGAGGTGAATCAACCGATTGCCGCTGCCGTCACCAACGCCAATACCTGCCTGCGCTGGCTTACGCGCGATCACCCCGATGTGGAAGAAGCACGCGCGGCGGCCATGAGAATCGTGAAAGACGGAACGCGTGCGGCAGAAATTATCAAGCGAATTCGCTTGCTCTTCAAGAAGGGAGCTCTGCAACAGGAGTTGGTGGACGTAAACGAAGCCATTCGAGAGATGGTCGTCCTCTTGCGCAGCGAGGCAACGCGATACAACATAACAGTCCGGATGGAGCTAGCCGCACATCTTCCCCGGATCATGGGAGATCGTGTGCAATTGCAACAGGTGCTGATGAACCTCATCATGAACAGCATCGATGCGATGAAGGCAGTGGACGGAACGCGTGAGCTGGCCATCAAGTCGCAGAGAACGGAAAACGAGGAAGTTCTGGTGTCCGTCAGCGATACCGGCGTAGGGCTTCCCCCGCAGCAGTCGGACCAGATCTTCAACGCGTTTTTTACAACGAAGCCTCACGGCATCGGCATGGGACTTCGGATCAGCCGCTCCATCGTTGAATCGCATGGCGGCCGCTTGTGGGCTGCCGACAACTCTCCGCGCGGCGCAAGTTTTCACCTCACTCTAACCACCAAGGTCGAGGCACAGGAATGACCCCCGCAGACGCTCGCTGGTGCTACGGAGACGGTTGATTCTTAATTGAAGCGCGGCGCGACTATTCCGCGTGGCAACCGGATGGAGTCACATGGCTACCGTGAACTTGATTGGCTCGTACAACTACCCACTCGTGGCACTTTCGGTGTTGATTGCCATGTTTGCGTCGTACGCTGCTCTGCATATTGCGGGTCGCGTAACTGCCGCGGGCGGTTGGACTCGCGTGGTTTGGCTGCTGGGCGGCGCTGGTGCGATGGGGACTGGCATTTGGTCCATGCATTACATTGGGATGCTGGCGTTCATCCTGCCGATTCCTGTGGCCTACCATTGGCCGACCGTTCTGCTGTCACTTTTTGCGGCCGTTCTCGCCTCGGTCGTTGCGCTGGGCGTGGTAAGCCGGCAGAAAATGGGTTGGTTCCGAGCGCTCGCCGGAAGTTTCCTGATGGGTGCGGGTATTTCGAGCATGCATTACATCGGCATGGCCGCCATGCGTTTACCTGCCATGTGCCAGTTTAATTCCTTTCTCGTTATCCTGTCTGTCGTGTTCGCGGTTCTGATTTCTCTCGCCGCCCTGTGGATTACCTTTCACTTCCGGGATGAGAAAACGGGGATCGGCGGGAAAAAGTTAGCCGGAGCCATCGTGATGGGTGCTGCAATCCCCGTCATGCATTACACCGGCATGGCCGCTGCCAGGTTCACGCCCTCCGGCATGCCGGCGGAAACGTTGCATGCCGTAAGCATCTCCACACTCGGCACCTTCGGAATTGCCGCCGTCACCTTTATCGTACTCGGACTGGCTCTGCTGACGTCCTGGGTCGATAAGCGATTCGCTACCCGGACCTTGGAAGTACAGGAAGAGAAGCTGCAACAGAGCGAGGCGTATTTGGCGGAAGCGCAGAGGCTCACGCACACGGGGAGTTGGGCCTGGCGTGTGGCAGGGGGAAAGGCCACACATCTCTCCGAGGAATGGTATCGCATATATGGTTTCGATCCGGAAGAGGGCCTCTCGGCCTGGGAAAAACGGCTGCAGCGCATGCATCCGGAGGATCGAGACAAGTGGCAAGAGACAACCGCTCGAGCGATCCGTGAAAAGTCGGATTACGAAGGGGAGCACCGAATTCTTCTTCCGGACGGCACTGTCAAACACACTCACACCGTCGGCCATCCTGTTTTGAACGCATCCGGAGATGTGGTGGAATTCGTGGGTACCATGATGGACGTCACCGAGCGTAAGCGGGCGGACGAGGCCCTGCTGCGGAGCGAGGGTTACTTAGCGGAAGCACAAAGGTTGACCCGTACAGGGAGTTGGGCATGGAACGTGGCCACCAGACAGAGTGTCTACTGGTCAGAGGAAAATTACCGCTTGTTTGGATTCGATCCGGAAGGGGGTATACCGTCAGACGAGGCTTTTTACGAGCGCGTTCATCCAGGGGATCGAGATAGGGTGCGCAAAGCAGTTTTTCTTGAAAGGCCGAACGAAGGCTCGCACTTTGACGTGGAATTCCGAATCGTTCTTCCAGGAGGAGCGATTAAGTACGTTCGCTCGACAGGGCATCCCGTTCGCAACCAGTCCGGTGATCTCCTTGAATATGTGGGCACATCGGTCGACGTGACCGAACGCAAGCGTGCGGACGAAGAGCGGGAGAGATTGCGTCAGGCGCAAGCGGAACTGGCACGGGTCAGTCGGGTGACGACCATGGGAGAGCTGACGGCCTCGCTGGCGCACGAAGTGAATCAACCGATCGCCGCCGCCGTTACCAACGCCAACACCTGTCTGCGCTGGCTTACGCGCGATCGTCCCAATGTGGAAGAGGCGCGCGAAGCTGCCATGAGAATCATGAAAGACGGGACGCGCGCCGCGGAAATCGTCAGCCGGATCCGCCAGCTCTTCAAGAAAGGTACTTCGCAACGGGAGCTCGTGGACGTAAACGAGATTACTCGAGAGATGATAGTTCTTCTGCGCGGCGAGACTAGGCGATACAACATAGTAATCGGGATGGACCTCGCGGCAGATCTTCCCCAGGTCATGGCCGACCGCGTGCAATTACAGCAGGTCCTGATGAACCTCATGATCAATGGCATCGAAGCGATGAAGGACACCGATGGAACGCACGAACTCACCATCAGGTCGCAGCGAATGCAGAACGAGGAAGTTTTGGTGTCCGTCACGGACAGCGGCGTGGGGCTGCCCCCATTACAGAAGGAACAGATCTTCAATGCCTTCTTTACTACCAAGCCGCACGGGACCGGCATGGGACTTCGCATCAGCCGCTCCATCATCGAATCACATGGTGGCCGCTTGTGGGCTGGCGACAACTCCCCGCGCGGGGCAAGTTTTTGTTTCACTCTGCCCACGAAGGCCGAGGCGTCTCAATGACAGCCGCAGATTCTCCCACGGTGTTCGTCGTTGATGACGACGCCGGTGTTCGTGCGTCCATCCAAGGACTGCTGAAATCGGCGAGGTTGCGGTGCGCATCCTTTGGGACGGCGGAAGAATTCCTGCGCAACAAGCGACCGGAAGGGCCAAGTTGCCTTGTTCTGGATGTGAGCCTTCCAGGTGTCAACGGTCTGGACTTTCAGCGCCAGTTGGCCGATGCGGGAATCCAAATCCCCATTATCTTTGTCACCGGTCACGGGGACATTCCGATGACGGTGAAGGCCATGAAATGGGGTGCCGTGGAATTTCTGACCAAGCCTTTCGAAGACCAGGACTTGCTGAATGCGATCCACCAGGCCTTGGAACGCGACAGCGTGAGGCGCCGTCAGCAGAGCAACTTTGCCGGGCTGCGAAAATGCTACGAGGCCCTGAGCGAGCGCGAGCGCGAGGTCATGGGCCTGGTGGTTTCCGGCATGCTCAATAAGCAGATTGCTTTTGAGCTTGGCATCAGCGAGATCACCGTGAAGATTCACCGCGGCCACGTGATGCGGAAAATGCGTGCCGAGTCCCTGGCAGAATTGGTTAGGATGGCGTCGAAACTGGACCTTCCACCCGGCAAAAAGCAAGCCTAGTGCCAACGCGCAACTTTCACGCAACACACCTTGTTAGTTCACAGTCCTCCCGTGTTAGCCGCCGTATTCTCAAGCCTTGAACGATTGTCCCTGTTGCTCTGATCGGGGGAGAAGCTATGCGGGCTATCATACGAAAGTATAATTGCGCCGCTTTGGCAACGTTGCTAGATTCCAGCTATGGCCGCTCTGGAGAACACCAAAATGGTTGCGATTGTCGATGATGATGACCTAATGCGCAGCGCGCTACAGGGTCTGCTGAAAGCGGTTGGCTTGCCGGCGCAAGCGTTTGCGTCGGCGGAAGAGTTCCTGAATTCCGGCCAACAACGCCATGCCGGGTGTTTGATCGCCGATATCCGCATGCCAGGAATGTCCGGTCTCGAACTGCAAGCGCATCTGAACGCCGAACGCTGCAAGATTCCGATCATCTTTATCACAGCGCATGGCGACGAAAAAATGCGGATGCAGGCGTTGCGCGCAGGCGCTGTGGAGTTCATGGCAAAACCGTTCGACGACGAAGCGTTGCTCGAGAGTGTGCGGGCGGCTCTGGAAAGCTAACCCCGCAAGTAGAAGCGGGCATCGGGTTGCGTAAGGAGGTCTTTCGTGGCAGCTGTTGCAAGATTCGGATCCGCCGACCAGGATGCTAATCCGCGCAGATTCGAGCAGATCATAGGTAGCAGTCCTGCTCTGGAATCGGTACTCGAACAGGTCGAGCGCGTCGCCCCTACGGATTCCACCGTTCTTGTCCAAGGAGAAACAGGCACTGGCAAGGAACTGATCGCACGCGCGATTCACAATCTCAGCTCGCGGTGCGGACGCCCATTCATTAAATTGAATTGCGCCGCCATTCCGTTCGATCTGCTGGAAAGCGAGCTTTTTGGCCATGAGCGAGGCGCGTTCACCGGAGCCATAGCGCAAAAGATTGGCCGTTTCGAATTGGCCGACAAAGGGACGCTGTTCCTGGACGAGGTGGGCGATATTCCGCCGGGCTTGCAGCCCAAACTGCTGCGTGTCCTGCAGGAACAAGAGTTCGAACGCTTGGGTAGCGCTCGGACTCACCAGGTGGACGTTCGGCTCGTCGCTGCGACCAACCGGAATCTGGTTGACATGGTGAAGCGCAACGAATTTCGTAGCGACCTCTACTACCGTCTGAATGTGTTTCCGATCCCACTACCACCCTTGCGGGGGCGCCGGGAAGACATTCCGGCGCTGGTCAAACATTTTGTCGAGATTTATGCCCGTCGGATGGACAAGGAAATCGAACACATTCCTCCCGAAGCGATGTCTGCACTCATCACATATCAGTGGCCGGGGAACATTCGCGAGCTCCAGAATTTCATCGAGCGAAGCGTTATCCTCACTTCGGGCAACGTCCTGCAACCCCCTCTCGCGAGTTTGAAGAGTGCCGCCGAAGCGGAATCCCTTGGAGCAATTACCCTGGAGGACGCGGAGAGAGACCACATTCGCAAGACCCTCGAGCAGACCCGCTGGGTTGTCGCAGGTCCCAACGGGGCAGCCGCACGTTTGGGAATCAAGAGGTCCACCCTTTACTTCCGGATGCAAAAGCTTGGCATCTCACGTACCAAGCGAGATCTCCTCCCCACGTAGCAGAGTCAAAATGACGCGAGGATCGGTCCTCCAATCGATTGACTCTGTCCATGCAGTAGCCACCACGCACCAGCGCTTACCTCTCCAGCCGACCTGAATCCGAAGCTGTTTGACATTCAATCAAATAAATAAACTCACTGAGCCTGTCGGCATGCGGACGTCGTGTATAGCGGGCTGGCATCGTACGCTGCGCCGTTGCCCGTGTCGACCTCTACTTTCAGTCACTTACGCAATCAATAGGTTTGGCAACCCTATTGCCTTTCTCACCTATGTCGCTCGACGCACCGAATCTTTTCGCGGTGAGTCGAGAAGGAGAGAACTATGAAATTGCAAAGAGCAGTGTTCGTTTTGATGGGAATGATGTTGCTGTTCGCAGGCAAGTCGTCAGCACAGCAGGTGAAGACCGATTACGATCGCAACGCCAACTTCGCGCAATACAAGACCTACTCGTGGGAACAAGTTAAGACGAAAGATGCCCTAGACGTTGATCGAATCAAAACTGCCGTGAACGCTGCCTTGGCGGCAAAAGGCTGGACCCAGGTGGATTCCGGCGCCGATGTTTGCATCGTAGCCATCGAGATCACGCGTAACCAGCAGACCTTGAATACCTTCTATGACGGGTTTGGAGGAGGCTGGGGTTGGAGACGCTTTGGTGGTGGAGGTTTTGGAGAGGCCACAACCACAACAGAAACTTATAAGGTGGGCACGTTAGTCGTCGATTTATTCGACGCTAAGACGAAAAAGCTCCTATGGCGAGGCACGTCGAGCGACACCCTCTCCAACAACTCCGACAAGAACATTAAGAATCTGGATAAGGGCGTGGAGAAAATGTTCAAACAATTCCCTCCAGGCTCTTCGAAGAAGTAACGGCGTCTAACATGACTCGCTACTTGTATACCGCCGTCACTCTATGGCTCATTTCGGTAGCCATACCCTTGCGTGCGGCCAATCGGCCGCACGCGGGAACGGACAGCCAGAGCAGACCGGTTTGGACCAATGATGACCTTGAAAGACTCCATGATCTCGGCCTGATTTGCATCGTGGGTCCCATGAACGAAGAAACGACAAAGCTGGCATCTCCGCCTCAACCGTACGTGAAAACCCAGCACCCAGAGCGGTATGCCGAGCAGGCGGCGAGACTGCGCGATGAACTCGAACGCAGAAAGGCTCAGCTCGGCGGATACCGTCAAGCGATCGAAGATGCAAGGAGCCTTAAGACGATGACGGGCGGCATAAATCTCGAGGAAGGCGATATCGGTATTACTCCTGAATCCGGCATTGAAATCCTTCGGCAGCGCGTGAACGAAGCGCAAGCAGAACTCGACGCCCTGGAAGACTTGGCCCGCCGCAATGACATCCCGCCGGGCACGCTGCGCGGCCAGTAAGGTTACTTAGCGTTGTTGACGAGGATTCATGAAACCTTCTCAACAAGAGTTTGACACCAAGGGGATGATCCCAATTTTGTACTGGAGAATATGCCATGAAGTTGTCCAAGCAGGTTTTGACCGTACTTCTTTGTTGTTCGCTTGTGCGGTTCCCTGCGCAAGCCGAGTCTTTCGGTCCTACTGGCCAATCCAACGAGCAGCCGCCAACGCCGCCCGTCCAACATTCCCCTCAAGAGCTGCAGCAACTCGTCGCCCCGATCGCCTTGTACCCAGACGCCCTCGTTGCGCAGATTCTCGCCGCTTCTACCTATCCAACCGAGATTGTCGAGGCGGACCGCTGGATGCAAAGTCATTCCAACCTCAAGGGTGAAGAGCTGGCAAAAGAAGTTGACAAACAGCCCTGGGACCCGAGCGTAAAGGCCCTCGCACAATTTCCCTCGGTTCTTGAAAACATGGACAAGAACCTCTCTTGGACTTCATCCCTTGGCGATGCATACGCCAACCAGCAGCAGGATGTCACCGATGCCGTCCAAGCGATGCGTCAGCAGGCTCACAAGGCCGGCCACCTGAATAGCAATGAGCAGGAAAAGGTAACGACTCAAGGCAGCACAATCATCATCGAACCGGCCAATCCTGAGGTGGTCTACGTGCCTGCCTATGATCCCTGGCTTGTGTATGGCGAGCCGATCGTCGCATACCCAGGCTGGTATCCCGTGCCGGGGATCTTCCTGGCCGGAGCGGGGATTGGATTTGGAGTCGGCTTCGGGGTCGGCTTCTTCGGAGGTTTCGGGTGGGGCTGGCATCACTGGGGATGCGATTGGCATGGCCACAGGGTAATCTACAACCACAACACCTACATCTCCCACAGCCGAACGATCATCAATCGCAACAACTTCAACCACGGCAACTTCAACCATGGCAACGCGTTCCACGGAGGAAGACCTAACGGCGGAGGTCCGGGGTTCCACGGGTCTTCGCCTCCTCATTTTCAGCCAGGAACACGCTCCGGGGCGTTCAGTGGGTTTGATCACGGCGGAAACGTCCGAGGCTTTTCCTCCCACGGGCGGTCGAGCTTTGGAGGTGGTTCCCATGGAGGTGGTTTTCGTGGCGGCGGTGGACGACATCGGTGATCGCATGTACCAGCGGTAGAGCTTATCGAGAAATCAAAAATGGAGAAGAACACCATGCTGCACAGGATTTCGTTTATTGTTCAACTTGAATGCAAGAGCTTTGTTCCATTTGCAGTGTCCGTTCTGTTCGCACTATTCCTGGGATGTTCATCTGCACCAGTGTTCGCCCAGGAGACGGGACAGCGGGCCTTCGCCTCCGCCGATGATGCCAGTCGCGCTTTCTTTGCCGCAATGGAGGCGCAGGACGAAGAAGCTCAATTGAGCATCCTTGGACCCGCCGGAAGGGATGTCCTCTCGTCCGGCGACCCACAAGAAGATTTGGATGCTCGCGTAGCTTCGTTGTCAAATACCAGGAGATGCATCGGTTCGTGACAGAGACGAACGGAACTATAACCCTGGTAGTCGGGGCCGAAAACTGGCCCTTTCCGATTCCCTTGGTGAAGAACAACGGTTCGTGGTATTTCGACACGGCCGCAGGCAAAGACGAGATCATATTCCGGCGCATCGGTAGAAATGAAATTGCTGCCATGGATGCGTGCCGCGATTTGGTCGCGGCGCAAAAAGAGTATTTTGCACGCCCGCAGCGTGACCTTCCCAATCAATTCGCCCAGAAACTGGTCAGCGATGAAGGCAAGCACAATGGTCTCTATTGGCACGGTGCCAGCGATGAGTTCGATAGCCCGATCAACCCTCTCATCGCTTACGCGCGCCAAAATCTTCCAACGGACCAAGTTGGCGAGCATGTTCCGTTCAATGGGTATATGTTCCGGATCCTTACTACCCAAGGACCACATACACCAGGCGGAGCCAAGAACTATATTGTCGATGGCAAGATGAGCGCAGGATTCGCCTTCGTCGCTTACCCTGTGGAGTACCGCTCCTCGGGAGTGATGACTTTTATTGTCGACGAATCCGGAACCATTTACGAAAAGGATCTCGGTCCCAACACAACAAAGCTTGCGCAAGCGATGACCGCCTATGACCCGGATTCCACCTGGCACAAGGCCGAGTGATAAAGCGCTCGTTGCCATGATGCGTTGAGCGGTTGTCCAGTGGGTTGACAGTGTCCAACCTCTCGCCATCGCAGGCACCAGCGCTCACACCTCCTGTCGACTTGAATATTTCTCGTATGATGCTTGTTGTCAACACTTTGCGCCATTTTTGAGCTCTTAGCTCAGCGCGGCAACACACGTGCATTCTTCATCGTCGAGTGCTTTGGATAAATCCAAATTCCTCAGAACAAGACTGTCTGATAGACCCAGGAGGCACAAATGGCAAAGACCGATGCAGTTCAATTGGACGTGCGCG
>WNFD01002440.1_pt1 | contig 18716 bp, 18 predicted proteins | sample 5400491 | NCBI WGS metagenome assembly WNFD01 (sample SAMN13153343, study PRJNA577476) | soil metagenome | isolation source: 120 cm saprolite under Douglas fir tree site 2 hole 2 replicate 2 | place: USA:California | collected 2015-04-18 | reverse complement strand
CGGATGCTGGCCCGCGCGGGCTTCACGATCGTCCCTGAGCTGAGCCATCCCATTGACTGGGAGTGCGACTGCGGATGCCTCATCCCGCTGTCAGTCCTGCAGCCCGCCGGGGACGGCTTCGACAAGGCGCTCGCTGCCTTCCTGGCCTGGCTGAGTTCCAACGGCCATGCCCTGCGCGGCGGCAACCTGGACCTGCGCCCCGAGGACGCCGCCGCCCTGTCCGGCCTCGCCGGGGAGCCCCTGGTCGACCTGCGCTACCGGTACGACGGCCGCGACATCGTGCTCCGCGCGGCCGAGCTCGCGCCGTTCCTGGTGTATGAGACTGCCACCCTCCGCCAGCTGGCTGCCAGCAGCTCCCTGCCCAACCTCGTCGCCCTGGTCATCAGCCGGCTCGCCGACCTGCAGCAGCTCGGCATCGTGCCAGAACTCACCGGCAGCCTGGCGGCGCCGCTACTGGCCGAGTCGCAGAGCCAGGAAAATGCCGCTCCCCAGAGACACGAGCCCAATGCCACGGCCTCGGAACCACGAGAAACCCCTGCTACCCCGTGCCCTGCTGTGCCATCCGCGCCGAGAACCTGCAACTCCTGATGCCCGGCGCGCCCTCGGCGAGAACCTTGCAGCACTCATCCGGCCCCGGTGATCGCGCATGGACAGACGCACCGTCTTCCGGGTCGGAGAGCTAGCAACAGGACCGTGTGTTGGCGGCCAACCGTATCTGCCCGCTGGCGGCCACGAAGAAGACTCCCTAGCCATCACAGAGCGCTACCGGATTCGCTAGTCGGCGCATCGCCATCCTCCCTGCCGAATATTCGCGGTTGGCGCTCGGTCTGCCACGGCACGGCACCTGTGAGCGGATGCCCCAGTTCTGCGCGGCGGCACAGCCGAGCTGACGCTGCTATCGCGGCGTTAGATGAGTGCGGCCGGACTGCTCGTAGCCGGCCGCAGCGGCGATGATCTCCGCGGGCACGGGTCACATGACGCTCGCGGGGCCGGGCGGCGGGGAACCGTGAGAGATTTCTTCTGGCAAGGCGATGGGATCCGGGCGAGTCGTTCGTCTATGAGTCAGGACACGGCCGGAGCAGGCCGCCGGGACAAGGGAGTCGCAGATGACGCAGTACCTGATCTCGTTCGGTGCCCACGCGATGGACCATGTCCCCGACGAGGACGCGCCCGCCGTGGCCAGGGCCGCGCGCGCGGCGGTCCAGGAGGCCATAAACGCCGGCGTGTACGTGTCCGCCGGCGGGCTGGAAGACCAGCCGGCGAGCATCGTGGCCACCGACGGGGCGGTCACCGACGGCCCGTACCCGCAGGCCATCGGCGGGTTCACGCTCCTCGACGTGCCCTCACGCGAGGAGGCGCTGCGGTGGGCCGCCAAGATCGCCGTCGCCTGCCGCTGCGCGCAAGAGGTCCGGGCGATCGGGGCCGACCCCGAACTCGACGCGATGCTCCGCCAGGCTGATAGCCGGCGGTGACGTCCCGGCTGCGCCTGGTCGAACGCGGCCCGCAGCGCTAGAGCAGGACTTGCCCTGGCGGCGGCCTGACAACGCGGGCCTGCGCGCCGGCCTGAGCCGGGGACGCGGGGCAGCGCCTCTTGGATCGGACGTGAAGCCCGGTCCTCGCGGCTGACCGGACCGCCGCAACCACTGACCGCCCGGTGGAGCGACAGCCAGGCCCGTCGCGGCGAGTGCCCGCGCTCACCGGCAGATCCAAAGCGTTGGCAGGGCCGTTGGCTGCGGGAGTGACCGGACGCAGAACATCCAGTTCGGCGCGCCGCGAGCCAGCCGTCTGGGAGACCAGGTTGCCGCGCCGAACGGCGGATACATACGCGCCTCCACCATGGACCGGTGTCACGCCGAGTAATCGCGCTGGCCGCCACCGGGCAGTACGGCATGGCCACCACCGGGCAGGTCCGGCTGGCCGTCGTCAACCGTGCGAGGCTGGTCTGTGCGGTACTCGGGATGTCGGCAACCCGATGTACCTCAGGTGTACCTCCGATATACCTCGCGTGTACCCGGGGGCGTGAGCCCGAGCCACCTAGCTGCGCAACTCGGTAGCTATCACGCTGTGTAGTGCCATCGGTAGGGCCGCTCTGGAGCGGATGCTGCGGCCGGGACGGCACGCTAGGCCGGGCGGAACGGGCGAGCGCAGGGGCCGACTAGGGCGGCCCGTGGACTAGGTCCGGACTGACGAGCAAACGTGGAGCAAACATGGCCCCGAAACGGTCTTCACGAGAGGACCCGGAACGGGTATAACGCCAGGTCAGAACGGGTGCGCCGCCAGGGACTCGAACCCCGAACCCGCGGATTAAGAGTCGGCTGTCTCGCGTCCGCCTACTACCGGATAATGCCTGGCGGTGCCGTTTTGTCCGCGACTCGGCCCATTTCGCTGCCGCCTGATACCGGGCATTGTCAGATGGTACCGCGACAGCCGAGCAAACATGGAGCAAACATGGCGACGGGCCACGTGCCCAAGCGGCAGATACGTTCTGTAATAACCCCTGCTAGCGTGGCTGCAAGCTAGACGCGTCCTTGCGCCTGGAACTGCGCTGAAGGTTGTGACGGATCGCACGACCCTTGACGCTCGGGATGTCTGGCGAGGCGGTTTTGCAGAGGCCCGCGGCGCGCAGTGACTGACCCTTTGTAGACCTGCGGTGTACCTGGCGTGGACCCGAGTGGCGGCGGGACTCGGTCAGCAGCAGCAGCGCCAGCAGCCCGGCCACCTCTGGCTCGTCGGATCGCTTCTGGGCACAGGCCCGGTTCGGCTGGGCTGGTCAGCCCGGCGGTGTAGATGAGGTAGACGACGGCCAGGACGGGGTGCAGGCGGCCGGGCAGTTCGCGATCCTGCCGCACGCGGTAGGGGATGCGGGCGGTCTTGATCTTGCGCTTGGCGCGCACGAGACGTACCGCCATGGTCTGGTCGGTCACGAGGAAGGATTGACAACAGACGGGTACTCCTATTATAAAAGGAACCTCCTATCAAGAGAGTAGAGAGTGAGGCTGCGATGTCGTCTGCCGAGATCTTCCGCACCTACCTGCGGCGATTCACCTCCGGCGACACGGCCGGCGCTGCTGAGCTGCTCACCGACGACTTCCGTTTCCACGGGCCGATGCTTCAGTCGCAGGGCAAGGCGGCGTTCCTGGAGGGCTCGGCACTGCTGGGCCCGATCATGCGCGGCGCCGAGATTCACCGGCAGTGGGAAGACGGCGGTGAGCTCTGCTCCTTCTACGACTTCAAGATCGAGACGCCGGCTGGTGCCGGGTCGATCCCGATGGCCGAGTGGAACTCATTCCGCGACGGCAAGCTCGCGTCGGCCCGCCTCATCTTCGACACCGCGGCGATGGCCGCGCTGATGCCCGGCTCCTGACGGCCCCGTTGCCGGGAGGATGCCCGCGATGCCCAGCAAGCCCTGGAGTGGCTACGGGCGGTTCTGCCCGCTGTCGCGCGCGCTGGATGTGATCGGCGAGCGGTGGACGCTGGTGATCGTCCAGGAACTGCTCAAGCAGCCGCGCCGCTATGGCGCACTGCTTGACCGGCTGCCCGGCATCAGCACCAGCGTGCTCGCTGACCGGCTCCGGCGCCTGGAACGGGCGGGGGTGGTGGCCAGGGAGCCGGGCACGGTCGGCGCCGGCGTCGTGTACGCGCTGACCGCGCGCGGCCAGGAGCTGGAGGAGGCGCTGCGTGCCCTGCGGCGGTGGGGGGCGGGCTTCCTGGCCGACCCCACCGCCGACGGCTCGGCCCAGCAGAGCTTCGATGTCAGCTACGTCACCGGCATCCAGGCGCTCGCCGACGGCCAGTTCCAGCTCGTGGTGGATGACCGGCCCGCGACCTTGCACTTCACCGCGGGCCGGCTCCGGCAGGAGCCTGGCGCCGCGCCCGGCGCCGAACTGATCGTGCGCACCAGCTCGGCGTTCCTTGACCGCTGGGCCGCCGGCGAGGCCGGCTGGGACGACGGCCGCGCCCGCGGCGAGGTGACCGTCGAAGGCCCGCCAGCGGCGTGGCCTCGCTGGCTGGCCGCCACCGGCTACCTGCTGCAGGTTGAGCCGGACACCGCCCAAGAAACAGTCATGGAAGAAGGCAGCGCAGGTGACGTCTAGCCATTCGCTGCCGGTCAGCCAAGACTCATCGATGCTCGTTCGCGCTGTGAGCAGCCAGGATCGCGCCGCCGCGGCCTTTTGTGTGGCCAGGGACCGGGGTGGGTGGGCGTGAGCGGTCCTTGCTGGAGTTCCTGCTCCTTCCTTATTTGGGAATCGCGCCGGTTCCGCCAGTGGGTGACGATCGCTGCATGGAGTTGCGAGTTGAGCGTGTGGTCAGCGCCCCCGCCGAGGACGCTTGGGCCGTCGTGGGTGAGCATTTCGGGCAGATCGGCGAGTGGGCGTCAGCCATCACCGAGTCCGTCATGGACGGCCAGCCCGGCGTCGGCCAGATACGAACCTGCCATATAGCTGGGTTCGGCCCGATCGCACTGGGGGTGATCAGGGAGCGCCTGGTGGACTTCGACCCGGAAGCCAGGTCACTCAGCTACGAGGCGGCCGAGGGGATGCCGGGATTCATCGTGCGCGCCGTCAGCCGCTGGTCGGTGCACCAGGGACCAGGCACTGCGTGCACGGTCCGGATTCATGCGACCTTGACGTTGCGGCCGGCTGCCCGCCTGCTGGGGCCGGTGCTGCGCTGGCGGATGCGCGCGGATACGCGGCGAGTGCTGGCAGAATTTCGGTACCGGGTGGAAACCGGCCATCCGCATCCTGTTAAGCTCGCCGCGCTTACCAGCGAGGATGCCCAATCTTGAGGACCACGGCGGCATCAGCCGCTGGTACCTGTCATCCATCCGCTGGCAGGGATCTGGGCCGGTCTGCGGTTCAGTACCATTTGTCAATGTCAGCAGGCCTCTCCGGGGTGAGCTCGTTCGGCCGTCAGGTCCGCAATTGGCGCAGCCTGCGGCGGATGTCTCAGCTTGACCTCGCCATCGCTGCGGGCACCACCGCACGGCACGTGTCATTCCTAGAAACCGGCAGGTCGCGGCCGGGGACCGACCTGATCCTGCGGATCGCCGACGCCCTTAGGGTTCCGCTGCCCGAACGCAACATCCTGCTGGATGCGGCGGGCCTGCCGCCGGCTTATCCCGCCCACGACCTGGGAACCCAGGCCATGGAGTCAGTCGACCGGGTGCTGGACAAGGTGCTGCGCGGCCACGAGCCCTATCCGGCCTGGGTCGTCCGCCAGCCATTCACATTCGTCCGGGCCAACGCCGCCGCTGAGACGCTGTTTCCCGGGCTGACCCAGCTGTCCCCCGCGCAGCTGATCGACGTGTGGTTCGGGCCGGGCCCGTTCCGGGACCAGGTCGTGAACTGGCCTGAGGTCGTCCGGGCCGGCCTGACCGCGTTGCGGCACGCCGCTGCGGACACCGGCGATGCTGAGGTGATCCGGCTGCTGCAGCGGGCACAGGCACACACCCGGGACCGCCTGGTCATGTCCGAAACATACGTGGAGGCATCGCCAGTGATCTGCCCGGTCTTTGGACTCGGCGGGCAGATCGTGCGGACGATCTCCACGGTCATGAGATTCGAGACCGCCATCGAGGTCACCACCTCCCAACTGCGGATTGAGCTGATGTTCCCCGCCGACGACGCCGCGGAAGCCTACTTCCGGGCACACGGCCAACCTAACCGGCGCCAACTCTGACCGCAGCCGATCTTGACTCCCGGCCGTCCCCATGAGCCGCCGGTCCCCTGCCTGCTGGATCAGGCCACGACGCTGGACAGCTCGCGGTCGTTTCGTCCGGCACCTGGTGTCCCGCGGCATTCCATTACCAGCGGCGGCTGCGCTCGCTGTCCTTCCCCGGAAGCCAACTGTGTTGCATGAGGTCATGTTACGCCGGAAGGATCGTGCTACTAGCTGAGGAGGTGAGTGACGACAAGTGCTCAGCTAGCCCGTTGCTGGCTATAGTCGGCCGCCGGACAGTTGGCGCAATACAGGCTTGATCGCCGGGGTGCTGGCGCTGGAGGCCCTGGCGACCCGCCGGCGCTACGTCAGCCGAGCCCGGCCAGTTCACGCTCGAGGTGGCGCCGCTCGACGGCGTTGCTGGTGAGGGCGATGGCTCGGCGGAGCGCGTCGGCGGCCTCGCCGTCACGTCCGGCCCGCCGCAGCGCCTCGGCTCTGGTGGCGTGGAACAGGTGATAGGCCGGCAGGTCGATCTCGTCGAGGGCGTCGAGGGCGGCCGCCGGGCCACGGTGCTCCATCACCGCGATCGCCCGGTTGAGCGCGACAACGGCGTTGGGGCACAGTCGCTGCAGGTGGTCGTAGAGGGTGACGATCTGCGCCCAATCGGTGGCGGCCGCCGTCGATGCATCGGCGTGGACAGCGGCGATGGCGGCCTGGACCTGGTAGGGCCCTGGCCGGTTCTGGCCGATACAGCCGCGCAGGAGTTCGTGGCCTTCGGCGATGAGCGCGCGGTCCCAGCGTGACCGGTCCTGGTCTGCGAGGCGGACGAGTTCGCCGTGCTCGCCGAGCCGGGCCGGCGCCCGGGCCTGGGTCAGCACCATCAGGGCCAGGAGCCCGGCGGCTTCGGGCTCGTCGGGGACCAAGGCGGCGAGGGTGCGTGCGATGCGGATCGCCTCGCTGGTGAGGGCCGGGCGCAGCAGGTCGTCACCGGCGCTCGCCGAGTGGCCCTCGGTGTAGATGAGGTAGAGGGTGGCAAGGACCGGTCCGAGCCGCTGGTGGAGCTCGGACGCCGCGGGTATCCGGTAGGCCATGTGGGTGTCGCGGATCTTTCGCTTGGCCCGGCTCAGGCGCTGCCCGATGGCAGGCGGGGGTACTAGGAAGGCGCGGGCGATCTCGGCGGTGGTCAGCCCGCCCAGCAGCCGCAGCGTCAGCGCGACCTGGGCGTCGGCACCGAGTGCGGGATGGCAGCACAGGAAGATCAGGCGGAGCTGGTCGTCGGGCACCGTGTCGAGGTCGCCGAGGTCGGCCGGGGGATCGGGCGCGGGGTCGTGCAGTGTCATTGCTTCGCGCTCCCGGGCGTGACGCGTCGATTCGCGGCGCAGGCGATCGATCGCCCGGTTTCGCGCCGTAGTGGTGATCCAGCCGCCGGGGCTGGGCGGCACGCCGTCGACCGCCCACCGTTCGGCGGCGACCGCGAATGCATCGGCGACCGCGTCCTCGGCCTGGTCGATGTCGCCCAGGACCCGCACGAGCGTGGCCGTGCACCGGCCGGCCTCTCGCCGGTAGATGGCGGCGAACTCATGCGGGTCGAGGCTCACCCAGCCGGACTGCTGAGGAAGGGCCGGACCTCGACCGGCCACAGGCAGGCCTCGGATCCCTTGCGGGCCCACTCGAGGGCCTCGTCGAGATCGGCGGCCTCGATCACGGTGAACCCGCCGATCTGCTCCTTGGCCTCCGCGTACGGGCCGTCGGTCATCGACACCTCGCCGCCGGCCGCCCGCACCACAGTGGCCGAAGAGGCATCGGTGAGGGCGCCGAAGAAGACCCACGCGCCGGCGGCCTTCATCTCCTCCTGCACGGCGGCGACGCGCGCCATGATCATCTGAGCCTGCTCGGGTGAGGGTGGCTCGGCGCCTTCCTCCTGGAAGACCGACAGCAGGTACTGCGGCATCAAAGATCCAGGCCGAGGGCGGCGACGGGGGTGGTGACCGTCATCTGCGGCGGCCCCGCGACCAGCGGTCCGAACGCCGACATGGCCGCCTGCATCGCCTCGCTCTGCCCGTGGCTGCGCATCGACGCCTCGTCGGCCATCAGGGCGAAGAACCAGAAGGCGTTGTCCGCGCCGCGGTGGTAGGAGTAGATCTCGACCCCCGGTTCGCCACTGGCCGCCTTGACCATCGCCGCGAGCACCGCCTCCATCTCCTCGGCCTTGCCGTCCTGGCACGCGAACGAACCCATCATCGAAACCTTGCTCATGGTCGTCCTCCTCCGCGGCCAGGGCCGCATCAACGTGCCGGCCTGATGCCGACATCAATACCACGAACCGCCGGGCCGATTTCGACACACGCCCCGTGATCTCTTTCGCGCAATCGCGGATCTGATGCCCGAGATCCTCGCGCAGCACTCCACCTCGCGGTCCAGATCACGGGCCTTGTCCAGCCACTGGCAGATGAGGCTGCCGACGGGAACCTGAGCATCGAGTTCACGGGCGATGCTCCCGACGATGATCAGCCCCGGCTTGGCGCCTGGCTTGAACTGCCGGCCGCAGACCCGGCCGCGGTGATGCGCAGCGTGCTGGACGCTGGGCCTTACCCAGGTCATGCACCCAGATCACCCGTACTACCTTATGGCGCCAGGCGGTCAGGTGTTCACCGTCGCCCCGGCCAGCTGAAGCCCCCGGCGGCAGGGACCTAGCGGGATCACGGAAGACGGCTCGCGTCACTGCCGGTTCCGTTCCTGCCCGTTTCGCGATGCCTAGCTGACCGTAGGGGCCTGCCGGGCGGGGAGGTTCCCGGTCCCGGCCGGGCGAGATTGCCGGCCGGGACCGGTGCTGATGACCGGGGTGCGTGACTGGCCGGGGTCGGGGTCTTCGGCGAGGGTGAGGGTGTGCCAGGCGACGTCGGCGCGGGAGATGGATTTCATCGTGAACCGGTCGCTGGCCTGGACGTTTCTGGTGAGCGGGCCGTCTGTGAGCTTGACGGGCCGCAGCGCGTACCAGTCGAGGCCGCTGGCAGTGAGTTCTTCTTCCATGGCCTGCAGGTCCTTGCCGACGCGGCCGAGGTTGGGGACTGCGACGGTGCGGAAGAAGCGGAACAGCAACCGCGGCGCTGGGCCCATGATGTTGTCGGCTGGTCCCATGCTGGCGGTGCTGACCGCGATCAGCCGGGTGGGCGCGGCGGAATCTTTCATCGCAGTGATGAGGGTGCAGGCCAGCCGCTGATGCAGGTCGGGCGGCGAGGTCATGGTGGTCCTGGGGTTGTGGCGGGTGGCGAAGTTCGGGCCGACGGCGGTGATCACCACGTCGGCGCCGCGGATGGCTGTGACGGCGAAGCCGGGGTCGAAGATATCCGCATTGATGAGGATCTCGGCCTTGCCGGGGGGTGAGTTGTGTGGTGTGGTCCGGTAGATGGCCCGGACCTGGTGGCCTCGCTGGGCGGCGAGGTTGACAAGGTGGGTGCCGATGCCGCCGGAGGCGCCGAAGACGGTGATGTTCATGGTCAGGTGCTCCTGTTCGTCAAGGCCCGGGCCAGGCCCGGTGCCGGGGGTTGTGGGCGGCCGTTTGCGGCGTGCTTCCTGCCAGGTGCCTGGCCCACGCGGTCGCGCGGATGCGGGTTTCAGTCGGTCAGTTCCGGCGCGGGAATGCGGTCGAGGCTGGCGGGGAGGTGGTCGGGGTGCGCGGCCGGCTCGCCGCGGGTGTTGGTGGCGCGCAGCGCGATGATGGCGGCGGCGAGCAGGAAGATCGCGCAGGTCAGCAGGGCGCGCTGGAATCCGCCGGTGAGCGCCGCCGCTGGCGGGGTGTGGGCGGCGCAGGGCGCTGGTGCGTGCGGTGGCGATGGCGGAGAAGATCGCCAGGCCAAGGGCGGTGCCGAGCTGCTGGGAGGTGGCGAGCAGCCCGGCGGCGAGCCCGGCCTGGTCCGGGGCGACGTCGGCGTTGGCGGCGGTGGTGACGGAGACTAGGACGGCGCCCAGCCCGATCGCCATGATGACCAGGCCGGGCAGCAGGCTGGCGGGGTAGGAGCCGTGGACGGGGATGCGGGACAGGTAGTAGATCCCGGCGGCGGCGATCAGCGACCCGGCGACGATGACGGGGCGGGTGCCGGTGCGGGCGAACAGCTTGGAGGAGATGCCCGCGGCGATGGCGATGCTCGCGGTGACCGGCAGGTAGGCCGCCCCGCCCCGGATGGGCGTGTAGTCCAGGACATTTTGCATGTAGAGGGTGAGGAAGAAGAACACCGACACGAACCCGGCGAAGGCGATCATCTGGGTGAGATCGGCTGCTGCCAGTCCCCGGGTGCGGAAGATGGAGAACGGGAATAGGGGGTCGCGGCGGCGCAGCTCGGTGAGGGTGAAGGCGGCGAGCACGGCGCCGGCGATGGCGAGCTCGCCGATCATGTGGGCGCTGCCCCAGCCTTGCTGCGGCGCCCGCACCAGGGCATAGACCAGCAGCACCATGCCGGCGGTGCCCAGGACCGCGCCGACGACATCGAACTTCGCCTGCCGGGCGCGGTGCCGCTCCGCCGGGAGGAGGCGGGCGGCGCCGGCCAGGATCAGCGCGCAGACCGGCAGGTTGACGAACAGCACCCACCGCCAGCCCGGGCCCTGTGACAGCACGCCGCCCAGGAACACGCCCGCGGCGGCGGCCAGCCCGGAGACCGCGCCCCAGGCGCCCAGCGCCCGGCTGCGGTCGGTGCCCTGGCTGAACGTGGTGGTCAGGATCGACAGCCCGGCCGGGGCCATCATGGCCGCGCCCGCGCCCTGCCCGAGCCGCGCGGCGATCAGCATGCCCGCGCTGGCGGCCAGGCCGCCAGCTAGCGAGCAGGCCGCGAACACTATGGTGCCCGCCACCAGCAGCCGCCGCCGCCCGAGCAGGTCGCCGGCCCGCCCGCTGAGCAGCCGCAGCCCTCCGTAGGTGACCAGGTAGCCAGACAGGACCCACTGCAGGTTCTGCACCGAGAAGCCCAGGTCACGGCGGATCGACGGCAGCGCGACGTTCATGATCGAGGAGTCGGCGACGTCGAGGAACTGCACCGCGCTCAACAGCAGCAGGGTGAGCCTGCCGCGGCGGGTGGCAAGGAAACTGGCGGGCGGAGCGGTCACTGGAAGGGCCTCTAAGACTGTACCGAATAGTACAGTCTCGAGGTTAGCAGCAACTGGACCGGTTAGTACAGACTCAGCTCAGGTGCCTCCGCAGCTGCGCAAGCCCCGCATCCACCGCGATATGCAACGCCGCCGGGTCCTTGCGCGCCTGGCTCAGCACCATCCCCCCCTCGATACTGGCCAGCAGCGCCGTGGCCAGCACGGCCGGAGAAGCATCAGCACGCAGCTTCCCCCGGTCCCGCATCCGCGCCAGCGCGTCCGCGAACAGCTGCTCCCACGCGTCGAATGCCGCAGCCGTCTTCAGCCGCGCGCCCTCGTTGCGCTCGGCCACCTCGGCGGCCAGCGACCCGATCGGGCACCCCGGCAGGCCCATCTGCTCAAACCCCGCCTCGAAACCTGCCAGCGCCCGCTCCAGCTCCGCCAGCGACCCGACGGTGCCCAGCGCCTGGGTCAGCCCGGCCAGCACCTGGGTGCAGCGCAGCCCCACCGCCGCCTCCACCAGCTCCTCGCGGCCATGGAAGTAGTGATAGAGCTGGCTCTTGCCCGCTCCCGCGGCTGCCAGCACCTCATCCAGGCTCGTCCCCGCGACGCCACGCGCAGCGAACAACTCCGCCGCACGCTCCACGATCCGCTCCCGGCTGGCGCGCCCGCGCCCAGTTCTCGGCTCACCCGGCATGCGCCAATGCTAACCGCGGACTGTACCAGGCAGTCCAGGATACGGCGGCCGGGGCGGTAACAACCGCATGACTGGCCGCGCTGCCGGGCGGCCTGGCACGGCGCGGTGGGCTGTGCGTTACAACGCTAGTCGGCAGGCGACAAGTCGGCCCGTCCCCGCCGGTTCCGGCGGGTCGCTGGCGACCTGCGCGGCGCTGGTCTGGCACGGCAATGCACGGTTGTCGCGCGGCTTGCCGCCGGTGAGAGCTGACGGCGGGCTAGCTCTGGGCCGCGCGGGGGCAGGTGCGGGAGCAGGGAAGATGGCGGCTGCGCTATGGACGCCTGGGCTTGCCGCGAGCTTCGGGTCCGTGTGGCGGCCGGTGCGGCCCGTGGGGCGGGGTGGCGGAGGTGGCGGCGTGCCTTCGGGGTAATGGTCTTCATCCATGCCAGTTTCCTCGCGGAAGGCCTTGCGCTGGTACAGGATCCGCAATGCCTCCTCGGCCAGCGCGGCTTCATCGCCCGCCCGGTGCGGCGAGGGAGCCCGACGCCGGGAAGCTATAGTCGTTGCGGCGCCTGGAGGGTGCCACCGGGTCCGCGGGAAGGACTGAGTCCACCTCCGAATCACCTTGAACGTATGGCTGTGGCCTCTTCCTCAGCCTGAGCAGCGGACCGCAGGCTAAGAGGGAGACGCCATGTCCGATTCACTTCCCGAGCGCCCCGATCTCGGCCAGTTGCGCCGCCGGGCCAAAGAGTTGCGCGACGCGGCCCGGTCGGGGGATGCCGTGGCTGTGCAGCGGTTCGCCCGCCATCACCCATCGGCACGGAACGACGCGGTCAGTCTGGCCGCCGCCAGCTGGTCATCGCCCGCGAGCTGGGTTTCTCGAGCTGGCCCAGGCTCAAAGCCGCCATCCCCACCGTGCGAAGCGTCGAAGTCGACCGCGACACCGTCGTGCTCGGGCTCACCGTGGCCCAACAGACAGAAGGAGCCCGACCCGCGCCGCCACAGCAGCTCTACCAGGTCTTCACCATCGACGGCGCCCAGATCATCGACATCCAGGGCTCCCCAGACCGCCGCAGCGCACTCGCCCGCACGTGAAGCGCGAGCGCGGGGAACGCCCCGCAGCTGGCAGGTCACCACCGGTTCTCGTCCCCGACGGGCACAGCCGCGACGGCGCCGTCAGGCAGGGCGCTGGTCAGGAGGGCTGATCACTGCGGCTGGTCGCCTGACCGGCGATGTAAAACGAGACGGGGTGCGGGCCTCAGGGAACAGGAAACGGTCGAGCCGGCGGATGGTGAAGCCGGCCCGCTCGATCGCCGCGGCGGTGTCGCGGCTGAGGTCGCAGCCGCCGATCAGGTGCGGCCATATCGTGGCGTCGAGGGCGCGCTGGATGCGGGCCAGCCTGGCGGTGTCAGCACGGACGTGTTCGAGGAAGCACAGCACGCCGCCGGGCTTGAGCACGCGGCGGATCTCCCGCAGTGCCGCGGCCTGGTCGGGGACCGTGCACAGCACGAACGTGACCACGGCGGCGTCGAAGCTGGCGTCCGGCGCGGACAGCGCGCTGGCCAGGCCGTCGGTGACCGTGACGGGGACGGGCACGGCGCGGGCGGCGGCCGCCGCGATCTGCCGCAGCCGGAGTTCGGGCTCGACCGCGGTCACCCGGTCCACGGCGGGGGGATAGTGGCCGAAGCTGGCCCCGGTGCCCGCGCCTACGTCGATAACCTGCCCGGTCAGCCCGGCCAGCAACGGTTCGCGGCGGGCGGCCATCCCGCCGTCTTCCATCGCCTGGCTGAGCCGGGGGAAGATCCGGGCGAAGACCGGGTGGCTGACGCGCGCCGCTCGTATCCCCGGATCGGCTTGCCGTGCGGTCATGTCGGTCATGCTGGCCTCCCTGGTGGATCTTCCTCTGCCGTCGGCCGCCCGGTCATCTTGCATGTCCCATGTCCGGCTGCCGCCGGTCCCGGCGTGGGCGAACAGCACCACCAGGCCGCTATCTGCCTGCTCGGTCCACAGCCGGCCGCCGGAAACCGCCACATTTGCCCATGCGGGGCGCAGCGTGCCGAGGCCGGAACCACGGCTGGCCCTCCTGCTCATACCGTGCCGCCGAGCAACGGGCCGAAGTTGCGCCGCCCCCGCTCGACGGCAGCGTCCTGGCCCAGGATCTGACCGTCGATATCTCCCCGGGCGGCGAGGTATACCTGTGCGCCAGCGCGGCTGGCGTGGAAGGTGGTGCTCGGGCACCTCACCTCCCAGGATCCGCAGTCGGTGCCGCAGTCGCGCTTGCTCCCGAAGACCACGACGGCCGTGGCCGGGGTCCACCGCCACAGACCGCCGCGGACCGATACCACCACGGGCGCGCCGTCGCGGGGATCGGTGGCGGTGATCCGGCCGTCCCGCCCAGCCATGGCCGGGATGCCGAGGGCGTCTATCGCGCACATCGCGTATACGGCCGGGAACCCGTCGAGTTCGACCTGCTGGCGGGTGGGCGTGCCGGAGAACGGGTAGGCGACAGCGACCACGCCGCTGGCGGCATGGACGAGGTCGGCGGCCTCCAGTTCGGCCACCGCGGCGTCGCTGAGGCCCAGGCCGGCGGCGGCACCGGCGACCCAGCCGGCGGCCGGCGGGGCCCCGGTGGCGAGGAACCGGCGCAGCACCGCCCGGTGCAGCTCACGCAGCGGTCCGGGCAGCGCTGCCTGACGGCTGGCGCTGCCGATCCAGGCTGGTTCATTCGGTTGCGTCATCAGGAATCCCTCCGTCGCGCCGGTCAGGCGGCGCAGCCCGACAGCATCCTCACGTCGCGGCTGACCAAGCGGGCGGCCAGCCGCAAATGCCCCGGGGCATGGTCAGGTACGGTGTCTGCGGCATCCGGCGGGGCCCCGATGCCGTCATCCGGGCACGGATCGCGTAGATCACCGGGCCATGGTCATCTTCCCGGGATCGTCGGCGGCTGTGCGTGCCACGGACGCGTCTGGTGCCGGCCTGGGCGAGAAGCCCTGGCCATGCCGCGGGCGTCTCGCTCGATGATCGTGGGTGAGCAGGCCCAGCGCCACGGCGGCCGGGTCGTCCTCGTCCAGCCTCATGACGCGGTCCCGGTATCAGGCAGGGAGCACGCATCCGACGGGATCGACGGCGGCTGGTGGCGGGCGGCCAGGATCCAGTAGACGATGCCAGGCTGGCGGGAACGCGATGAGCAGGCACAGCAACAGGCACCGGTCCAGATACGTGCCGGTTCCCGCGCCGGGAGCCGGGGCCGCGACGGGCAGATCCGGGATGACCGGCCTGCGGTATGGCTGCTGTGCTGAGATCGCGCCGGGCAGGTCGCTGGTCAGGTCGCGCGGGTCCGCGCGGCGTAGGCCGCGCCGCTCCGCTCGTCGAGTTCAGCGCGGGTCAGCCGGCCCTCGGCGTAGGCCACGCGGAGGATCTCGGCGGCCTGATCCCGTTCGGCGTCCGACGCCCGGACCGCCGGTCCGACAGACACAGCCTGGGCTTGGCTCAAGTGCCGTCTCCTTTCTTCGCTGTATCGCTGGGGCGCACCCCGCCGGTGCCCGCCACGGCGCCCATCGCGGCGTCCAGGGAGAACGAGCCGGGCGCGGTGTGCCACTGGGACATCAACCCGTACAGGCCCGCCATGAACAGCCGCGCCCGCAGTGCCGGGTCAGTACCCGCAGGCCACTGCCCGGCGGCGATGCCGGCCGTGAACAGGCCGGTGAGCTGATCGAGGCTCGCGGCGTTCGCGGCCTGGACCTTGGCGGCGATGGCGGGCTCGTAGGCGGCCAGCGTGGTGGCCTCCATGAGCACCCGGCAGGTCTGCGGGTTGCCGGTGACGTGGGCGGCGATCGCCGACGCGACCGCCGCCAGAACGGTGCGCGGGGACCGGCGCGCGGGCTCGGCGAGCCCGGCGACAGCCGCGTCGACCCGGGCGGCCAGGCCGCAGTCCCACTCCTCGTACAGCGCGATGAACAGCGCCTCCTTGCCGGGGAAGTACAGGTACGGCGTTCCTTTGGACACCCCCGCCGCCTCGGCGATGTCGGCCATCGTGGTGGCGTGGTAGCCGGCCCGGGCAAAGCATTCGGCCGCGGCGGCGATGATCTGGTCCCGGCGCGCGGTGCGCGCCTCGTCTGCGATCTTGGGCACCGGGCGTTCCTACCGCAGGACCCGGCGCCCGGTGCGTGCCGCGACCGCCTGCTCGAGCCCGTATCCCGCGGCCAGGATGGCCAGGTAAACGATCGCTTCGGTGCCCGTCCGGTCCCAGGACAGAGCCGATCCGGGCACCAGCGCCGCGGCGAAGCCGAGCGCCGCGGCCAGGAGGAAGCCCGGCCCGGTGACGGCGCAGTGCGTCTCCCGGCAGCGCAGGAAGTTCAGCAGGCAGTACACGCCGATGGCCGTTACGTACGCGCTCGCGATGGCCAGCCCGGCGCGGCCGCCCACAGCGCCCCCTGCAGCGAAGGACGCCACCGCGGTCAGCGCCCCGGCCGGGCCGCGCAGCACTGGGCCGGTAACACGCAGATAACTCCCTGCCACCCGGCCGCGGGCCGGCGGCGGAGCGCAGCTTGCGCCATCCCCCGGCAGGGGCCCGGAGGAACGCTGGTCCTGGTCCTGGAAAAGGCTCATGTCCCGCCCTCGTTCCGCGGAGATCCGCGAGGCAGTCCCCGTATGATGACTGACTGCCCAGTCATTTTAGGGGCGGAGGTTCCCCCGTGTCAATGGCGGCCCGCTCAGGCGCAGCCTGGCAGGCGCCGCGGCGGGCGGCCTCCGCGGCCGGCGGCGCGCCCGCGCCGGCCGGTCAGCCCGGGATCAGCTGCCGGGGTCGTCGTTCTCGCGGTCGAGGCCGCGGATCATCAGGTCGATGCCGAGGGTGAACTGCTCGTCCATGTCGCAGCGGCCGCAGAACAGCATGGCGAGGCGGAGCAGGTGGTCGGGGGCGTCGCGGGGCACCATCTCGGTGACCCGGCGCATCTGGGACAGCTGGTCGCCGGGCCAGGGGCCGCAGTCGGCGCACCGGGTGAAGCAGGCCTCGGCCAGGGCGTACCCGTGCGCGTACATGTAGACGGTGCGCAGCACGTCCAGCGCCCGGTCCTCGGTGAACCCTTCGCGCATCAGCAGCGTGCGGTAGGCGTCCACCTGCTCCAGCCGCCGGGTCGGCATCACCGGCCTGCTGACCAGCAGCGGCGCGGCGGCCGGGTGGCGCAGGATCAGGCTGCGGATCTCGCGGGCGAGGTGGCGCAGCGCGTCCCGCCAGTCCGCGCCGTCCCCAGGGGGGATCTGCGCTTCCCAGGTCATCGCCTCGATGATGCCGTCGAGCAGCGCTTCCTTGCTGGCGACGTGGCTGTACAGCGACATGCCCTGCACGCCGAGCCCGGCGCCCAGCTTGTGCATGGACAGCGCTGCCAGGCCGTTGGCGTCGACGAACTCCAGCGCCGCCCGCAGCACCTTCTCCCTGGTCAGCCGGGGACGCGCGGCACCGTGGCCGGCGCTGTCCGCAGGGCCTGCCGCCGCGGGGCCGCCCGCGACTGCGGGGTCTCCCGCCGCTGGCCTGCCCTTCGTCACGTCGTTCGCGGCGGTGCCGGCCGCTCTCGCCCGTGGGGCCATGATTCCCTCCCAGACTTTCAGTTGCAAGCTTACGGCATATGGATTACCTTTCCAATCAAGCTTACGACATAAGGAGAAGTGTCAAGGGAGGTGGCGGCATGCTGGGCGACCAGCGAGGCGACGGCACGGGCGGTGCCCGGCCGGCGATCGAGCTGTCCGGGCTGACCAAGCGATACCGGCGGGGCAAGGGCTGGCTCACCGCGGTGAACGACGTCACACTCACGGTCCCGCGTGGGCAGGTCATCGGGCTGCTGGGGCCGAACGGCGCGGGCAAGACCACCACGATCAAGATGTCCTGCGGGCTGATAGCGCCCACCGCGGGGACGATCCGGATCAACGGCTACGACGTGGGCCGGCGGCGCGCGAGCGCGGTGCGGCAGATCGGCGCGGTGCTGGAGGGGTCCCGCAACGTGTACTGGCCGCTGACCGCGTGGCAGAACCTGATTTATTTCGGGCGGCTGAAGGGGCTGCGCGCCGCCGAGATCAGGCCCCGCGCGCAGCGCCTGCTGACTGACCTGGGCCTGTGGGAGCGGCGGAACGAGACCGTGGGCTCCTACTCGCGCGGCATGCAGCAGAAAGTCGCGATCGCCGCCGCGCTGATCACCGACCCGCCGGTCATGCTGCTGGACGAGCCGACCATCGGCCTGGACGTCGAGTCTGCCCGGACCGTCAAGGACTGGATCGCCCACCTGGCTGCCGGCGAGGGCAAGACGATCGTGCTGACCACCCACCAGCTGCCCATCGTGCAGGAACTCGCTGACCGGATCGCGGTCATCCGCGACGGCTCCGTCATCGCCGACCTGCCCACGGGTGAGCTGCTGGCCCGGTTCGCCGAGCACCGGTTCGAGGTCCGGGTCGCCGGGCCGCCGAACGGCCTCGCCGGGAAGCTCCCGGCCGGGGCCCGCGCCGAGGCGGACGCCGGGACCACCCGGGTCACCCTCCGCGACGCCGATCAGGGCCGGCTGGCCGACTTCCTAGGCGAGTTGCGCGCCAAGGACATCCCGCTGCTGTCGGTCACCCAGGCCCAGCCCGGCCTGGAGGAGATCTTCCTCCGGCTCATCGGCACCGGAACAGGGCCCGCCGGGACCGTCGGCGCGGAAGCCGAGCGTGCGGGAGCCAGAGCATGAGCGCGGTCGCCGTTCCGCGACCCGGGGCGCCAGCGGTCACGCCGCGCGGGTTCTCGCCGCGGGTCTTCGCCAACGAGGCCGGCAAGGGGCTGCGGCTGATGTGGCGGCGGCGTGCCATCACGATCACCGCGATCTTCCTGAACGGATTGCTGTACCTGATGATCCAGTTCTTCATCGGCGGCGGGCACCTCGTCCTGCCGGTGCTGGCGCTGACCCTGCCCGCGCTGTTCGCCTACGTCACCGCGGCGACCGCCGCGCTGCAGGGCAGCGGCGGGATCGCCGAGGAGGTCAACGGCGGCACGCTGGAGCAGGCGCACCTGTCCCCGGCCCGGCCGTCCCTGCTGGTAGCGGGCAGGCTTGCCGCGCTCGCGGTGGAGGGCCTGATCCCGGCCACCGCGCTCGCGGCGGCCTTCGCGCTCGGGTACGGGCCGCGCTGGGTGATCCGGCCCGACGCGCTAGTGCAGGCCCGCGTAAGTTTTTGAGGGGTTCGCGCGCCGGGTTTCATAGTGGTCACGCGGCTGCGGGGAGGGCGCTGGACGTGGCGGGCCCGGCGGCCACGCAATCGTCGTGGCGGGCAAGATAGGCGGCGTGGT
>WNFD01002434.1_pt1 | contig 18724 bp, 17 predicted proteins | sample 5400491 | NCBI WGS metagenome assembly WNFD01 (sample SAMN13153343, study PRJNA577476) | soil metagenome | isolation source: 120 cm saprolite under Douglas fir tree site 2 hole 2 replicate 2 | place: USA:California | collected 2015-04-18 | reverse complement strand
TATTGATCGAGGTAATCCGATCGCCCGGCCGGATGCCGGCTTTATCGGCCGCCATGTTTTTCTGAACGGTTGCGACGATGACGGGGCTGATCGGCCATATGCCCGCATCGCCCGCTTTCTCTTTGCCTACGGCCTCGGGTGTCAGCTTGATGGGGATGGTCTGGCCGTTCCGCTGAACGGTGATCTCCATCTCCTGGTTGGCGCTCATGTAGACTTTTGGCTCCAACTGGGCCCATGTCGGGTTTTGCAGACTCTGTGCCTGGATGATGCGGTCGCCCGACCGGATGCCGGCTTTCTCGGCGGGCGAGTTCGGCACTACGCTGCCTATATCCACCGGCTGATCGAGATACAGCGGGCGTTCAAAATGGTTCATATAGACGCCGGTCAGAACGGCAATCGCCAGCAGAACGTTCATCGCGGGGCCGGCCACGGCGATCAAAAACCGCTGCCAGCGAGGATGGCTCATGAACTCACCGGGATCGCCGGTGCGGTCTTCCATGGGGTTCTCGCCCGCCATCTTCACATAGCCGCCGATCGGCAGCAGGCTGATGCGGTAATCGGTGTCGCCCCGGGTGAAACCCAGCAGGCGCTTGCCAAAACCGAGACTGAATACTTCAATCCGAACGCCGCACAGCTTGGCAACGGCATAGTGCCCGAACTCGTGGACAAATACGAGTATTCCGAGCACAGCTAAGGGATAAATGACGTATGACATAAAGGGTGATTAAGGCTATTTTACCTTCTATCCTTCCTGCCGGCCAGCAAATCCACGCGGACTGGCGAGCTCAGGGCAGCCGGCGCGTCAATTGACGTCCGGCCAGCCGGCGGGCCGTCTCCCGGGCATGGGCATCCGTGGCCAGCACCTCTTCTATAGATTCGGGAGCGCGCTCCGGAGTTTCATCGAGAGTTTGCGCAATGATTTCCGATATATCGGCAAATCCGACATCGCCCTTCAGAAAGGCGGCCACCGCCACTTCGTCCGCGGCGTTCAGCGCCACCGTTTTGGCGCCGCCCGCTTCTGCGGCCTCATAGGCCAGCCGCAGGCAGGGGAACTTTTCCAGATCGGGTGGCTGGAAGTCTAACCTCTTCATTTCCAGCACGTTAAACCTCAGGTCCGATGAAATCCGCTCCGGCCAGGTCAGCGCATAGAGGATCGGCAGCCGCATGTCGGTGACCGAGAGCTGGGCCAGGATGCTGCCGTCGTTGAACTCCACCATCGAATGAATCGTCGATTGAGGATGCACGATCACTCTGACCTGTTTTGGAGGCAGATCGAACAGCCGGCACGCCTCAATCACCTCAAAGCCCTTATTCATCAGCGTGGCGGAATCGATGGTGATTCGCTGCCCCATCTTCCATGTGGGATGATTCAGGGCCTGGGCCACCGTAATATTTTCAAACGCCGACGCCGGGGTGTTCAGGAAAGGTCCGCCGCTGGCCGTAAGCCAGACCTGTTCGACCTCCTGCATGCGTCCGCCGCGCATGCACTGATGCACCGCGTTGTGTTCACTGTCGATGGGCAGCAATGGCTTGCCCTGGCGGCGCGCTTCCCGCGTGATCAGCTCGCCGGCGGCTACCATGCATTCCTTGTTGGCCAGCCCGATTTCCTTGCCCGCGCAGACCGCTTCATAAGTGGCTTTGAGTCCGGACACGCCCACAATGGCGCTCACCACGAAATCGACTTCCGGATGCGTTGCGACCCGCACTGTCCCCGCCGTTCCGCTGACGATCTCAATATCGCCCAGCCCTTCGGACTTCAGCGTCTTTTGAACGGTCTCGGCGTCGCGCTCGGAAGCGAGCGACAGCACTTTGGGTTTCCAGCGGCGTGCCTGCTGCAGCGCGAGTTCAAGATTGCCGCCCGCGGCCATGGTGAGCAGCTCAAAGCGTTCGGGATTCGACTCAATCACACTGAGAGTGCTGCATCCGATGGAGCCGGTGGAGCCGAGAATGGCGATGCGTTTCATTCGGAATCGTTTCAACGGATATTAAAGATGGCGCGCGCCGGAAAGCCGGTGAGATTCGCATAGTACCACACCACCGGAATGGCGAAGAAAAGCGCGTCAATGCGATCGAGCACGCCGCCGTGACCGGGCAGCAGCCCGCCGGAGTCTTTGACCTGGGCTCCGCGCTTCAGCGCCGACTCGAACAGATCGCCGAACTGCGCCGCGACGTTGGTCAGAATGCCGAGGGTAAAGATGTGGCTCCACGCCATGCCGGGGGCCGCGTGCGTGTGCAGAGACAGCCAGTAACCGGCCCGTGGTCCGCTGAAAAGATCGCTGATCTGCGGCTGGTAGCGAATCACCAGCGCCGCCACCGCCACGCTGGCCACCACGGAGGCGATGGCGCCCTCCCACGTTTTGTTGGGACTCACCGCCGGCGCCAGCTTGTGCCGCCCGAAGTTTTTGCCGACGTAGTAAGCCGCCGTGTCGCCGGCCCACACCGAAAACAGGATAAAGACTACCAAAACATTCTGCAGAATATCGCCGCGCAGCGCGACCAGCAGCGCCAGAGGCACCGCCAGATAAATCACGCCGAAAGCGGAAGCCGCCGCTCCCGGCAGCGCCATCCGCATATCCTGACGAAAGACAATGGGGATGCCGAAGATCAGGGGAAGCAGGATGAGCAGTGTCCAGCACTTGAAAATCCACATGCCCCAGCGAAAGTGCGCCAGCAGTTCCGGATCGCCGCTGATGAAGACTCCGGCAACGACAATCACTGCCATGAGATAGAGCGCCCACTTCACCGGCTGGCAGCCATAGGCGGTCACGATGTTCAGATACTCATGCACGGCGAGCACGGCCACCGCCGCCACCAGCAGGGCAAACAGCCACAGCGGAGCCTTGAACACCGCCAGCAATACCAGCGGAATCAGGATGACGGCGGTGAGGACTCGTTTCATTTGGTAATTGGGTAATTTGGTAATTTCGTAATTGATTTCCGCCCTTGAGCAATTACCCAATTACGAAATTACCCAATTACCAAATCTGAGGTCCGTTCCCGTCTATGAATGATTTCCGTTCGATTCTACCAGTCCGCCGTAGCGCCGTTCGCGCTGCTGGTAATCGGCGATGGCTTCGAGCAGGTGGGTCCCGCGAAAATCGGGCCAGAAGGTTTTGGTGACATAGAGTTCGGCGTAGGCCGCCTGCCACAGAAGAAAGTTGCTCAGTCGCAGTTCACCGCTGGTGCGGATCACCAGGTCGAGTTCCGGCAGGTTGTGGGTGTAGAGATGCTGTCCCACGGTTTCTTCGTCGATCTTCAGATGGCTGAGGCCTCCGTTGTTGGCCGCCGCGTTGAACATCGATTGAAACGCGTCCACGATTTCCGAGCGCGAGCCGTAGTTCAAAGCGAGCGTCATGACCATGCCGGTGTTCTTTGCGGTTTGCTCTTTCGCCCAGGCCATGCGGTCCTGCACTTCAGGGGGCAGAAGCTGATAGCGTCCGATGAACGACAGCCGGATGTTGTTGCGCTGCATCAGCGGCAGTTCGTCTTTCAGATATTTTTGCAGCAGCTTCATCAGGAAGCCGATTTCCGTCGGGGGACGCCGCTGAAAGTTTTCCGCCGAAAAAGCGTACAGCGTGAGCGCGGACAGGTGGATGCGCGATGCAGTCTCCACCACATAGCGGACAGCCTCGACGCCCTTTCGATGTCCGGCGATGCGCGGCAGATGACGGCGTTTGGCCCAGCGGCCGTTGCCGTCCATAATGATCGCGATATGTCGGGGGAACTGGCGCGGGTCCAGTTGGCTGAAGATTTCAGCTTCTTTTCGATCCAGCCCCGGGGGAGCAATAGTGCGCAATACAGCCTCTCAGCGATGAAACTTCGGCAAAGCACCGGCAAAGCAAAAGCTCACCTGCGGAGTATTCGGCCCTGCAGGAATAGGAATGATGGCGTCTGCCCTGTAAACATAATCCTACCCTAACCAGTGGCAAAAAGGCGATTTCCAGGGCCTGAAATCGCCCTATTCCGCTCCCATCACCGGCTTCAGCCCCTGCAAGATAACAGGGGTTGAAGCCTGAAGCACATAAGGAAGTGACATTGGGCTTCCGCCTTTGGGCATGGCCGCTTTGCCCCATTTCTGCATCCAATGAGTCATGCACAAGCCAGGGGAACCCCTTTGTAACCCCGCGCATGTGCTATATTTTGAGTGCTTTCCAACCATGCTGAACTTGCAGAACAGACGCCAACCCGCGGTCGGCAGCTTTCCACGCTGGCTTGCCGTGGTCTGCGTCATTATGGTTTTGCTGTTCGCCGGGCTGGAAGCCACGCACAATCATGCCGCGTCAACCACCGGCAGCCCGTGTGCGATCTGCATTTCGGCCCATGCCAACGCCCCTGTGGCGGCGGCCCAGTGGCTGCTCATCCTCCTTACTCTGGGTATCGTAGCGATCTCCGGTGACGTGGATGGCAAAGGCGTACCTGTCGATCTTCCGCTTTTCATTCGTCCTCCTCCCGCTGCCTGATCTTTTCTGACTGCTTCCCGGCGATTTCTGCGCGTGTTGACTGAGATTGTGCCGGGATTCCCGATATGTCGTTTCAGATCAGGGCTTCTGTCAGGGTCGCGTCTTCAATATTCAATATAAGAATATCGAGCATCGCGGACAGAACGGCCCGCCCAAAAGGTGCAGGAATGAAGAATTGGAAAACGGGAGTATTGATTCTCGTTCTCGCCGGCGTTATGCACGCCCAGCAGGCCGCCGCTCCGGAGTCCGCTTCTGCCGCTCAGTCTCAGGCCGCCATGGAACAGCGGTTGCGCGACCTTGAAGACCGTATCGTCATGCTCGAAGGCCAGTTGCGGCAGCTCAAAGCCCAGGGCGCGCAGCCCGCGACGCCATCTCCGGCCACGCCCGCACCTGCTGCGCCCGGCGGGCAGCCACCGGCAGTAGCGGCGGCGCCGCCGCCGGCGACTGTCGAGCCTCAGGACAACGTTCGACTGGGTGGCGCCGGTGTTTCCGCCGCCAAGGCGCTGAATCCCGACATCAGCGTGATCGGTGATTTCATCGGTACCGGCGGACACAACCCCATCCATCCTTCGCAATCGCTGCAAATGCACGAATCCGAAGTCGGGCTGCAGGCCATTGTCGATCCCTACGCCCGCGCCGACTTCTTCATCTCGTTCGGCGAACAGGGCGTGAATCTGGAAGAGGGATTCCTTACTTTCACTGCGCTTCCCAAAGGCTTTGTGGCCAAAGTGGGCAAGATGCGCGCCGCCTTCGGCAAGGTCAACGGTCTGCACAATCATGTGCTGCCCTGGGCGGACCGCCCGCTGGTGACGCAAAACCTGGTCGGTGGCGAAGACGGAATCGACGATGCCGGCGTGTCAGTGCAGCACATCATTCCCGCTCCCGGAAAATGGTTTCTGGAGTTTACCGGCCAGGGCTTCCGGGGCGACTCCTCGGATGTATTCACCGCATCGGAGAAGAACAACCTGAGTGTCGTCGGACATCTGCGCGGATTTCGCGATATCACCGACAACACCAATCTCGATCTGGGAATTTCATATTCCCGCGGGCACAACCAGTTCGGCACGGATTTTCTTACCAATCTTTACGGCGCCGACGCCACCCTGCGCTGGAAGCCGCTCAGCCGCTCTATCTATCATCAATTCGTCGCGCGTAGCGAGTTCGTCTGGCGGCAGCAGGACCAGCCTTCCATGGCTACCTGCCAGGCTCTGACCTGTCCGGGGGCCGCTTTAGGAAATCAGCGCGCATTTGGTTTCTACACTTCAGGGGATTATCAGTTCGCCCGGCGCTGGTTCGTCGGCGGACGCTTCGACAACTCCGATCGCGCCACCAACGCCCGCCTCAACGACTGGGGCAGTTCGGCCGTGCTGACTTACCTGCCCAGCGAGTTTGTGCTGGTTCGCGGCCAGTATCGGTTTACTCGCTACGCGGAAAACATCGATGCCCATGAGCTGCTGATGCAGTTGCAGTTCGCGCTGGGAGCGCATGGAGCGCATCCGTTCTGAAGCAAAGAGCTGCACCACGGAGTCGCGGAGGCACGGAGAAAGACAGCGGCTGAGAAAATTATTTTGGACCGTCCCCTCCTTATGAGTGACACACAGGATAAGGACAAGAGCGCGGAGTATGCGCGGAGAGACAAAGGATTTTTATGATGAGATGGAATTCCGGATTTCGATTTTTAACCGCCGTGACCATGGTTCTGGCGGGCCTCATGGCGCTCGCCCCCCGGGCCGAGGCCAAAAAGCTTAAGGTCATCACCACGCTCACCGATCTGGCTTCGCTGACCCAGGAAGTGGGCGGCGACAAGGTGGAAGTGGAACCGCTGGCGCGCGGTTACCAGGACCCGCACTTTGTGGACCCCAAGCCCAGCTTTCTTCTCAAGCTCCGCAACGCCGATTTGCTGGTCAGCGTGGGGCTGGAATTGGAAATCGGCTGGTTGCCGCCATTGATCACGCAGAGCGGCAACGGAAGAATCCAGCCGGGTGGCCAGGGCTATCTCGAAGCTTCGCAGTTCGCCGAGATCCTTGAAATTCCCCAGGGCCGGGTGGACCGCTCCCAGGGAGACGTGCATCCTCAGGGCAATCCTCACTACTGGCTTGATCCCGACAACGGACGCCGGATCGCGAAGGGCATTGCAGGCAGGTTGAGCGAACTCGATCCGGGCGATTCCGCCTACTTCCAGCAGCGCCTTCAGGACTTCACGCAGCGCCTGGCGGCAGCCGAAAAGCGCTGGGAAGCGGACATGGCGCCCTATCACGGACGCAAGATCGTCACTTACCACCGGTCCTGGCCGAATTTCGCCAAACATTTCGGCCTCGACGTCGTCGGATACATTGAGCCGCGCCCCGGCATACCGCCTACGCCGTCGCACACTATCGAACTGGTGAACATGATGAAGCGCGATAACGTGAAGATCATGCTGATTGAGCCTTACTTCGATCTGAAGACCCCCAACAGCGTGGCCTCGATGACCAACGGCAAGGTCGTCCAGATGACGCCCTCGGTGGGCGGCAAGCCGGAAATTACCGACTACTTCAAGCTGTTCGATTACGATATCGCTCTGCTGAAGCAGGCTTTTGAAAGCACAAAGTAAAACGAAGACTGGCCGCGAATGAACGCGAATTGACGGGATCGGGATAAAGATAAAAAAAGACACCCTGCTTCCATGTCCCCGAATTTATGCTTAATCGTGTTCATTCGCCGCTAAAAAGCCCTTTAGGAGTTCAATGGAAATACTTTCATTTCTGGTCCTTCCGTTTCTCGCCAGTCTGATCCTGACCGGCATTCACGCCTATCTGGGCGTCCACGTGGTGGAGCGCGGCGTGATCTTCGTGGACCTGGCGCTGGCGCAGATCGCCGCCCTGGGCGCGACCATCGCCATTCTCGTCGGTATGGACCCGCACGGCCGCGCCGCCTACTGGATGAGTCTGGGCTTCACCTTCATCGGAGCGCTCATTTTTTCTCTGGTGCGGTCCAAACGAAAGGGCATTCCCCTGGAAGCATTCATCGGCATCGCCTACGCCGTCGCGTCGGCCGCCGCGATTATCGTGATGAGCAAAGCCACGGGCGAGACCGAGCGCCTCAAGGACATGCTGGTGGGCAACATCCTCGCGGTGTCGAGGCATGAAGTCGTCAAGACCGCGATTCTCTACGGTTGCATCGGGTTGTTTCACTTCGTCTTCCGCCGCAAGTTTCTGGCTATCTCTCTCAACCACGACAACGCAGCCAAAACCGGCCTCAATGTGAAGCTGTGGGACTTCCTTTTCTATGCGTCGTTTGGTTTTGTGGTGACCTCGTCGGTGGCCATCGCCGGCGTTCTGCTGGTGTTCTGTTATCTGGTGGTGCCCTCGGTGGGGGCCATGCTGTTCGCCGACCGCATCGGTCCGCGCCTGGCCATCGGATGGACCATGGGCACGCTGGTATCCGCTCTCGGCTGTTACTGTTCGGTCTACTTCGATACGCCCACGGGCGCGACCATTGTTTGCACCTTCGGCGTTGTTCTGGTGCTGATGGCCATCGTGAAAGTCATTTTCTTTAACGGAAAAGATGCCCGGAACGCCGAGCGTGAAGCGGAACTGGCGGTTCGTTAGCGGAAAAATTCGCCGGAGACAGCGCTGCGCCGCTCGATTCAACGCCGTCTCCGAGAAAAAATGAGGAATATGAAGCTGAACCAAAACAAATCCGGGCCTTTATCGCCAGTGGCGCGCTGGCTGACCCTGGTTTGTCTGTTGCTGGTGCTGTCTTCCGCGGCCGCACAGGCTGTGCACTTCCACCTGGATGGTCCTGCCACCGACACCAAACATTGTCGCGTGTGTCAGGTCCTGCATTCCAGCGTGGCTGTGCATACGTCCTGTGGTTTTGAAATCGGCGTCCATGCGACAGACATTCCGCATCCGTTTTCCGATGAGGATCGCAAGCCTTCTCTGCAAACGCACTCCCTCTTTTCTCGTCCCCCGCCTCCGGCATAACTCCAAACCAGGCAATTCGATACGGAACGCTTTCAGGTCGCCGCGTTTTGCGGAAGGCCCGTGTCTGCGACGCTTTTGCGGGCGCGCCGGCCGGCCGCGGCATGACTTGAAATGCCTACCGAAACCGCCAATCTCAAACTCGACTTGGAGGGAAAGTTATGTCTGTTTTCATGCGAAGTGTTTTTATCTTTTCAGGACTGTTTCTTTTTTCCGCACTTGTGTTTTGCGGTCGCGCCGCGGCCCAGTCTCTGGGAAACGCCGGCACCATTCAGGGGACCGTTACCGATCCGACCGGCGCCGTGATTCCCGGCGCGGTGGTGACTGTGAAGAATCCGGTGACCGGTTATTCCCAGGAGGCGAAGAGCGGAACCGACGGAACGTTCCGTCTTACCAATCTGCCGCCCAATCAGTATCTCTTTTCGGCGGTCGCCGAGGGGTTTGCCGTTTTTTCCCGGAACCTCTCAGTCCGCGGGGCGCTGCCTATGGACCTTCCGGTGAAACTGGAACTGAAGACCTCGGAATCTTCAGTAGTCGTGGATGCCGGCAGCCAGAATGTCATTGAAGTCGATCCCACGGCGCACGTCGATATGGACCGCAACCAGCTTGGCAAGATTCCTCTCTCCAGCGACTCCGCCGGAGGACTGAGCCAGGCGATCATCGTCAGCACCGGCGGTGTAGCGGCGGACGGCAACGGCTTTTTCCATCCGCTGGGCGACCATGCCCAGGCCACCTTTCTGATCGACAACCAGCCGATCAGCGATCAGCAGAGCAAACTTTTCTCCACCCAGCTTCCCATGAGCGCCATACAAAGCATGGAGGTGGACACCGGATTCGCCAACGCTGAGTTCGGCGACAAGACCAGTTTGATTGCCCAGATCACCACCCGCTCCGGACTGGGCAGCAACAAAGTCTTTGGCAATGTCACGGGGAGCTACGGCACTTTTGGAACTCCCACCGGCAGCGCGGGCCTGGGCTGGGGGAACGATAAGTTCGGCAACTTTACGGCCATCGACGGCGTTCGCAGCGGACACTTTCTCGATACGCCCGAGTTGCTTCCCATTCACGATGTCGGAAACAACGGTTCTTTTTTCAACCGGACCGACTACCAGGTCACACCCAGCGACATCCTGCACATGAACCTGTTCCTGGCGCGAAGCTGGCTGCAGATTCCCAACAGTTTCGATCAATTGACGCAGGACCAGAGACAGCGAGTGATCACCTGGAGCGTCGCTCCCGGCTATCAGCACACCTTTAGCGGAAGCGCTCTGCTCTCCGTCAACCCCTATGCTCGCGAAGACCAGTTCAACTACTACGCAAGTAACAATCCGCTGGACGACACGCCTTCGACGCAGAGCCAGCAGCGCCGGCTGTTCAACTATGGTGTGAAAGCCGACTTCTCAAAGCTCAAAGGGCGGAACAATCTGAAATTCGGCATCGATCTGAAGCAGACACGGCTGGTGGAAAACTTCAGCTTCGGCATTACCGATCCGGCTTTCAATCCCGTGTGCCTCGACATCAACGGCAATCCCATCGTCGATCCTTCCGTGCTCGATCCGAACTGCCCCGGTACGGGGCAGCAGGTCAATCCCGGTTTCAGCCCCGGCCTGCTTCCTTTCGACCTGTCGCGGGGCGGCACGGATTTTCTGTTCCATGCCCGGCACAGCATCGATCAGTACGCCTTCTATGGCCAGGATGCGATTACCCTCGGAAGCTTCCTGATCAACCTGGGAGTGCGGGGCGACATCTACCACGGGCTGGTATCGAAATCGCAGCCGGAGCCGCGCATCGGCGTTGCCTGGAACCTGAAGAAGATCGGCGCCGTGCTTCGCGCCTCTTATGCCAGGACTTATGAAACGCCCTTCAATGAGAACCTGCTGCTGTCGAACGGGACCGGGGTGGGCGGCTTTGGCCAGAGCGTGTTCGGGGCCGCGGCGGCGCGTCCTCTTGAGCCCGGCTTTCGCAACCAGTTCAATACCGGCCTGCAGAAATCTTTCGGCAAGTGGGTGCTGGCGGATGTCGACTACTTCTGGAAGTACACGCACAATGCCTACGATTTCAGCGTGCTGCTGAACAGCACGATTACCTTCCCCATCGCCTGGCACAATTCCAAACTCGATGGCGTGACCGGCCGCGTCAGCACCATCGACATTCACGGATTCCAGGCATACTACACATTCGGTCACACCCGGGCCCGCTACTTCCCGCCGGAAACCGGCGGCCTGCTCTCCATTCAGCCGCCGGCGGTATTTCGCATCGACCACGATCAGGCATTCCAGAACACCCTCAACCTGCGCTATCAGAGGCCGAAAAACGCCGAATACATCGACTGGATCTGGCGCTTCGACAGCGGCCTGGTGGTGAGCGGCATTCCGGATGTGGCGGCCGCGCTGGCGCTGACGCCTAATCAGCAGGTGGATATCGGTCTCGCCTGCAATGGTGTGGCCGCCACTCTGGCTGCTCCGTTCAATCCGGTCACGCCCTGCAACGTGGGGACCTCCACGCTTCTGACGCTGCCGCAGACCGGCAAAGAGGACGACGACCATAACCCCGACCGGGTGCAGCCCCGCAATCTGCTCAACCTCGCTGTGGGAACCGACAATCTGTTTCACCGCGAGGGCAACAAGCGGTTTACGGCGGCGCTGCAAATCACCAATCTGACGAACAAGGTGGCGCTTTATAACTTCCTCTCCACCTTCAGCGGAACGCATTTCGTGCCGCCGCGCATGGTGGTGGCGCGCTTTGGGTATACGTTCTAAATCAAAGCCATAAACCTTGAAACGCAGAGGTAGCAGAGGATTCTGGGGGTTGTGTCGCCGGATTAACGGTCAGTTGCCGGTCGAACAAAAGGGTGCGGCCATCGTGACAACCCCCAAAAAACCTCTGCTACCTCCGCTTCCTCTGCGTTTCAAGGTTTTGCTTTTGACCCTGGCTGTCGGCGTTACAATTTTCATGTGAGGGTCACGGCCAACCCGGAAGCGCTGAAATCCTTCGCCGACCTGGTGCGCAGGGAAATCGACGACGATCAGATCGATCTGCTGCGCGCCGCGCTGACCATCGCCTGCGTGGAGTACCCGCGGCTTGACGTCGCCGCCTACGTCCTGCGCATCGAGGAACTGGCCGGCCGCGCGGCCGCTCTGGTGGCGGAACGCGGCGATCCCCGGCAGAGTATTGCCGCGCTGAATCGTATCCTGTTTGAAGAAGAAGGGTTCCGGGGCGACACTGAGAATTACTACGATCCCCGGAACTCATTTCTGAATGACGTTCTCGACCGCCGTCTCGGCATTCCCATTACCCTCGCCCTGGTCTACATGGAGGTCGGCCGCCGGATCGGCTTCCCCCTTCTGGGTGTCGGCTTTCCCGGACACTTCATGCTCAAGCATTACGAGATCAGCGGCAGCGCGATTTTGATCGATGCCTTCGACCAGGGCCGCATCCTCACCGAAGAGGACTGTCAGCGCCGTCTCGACGACAACTACTCCGGCCAGATGACCCTGCGTCCCGAATTCCTCATGACCATCACCCGCCGACGGATGCTGACCCGCGTGCTCGACAACCTGCGAAGTATCTACGTGTCGCAGCGCTACCTGCGCAAGGCCGTGGAGATCATCGATCTGGTGCTGGTCATCTATCCGCGCTCGCCCGAGGACGTAAAGCAGCGCGCCCTGCTGCGCTACCAGATGGACGACCTCAGAGGCGCGGTCTCCGATTTCGACGACTACGGCAAAATGCTCCCCGAAGCCTCCGACGCAGAAGAGATCAGACAGCTCGCGGTGCTGATACGGCGCAAGCTGGCTCTGCTGAATTGAGGGCGGGGCTAGCTGAATTGAGTCAGATTTGAGTGAACGCTGCGACCGATGTCACGATACTCCAGCGCCGGATGGCGCGGAATAACGTAGCCCAGGGCGGAAGCCCTGGGTAAGCAGGAAACACCGGGCGAGCCCCGGAGGGGCGGCAGAGAGATGTCTCCATCCTGTGCCGGTATCGATCTTACGAAACGCTGCATCGCACAGAGGATTTCCATGCCGTCCACCTATCGCGCAGTGATGTTGACAAAGAAGGGCGGCCCCGAAGTTCTCCGGATTGTGGATCTGCCGCTTGGCAAGGGCAAGGGGAAAAGAGGACAGCCAGTTCTGCTCAACTATTTTTCCAAGAGTGCAGACGATGCTGGCAACGTTCCGTCTGTCCCCGGCATTCTCGAATTGGCTGGGAGCCCGCTGTTTGGCTAAGAGCCCGCCGCCGGCGGCACTTCCTCCAGCCCATAAGCTGCGGGCTCGACAGCCGGAAAGGCGGCAGAGGTCTGGCTCTTTATCCATGCGTCGAAGTGGCCGGCGAATGCCAGCATCAGCGACCCCGCCCATTCGTCGAAATCTTTGCCTCTCGCGAGCGCGTCCAGAAACCGCTTGTCGAAATAGTCCGATTGGAAGTGGTAGACACCGTTGCGGAACCGCTTTAGGAATTCCAGGTGAGGGGACTTAAGAAGGGCATCTATCTCCAGGTCGGACAGCTTTGCCTCCTGCCATCCTTCGCAAACGACATAGAGCCCGGCGTACCAATAGCTCAAATACATGAACGCACGGCCCGCGTCAGGATTATCGAAAAAACTGGGCGTCGGCGAAACTTGCATCCCTACTTGCAGGTAGTGCTCCCGCATCTCGGCGCACCAAACGAAATAACGGTGCAGGCTGAAAACCTTGAACACTTGCGGGATAGGGGCGCTCATGCGGGACTCCAATCTTCAAATCCAGCGTACCCCGGATTTGGGCGCTAAGTCTACAGATCGCGGCCAGCGACTTTCCTGACTACGCTCCGGGCATAGCCTTTTATCTTGTCATTGTGCGGCTCAAGGTCGCGTGCGCCGATCTCCGGTTTGATTCCACGGTCATACAGTTCATTCAATCCACTCAACAGCTCATGCAATGCATCGAGAGTCTCTGATAGTTCTTTTCTGTTCGTTTTAGCAAACATGGCATCGATATCGGCATGAGTCGGCCGATGTCCATAATGGCTATTCCTGATCGGCCTATAAATCTGCTCAATTCGATTTAAATGGAAAGAAACAGCCTTTTTCAAATACCTAAAGTCTGCTCCATCCTTCGGTATCCAAGCTCTTCCAATCAACTGGTCAAGAAACTGCGCGCTTATCTTTTGGGTCTTCATTCTCCGAGTCAATGCCGCTTTGGAGAAAAACTCCGGATGGGCCATCGCTGTATTCAGCACTCGGGTCACATTAACCGCATCCTGCGATTCATCACACAGTCTGCCTAAACCCATGAACAGGGATTCCTGCAAACAATCCGTCTGAACTTTCCAGAAGAGCGGCTCAGAGTTGAATGCATCGAACGCGGCTTCGCTCTCCTTGCCTAATCTGATGATCTCTTCAAGAAAATTGAAAACATCAATAACATGGACTGCCTCATTCGCGATGAACTTGAGTTCGTTCAACCATTCTGCATCGGTGAGGTTCCTTATCGGCTTTAATGGCTTTAACTTTTTCTTGCTGCTCATTTTTTGGGTTTTGACAGCCGTCCTCTTTCAGATTCGTCTTTTACTTTTTCCCATTCTTTTTTCAAATACTCGCCTGTCGCGTCCCGGAGATGGGTAAGCAGGCTTAAGAGCTTCTGGGAATTGACCCCTGTCTCCGATTCTGCAACGACTTCATCCACGCATTTCTTGATTGCTTGGTCCGTGGGGTCCTTGGGGTTCAAATGCAGGATTATTTGCTGCATCGAAGTGTCACGTTCCCGAATAAGATCGGCAAGCGTCTTCTTGTCGTCTTTAGGAATTTCCGGATTGGTGAGGCGGATAGTGACGGATATGAATGCAGAGATTTTGTCCCGGAGCGAGTTAATCCAATGGATTCTGGATGTCGTCACCGTATTGATGAATCGCGTTTTCTTATTGTTAATGATGCTGTAAACCAGATTGGCTGCTGCTGCTCCGAATGTAAGAACGATTCCGACTGCGGTGATAATGTTTGGCACGCTCGCTCCTCAACTTTCCCTCGAACCAAGTCCATGTTACGTTGCATCGTTGGTGTTTTCCTCTATTCGGACATAGCTCCCGGCCGCATCAGGCCTGACGATTGGATTCAGCCCAAATGGCTTCAAGACGGCTTCGACTTCTTTTGCGTCCATAGATTTTTCCACCGTGTCGTCGGACCATCCTATGTCCAATGGCGGGAGCTGTTCCTGGGGCTTCCATGGCTTGTCCCACAATGCCTTTGCGAGGGCGACAATCGCCGGCCAGTGCTCAGCAACAAGACCCTCCGATTCGTCCCGCAGCCTGTCCTTTGCCGCGAGCCAGTCTGCCGATTCGTGCGCATACATTTCGTCGAGCAGCGCGTCGATCCGGCTTATGTCTTTTTTTATCGCCACGTAATCTATCTCCGCGAAAACTCGCACCTGCGCCCACATTCCGGCGAACAGGAGGATGATGCTTTCGTTCCGCTCTTCTTCCGAATTGGTCGGGTCCCCCGCGTCACTGCAAAACGTATGCGACCGCCCACTGCCCTTAGAATCGATGCGGAGCCCGAGTTCCCGGATTGGGATTTTCTGCGCGATGCACACGACCTCATGGCCCGCCTCATGGTGGGCGGCGCTTTCCAGGTATTCCTGCATCATTTGCTGCATCGGGTCCATGGGGTTCATGGATTATCGCACGGGAACCCAACCGCATTTTTGTGGGGCGCTTCGCCCAGCGGCCATTGGCGCAAGGAACACCGTGAAGTGATTGTCCTGGCCTCGTCCTGGCTCTCTGGCCGGTCGCCATTATTTTTGTGTTCACAACCGGAGTACAATTTACTTTGAGGAAAGGAAAAGAGCAATGAATGCAGCACAAGTAGCCCCTCGGACAATGGAGCGTCTCTTACAAGATGGTGAGATGGTGCTCAAGCTGTTTCATCAGGAGTATTCGCAAAATCCAGCCAGTCGCGAAACAGAGTTTTGGAGAGGTAAGGTCGCCGGATACCGGACAACCCTCTTTGCGATATATGGCCGGAAAATCACCGATGAGATTTTGGACAAGTTGCGCGAGAAGACCAAATTGCCGATCCCTCACATCGGCTCTTTGTCCCCTGATGGCGACTCGTACATAGGACTTGATACGGGCTGTGATATGGCGGTGCCGTCTTAAGCTGTGGCCAACTTCAAATTTCAATTTGACCAGTCCGTCAACCATCTGGCCGGGCTGTTTCCTAAAAAGCGAACGGCCACAAATCAGACTTTGGGAGCCAAGGAAAATGCTTCTGATGAGGAACTCGTAGAAATCGCATCGGCTGAGGGAAACTTAATCGTCACTGCAAACCGGGGCGACTTTGAACACGCAATAGAGAAGTACGTTGCTCGGTCATCCAAAAAACAATTTGGCTGTAATCGCGTGCCGGGGCTGATTTTGCTCCTAAGCAATGAAAGATTTGTACAGGAGCGGTTATTGAAAGGCTTGGAGTCCCGGCTCTTCTTCGACGGAAAGAAGATCACTTTTCAGGACGTGCATGAGCGAGACCTGTTAGTCAAAGTCCATTCCACTGGCAATGTCGTTGTGACACGGCTCCCAAGATGTCCCCACTGCAAATACGAGGACGAAAAATCCATGCGAAAGAAATAGGCTGGTCTGGTTTAGTGGTGGCCCATCTCCGATTCCATGCCTTCAATCGCCTTGTGGCGTTCAGCGTCGCACTTTTTCAGCTTCTCAAACAGCGCCTTGCGCTGCTGAAAATCGCCTGTGCTCTTCATTTTTTCAACTATCTGCGCAGCCCGGTTGGACGCGGACAAATAGTTGCCAAGGAATTCGTTAAACTTGTCTGTATCGCCCATTAGTCCCTCCCGTCGCGTTCTTTTGCCTGGCGTTCGCTTTCCCTCACGCGGCGCATGACCTCGTGCACGCGGGGGAAGCGCTCTTTGTTGGTTTCTATGATTTCGGCCAGCCTCCTGGCCCGCTTCCTTGCATCAGTTTTTGGTTTCTTCATAGGCCTTGGATGCTCTAGGGCGGCTTGCCGTCACGGGAAATGCGGTTTGGCCCCAAGATTTCCTGCAATTCGAAGCATGCGGATGCCAAATTAGCTAATTCAGCGGATGCAAGGGACGAATCTGCATCTGGCCTAAATTTTTGCGGGGCGCTCCCTCCGGTGGCCATAACAACACGGCGAACTTGAAGCAGGCGCTGTTGGCTCTGACGTAAAGCGAATACTTGGGATCGTGACTCGCCTTATTCGGAGCCGTACGGCCAGTGCGTTATCAAGCAAAAGGCCAAGCTCGCTCGCACTCATCTCTGTCGCGTTTGATCGGGTTGGAATCACTGCGGGCTCAGAAGAAATCTCTGTCGTCGCCTTCGGCGACTCGGCGCTCCGTCCATCCTTTCCCCGGAACTTAGCCCTCATGCCATCCGCTTAAGGCGCACGGTATGAGGGCAAGTACCGGGCTATTTTCTGTCGTCGCCTCCGGCGACTTGATCTGAGTGGTGCTGATGGTTTCTCGCCAAACTCGGAAACGTATGCTGCACTCTTAATCGTGGCCTATTCGCCGATCTTCACCTTATAGACGATCTGGCCGGCCGTGAGTATGAGCAGGCTGGAGCCGTCCGCGATAAACCTCGCGGTGGCGATTCTCGCAGGCAGGACGAAATGCCGCAGCGATTTCATCGTTTTAAGATCGTAGAGGTCGGCTTCGCCTTCCTGGTTCCCGACCAGCAGCCTGCCGGCGGCCGCCGAGATTGCGATCGGATGTCCGAATACTTTACCGGTCTGCTCTCCCGATCGCAGAGAATAGACAAATGTCCGGTTGCCCGAGACTGCGGCAACCACGGTATCGCCGGCGATGCCCGCGCTTTCCACCCGGAATGAAAGCTTTCCGGTGTCCACGAGCACGCCGCCCAGCGGCTTGCCCGTCACCCTGTCGATCGCCTGGATCAGGTTCGCGGTTTTCTTCGCATCCATGGAATCGAACCTGGCCTTCAGCGAAGGGTCGTCCCTGACCGCATCTCGAACGTTGGGGTAATCGGAAAGCACCAGGGTCATTACCGGCCCGCTCGTCAGCGACCAGTGAAGCCTGAGCGTGTCTGCGTCCAGCGCGAGTCTGCGTTCCCAGAGAACGTTTCCGGTCAGCAGATCTTTCACCGTCAGTGTGTAATCGCTGAGGAAGGTCTTGTCATTCACCAACTTCAGGTCGAGCAGCACATCGCCCGACTGCCGCAGTTCCTTCGAACTCTTCCACTCGGTTTCGGGCTGGTCTTCCGCCTCCGGAGACACGATCTCATAGAGCTTCCTGACCGCTTTGGTGGAAGGATTGAACTGAAGGACCCTTGGGGGATCCTTCTCCTTCGCCGGAAATTTCATGACAACCTGCCCGCCGGCGTCAAAATACGCACCGTCGAAATTGGTTGTGTGAAACACCCGGCTTCCGTCCGCAAGGCTCCAGATTGCCCCCCGGGAAGATTCGGACACCGCCAGCCACGCGCCATCCGGCGAGAAATGCGCGACTCGGGCAGCGCCAAGAGGAGAATCGGGCAGCACCGCATGTTCCATCGGGCCGCCGGCGGCGCCTTTTTCCGGAACGGCTGCTACGATAATTTCGCCCGCCCTGCCTTCACCCGCGAAGTACGCGCCGTCAAAAGCCAGCGCCGGCTGCTTGTAGCCCATGACCACGACTTCCTTCTGCAGATCGAGAACCAGCGCGGGAGACTCTCTCATTCCCCGCAGCAGCGCGAAACCGCTCTTTTGCGTCGAACTGAGAATCAGATGGCCCCTGGCAAATGGGAACTCCCTAATAGTTCTTCCGGAGGGAAACTCGATGCGCGACATCTTCGCGGTGGAAAAGTTGTATCCCACGACTTCGTCCGTTCCCACAAACGCGCACGAGGAGGCGGTTGCGACTTTGAAGTTGAACGGCATTTTGACCTCGGCGCGGTCCCTGAGGTCGTAGACGATTTGGGTCGTCCCGCGATGCGCGATGACATATCGCCCATCGGGCGAATAACGGAACCCAAACAGGCTGAGGGCCGCGTTTTCCGTGGGTGCCCGGCGCATTAAAGCCAATTCCAGCCGGGACAGCTCATAGAATTTTTCGCGCACAAACAGCGGCTGCCCCGTAGCCACGTCCACGAACTGGAGTTCAAAGACAGGGTCGCTCAGTTCCAGCCGCGGCCTTGCGCAGGCGAATACCTCGCCGGTCGGTGAGAGAGAACTTCCCCAGCAGCGCTTGGCGTCCAGTTCGTGGGCCTCCGTCATCTCCTGGGCTTCAAGGCTCCATTTCTGTACCCGCAGTTCCCGGTCGTAAAAGACGACGGAAGTCGAATCCGGAGTGA
>WNFD01003886.1_pt1 | contig 18735 bp, 17 predicted proteins | sample 5400491 | NCBI WGS metagenome assembly WNFD01 (sample SAMN13153343, study PRJNA577476) | soil metagenome | isolation source: 120 cm saprolite under Douglas fir tree site 2 hole 2 replicate 2 | place: USA:California | collected 2015-04-18 | reverse complement strand
CGCCCTTGCTTCTCGAGTTCTACTTCCCACCACGCCAGCTCTGTCTTGATCGACTCCACCGCCGACGCGCGGGTTTCGTCCTTCATCACATAATGGGTCTTGGGATAAAGCGGCAGCCGCATGTATTTCTGCTTCACCGTGCCAAAGAGAGGATCGACCTGCGATAACGACTCCACCTGATCTCCCCAAAGCTCGATGCGGTAAGCCATGTCGTCGTAGGTAGGGAAGACCTCGATCACGTCGCCGCGAACCCGAAACGTTCCGCGGCGGAACTCGCCATTGGTGCGCTCGTAGAGAATGTCGACCAGCTTGCGCGTGATGTCTTCGCGCGTGATCTTCTGGCCCTTCTCCAAGAACAGCATCATCCCGTAGTAAGCCTCGGGTGACCCCAGGCCATAGATGCAACTCACCGAAGCCACAATCAGCGCGTCGCGCCGCTCGAATAAAGATCGGGTGGCCGAAAGCCGCAGCTTGTCGAGTTCATCGTTAATGGTCGCTTCTTTTTCGATGAACAAATCGGCGGCGGGAACGTAAGCCTCGGGCTGGTAATAGTCGTAGTACGAAACAAAATATTCGACTGCATTATGCGGGAAGAAGTTTTTGAACTCGTGATAGAGCTGCGCCGCCAGCGTCTTGTTGTGAGCCATCACCAGAGCTGGACGGTTCACCGCCTCGATGACCTTGGCCATGGTGTAGGTCTTGCCTGAACCCGTGACACCCAGCAAAACCTGATGCTGCTCGCGGTCGTAAACGCCCCGAAGCAGAGACTCTATGGCGCGGCCTTGATCGCCCTGCGGTTTGTAATCGGAAACGAGTTTGAAGTCCATGGGAGAAGCTCTTAGCTCTTGGCCCTTTAGCCACTGCTGGTGTGGGGCCGGGTCGCTGATCCGGCCTTGCCGGGGAAAGCGCGGCTCGGTTTCAGGGCCATCGAGATACTGCCCTCACACAGAATGCAATTTCGCGGGGTAAGAATCTCTCTATTATAACGCGCGGTGCCCGCAGGGAGCTGAACCTGGGTCCTGTGCATTTTACGGAAGCACGAAATTCACTTCGACGTTCGACTGGACCTCAACGGGAGTGCCGTTCAATTTATAAGGCTGATAACGCCATCGGCTGACGGCGGCAATAGCGGCATCCGTTAGAGCGGGGAAGGGAGACGAAAGAACACGGATGTCTCGCGGAATCCCAGAGCGATCGATAACAAGCGCAAGAACGACCTTTCCCTGAATCCGGCCCTTCTTAGCTTCTTCAGGATATTCAGGCTGCGGACTGGACACCAGAAATCCCCGCAGAAGCCCGGGGCTGACCGTCACTTTCTTGGTTAAAGCATCATCCGGAGATGCAACTGCGGGACCGACATCGGCCAGGTTTTGCGATTGGGTTGTTTCGAAACGAAACGTTAGCGCCGCCTCTACTTGGACGGGGACCCCTTTCACCGCCATCGGCTTGAGCTTCCACCTCAAGAGTTGGTCTCTCGCAGAATCCTGCAACCCGGCATTGTCTGAATTAAGGGGGTACGCTTCTCGAACTTGTCCCTGACGATCAACTGAAATGTACATGCTAAGCAGCCCAGTAGTTTTTCCACTCTGCACCTTCGGCCAAACAAGCGCAGTTTGGCCTTCCCTTGCTTGTTCAATGGTGCCCTGTTCGACACGCACCGACTGAAGCCGCTGCCCTGAAGGAGGGCTTTGGTTAATCAAAAATAACGATGCATTTGGCTTCTCCAATTCTTCCAGGCGCACGACATTTGCCACGATCTCCGTTCCCGGTTCGGGATCATCCTGATAACGCCTGGCGACCATCTTTCTTCCGAATCGCTGATAGTCATGAAACTCCATGGTGTATCCGGGCGATCCGAAAAACTTCAGCAGTCCATTGCTGTCGAAGCACACGCTGCTGAACGCGTCGTTGTTGACGTTGTCGGACCCAACTTTGAACTTCATTCGAACGCACGGCTCGGAGTGTTGCCTATTGGGGAGCGTAATCTGATTGATCTTAGCGTCAAGTTTGCTCCATTGTTCAGCGTCTGGAACCGGGTCAAAGATGGCAGTGACAAAACTCTTCAACCATAGGGGATAGTAGTCTCCGGTGTCCTGTTCGTTGATTTGGTCGCCGTTAACGATGAGCGTCTGTTTAAACTCCGGCGTGTTGATGGAACGGCGCCACTGCTTCGGCGAGATCCAATATTCTTCGACCTCTCCGGTGTAGTCTGATGAGGGATTCGTAGACTCGAACAGATGTACCTGAAGGTGGAAGGGCTTGGCATCGGCGGTGGTCAACGAAGACTCATACAAAGCATGGTCGAGAGTGTTCCCAAGCGGGACCGATGTCTCTTTGATGCCTTGGCCAGCACAGAGCGCCGCCGTGGCGACTAGAATCAAGCGGTAGAGAGGATTCTTGGGCAACATAGGCTTAGCATGATAGCGCAACGTTCCCCGGGGAACATTTAACTGTTCAACTCTCGGTCACAGCTCCGCCAACACCCGGTGCACCAGATAGATGGAGATCGATCCTTCGCCCACCGCAGAAGCCACGCGCTTCACATTTCCAGCCCGAACATCGCCTACCGCAAACACCCCAGGCAAGCTGGTCTCCAGCATCTGCGGTACACGCGAAAGCGGCCACTTGAAGTTATGGACAACGGGGTCCAGGTCTCTGCCGGTGAGAATAAAGCCTTTGTTGTCGAGCGCCACGCAGTCTTTCAGCCACTCGGTGCGAGGCGACGCTCCCGCCATAATGAACACGTGGCGGATGTCGTGGGTCGAGGTCTCGCCTGTGTTCTTGTCCTGCCAGGTCACGCGCTCGAGCTGCGTATCGCCGTCGAGACCTACGATCTCCGTGCAGTAGTGCATCTCGATCGCTGGATTCTCTTCGATGCGCTGGATCAGGTAGCGCGACATCGTGTCAGACAACTGTGCGGATCGCACCAGCATGTAAACTTTGCTTGCGGTCTGCGACAGGTACACCGCTGCCTGGCCCGCGGAGTTCCCCCCACCCACGACAATCGCCTCTTCCTTGCCGCACAGCTGTGCCTCAATGTAAGTCGCTCCGTAATAAACGCCCTGCCCTTCAAACTTCTTCAGGTTATCAAGTTTCGGTTTGTTGTATTGGGCGCCGCTGGCAATCACCACGGTGCGTGCGCGAATGGTCTGGCCGCAATCCACGGTCAACTCGTAAGGCCGCTGCTCGCAATTAAGTTTGATCACGTTGTTGGCAATCAGCATCTTGGCGCCAAATTTTTGCGCTTGCGCGGCGGCGCGGCCCGCTAATTCTTGTCCGGAGATTCCCAGGGGGAAGCCCAGATAGTTTTCGATCCTGGAACTCGATCCTGCCTGTCCTCCGGGAGACTCGGCCTCAATCACCAAGACGTCCAGCCCTTCCGACGCGCCGTAAACAGCGGCGGCCAAGCCAGACGGGCCCGCTCCCACGATCACCAGATCCCGCACTTCCGACGCTGTGATATGAGCGTTTAGACCCAGGCACCTCGCCAGCTCCTGAATTGACGGCTTGCGCAGCACGGTGCGGTTGTTGCAAATGACCACAGGAACTTCGCCGGGCGTGACGTGAAATTGGTCGAGCAAATCCTGATAGCCGGTATCTGTATCGAGATCTACGTAGGTGTGCGGATGTCCGTTGCGAGTCAGAAACTCGCGCAGGCGTAGAGTCTGGGCCGAGTGGCGCGACCCCAACAGAATCACGTTTCCTAAACCGCGGCTAATCAGCGCAACCCGGCGAAGGATGAAGGCGCGCATGATCTCGCTCAGTTCCGCATCGCGCGCGACCAGGCTTCGCAAATTGTCGCTGCTCATCTCCAGAAATTCGCCGGCCTCGGTAACCCGGCCCCGCACCAGGCCGCGGCGGCCCGAGATCATGGTCATTTCCCCGGTAAACTCCCCCGGATCGTGATTGACAATCGGCCGCTCGCCCTGCCGGTCCGGCTGCACGATTTCCATGCTCCCCGATAGCAAAACAAAAAAAGGAATATCGGTGTCGCCCGGCTCAAACAGAATGTCGCCTACTTTTACTTTTCGTACCTTACTCAGGGGACGAATGCGACTGATCTGTTCCGCGGTCAGCACGGGAAAAGCCTGAGCACGGACCTCGGCGGGCATAGGTTTTAACTGGTCAGCGGACAGAGGTGTTAGTTGGGAAGCCATGGTTTCTCCCGGCAAGAAACAATTTAAAAAACGCTGAAACTAGTAGATGACGCTGGTGGCGGTTCGGGTTCAAGGGATCAAGGCCGCTTACTTTTCCTGTATGTCCTCTACGCCAACAATCTTCGCGGTAGCACGGAACTTCTTGTAATCGCGGTAGGTCTGCTGCATGTCCACATTGAAGTTCTTGAGCAGGGCCAGGCGCACGTCCACCTTCACCGCGACGTGCCTGGGCAACCAGACCTCATCGTTCACTCGCGTTTGCTCGACAACAAGGCGCGACCCTTTGTGAAACCGCGCCAGAAACCATCCCAGTGAAACCGTGTCGATGCACTCGATATCCATCTTGGCCCATTGCGCCTCGGCCTTATCAATCCACACCCGGCCGTGAAACTTAGGGAGGAACTTCGCCTCCTTCATATGCGGTTCGTATCCGGGACGCGGCTCCGCGTCGATTACCCAGGTGTCGCGGCCACCCACAGTTTCGGTTCCCACCAAATGGACGCTGTATGCATCCGCAACCTCACGCACGAACTGCCGCCCCTGTTCGCGATCTTTCTCTGCTTTCCGCTCACGCTTCTTGCGCGTTTCTTCGGACTCGTTCTTGCGCTTGTCGATGATGTTCTGAATCTTTTCTTCTTCCTTGGCTGCATCTTTGGCGTCGAGCGTCTTATCGTTTTTCTCGATCAGTCGCTGAACTTGCTCGCCATAGAGTTCCATCACTTCGTACGTCTTTATGTCGGTGGACCGAACCTGTCCCTTGCTGTCTAATTTGTGCTCTTCGTCGCGCTCAACGTAGGTGTAGTTCCGCAGGCGCTTGTCGTTTTCAATGTCCTTGTCGGCGACCACGCGAAATAATTCCTGCATCTGTTCCTGCGATAGATTGCCCTCGGCATCGGGTGTTAAGTCCGGAAGGGAAGCAGGAGGCGCAGGACTTGTCGACGGAGATTCCTCCTTCTGCCCGAAGGCCGTTTGGCCGGCAAGCAGAACCGTCAACAAAAGAAGCGTAGCCGAACGAAATTTTGTCATCAGGCGTAACAGGTGCTTAGAAGGCAGAGACGGGACTCAGGATGCATCGAAATCTGTCTAATCACTTCCCATCTGTTTTGTACGCCTTACCCAGAATTTCTGCTTGAAACAACCGCTCGTCCACGCGATGCAAGTTTTTCGCCATGGCTGGTGTGATCAGCGGGTAATGCTTAATGTCAAACAAGTGATACACGACGAACCATACCGGTTTGTCGGTGGTCATCCAATTCTGCCGATCGAAGCGCTTCAGATTGACCGGCACCGAAAAACGCCGCAGCGTGCGCTCGCGACGCAGATTGACGTAGGTATTGAAGTAACTCAACGCCAGCTCGCGCAGCGTGCGATGGATGGGCTCGCGCCAGCGGCACCCGGTGTAGTTTGATTTGGCCACGGCGCCCCAGCATCCTTTTTCCCGGAAGATGGCGATTACATGATCCGTATCATGTTCGGCTTCGAAATCAAGCAGCAGAGGAGGGTATCCATTGGCGCGCAGTGCCGCTGCGCCAAAGATGGCGCCTTCCAGGCAATGCGCCGTCTCCTCCGCCAGCACCCGCCGCGGCGACCAGGCCGTATCCGCAAGGTGATAAGGGGCATCGTCGAGAAATTTCTGGATGCCGTGCGGATCTTTCATGCCGCGCAGCTTGCGCAGCTCGGAAGGCGTGAAGCTGTTGACGGGATCGCTCATCGTCGGATGAGTTTACATGAGAGCCTGAGGGTCAGAACAAGCCGCAAAGTTCGCCCCTTTCATTCTACGAATAAGTCAGCCTACGAATAAGTCAGCCATTTCCTGAGGTGTGTCCACGAGTACGTCCGGGGCCGCCTCCTGGAGCGTGTGTGGGGCGAAGCCGTAACTCACTCCTACGGTCCACAGGCCGGCGTTGCGGCCGGTCTCGACGTCCACGTGGGAGTCGCCGACTATCACGGTTTCTTCCGGACGCACCTTGGTTTCTTCGAGTAACTTGCGCGCGCCTTCGGGGTCGGGCTTCTTGGTGGCAAAACTGTTCCCGCCATATACCTGCATGAAGAATGAGCCCAGGCCAAGCGCTTCCACGATGGCGCGAGAGGGAATTACAGGCTTGTTCGACAGCACAGCCATCTTGCGCGGAGCGCCATTGGATGCACGCCGAAGGGCGGCGAGCGCGTCCTTTACTCCGGCGTAAACGGTGGTATGGTCAAGTTTGTGTTCGCGGTAGTAGGACAGAAAAAATTGCAGGCCCTGGCGCACCACCGCGTCGTCAACCGCTTCGCCGCCCAGCGCGCGCTGGATCAGAATCGGAGCCCCGTCTCCCACATAGCCGGCAATGACGTTATCGGGCAACTCCGGGCGCCCGATGTGGCGCAGCGCGGCATTCACCGAGTGCACCAGATCGAGGCGCGAATCAATCAAGGTGCCGTCAAGATCGAAGATCATCAGCTTGATGGCTCGCGGGTCGAAAGCGCGGCGGGTGCGAATCATGTCCTCCTAGAATAAATGATTGCCGTCCTGCTCCTGCGCGAAGTGGTCGAGGCCGCCTTGCGGTTGACAATGAATCCATATTTCTAGTAATGTCGAAATATGCAGGCATCCTCAGGCAGCAAGGCCAGCGAACGCGTCGCTAAATATGCCGACATGTTCTCGGCGATGGGTACGGAGGCCCGGCTTCGCATCATGCAGTTGCTGCTCTCCTCGCATCCGGAAGGCCTTGTGGTAGGTGACATACAGGCTGAAGTAGAAATTCCAAACTCGACGCTCTCGCACCATCTCGAAAAACTGAAGACCGAAGGGTTGGTACAAACACAGCGGGAGGGGACGTTCTTGCGATATACCGCCAATACCGGCGCCCTGCAAGAGCTGCTGCAATTCCTCTATGCCGAGTGCTGCACTCGCAATAAGGCAGTGAAGCCCGAACAAATCGTTCGAATTTGCAAATAGGAGAACAATCCATGAGCACCACCAATGCCGGCATCGATGACATCAAAGAAGTCGTTAAAGAGAAATATGGCCAGGCGGCGCTGCGCGTGAAGTCCGGCGGCAGTTCCTGCTGCGGCACTACTGCCAGCACAGGCTGCGATCCGATCACCACGAATCTTTATGACGCTTTCCAGGCCGGGCAAATTCCTGAAGAAGCTTTGCTGGCCTCACTCGGCTGTGGCAATCCGACAGCGCTGGCCAAACTGAATCCTGGCGAAATCGTGCTCGATCTGGGTTCCGGCGGCGGCATTGATGTCCTGCTCTCGGCCAAGCGTGTCGGGCCGACTGGCAAAGCCTACGGTCTCGATATGACCGACGAAATGCTTGCCCTGGCCAACGAAAACAAGCGCCGGGCGGGCATGACGACCGTCGAATTTCTCAAGGGCGAAATTGAAAATATTCCGTTGCCTGACAACTCGGTGGACGTGGTCATCTCCAATTGCGTGATCAATCTGTCGGCGGACAAAGATCGTGTGCTGCGCGAGGCGTTCCGCGTGCTCAAACCGGGCGGACGCTTCGCCGTATCCGATGTTGTAACGCGCGGCGAGATGCTGCCCGAGATTCGCCGAAGCGTGCTGGCGTGGGTGGGTTGCATTGCGGGGGCACTTGAAGAAAATGATTATCGTAACAAGCTCTCCGCCGCCGGATTCGACAAGATCGAGATTGAGCCTACACGCATCTACCGCGCCGAAGATGCGCGGGAGTTTCTGGCGGGGCAGGGAATCGATGTCGATGCCATTGCTCCACAAGTGGATGGCAAGTTCCTGAGCGCATTCATTCGCGCCACGAAGCCTGAAGCGCAGCCAACCTGCTGCGGCCCAACCTGCTGCCGTTGAGCGCGGCCAGCATGGAGAAACACCGCGTCCTCATCCTGGGAAGGGGAACTCCACTTGCAATCAGATGGCGGAGGGCTTAGTCCGCCGCCAAGCAGGCGAATGCTTTCAGGTATTCAGGACCAGGCCGAACAGTAAGCCTCGAAGGCCGAAGGAGCCCTTTGTCTTGTTTGAGGATGGGATATCATATTCTTTCCCTTCGCATGGAATTCTCTCCCGAAGGCGACCAGGCACAAAAGATGGCGACGAAAGAAAACGCACCGGCACACGACTTGGGCTCACTGCGCATTCACGAAGGGCAGCGCAATAGTGGCAAAGTGGGGAAAGGTCTCGCCATTCTCTTTGGAATTCTTGTTATCCTCGCCGGCGCCGGAGCAGGGGTTTACGGATTACTGGAATCGAAGCCAGCGGTAGAAGTAGCCGTGGCAAGGAAGGCTGCAGGCCCCGGTAGCCGTGAGGCATTGCTTAACGCCACGGGATACGTCACCCCTCGCCAGCGAGCCACCATCGCCGCTAAGATCACCGGCCGCGTAACCGGTGTTTTCTTCGACGAAGGCACGCACGTGCATCAGGGCCAATTGCTGGCCACTCTGGATGACGCCGACGCCAAAAGAGCGCTCGAAAGCGCTGGTGCGGACCGCGATTCTTCCCGAGCCGCTATCGCCGACTACGAAGTCCAGCTGAAGAATGCCCGCATCGTGTTGTACCGCACCCAGGAACTCCAAAAAGCGGGGGCACAGCCACAGGAGCAACTGGACAATGCGACCACCTCCGTGCAAAGTCTTCAGGCCAAAATTGATCTGGCCAAAGCGCAGGCGAATGCGGCCGAAGCCCGTACCGCCGAGGCGCAGCAGGCGGTCGACAATTGCACGATTCGCGCGCCCTTCGACGGCATTGTCGTATCCAAAGACGCACAAGTCGGCGAAATGGTTTCCCCCATCTCGGCAGGCGGCGGCTTCACGCGCACCGGCATCGCCACAATCGTTAACATGAACTCGAATGAAATCGAGGTCGATGTAAATGAAGCCTACATTACGCGGGTGAAGCCGGGCCAACAAGTCACTGCGATTAGGGGCTTGCTCGGAGGCTTGCCTCCCGCAATGCGCGCTGCTTGGCGACCTGTGGCCGTCGCCTTGCGCGAACTCTAGCCAAGAGTAGGCACCTGTCGCGTTCAGTCTGCAACACTGCTGCGGTCATGCGATTCGTATCAGGGCATCGCTTCAGCGATGCCGTAAGTGCCGCAAGCACTTTTAATCTGCCCCATTGCGCGATACGATAGCGCGAGAATCTCGCAGCGGCGTGCCCGAGGTGGTTACTTGGCATGAGTGACGAAGAATATGAGACGTACCTGACCACGCGGTATAGCCGGCTTGTGGCGTTTTATGACAAACGCGCTCAACAGAACAAGCGTGGCCATCGGGTCTGCTCTCTGTTCATCATTGGCGTGTCCGGCATCCTGGCCCCGCTTATCGCCACCGGCGTGCTATTGCGCCATCCCATGCTGGGTGGATTTCTATCCGCCAGTGTCGTTATCGCGACCGCAATTTCCTCACACTTCCAGTTCAACGAAAATTGGCTGAGCTATCGAAAGACTTGGGATATTTTGAATCGAGAACCGCACCTGCGGGATGGTCGCGTTGGAGACTACGCGAATGCCCCCGACCGGAATAGACTTTTTGTTGAGAGAGTGGAAACCGTTGCTTCCGATGAGGGCATCGAGTGGTTTAGCCGGAACCTTAAGAAACAGGAACATCCGACTGCGGCCCGAACGAGCCCCGCACCGGCGAACGCGGCTGCGGGTGAGGTTCCCAGAGACTCAAAGTGAAATGGCGGGGCTGCGACAGGCAGGAACGCTCTCATTCCAGCATTGGTTTCTCAGGTGCCTCACTTAGCGCCGGGCACGATTCAGCGCGACAATTGATCCGCGACCCTTTACTACGCGACCTTCCCTGATTGAGTTGATGAAGCAACAGGGGCCAGGAACCCCTTGATCCGCCGCAGCAATTCGTTCAGGTTGTCGACATATCTCACCGACAGATCGATGTATTGGTAACTATCGAAAATCCGTAACATCTCCCCGGCCTTTCCACTCCCCGAAACCCCGTATCGAACTGGCACAATCAATGGCCGTGGTTCGAGATTACGCTCCAGGCGGCGATGGAACCGCATGAACTCCGCTATACACTCCGACGAGACTAAAGAGCTATCGGTATTGAGCGCGACAAAGACGCTTGAGTGGTCGATTGCCTCATCTATGCACCGGGTCCACTGATCGCCAGGACTTACCCTGCTCGGGGCGTACCAAACGTCAATGCCTTGCATCTCCAAATTGTTCCTAAGCCCGTTGGCTATCCTCGTGTCACGAGTTGAATAGCCCAGAAAAACTGGCCGATAAAGACGGCTGGAATCCATCTCGCGAGGAATGCCTCCAGCCGAGACCCGGTACATTCGCCGTTTCCTGCCGATCTCTGCCAGACGCTCCATCTTCTGTATGGTCATGAGGAAGTTATCCGCCAGGAAGTTATCCGGCCCTTTGCCGACTACCGCAGCTCCCAGTTTCATTGCTTGCTCAGCCACATCGCCCGTCAGATCGCCCGTGATAGCCACGATTACACAGGCAAGTTCTCGACTCATCAACAGGTCAATGAGATCTATCCCCTGCATCTTCCCCGATCTTAGTTTCAGGTCCACCACAACCAAGTCCGGCTGCTCGTCTGGTAGCCGGATCACGTCGAAGACCTCACTGAGCAGCCTTTCAGCCTCGCTGTAACCGACGGCATCAAAGTCACGACGGCTCAGTGTCCTGACCAACACCTCGCGCCATTGCTCCTGATCGTCCAGAACTATGGCTTTGTATTTGTCCATACATCTCTCCCGCAACCACGAAAAGCCGCAACCGGCTTTTCCTGGGCTCGCCTGGGCGCTGGCGAACCTTCTGCTCTGCCACGAATACGCGGCGCAGAAACCTCGTTCCGTTGTTGGTCCAAAAACGGCATTTATCATACACCTAAGCCAATGTCCCAGTGACGCGGAATCACAAATGCTATTGACGGAGAGGTAGTTGGCCACGAGGGCGAGAGCGCCAGGCAGCAACGCTGCGTCGCTGGCACTAGAATTCAAAAACCAGTCCCGCCGTTGGAGTGACGGGGAGCTCCTGCTCGGTTTGAATCGTGCTCTGTAGAGTATTGGGATTCACACCGGTACTGTAGGTATAAATGCGGTTGTCATGGTTCGTCAGATTGAGCACTTCTCCGTATAACGTCAGCTTCCAGCGCTTGAATGCCCAACTCTTGTCGCAGCGCAGATCGAGCCTTAGATATGCCGGAAGCCGCACGGTATTGATTCCAACCTCGTAATACGTATTCCCTACCTGCTCAAAGTTTCCGCTGGGCACGGGATATCCCGAGCCATACAGCGCCTTGCCGCTCAAGTTAATTGTAGGCGTGAGCCGGTAAGTGGCAAAGATGTTCAGTGAGTGACGCTGATCTTGCAAAGTGGAATAGTACGGCGTGTTGAAAGAGAATGGTTCTCCAGCGAACTGGGACAAGGGAAGCAGCACGGAATATTCTCTCTGGCGCGCATGCGCGAGCGTATATCCCACCCAACCCGACAGGCCATTCGCACTTCTCCGCTGCAACACAACCTGCACACCCCGAGAATAGTCACGCTGGTAGATCGATGTTCCGGTAAGAGGTTCCACTGCGCCGCAAGGCGGGCGCAGCGTGGAGAAAAATCCCGAACCCTGGCTCTCATAGAACACCGTGTATCCGTCGTCGCGCAGGCGGCGCAAACTTACCCCGCCTTCGACTACATCGTCGTTCTTCCATGCCCAAGTCAGCTTCGTTCCACCTAACCACTCTCCGTAGGCGTACGTATCGAGAGACTGTCCCAGGGAGTTATGCGAATCGTAAGGCTCGCTCAGATAACCGGCGTGGCTATCCAGCAAAAGACGAGGACTAATGCTCCACCGCCATCCCACCCGCGCGTAGGTAAAGGCGCTGTTGCCGGTGGCAAAAGCGTCGGGATTGCTGCTCCTGTTGAGTGCCGTGTAGGTTTGGCCGCCGAGGGCGTGAAAATTTACGCTCTGCTTCGCAGTCAGATCGTAATCCAGCCTGACGTCCCCATCGTAAAACGTGACGTCCTGGACATTATTCTCGCGGTTGCGGATCAGATATCCGATGTAACTCTTGCGGCCAGAAGCGATCCACGAGCCGTGCCTGGCGTGGCCCAGCTCCCCTTCGCCGAGGATATCGCTGTCGGCGATTCCCGCCGACACGCGAAACAGCGGCGCCGAGCGGCTCCCTTCGCGGGTTCGAATATCGAGTGCCGCGCCAATCCCATCCCCGAATTTCACCGGATACGCCAACGGCATCAGTTTCATTTCCTCAACCGTTTCGCTGGTCAAAAAGCTTAACGAAGCTCCGTTGGAAATATCCGGGATGCTGTGGAACGGCGTCGCCAGCATATCGTCCAAATAAATGGATACGTTCTTGAACGGCGTACCCATCACCGTGAACTGCGCATAGAACTCGTTGTTGGCCGGAGCCGAAACACCAGGCAGCGCCTGGATGGCGCGAAATGGATCGTCCGCGAATACGGTCGAGGCCTCCCGAATCTCCGAAGCAGTCAGGTTATTTTCGCTGACCGCCGGCGAATCCTCTTGCTGAAAAGTGTCTCCGGTTACGCGCACGGTTTCCGTATGACGGAAGTTGTCGGGCACCAGGGTGAGATCGAATTCCTTGGACTCCGCAGCCGAGAGTGAGAAGGAAAGTGTCGAGAGCCGGTATCCCACAGCGCTGAGGCGAAGCGTGTAATTGCCAGCCGCCAGATTCTGTACAACGAAGGTTCCATCCGCAGCGGTGGCCGTGTTGCGGTCCGCCTCAAGCACGGAAACCTGCACGCGTTCCAAGGGCTCGCCGCCAGCCGCATTCTTTACTGTCCCTCTGATTTCCGCGGCAGGCAAAGCCAGGCAGTAAAACAACACGAAAGCGGCAATGCGGACAACCATGCAGTTCGCAGTATAGCGGCATCACCGCCGTACTTTAGAATGTGCTCCTTCGGCACTTGCGCGATCCAGGGTTCGCCGTCACTCGGCGCTCACGGTTTTCAATTACACAATTACCCGATTACCAAATTGCTCAATTCCCCTCAGTTCGGCCCTTTCATCTTGTCCTTCACGCTGCGCGCCAGTTTCTCGATCTCCTCCGCTTTCCTGAGCACATTGAGAGACAGCACGTTTTCGTTGGACTTGTCGACGTAGTCTTTGAGCTCCTGTGACAGCTTGAACAGCCGATCCGTGTCATTCTTGAGTTGCGCCTGCCGCTCCAGATTGGCTTTCTTTGCCATCTCGCGAGCCATACGCCGCTCGCCCTCATCCCCTTCGGTCGGCACGGTGCTGGAATCTGCTCGCGCCGGTGCCGCGGGCGGCCGAATGCCCTGGCTCACTCCCGCGCCAGAAATTGCGAGCGGCAAGCAGACAAGAAGACACAGCGTAGGAACAATTGTCATGAATCGCACGGCATCCTCGAAAGCGGGCATCTACCTGTCGGCCCGTCCTTCAAAGTATGCCACTTTCACCGGCAGCCGCCAAAAAAATGGCATGCAAACAGTTTGCTCTCGGGAGTATAGTCGTCCTGAATCTACGGAGGGCTCGTGTCTGAAAAGCATGAGAATGTTGCTCCGCATTCCGAGAAACAACTGCCCAAAGAGGACCAGGACAAAAGCGAGATCCTCGAATCGTCGAAGGGAGCAAACCTGTGGGCATTCCTAAACAGTAACTTTGGCCTGTTCGTATGTTCGTCGGTCGTCTTGGCGTCGCTCTCGTATGGATACCATCAATGGATCAAGTACCAGGATGACCAACGCAAGGTGGAGCAGTTAGACATTGAAATCAGCTTACGACTGCGGGATATGAGCGCGCTGGCACAATTGCCAGACAGAAACCGGTATAACAATGTCGAGAACATTCAGCGTGTCGATGACGGTGATAGCAAGAAATTTTGGATCCGTCGACCCGCTTTTCCGGAATATAAGGACAAGAATACGACGTCCCTGATGTGGCAGCTTTATCTCTTGGTGCCGGTAAGTGATCGGCCCGAGATTCGCCGTGCAATTCACCAATCAATCCAGATTGACCGCTTGATACCTCAAATTAGGTTTAAGGCAGCTTCCGAACCAGAGCTTCCGCCAGCAAGCACGAAAAAGAAACAAGAGAGGCAAGACGAAGAAGAAAACAAATTGAACAAGGACTTCGGTCAGATTGAATTATTCAGTTTGGTCTCACAGCTCGCCGAATTCCCTCGTTGGAAAAACCTCGCCGCAGCGGCGGCCAGATAGAAGAGGAAGGTACGGAAGGTGAGCCCGATTCTCGAGGTCGAGGGCCCTCCATACTTGACAGACGCTTACAGCGCGCTCATGTTCGACAGGAATTCGCCGTTCGCCTTGGTCTTGCTCAACTTATCGATCAGCAACTCCATCGCTTCTACCGGAGACAACGGATTCAGCACTTTCCGTAGCACCCAGATTCGCGACAGGTCTTCACGCGGAATCAGCAACTCTTCCTTACGCGTGCCAGAGCGTTGAATGTCGATGGCCGGGAACACGCGCTTATCCACCAGCTTGCGCTCCAGAATAATTTCCGAATTGCCGGTGCCCTTGAATTCTTCGAAGATCACATCGTCCATGCGCGATCCGGTATCGATCAACGCGGTAGCGATAATGGTCAGCGATCCGCCCTCTTCGATATTGCGCGCCGAGCCAAAGAACCGCTTCGGACGTTGCAACGCATTCGAATCCACGCCACCGGAAAGCACTTTGCCCGAGGGCGGAACGATCGTGTTGTAAGCTCGCGCCAAACGCGTGATCGAATCCAGCAGAATCACCACATCGCGCTTATGCTCGACCAGCCGCTTCGCCTTCTCGATCACCATTTCCGCAACCTGCACGTGCCGCGCCGCAGGCTCGTCAAACGTCGAAGAAATCACTTCGCCCTTCACCGACCGCTGCATGTCCGTAACTTCCTCCGGACGCTCATCGATCAACAGCACCATCAGCACCACTTCCGGATGGTTCGTCGTAATCGAGTTCGCCACGTTCTGCAGCAGCATGGTCTTGCCGGCGCGAGGGGGGGAAACAATCAGACCGCGCTGTCCCTTGCCGAGGGGCGTCAGCAAATCCATCACTCGCGCACTGGCATTCTCGCGGGTGGTTTCCAGCTTCAGGCGTTCTTGCGGATATAGCGGCGTCAAATTGTCGAACAGGATTTTGTTGCGCGCTTCATCAGGCGATTCGAAGTTCACCGCCTCGATCTTCACCAGCGCGAAATATTTCTCGCCCTCATGCGGAGGCCGCACCTGGCCACTGATGGTGTCGCCCGTTTTTAAATCGAATTTGCGGATTTGCGACGGCGACACATAAATATCGTCCGGCCCCGGCAGGTAGTTGTAATCCGGCGACCTCAAAAATCCGTAGCCGTCTGGCAGGATTTCCAGCACGCCTTCGGCAAAAATGTGGCCTTCTTTTTCGCTCTGCGCCTGCAGAATTTTGAAGATGAGATCCTGCTTGCGCAGTCCGCTGGCACCGGGCAGCTCCAAGGTCCTTGCGATCTTGGTCAGCTCGGTGATGTTCTTTTCTTTCAGTTCAGCAATGGTCATATTCACCTAAACCCGTGCACTAAAACATTTTCGTTAGTGTCTGCGGGAGATTTTCAAAGGAGGGTATTCAGGGAAGACAAAACACCACAAGGCAGGCGGACAGGGCTGCTTTTAAGCAGCCCGCCGTTGTGCCTCAGCAAAATTCTCCGGCTCCGACAGGATTTCCTGCCGCTCCGCGCCTGCGATCCGGTCCAACACACCGTTCATCGTTTCCTGGATTCTGGTGCTGGGCCGGTGGAACTTCCGCGTGGCCTTGGAGGCGAGCTGGCAAAGCATATAACGATTGCGTAATGTCTGTAAAGCGTCAAACACACGATCAGAGCGCATGTCTGTTTACTCCTTCCTTATATTAGGTATGGGCATGTCGCTCGCCCTTGTTCCCAGGAAATCGGCCCGAATCCCAAAAATTATCCTAAGCCATTGATTCCACTAAGGTTGTAAAGGATTTAGCGCAACTCCTAGCCACAATAGATGCGCAACCGGACTCCGAAGATGCTTGTTTTTCCTAGTTTGGGCTCAAGGCCGGGATGCTTCAGAGCAGACCTGGAGACTCCGGGTGTCCGTGGAACAAACTACTGTACTCGCAAAGCCGACACGGGTCAACTTTATTTTTCGTCCTCGGTATACGTCGGTATACGTCCAGCTTGATTGCTCCTTTACATGTGATCCACATGAAAGTATGCTATTCACATGTCCAGGATGATTCAGCTTCGCAACGTGCCTGATGCACTGCATCGCAGCCTGAAAGCCCGTGCCGCCATGGCCGGTATGTCCCTCTCGGATTACCTTCTTACGGAGATCAAGGAGATCGCCGAGCGGCCCACGCTGGCGGAATTGCGCGACCGTCTACACACGCGCAAGGCGGTTACGCTTCAACTTGACACTGCGCGCCTGGTAAGAGAAGAGCGCGAGGCGCGGTGATCGTTCTCGACGCGTCCGCGGCAATTGATTGGCTTCTTCAGACCTCCGTGGGACAACAAATTGAGGACCGAATCTATTCGCGCGGCGAGTCTCTTCATGCTCCGCACCTTCTGGACCTTGAGGTTGCGCAGGTCCTGTGGCGGCTGGTGCGGGAAGGTTCGGTCTCAGCCCCGCGCGCCGATCAGGCGATCCAGGATTTGCTCGATCTGCGCGTCACGCGCTATCCCCATTTCGTTTTTCTGCCACACATTTGGCGGCTTCGGGATAATTTGTCGGCCTACGATGCGGCGTACGTCGCGCTCACTGAAAAACTGGGCGCCACGCTCATCACACGGGACGCCCTCCTCGCTTCTGCTTCCGCACGTCGCGTGAGCATCGAGCTATTTTGAATACCTTCCTCACGGAGAGGGCCCGGCGAATCGCCCATGTTTCTTGGCATGGGAGCCTATGCCAACTTGGTGGGTCCAGGTGTGCGGAGGTTGCGGAAGGTCAAAGAGTCATGTGTCTGAAACCTTCTGTACCCTGCCGTGCTACCCGGTGTTCCTCTGTGCCCCCTGTTAGAGAATTTTCCGTCGCGGAGGGCGTCCTCTCCATCCCGCTCGGGCCTTAGCAGCAAGAGTAGGCACCCCTCACCATCGCCAACTTGCCCATAGATATCGGGGACGGACCTACAACTTTCTGAAGGAGTCGCTTTACGGCATCTCTGTATTACCATCCAAGCGATGACTTCGCGCCTTCGCCGATGGGTTAGCGATCCGCTGGTGTTGCTGTGCATAGCTGCGGGGCTGCTCGCCTTTGTTGTGCAGTCCGGTGAATTGGGCACCGCCGATACCATGCACCGGCTGCAGACCACGCATTGGCTGTGGACTTCCGAGCCGCAAGTTTTTCCCAACGAATATCCCGAGTTCGGGCTGCACGGGCGCGGAGGGCGGCTTTATAGCTGGTACGGCATTGGCCAGTCGTTGCTGATGCTCCCCTTCGATCTGGTGGGAACATGGATCGCACGCTGGCGGATCTTTTCCGGCTACGGGGACGATCCGGCGGTGCGCAGCATTGTGGTCAGCTACGGCACCAGCATCCTGGTGAACGTGCTCACGGCGCTGGTGAGCTTTCGACTGCTGCGCCAGTTGCGATTCAGCGCGCGGGAAGCGGTGCTGGGCGTGCTGGCGCTGATGTTCTGCACGACTCACCTGCACTATACCCAGAACATGATGGAGAACAACTACATCATGCTTCTGACGCTGACTGGATTTTCCTTTCAATATGAGTGGTTGGGGACGGGAAATCGATGGGCTCTATTTTGGGGAAGCGCCGCGCTCGGATTGAACTTGTTGACGCGGCTGACAACGGGCCTCGACCTTATTGCGGGAGGTGTTTTTATTCTTCTAGTGCTTTGGTTCGAACGTGTGCGAACAGGCGAACTGTTGCAGCGGCTGCTGGCGTACTGCAAGATCGCCGTTCCCGTGTATGCGTTCTTCCTGCTGGTTGACCGCATTTATCAGTTCTACCGCTTTGGATCGTTAACCAACACTTACGTTTCGCTGTTTGCCAAGGAACAGAGGTTGGCGGATCCGACACTGCCAGTGAATTTTCCCTGGAGCACGCCGTTTCACGAAGGCTTCCTGGGTCCGCTGCTTAAGCCCGAGAAGTCGATTTTTCTTTTCGATCCTCTGCTGATCGTTGTGCTGATGTTGTTGTTAGTGCTGTGGAAGCGCTTGTCGCCGGAAGTCCGCGCATATGGTGTGACCTCGTTGCTTCTGCTGCTTGGCTACATCAGCTTTTATGCTCGATATACGTACTGGGCCGGGGACTTTGCCTGGGGTGATAGGTATGTTTCGACGTCAGTGGAACTGGCGGTGTTGCTGGCGGTGCCGTTATTGCTGCAGCTTCGCTCTCGCAGGAGCGCAAACAGTGTCCCTCAGGGGCTAAAGCCCGAATCTTTCCCGGTCACGATCGGCACGGCCGAAGCCATGCCCTTCCCAAGACCGGTCCCTGCAACTCCACTTCTACCGAAACCGCTAGGATCACCAGCCCTCGAAAAATGGTTATGGCGCTGCGGCGTCGTGTTGATCGCGGTTAGCCTGATTATTCAGCTTGCATCGTTGGCGTTCTGGCTGCCGCTGGAGATTTACCAGATGGAGACGCTGGGCCATCCGACGTTCGTGATCGCGCTGCGCTTCAAGAATATCGCGGCG
>WNFD01002592.1_pt1 | contig 18738 bp, 19 predicted proteins | sample 5400491 | NCBI WGS metagenome assembly WNFD01 (sample SAMN13153343, study PRJNA577476) | soil metagenome | isolation source: 120 cm saprolite under Douglas fir tree site 2 hole 2 replicate 2 | place: USA:California | collected 2015-04-18 | reverse complement strand
GTAGGCCTGGGCGAGCTTCGAGTCGTGCAGGCGATCAAACAAATAGTCAACGTGAACTTGAAGCGAGCCGCGCGTTCGGCGCGGCTCAGCCATGCCTTCTCTGAGTACGCAGAAACGCGGCCAACGCTCGTGTCACGATCGCACCGATCGTCAGCCCACTGTTTCTCGCATACGCCCGAAGAAGACGTGCCGTTCCCGCCGGCAGTTTGAGTGTCATCGGCACCGTAACCTCGGAGACTTCGACCGGCCGGTCCAGATGGGTCGCTTCCTCCAGGTACCGGTAGGCTTGGCGTTCTGACAGGTCGAACTTTCGCGAAAGGCGCTGCCTGGCCTCGGACAGCGGAACATTGCCCAGCATCGCGAAGGCGGCGTTCAGCTGACGAGCCTTGTCCGGTTTGGTTGATCGGGACATCTGCCATAAACATATTACCTCTTAAGGCGCAGGTCAAGCACTGGGTGGCTAGTTCGCCAACCCCTCACTATCCTCTCAAATTGGAAATTACCTTTTGGTTTCTCCCCTGCTCAGTAACATACTTCTGACGCCGTTTGATCGGGAGATGCGGCTGAAGGGATACCGGCTCACGAGGTATGCCGACGATTGGGTGGTCACCTGTAAATCGGCAGCGGAGGCACGAGCCGCAGTAGACGCGGCCCGCCGAATCCTGAAACAACTGGGCGTGGAATTACATCCGCAGAAGACGCGGATTGTCCATGTCCAGCACGGCTTCGAGTTCCTTGGCTACAAAATCAAGCGCGGGCAGAAGAAGCACTATCTCCCCGAGAGCAAGATTCGTAGCGGGATCCGTCCGGGGGCGCTGTATGCGTATCCGCGGGAGAAGTCGATCCGTCGTTTCATGGACCAGGTGCGACAGCGGACCAAGCGGACCGTGCCCTTGAAGACCAAGGAGCTGATCGAGGAACTCAACCCGTTACTGCGGGGATGGGGCGAATACTACAAGCGCGCCCACGTCCGGTTACTCTTCAACCGACTCGACCGTTGGATAATCCGACGCATCTGGTCGCATCGTCTCAAGCACTGGCGTAACGCCGGCTGGAAGCGGTGGCCTGCCCGGGTGCTCTACCGCGAGCACGGGCTTGTCAACCTAGTCAGGTTAATCCCTTCGTTGGCGTCTCGGACGCCTTGAATCTTCGTGAAAGCTGCCTACGCGAAATGTGTACGGGCAGTTTGGGCGGCGGACGGAGGCCAGCGCGCAAGCGCGCCTCCTCCGACCCTACAGCGAACCACTCGGCCTCGAGTCTTGCGCTGGGTATCGCGAGGTACACAGCGAAGCGTAGACAGAGGATAGGCGGGGTGGGTATTCAGCTCCGGCATGTCCAGAAAAAAAAAGAAAGAGAAAGGCTGATGTGTTCAGTGGGAGGTAAGCCCACCGAGGCAAGAGTCAGAACCTCGTAGCTTGGATAGAGGGCAGGAGGGAAACCGAATCTCTTAAGTCTATTGACAAAGCCATCTTCAGGATGGTGAGCAAGTCATCGGGCCGTAACGAATGTAAACGCAAAGTAGCCTCGAAAAATAGTCGCCCCAAAGGTCGAAATCTTCGGAGCTGGATGAAGGCAGCATGGTGCGTCGTAAACTGACCGAAACGGCGAACCACTTTGGCGGGGTATTAGCGACAGCACGATGGCAAGGACACATTCGCGACTGCGTCATTGCTCACCGACTGGAAGCTCCCTGTGTAGGCATCTAACTTTAGTTAGATGGCTTTTACGCGGTGATCTTGTAGATTCGTGTCCGGATTTTACCCTGGGGTGTTGAAGCGGGTTTGGTAAACGCCGGCAAACGTATTCTCGTCTATGCCCTTTTTCTCCTCGTCTACTCCGCGAATGAATTTATGGGAAATCGCCAGGCTGGCGAAGGTTTCAACTGCCACGGTGTCTCGAGCGATCAACCATGTTCCCACCGTTGACTCACAGCTTGCAAAGCGCGTTTGGAAGATAGTCGATGAGGTTGGATACTATCCCAACACCCATGCACGCGCTCTGGTGTCCGGGAAAAGCCGCATCCTTGGTCTGGTTGTTTCCGAGATTACGAATCCATTCTTTCCGGAGATTGTTCAGACCTTCGAAGAACTGGCCGTTCAGAACGACTACGAGGTTCTTCTCACCTCGACCGTGCATGACACCAAGAGGATAAAGTCGTCAGTTCGGCGAATGATTGAGCAGCGGGTGGATGGTATTGCCATTCTTACCTTTGGAATGGAAGAGTGTCTTTTTGGTGACCTTCGCATTCGTAAGGTGCCGCTGGTCTTTGTCGACGTGGGACCAGATGCCGCCAGTGTGAGCAACATCCGCATCGATTATCTGAATGGTATCCGACTGGCGGTCCGGCACCTGGCGGACCTCTGTCACACACGGATTTCCTTCGTAGCCGGGCCGTCAACGTTGAAGTCTGCCCTCGCCAGGAAAGAAGCTTTCCAGAGGTCGATGGCCGAGATTGGACTGGAGGTAGCACCGGAACTGATTGTCCTCGGAGATCATACGATTAATGGCGGAATGAGAGCCATTAGGGCACTCATGAGCTTGCGCGAGCGACCCACGGCTGTGCTTTGTTCTAACGATGTGACGGCGATCGGAGTCTTGCGAGAAGCATTTGAGATAGGCGTTAGGATTCCAGACGACCTTTCGGTCGTTGGTTTCGACAATATTAAGCTGTCGGAATTTGTAACCCCCCCTTTGACAACCGTAGAAATGTCGCAAACGGACTTGGCCCGAATAGCATTTCGAGCGTTGATGAAAGCCACCACCCAGCAATCAGAAAGTGATCGCGGAATTGAGTACCAGTTGACCACGACTTTGATTCTGAGGCGTTCGACGGCACCGGCTCGTTGAAGAGTTCGACCGGATCCCTGGCTGAGAGTTCACCCATGAACAGCACGGGGGCATTGTCAGGTAACATTAACCCAGACCTTGCAGGGACTATGGCAACTAGATTCAGCATTCGAGAAGGCGTGTACTCTCAAGAAATTCCATGATTCCATGCTGTTGCAAGGTAGTCTCGGTGGTCAGAGTGGTCGAAGAAGAATTCGCACATGGTCACATGTCTCTCGATTGCTGATCAAGTGGTTTGGGAACCACGAGGTGCCGGATGAATCGTCAGAGACGCGAATGGATCGTGCTCGGCGCGCTCTTTGTCCTAGCACTGCTCCCGCTGCGACTGACCGCCCGGTCGTTCCCGCACTTGACCTTAACCATGTACAACTCCCGCGTGTGGCAAGCGCAGGACGGCCTCCCGCAAGATACCATCCAGGCCCTTGCTCAGACACCGGACGGTTACCTGTGGATTGGCACGAGCGGAGGACTAATTCGTTTCGATGGCACGCGGTTCGTGATCTACACGCGCGATAACACCCCCGTATTTCTCGACGACAGCGTCTGGTCATTGAGGGCAAGTAGGGATGGCACCCTGTGGGTGGGAACCGAAGGAGGCGGCTTGCTTCGTTATCGCTCTGGGGTGTTTCGCTCGTTCAGTGTTGATGATGGCCTCACGAATGGATTTATTCGAGCCATCTTCGAAGACAGACGTTCGGTGCTTTGGGTGGGCACCGACCGAGGCCTTTTCCGACGTATTGGAGATAAGTTCGAACGGGTGGACAACCGTCCTCCTATTCCAAATGTGAATGTCTATGCGATCGGTGAAGACACACGCGAAAGGCTGATGATTGGATGTACGGATTCTGGTGGAAGGTCCGGGTTGATGACCTTGAGTGGCGACGAAGTAGGTTTCTACAGTTCCGACGAAGGTGAAGCAGACAGCAGAATCGATGCAATTCAGGCCAGCCCAGACGGTGCACTTTGGCTAGGTACTCTTGCTAGAGTTCGGAGGCTCGCACCAGGCGCGAGGGGAAACCCCTTCATCAAAGGCACGTTGGTTCACGCGGTTGCTAGTGACGACAGATTAATAGCTCCCCGTGAGGTCGTGACCGGAGTTTCGGTTAGCGCGATCGCTGAGAGTCGCGACGGCAGTTTGTGGATAGGCACGAATGGACAAGGTGTGCTTCAGTTCCAGAACGGCAACGTCCGCGAATTTCGGGCGCCCGGTTTCCTGCCCGACAACAACGTGTCGGCTGTTATCGAGGATTCAGAGGGAAATATCTGGATTGGAACGCAGAACGGTCTGGTTCGCCTGAATCAGAGTCTGGCCCAGACGGCCAGGACGCAAGATGGAGCCCCCGTCAACATCAGCACCGTTTACGAGGACTCTCAGCGGATGCTGTGGGCCGCCAGCTATGGCGGGCAGCTATTCAAGTTTTCCGGAAGAGCTTTGGTTCCGGCAGCGCTACCCGCGAAGCTGGGTGAACTATCCGCACGCACGGTTTTTCAAACGAGGAACGGCGATTTCTGGATCGGCACGGCGGGGCAGGGAGTTATCCAAATCTCTAAGACAGGGGTCCGACTCTATAACACCGGTGAGGGTCTAGCAAACCCGTTCATTCGTGCTTTTTGCGAAGATCGAGACGGTAGTTTGTGGGTTGGAACAGATGGAGGATTAAGCCATTTTCGGAACGGCCGCTTTCGAACTTTTCGCACCGAGAATGGGCTCACGCACGAGAGCGTGCGCTCGATCCTGATTGATCGCGGCGGTGACGTGTGGGTAGGGACCGAGAGAGGAGTTACCCGATTCCACGCAGGCGCGGTAGTGTCCGAACCAGGGTTGGAGCGGTTGCGGCAAGAAAAGATTTGGGCGATCCATGAGGATGTAGATGGTGGCATGTGGTTCGGTACGCGGGGCCGGGGACTCTTCGTGCTGCGGGAAGGAAAGATTAGCAATTACAGCACAGCCCAGGGCTTCCCGAGCAACAATATTTTTAGCATCACGGAGGACGATCATGCGGCTCTTTGGATGAGTAGTTCGACGGGCGTGTTCTCCGTTGATCGGAAAAATCTCGAAAATTCTGCCAGAAACGGACATTCCCAGATCGCCATTCGGATCTATGGCAGATCAGAGGGGCTGGGGACAAAGCAGATGAATGGCGGAGTGCAGTCCGCTGGCATTATTACGCAGGCAGGCGAGCTGTGGTTTGCCAGCAGCAGCGGAGCAGTCAGGATGCTCCCCAGCAGTTTGCATGCCGGAAAGCCGATGCCAGTTCTCATCGAGCAAGTGTCAGCGGACGGCCAAGATATCCCCCTTTCAGGTCACTTGGTGCTTGGTCCGGGTCACGAAAAAATAGAAATTCGCTACGGTGCGATTACGCTGCGCTCACCCGAACGAGTTCATTTCCGATATAAGCTCGAGGGCTTCGAGCAGAGTTGGGCCGAGGCTGGCGATCGTCGCATTGCCTACTACACCAATTTGCCCGCCGGGGAATACCGGTTCCGCGTGGTCGCTTATGACGTTTCTGTTCCGGAAGAATTATCCGAGGCCAGCATCAAACTCCGCTGTGAACCGCGGTTTTATAAGACGGCAGGGTTCGCGGCGTTTTGCTTGCTTGCCGCGATATCGTTAGCCAGTTGCGGTTATCTGCTTCACGTGCGCCGCATGCGACAGGAGTTTGCGGCCGTACTCCACGAACGCGGTCGCCTGGCTCGCGAAATGCACGACACCTTGATTCAGGGATGCGTGGGTATTTCAACGTTGCTGGAGGCGGCTTCTGTCTTGAAAGATTCCTCGTCCCCCTCGAGCCGCGACCTGCTTGATCGGGCGAGGATGCAAGCCCAGTTGACAGTGGAGGAGGCTCGCCGCGCCGTCTGGAATCTGCGACACGAATCGGAGTTGGGAGCCAGTCTCGTGGGCACTCTTTCTCAACTGGCCCAGCATGTTAGTGCGGAAAGCGCCACCGCGGTCAGATTTGAGCACTTTGGTTCTCCGATGCCGATTGGAAACGAGGTACATCGCAATATTCTGCTGATTGCCCGTGAGGCTCTTCACAATGCGGTGCGCCACGCCTCACCTCAAGGCATTTCCGTTGTGCTTTGGTTTCGAGACGCTACCCTGTGCTTGGATATCGCGGATGATGGAGATGGTTTTAGTGAGCCGCAGCCGCCGGACGGAGAGCACTACGGCCTTGCCGGCATGCGCGAAAGAGCGAATAGCATCGGTGGCGAGTTTGAGATCACCAGTGATCCGGGCAAGGGCACAATAGTCCGAGTGCGAGTGCCGCTTTATCGAAAGACCAGAGCCGCGGAGAAGGTGTTTTAGTGAAGGTCCGTAAATTCCGGAAGAGCGCGGTTCCACGACTTACGGCTGGGATTGCACTGCGTCCGGGCACCATTCCAGACTTGAGGGCAAATGAGGGATTGGGAGAATGAACAAATCTGAGAAGATTCGTGTTCTGGTAGTGGACGACCATGCCGTGGTTCGGTTCGGGCTGGTAGCCATCGTCGATGCCCAGCCGAACATGACAGTGATCGCTGAGGCGGAAGACGGGATCCAGGCGGTTGAACTGTACCGGCGCGAGAAGCCTGATGTGGCGCTCATCGATCTCCAGTTGCCGAGAATGAGCGGGCTGGATGCAATCCGCGCCATTCTGCGGGAACACCCCATGGCACGCGTGGTCGTGCTGACTACTTATGACGGGGAGGAAGATATCCATCGTGCCCTGGAGGCGGGTGCGCAAGGGTATGTGATCAAAGCGATGCCGCACCAGGCGCTGATTGAAGCGATTTGCAAGGTGCACTCCGGAAGGAAGTTTATTCCCGAGCCTGTCGTTCGGCGGTTGGCCGCCCGGACCCCGAATTCCGACCTGACCCCGCGAGAGCGTCAGGTCTTAGCGCTGATCGTAAATGGAAAAAGTAATAAGGAAATATCCGGACTGCTCGGCATTACAGAGGGAACGGTCAAATGCCATGTGAATGTAATTCTGGAGCGCCTCGGGGTCAGTGACCGCACCCAAGCCGCAGTAGCGGCCCTGCAAAGAGGGATCATGCATTTCGACCCCTCCGGAAAGTTGTGGACCGCCGGCTAATTAGATCCCGAATTCGCCGTTGTTCGCCCCTCAGCACGTGATCGGGCGTTATTCCAATGGCAGATACCCGTAATCAAGAAGACCCTGCGCCTATAACTTTCGATAGATGCGTTGTGCTTGGACTCCGCATACATTTCGTCCGCAGGCCAGTCCCCGACGGAATTGGTGTATTACGAATCTGGCAGCGTAGCCAGAGCGTAGAAGAACGTTCTTCATGGAGGCGTCGTGAGCCGAATCAATGTGGCTGGAGTGGTCGCGTTTTTGGTTATTTTCATCTGTACCGTCTCTCTCCGCGAAGTGTGCGCGCAAGGATTATTTGGAACCATCAGCGGAATCGTAACGGATTCCAGTGGAGCTGCGATTACCGGCGCGACGGTTAAGGTGACGAACGTAAACACTAATGTAATTACGACCCTGAGCACTAACGGTGCAGGGGCTTACAGTGCCACGAGTCTCAATCCTGGCGTGTACAACGTTGCAGCGGAAGCCAAGGGGTTCAAGGCAGCGATAGCGAAAAACATTAGCCTTGAAGTAAATGCGAGCCCGAAAATAAATCTAACGCTCCCTGTCGGGCAAGTTTCCGAGACCGTTGAGGTCACTGCCGAAAATGCACCGTTATTGCAAGCACAACAGTCAGATGCCGGTCAGACTGTAAACCAACAACAATTAGAGCAGTTGCCGACCTTCAGTCCCAGCGGCAGAAATGTCTACAGCTTGCTTCCGTTAGCTGCCGGCGTGTCCCAGCAGACTGGGTGCGACGGCTGTGGCACTAACGGCAATCTCCGCATAAGTGGCAGTCGCCCCCGAAATGAGGACTACGTTCTTGACGGTACCACGATCACGCAGCCAGTTTTCGGTGGACAGTCGCTGAGCCCTTCGGTGGATTCGATTCAAGAGTTCCGGGTCGAACAGAACAGTATGTCCGCTGAATATGGGCAGGCAGGCGGCGCCATCCTGATTGCGCTCAGTAAGACGGGGACGAACAAATTTCACGGCTCAGGCTACGAATACAACCGCAACCAAAACCTGGATGCCAGAAACTACTTTGAGGATCCCACCCAAAGGAAGAACCCTTTCACCTACGATGAGTTCGGCGGGACCATCGGTGGCCCGATCATCAAGAACAAGCTGTTCTTCTTCGTCGACTACCAGGCAATTCGTTCGCATGGAAGCGGCGCGTTAGCAAAGAACGCGGTGCCCAATGCCGCCTTCCGAAGCGGCGATCTTTCCGCCTTGTGCACAGCCGGATTTGACGGTGCGGGCAACTGCGCGGATCCTAGCCAACAAATCAATTTTCCTGGCACTACGACGCCAGTGCCTTTTAATACGATCCCCTCCGGCCAAATCAGCGCCATTTCGACGAATCTGCTCTCAGTGTGGCCCACATCTTCGACTCCCGGCTCCGCTCCCGGAACAGACTTACTGACCCTGAGTTCTCCAACCAGCACTCACCTTAATCGATTTAATCCTCGTATCGACTTCAACCCTTCTCAATCTAATCACATATTCGGTGTGTTTCACAGAGAGACAGGTCGTTCGCTCGCCTACGACTTGATCGTCGGACCCGCAGGTCAGCAGATCAGCCTGACCAACGACTACGCCACGACCATAGGATGGACGCGCTCTATCACTGCGACTTTAGTCAACGATTTCCGTTTCGGGTACATGCATCGGATCGGGGATCGGGGCGGCTATGGGCAAGGGGCTACCTCGCCATCGACGTTTGGAATCAGCGGAATTCCCCAATGCTTGTCGAGTGCTCCAGAGACTGCGGGTGGAACGAAGTGCGGCACCCCGGGAGTAACGATAAGCGGATTTAGCGGTCTTTCCGGAGGCTCGACCCTTTACGAGCCAGCCTCGACTTTTCAGTTCAACGATGCGGTGACCAAGGTTTGGGGACGCCACAACTTGAAATTTGGCGGTGAGGGTCGCCGCTATTCTATAGACAACTACCAACCAAATGGTGTGAATGGCAGCTTCGGATTTAACGGTGCGCAGACGGGAAATGGCTTTGCTGACTTTCTGTTTGGTGTCATGAATTCCGGCAGCGTGCAGGTCCAAAATACATTGGTTTCATCGCGTGCGTGGTCGTATTCATTGTTCGTCCAGGACGACTTCAAGTTTACTTCGCGGCTGACGCTGAACCTCGGGCTACGTTGGCAGTACGATCAGTCGTTCCGCGAAACTCACCACGGCGACGCCTTTTTCAACCCGTACGCGGCGAAATGGGAACAGTTCGGTGTGAACGCGCCTGATACCCCGTTCGATCCCTCATTCAAGAAATTTGAACCGAGAGTGGGGTTTGCGTGGAATCCGCGCGATGGGCTGGTTATTCGCGGAGGCTACGGCATCATGCATCCGGGTACTGTCGGTCATGGCCGTGCCGGCGATGGCCAGCCTGGACCAAATCTTCTTGCCAGCACGGGCTTTGCCGCCGGCACAAGTTGGGCTAGCCTTCCCCCGATTACGAGTCCTGACTCGTCCGCCATTACCGCCCCTATCCCCGTGAACAGTAATATTTCGTTTTCTTTCTGGGCACCGCGCAAACAGTACCCAACTTACACGCAGCTGTGGAATTTTACGGTTGAGAAGCAATTTGGTGGCAATACCGTTGCTGAAGTCGGATATGTCGGCAGCCACGGCACCCACCTGCCCATCAATTACGCATACAATATTTGCCAACAGACTCCAGCTAGCACTGCGGCGTTGCCCAATGCTTTTGGTGCGACAACTAGTCCGTATTGTCCCAACGCGGCCGCGGCTTTGGTCGCTTCGGGCGCATCGGTCTATTGCTGTCTGACAGTAAACCCCGGATGGTGGGGGCTTTCGAGCTCTCTGTACCATTCCCTGCAGGCAAAAGTGGATCACCGCTTCTCGCGAGGGTTTTCCCTACTGGCAAACTTTACCTGGAGCAAGCTGATCGACGATTCTTCCTCAGATTGGGGTGGGTTCTGGTCGCTTGATGTTCTCGGCCAGGATTTCTACAACCGCAAGGCGGAGCGCTCCATAAGCGGCGGCGATATACCCGCCAGATTCACAATTGCACCGATTGTGGAACTTCCTTTTGGCCAAGGGAAGAGGTGGTTAAACACCGGTGTAGCCAGTCAAGTGCTTGGCGGTTGGCGAACCAGCGCCATCTATACGATCAGCGCCGGTACTCCATTCGGTATCACGGATAACGCTTACGGATTCTGCAACGGCGCAGGTGTGCTGGAGGATCGTCCAAACATTATCGGCAATCTGCTTCCCGCGGGCTTCCAACAGTCGCCGGCCCACTGGTTTAACCCGCAGGCCCTTGACTTCTCCGGGACCTGTCCGGCAGCAGGGTTGCCGAACCTCACTGGTCCGTTCGATGTCAGCAAGGCCTTTGGGGACGCCCCGCGTTACTTTTCGAATCTGAGAAATCCTGCTGTTAATAATCTTGATCTCTCGGTGCAGAAGGATTTCAGGATTCCAATCGGGGAACAAACGCGTCTTACCTTCTCGGCAGATTTCTTCAATTTGCCCAATCATCCACAGTTTGCCGAGGCAATTGCGGATCCGCTGAATCCAAGCTTCGGAAACATTGGGCGGACCGCTCTTAATAATCGGACCATACAGCTCGGATTACACCTGTATTTCTGAGCCTAACGACGTGGTAGTGCTCGAGTTGGGGCACCACCGCCTTTTCAATTGGAAATCTTCGCTTTGGGAACACTTTGAAATCAAAGGAGAGAACCATGATGGCTTCTCGATCCAGGGTCCTGCTCAAAAAGCGAAGGGTAGCTCTGCCGATGGCTACCCTTTGGTTGGCGCTCATCCTGGGCGCTGTCCCTCGCCCCACCTACGCGGCGAGCGTGGCGGTCGTTGTCAATGCAGCGACCGTGCTAAACACGGGAGCCACTGCCGGTGCCAAGGCGGGCATCAACACGGAGTACTGGTGGGACAACCAAGCCAATCGTGTGGCCGGGGCGGCCACGTTGTCCTCCGCACTCAGTGGCATGAAAATGAAGGTTTGGCGGTTCCCGGGCGGCGAGAAGGCCGACGGGCATCTCTGGTCCACGCCTCCTTACACCACGGCGGCCCCGATCTTGGCCCGGATCGGCTCTCAAGACTGGCCTTCCAACGACCCCGTCTATTGGACACCCCCCGGCAGCCTCACCGGCAACTGGGCCCACCCGGTCTACACCTTCGACCAGTTCATGGCGGACTGCCAGGCGGCCGGGTGCACGCCGATCGTGGTCGTCGCCTACGACGGCATCTATAAGCCGCCGTATCCGGGTGGCGTGTCTCTGACTTTCCAGCAGGCCCTGGACACGGCCACGGCTTGGGTCAACTACTCGAAGAACAAGGGCTACAACGTCAAGTACTGGGAGATCGGTAACGAGACGTGGAACAACACCTATATGGGTGCAGATCCCGGCCGGACGCAACAGGCCAACGACCTCATCACCTTCTCTCGCGCGATGAAGGCGGTCGATCCGACGATTAAGATCGGGACCAACGCCAACACCCAGGGCGACTTCAATACCCTGCTCTCGATCGCGGCGGCCGATACCGATTTCCTAGTGGTCCATTCCTACCCGGCCTGGAGTTATCGCGACTTCAGCAGCTACGCAAAAGCGTCTTCCCTCACCACCGCGCCTGACGTCAATAACGCGTACAACGCGTTGCAGGGCTACCCCAACGACAAGAACCGCATCCAGATCATGATTACGGAGACAGGAGGCATAACCTTCGGGATCCGAGGCAGTTGGACCCAGGGTGACCTGGGCCACGCCTTGATGACGTTCGAGCTCATGGCGCGATCTGTACAGGACAGCCGCGTGCAGTTCACCCAAGTCTGGAACACGCGTTGGATTAATCAAAATACGTCAGGAATCGCCTGGCCCAATTACCCTGAGTCCGAGTACGACATCCTCAAGACCGATAACAGCATGACCCCGCAAGGCTTGGCCTTGAATCTTATTGGCAACTACACATTGTCCGAGATGGTGTCGGCCACCCCTCAGACGGGGAAGGTGTTCGCGTTCGCCAGCTTCGACCCGGTCACCAACAAGCTGAACGTGTTCTTGGTCAACAAGAACACCACAGCGACGGCCACGACGGTGACTCTGCAGAACTATATCTCGCCTAGCACAGGACTGGTCAACCGCTTAGGGGGCACCGACTCGACAAACACGTCCCCCACTTTGATCTCCAAGCCGTCGGTCTCGATCACTGGCAACCAGTTCAGTATCACGCTGGATCCGGTATCGGTGACCGTGGTTCAGATCGGATAAGCGCCGTTAACCGCCCGATCCAAACGTCATGAAGAGCCGGGGTGCCTTCGGGCCCCGGCTCCCATTTAAGGCGGTTCTTAGTGCGCAAACAAGACACGAGATCACAAACCTTAATCAGGAGAATCAAATCCAATGTCCGCCGAGATGAAACGCTACGGCCCGCTCGCACTCATGATGCCGGTGTTTCTCTTGTCGGGAAGAAGTGCCTGGTGGCTTCGAAATGAAGTTTCCCCGTTTTGGTGAGGCCCCCGATGTTACTAGGCCCGCAAAGCGAGAACTGCCACGATGAGCAAATTGGGCAAGCGCATTCTGGGGCGAAGTATCCATGCGATCACAGTCGCTGTCGTCTTCTCAGTAGCTGCAATGGCGCAAAGCAACAAGGCGGAAGGCAACAAGACGTTTGCCCCCGACAAGATGGACACCGTCCTCTACGGGGTCGCTTAGTACCCTGAGTACATGCCCTCTGACCGGCTCGATAAGGATGTAGATCTGATACAGAAGGCGGGTATCACCGTCGTCCGTGTCGGCGAGTCAACTTGGAGCAGTTGGGAGCCCCCCGATGGAGACTTCTCAGTCTCGTACTCATACGGTAATGGCACCGATCTACTGACAAGTAACTCGGTTTCACGGGGCAACGCGCTCAAGCTTAATCCGTGGGACCTCGCGATTGTCGAGGATCAATAAAGCAATAAGAGGCCTTGTGACATTGGGCGACGCCCCCACCTTTGGCGAGTTTCAAACGAGCGTTTTGCAGCGATGCGTTCGTAGTAAGTTGCTGGGGATAAATTCCCCATCTTGCTCGGGCACGCGGAGGTTCAAATATCCCGCTTACCGGGGCGTCGGGCCACATAAATCCCGCAAAGCTGAACCGTGGACAACGACCATGTTATTGAAAATCTTTTTGAGCGCGTTGAGACTTTCTTCCACTGTGTCACTGATTTTACTCCTGCACTGCATCAGCAGCGCCATGCGGTTGCGGACCTCGACCGGAGTTGTCTCACCCAGTGCCGAGGTTCGGAGGGTCCCGGCCAGTCGGAACCTAGTGCCACATTTTGAGAATGTAAACGGACGTAAAGTGCTGTATGTTGACGGGCACCCGTTCACGGCACTTGCGGTTGAGATTCCCTGGTGGGATTTGATCTACGGGAGATACGAGGAAACGGAAAGAGCATACGACAATCTGTATCCAGCTGCCGAGCAGTTGAAAGTGAACACGCTAAAAGTCCCGATTAAGTGGTCCATGATTGAACCTAAGCAAGGCGTATATGACTTCTCTTACGTCGACCACGCCAAGAGCATGGCACAGAAACATCACTTAAAGCTGGTGTTGAACTGGTTTGGTCACTACGCTTCAGGCGACGGCACTATCTATAGAGACCTCACTGGCGAATTGTTCGTTCCGATGTACATCGTTAAGGATGAAAAGACATACCCGCGGGCTGTGGATGCGGATGGCAATGTTCATCCTAATGCGATCTCCTACAATTACGAACCTATTCTTGTACGCGAAATCGCCGCGTTTCGCGCCTTCATGCAGCACATCAAAAAAGTTGATGCCGTTAACCACACCATAATAATGATTCAGGTAGAGAACGAGATCGCCATCTTTGGGGCGAACCGGAAGAATTCTAAGCTGTGGCGCGATCATTCACCGGCATCGGACCAGTTATTTCACGACAAAGGATTCACCGACGATCTCAAATTCAGCGCGTGGAACATGAGCTACAATTGGATTCGGCGCATCACCGATGCTGGCGCGGAAGCGTACCCTATTCCTTTCTTCCATAATTATGTGGGAGGCAAACTCGCCGATTGGATGATTGGGGGCGCGCCAGGGGAGGATGTAGAAACTTACCTGAATAACTGCCCCAACATCTCTTTCATCGGCGTTAACTCGTACTTCTGCGCTGAGTGGCGTCCTGACAACTCGTGCGCACGCCCTTCCCTGGCCAGCATCGAGGAGTTAAAGGAGCCGCTGTTGCGCTACCGGGTCGGGCGCAACGTGCCGGCGATCACCGAAGTAAACAGCGGGGCCACGCCGGTTACATCACGTCTCGCCTATATTGCCCTGGGAGAGTTTGGAGTACCCATCTTCGCCCCTTGGGCACTGACTGTTTCGTACCCCGAAAACAACGAGCCTTACATTTTGCAAGATGGCCATGCAGCGCATGGAGCGGGTGCACTCCATGATACCTATTCATCGCTCTCCAAGGCACTTCCGCAACTTTCGTATTACGGCGGAACGGAAAAGTTAAAAGTGTTCATGTCCGAATTGCCAGGACAAGAGTTTTCACAAACTCAGTATCTTTCTGGATTCAAAGTTACCGTGACCGGAGAAGAGAACGGACAAGCCATTGTTATTCACCCCTCCGCACATGAATTCGTGCTTGTAGGGTTCCGTTGCAACGTAACGCTTGGTGATCCTCCGCTTGAATGGGCACATATAAAAGATATTCACGTGGAAAAGGGCTGGTGGGCTGGCAATCGTTGGAACCGGGAAGGAGAGCCCATATACGGTATCAGCCAGGGCAGTAATGCGCTGAGTGTGAACCTCGATTCACCGCAGGCTATTCGGGTGTATTGGTGACTACCTGGGTCCTTTTGAAGGGATTGTCAAGGTCGGGAATCGAGAACAATTTGAAAAGTTCTCGTCTGGGGCGGACGGCGCAAAAGGGGGATGACGTGTTGGGGCGGGCAGGATCTTCTCTTGCAAGTATTGAAGCATCCGCGCCATGTGATCGGCGGGCTACTCCCGCAATCGGAGCATGCACCTTTCGCAGCCGGGAATTAAAAGTTCCCATGAGTGCCCTCACAAGGACTTCGGATGCCCAGGCAAACCTCCAAGAGCAGTTTGATAGGCACAAATGCAAACCCGAGGACGCCAACCAGCCCGCTGCGCCTTCGCGTTGAAGCGTGGCACGACTACCTCGAACCGGGTTTGAGGGAACCGCTCTTAGGCTTTGGGCTCACCCGGCTCAGATGGAGTCTGGTTTACAGAGACGAAAACCTCCGCATTTCGCGTAAGTTATTGTCTAACGGATAGCGCTAAGCGGCGGGCCGAACGAGCTCCATGCGAAAAGGGAGGACTAACAAATTCGGATGGTTGCAGGCCGCCGCAACTGAGGCTAGCGAACAAGCCTGTAATAGCAACGATAGCGGAGCGGCTACTTTCCTCAACCCGTTACCCTGATCTTTTCTGACGGCGGCCCAATCCGCTGAAGCCTGGATGAACGCCGGGAGTAAGGCCTTGCTCATCGGCAATGCGCTGAAGAAATCCGGTCAGCTGCTCACGCTCGCGCTGAGACAGCGCTACGCAGAGTGATTCGTTGTGTTCCTGTTCGACGCGACCGATGTCGCGGAGTGCCGCCTGCCCCTTATCGGTCAGGTGGAGCTCATAGGTGCGCCGATCTTCTAGGCTATTTTGTCGCTTCACAAGCCCGCGCTCCTCCAACTCGTCGATGATCGCCACCAAGCCGCTCGGGTGCATATGGAGGGCCTCAGCCAGTCCTTGTTGGCTCAGCCCTTCGGATTTGCGGAGCACCCCGAGAATGCCCGCATGCGGCGGCGAAAGACGCAAAGGAGCGAGGCGCTCCGCGAATTTGCGAGCAGCGTGTGACCCTACTTGGGCGAGCAGGAAAGCCGCAGAAGAGGGTTGTTGAGTTCCACTGGGATTTTTCATGGCAATCACAATTGCATATTATAATCGTTTATAGTATAAATGATTGTCGCACGTAAGTAATTGGTCCGTTCCAAAGGGAAAGCGGCGGGTAGTGTCTCAGATTACAAACGGATCCATGTTCCGAAGGTTCGTCCGACGACTCAGTCGCCCGATTGTGTAGCAGAAGAGAGGTCTTAGACCATGACAATCTATTACACCGTTCTATTCATCCATGTAGTTTCCGTGATCGGACTGTTCATTGCACTCGCAGCGGAAGGAGCGATTTTATTTCGCATTCGCACTGCGCAGAGCGTCGACGAAACGCGATTCTTCGTTGGTGCATTTCAACGCCTTCGCATAGTCGCTATTCCCTCCTTTCTCGGCATTCTGGTTGGCGGCCTGTACTTAGCGTCGAAGTGGGGTAGAGGCACCTTCTGGATTCCGTTCGCTCTGGGCGCGACGCTACTCATCATGCTGATAGGAGGACTCGTAACGGGAAAACGGATTGCTCGCCTGAGGAATGCGCTTTCCAGCGATGAGATTGATTTGCCCATTAAAGCGATATCAGCTAAGACGAAAGATAATGCACTCTTGATCTCGTATGGATTACGCGCGGGACTGGGCCTGGGAATCGTATTCCTGATGACTGCGAAACCCGACTTGCCCGGCTCGCTGGGCGCTCTAGCTGCCGGATGCGGTGCGGGGTTGCTCGGTGCTGCGTGGATGCGCCGAGCTTCCAATCGAATCGGAACAGTCCGTTGTCTATGGAGTCAAACGCGACGGTTTGACGCGGGACAGAAAGTTCGCTTCGAGGAGGCACAGTTATGAGTTTCCTGTCAGGCAAGATCGCAGTCGTCACCGGCGGATCGCGTGGAATTGGCGCCGCCATCGCAACTCGGCTGGCCGCCGATGGTGCCTCCGTCGCCGTGAACTATGCGAGCCATCAGGCGGAGGCTAACGATGTGGTCCAAAAGATCGTGCAAGCTGGCGGAAAAGCCATCGCTATCCAAGCCGATGTCTCGAAGACCGAGGACGTCCGTCTTTTATTTAAAGAGGTAGCCGAACGGTTCGAGGGATTGGACATGCTCATCAACAACGCAGGCGCTACGCACATCCGTCCCATGCCAATCGCCGATGCGACGGACGAGATTTACGACTGGACGTTTGCGGTTAATACGAAGGGGACATTTCTCTGTCTTCGTGAGGCAGCCAAGCTAATGCGTAGTGGTGGACGAATCGTCAATCTGTCGTCGACGGGCGTATTCAGTGCACATCCCGGATACGCGATTTACAGCGCGGCAAAAAGCGCCGTCGAAGTCTTCACTCGGGTCCTCTGCAAAGAGCTCAAGGGCCGGAACATCACGGTTAACTGCGTTGCGCCTGGCGCAACGGCGACGGAGCAATGGCTCAAAGGCAAATCGGAGGAACTGCTGCAAACCATCGCCAATCTATCGCCATTGAACCGCTTAGGCACACCAGAAGACATAGCTGGCGTGGTTGCATTTCTCGTGAGTCCGCAGGGCGGCTGGGTCAATGGTCAAGTTATTCGCGTCAACGGTGGTTTTGCCTAATCCGACATCAACGATCTTCTCGGGATGGATTCGGGTACGCACTGGCGCTGCGCCTAACACGGTCTTCATGGATGTTTCGCGGCGGGATGGGTTACCCTGACCTGCGCCCTGTGGTTCATCGCCCAACGACCTTTGTTTGTGTTTGTTTCTCCCTGCCCGGAATAGTGGAATGTGCTTACAAATACAGATGACGTAGGCTCCCTCACGGATCAATTCGCTGCGGAACGGTATGCTCAATAATTGTGTATTCGATACGTATCGGGCCTCCGCAACCAATTTCCTTTCCGCGTTTCCGTCCGCCGTCATTGCCCCAATCACGAGGCCAGCATGTCCAACGAAACCTGCCAAAGACGCGCGGCCGCCTCGGGGTCCAGCGCGTAGGTGGCCACGCCGCGGCGACTTCCTGGCCGGTTGGGCTCGGCCTCGTTGCAGTCCTCGAAGTAGCGGCCGCCGACGCCGTCGAGCAGAGGTGACGCGGCCAGTAGCACGGAGGTGGATTCGCCTTGCTCGGGAGTCTTCCATTCGAAGTCCGTCGATTGATTCATCCGCGCCTCCATCCGGTCAAGTTCTACCTCATCGAGATGGCGCTGCAGGTTCGACCGGATTGTGCCGGGCATCAGCGCATTGACGGTGATGCCGTCGTTGGCCCATCGCTTGGTGGCCTCGACCGCGAAAAGTGCATTCGCCGTCTTGGATTGCCCATACGCCGGCCACGGTTCATAGGTACGGACGCGAAAGTGGATGTCGTCAAACACGACCGGAGAGATCCGATGCCACCGAAGCTCGATCAGCCAAGTCCAGCGGGGCGACCCGGACCCTGTCGTTGCCGGTCGTGGCGGCGATGTCCTCGGCGGTGCGGTTGCCTGCCTCGACGTTGCGAACGGCGATGGTCACTTGTGCGCCCGCCCCGGCTAGGGCCCGGGCAGTCTCAATGCCGATGCCTGACGCCCCGCCCGTGACGATGGCGCGACGGCCGCTGAGGTCGATGCCGGCCACCACCTCCGCGGCGGTCGATTCGGCGGTGAACGGTGTGACAAGGCGGATGGTCGTCATGGTCTCTTGTTCTCCCGGGCACCGCGGCCTGATCGGTGACGCCGCTTGCTGTGGCCTCGTTCGTAAAAAGACGCAATGTGCCATTCCCCTGGTGGCACGCTCGGCGTCTTTTCGAATTGGCGGTGGAACCGAGGCGCCTAATCTCCGCCAGATTCACTGAATTGCTTCTTCAAGGTGATCGTAGCAATTGATCCCGTGTCTGTTCCTTCGGAGAGGATCTCTTTACCATTGTTAACGAGCACGAGAAACGATGTGTGCCCCTGGTCGTCGGAGGT
>WNFD01011130.1_pt1 | contig 18745 bp, 17 predicted proteins | sample 5400491 | NCBI WGS metagenome assembly WNFD01 (sample SAMN13153343, study PRJNA577476) | soil metagenome | isolation source: 120 cm saprolite under Douglas fir tree site 2 hole 2 replicate 2 | place: USA:California | collected 2015-04-18 | reverse complement strand
TTCTCCTTTCGGAGCGGTTCCCCGCCTGTCATCCCGAGCGGAGTCGAGGGATCGCGCACCGTCTGCGGTGCGCAGGGAACCATACTTCGCACCACCGAACGCGCTGGTTTTGCAGAGGTTGTACCCTGCGCCCTCAAGAGAGGGCGCGATCCCTCCACTTCGGTCGGGATGACGGCAGGGGCTCGGCTACTACGAACACTCCACCATGACCTTATGAATGACAAACCAAGAAAAGAATCCCTCGCAAGCGGGAGAGAGCTAAACACTAGCGGAGCCGAAGGCGGAGCGAGCTAACGAGTCCGCGAGGTGTGCATATAAAACGAAGGACGCCAGCTTTCATGCAGGGTGTTGAGGCCGATTCTTCCAACAAATGCCATTTGGTACCCCTTTTTCAACACCCCGCTACCGGCTAGATTGGAAGGCTCGAAGTTTCTGCCCTCGCGGGCTCACACCTGGCGGGGCATTCAATTTGCACTCCGAGGAGAAATTTCCCATGGCCGAAGAACGAAAGGGCGCTGTCACTATGCGCGGCAATCCGATGACCTTGGTTGGACCGGAACTCAAGCCCGGACAGCAAGCTCCGAATTTCACCCTGGTCGGCAAGGACATGAGGCCGGTGACGCTGGACAATTTCAAGGGCAAGGTCAAGATCATCGCGTCGGTGCCGTCACTTGATACTCCCGTATGCGACGCTGAAACCCGCCGTTTCAACGAGGAAGCTTCCAAGCTGCCGGGCGATGTCCAGGTGCTGACCGTTTCAATGGATCTGCCGTTCGCGGCGGCGCGATGGTGCGGTGCGGCCGGCGTAAACAACGTGACAACGCTCAGTGATTGGCGCAGCGGTCAATTCGGCGAAGCCTACGGCGCGTTGATCAAAGAACTGCACCTCGACGCGCGCGCGGTCTTCGTCGTCGACAAAAACGACCAGCTCGTGCACGTCGAATACGTGAAGGAAGTCGCGAATCAACCGAACTTCGAGGCCGCCCTGGAAGCCGCTCGCAAAGCCGCAGCAGCTTGAGCTTCCCGCCTGCGCAACTGTGATGAACCTGGTTGAGGAGACCCTCGCCGCAATCGCTCCGCTCGACCTTGAGGCGTGGCGCGCCGCGTCCGCGCGTCTCGACTCGCTAACCAAGCCGCCGCGCAGTCTCGGTTATCTCGAAGATTTCGTCCGGCAGTATGCCGCAATTCGGCACGACCCGGCGGCGCGGTTCGGCGGCGGGGCGTTGATGGTCTTCGTGGCCGACCATGGAGTTGCCGATGCCGCGGTCAGTGCCTATCCCAAGGGCGTCACGGTCGAGATGCTGCGCAATATCGGCGCAGGCGGCGCAGCGATAAGCGTGCTCGCACGAAGCTTCGGCTATCAGCTTATGGTGACTGATGTCGGTGTGGAGGCCGACACCAGTTTATCGCCGTTGCCGGGCGTGCGTTATCGTCGCGTCGGCCCGGGGACGCGCAATTTCCTCCAAGGTCCGGCAATGTCGCTCGCAGAGGCACGCCGCGCGCTCGAAATCGGCATCGAAACTACCCATGAAGCCGCTGCCAGCGGTACGACGCTGGTTGGAATCGGCGAGATGGGAATCGCCAACAGCACTTCCGCCGCCGCTATTCTCGCCGCGTTGACCGGGCTCGAACCACGGCGTGTTGCGGGCCGCGGCACCGGCCTTGATGACGCCGGGCTGGAGCGCAAAATCGGCGCCGTCGAGGCCGCGCTCCGCTTGCATCGAGATAGTTTTAAAGACGGGCTGCAAACGCTCGCCGCGCTCGGCGGTTTTGAAATTGCCGCGATGGCCGGGGCTTGCCTCGCCGCTGCCGCCCGCCATCTGCCGATGGTAATCGACGGATTCATCGCTACCGCGGCTGCCGCGATTGCGCAAAAGATTCGGCCCGGCTTGTTTGATTACATGTTCTTCGGCCATCGCTCAGCCGAGGGCGGCCATTCGATGGTACTTGAAATTCTGGGTGTGCGGCCGATTCTCGACCTTGGGATGCGCCTCGGCGAGGGCACCGGCGCGGCGCTGGCGATGAAAACGATCGAGAGCGCCCTCGCCATGTTCCATCAAATGGCGACGTTCGCCAGCGCAGGGGTTTCAGGCAAGCTGGAATCATGAGTCCGAGATCCGTTTACAAGTCCACCGAACGAGCTATTAGTTCAGCGGAGAGCTTGCCGGTTCAAACAGGTTGTGGCGCGAGTCAGTGGTATCGCTGCTTCCGCTCCGCGTTGATCCTACCTCCTTTGCGCACCTCGCCGACTCGTTTGCTCGACTCCACTTCGTTGCGCCTGGTGCGCTGGCGCTCAGGATGACAGAAAAAAGGCTCGCCCAGTGTGTCATTCCGGTGAGCCGAAGCCCTGAGCGGAGCCGAAGGGGAAGCCGAGGAATCAACGCGAAGCGGAAGCAGCGACGACGCGCATAGCGGAGACGGTCTATTTGAACCAGGTAACTGTGCGTCGCGGAGGTATTATCGCAGGAGAGTGACAAGCTGGTAAGGAAAGATAATTAAGTGTGAGTGAATAGGAGAAACGGGGCTCCCGACAGGAGAACGCTGATACCCCCCACAAACTTCTTCAACGAACTTGGGACTCGCGACACCGGATGAGAAGGCGATTGGCCTGCTGGACTACTCAAATTCGTCTGGCTGCGGGCTTTCTCACCATAATTCCTATCGGTGGCGATTCCGCCGCGGCTACCGAGGTCACCGCGTCGTTTGGGTGGTTTCCACTGATTGGCTTTATTCTCGGCGCGGTGCTCGCCGGCGCGGATTATCTGCTCGCCTTCTTCATCGCCAGCGCAGTGCGTGCGACCCTGCTGGTCCTCGCTCTCGCGGCGCTCACGGGAGCATTGCATCTCGACGGTCTCGCTGACACGGCCGACGCGCTCGGTGCCGGGCGCGAGCGGGCGCGTGCGCTCGAAATCCTGCGCGACAGCCACATCGGCAGCTTCGGCGCGGCAGCGGTTTTTTTCGTGCTCGCGCTGAAGATCGCCGCGCTGGCGTCCGCCGCACATTCCCGGTCGATGGCCCTTTATCTCGCGCCCGGGATTGCGCGATGGGCGATGGTCGCGGTGCCCTATAAATTTACCTATCTGCGCGAGCGCGGCGCCGGTTCCGTGCTGCTGGGTATTCAGGACCAGCGTAATCTGCGAGTCGCGAGCATCGTCGCATTGCTCGCATTGCTGCCGGCCGGCCCGGTCCTCGCTCTGCGCGGAGCGGTTGTGGCGATAATCCTGGTCTGGATGTTCCGCTGGTTCTATGGTCGATGGCTCGGCGGCATCACCGGCGATCTGATTGGAGCGGCCGGCGAAATCGCCGAGGCGGCGGCGTTGGTCGCGCTTACCTGCTGAGTTCTTTCCCCTCCCGCATTGTTTGACATGGGGGAGGGGAAGGGAGGGGGTGCAGAGAGGGAGGGGGTGCCTGGCCCCGCCAAATACTCACGGCGAGCCACGACCGCCGGTCATGCTCTGCCCCTCGCCGCTTTGGCTGTCCCTCTCCCGCTCAGTTGCGGGAGAGGTGAGGTGAGGGTGGCGGGTGGGAGACGGTCAGGGTGAGGGTTCTGATCTACTTCAGCCGCAGCGGATAGCCGGCGGCCATCAACAGGACCTCGTCGGCCGCCTGCGCGATTTTTTGGTTGGTCCAGCCCAGCAGGTCGCGAAAACGACGTGCGACCGGATTATCCGGCACGATGCCCCAGCCAACTTCGTCGGTCACGACGATAGTCGAAAACGGCGCCCGAAGAACACCCGTCAGTGCGCCGGCCTCGGCCAGGATCGCATCGTCGCCATACTCCTCGAGCAGGTTGGAGATCCATAACGTCAGGCAATCGACGACTACCACGTCGGCGCGACCGTGAAGCGATTCGATCTCGGCTCTCAGCTTTCGCGGCTCCTCTATCGTTTGAAACTCGGCGGGGCGACCGCGGCGATGGTGCTCGATGCGCACGCGCATCTCGTCGTCGAGTGCTTCCGCGGTGGCGATAAAGAATTTGCGCGGCGCCGTAGACCTCGACGCGAGCGCAATTGCATGTGTGCTTTTGCCGCTACGGCATCCGCCGGTGATTAGAGTCAGCATACGTAAATCTCCACCAGAGGGGCATAGAGGGGGAGAATCAATTGAAGGAAGCCAGTTTTATCACCGTGCTGAAAGCCTTTCCATAAAGACTTAGGTTTTTCGCACCCTGCTATGACAGCCTGCGGCGCGGTTTGACTATTGCCGCTTGACTGTGTAACTACCACCTTCACATCCGGTGCTCGGGAAGCCGGTGCGAATCCGGCGCTGCCCCGCAACTGTATCGGGGGACGAGGGCCCATTTGGCCACCGCTTGTCGCGGGAAGGCGGGCCTGAGTGCGAACCCCAAGCCAGGAGACCGGCCGGATAATTTTGCGGACTGCCTTCCGCGGGGAGGGTGGCTGCGTGGCCGCTTGGCCCGATGCCCCTTTCTGGACGCGAGGAAGGGGATTTCTTTCGATGCTCCCGCTCGCGCCCCCGTGGAGCTGTCCGCGCCACGAGGGTGGTTATGCGAATCGGGCCAGCATCGCGCGTATGTTCATTCTTGTTTTTCTTGTTTGTCTTCCGGCTGACTAGCGGAATTTTCTATCCCTCCGGCGCACAGGCGCTGGCGGCCGGGCCTACTTCCAATAAGCTAACGCCGAGCACAAACTCAGGTGCGGAAAAGCATTCTATACGCTCCGCCGCGAACCAGGCTCCGTCCCAAGGCACCCTCACCTCACCTCTCCCGCAAAGGAGCGGGAGAGGGACAGCCAAACCGGGCAAACGGCCCGCCGCTGCCGCATCGCTCAAGTTGCCTCCGATTATCGTCGTTCTGACGCCGACTGGAATTCCCGAGCCGCTCGGCGAGGTCGGCACTACCGCCTCGGTGGTCAGTCAAACGCAGGCCCATGTCCAGCAAACCCACGAATTACCCGACCTCTTGCGGCAGGTGCCTGGCGTCCAGGTCAGGCAAATTGGCTCTCCCGGCACGGTTGCCGATCTTTCGATTCGTGGTTCAACTCCCGCGCAGACACTCATCATGCTCGACGGTGTCCCGGTAAATGATTCGGCAACCGGCGAGTTCGACATCAGCCGCATCCCAGTAGACGGGCTGGACCGGGTTGAAATTGTGCGCGGCGCCGGCGGCGCACTCTACGGCTCGCAAGCGATCGGCGGCGTGGTCAATCTGATTACGCAGGAGGGCTCGGGTCCATTCAACTTCAGCTTGTTGTCCGAAGGCGGCAACCGCGCAACCCAGCGGCAGGTTGCGCATTTCGACGGCGCCGCAGGACGACTCGCATATGCGGGCACGCTGTCTTATTTTTCGACGACCGGCTTTCGGCCGGCTAACGATAACTCCGATAATCTCTCGGGGACACTGCGGCTCGATTACCATCTGGACGAAAATACGACCATCCGGGGCATCGCGCGCTATACACGTGCCAGCGTCGGCCTCGCCAGCTTCTCAGTCGCGGCGGGAATTCCGCTCAATCCAACCGCCCATCAGCGCAACGAGTTCATGTTGTACAAGGGCGAAATCGATCGCGCGTTTGGCCGCCGCTTGCTGACTCGTCTCAGCGTCTTTTACGTACGAGACGAACTACGGCTCAACGAAACGCCATTTGCCGGAAGCCCGTCGTCGGAATCGGACCATATTCCCGATGAGACCCGGGGCGGCATCCTGGAAGGCATCTACACCTGGTCGCATGAATTCCGCACGCTGGCGGGCTTCAGCTTCCTCGACCGCTGGGTGCATTCAAAGAGTTCGATTTTTCAACTCGCGCCGCCCCCGGTCTCTCAATTTTTAACCGTTTTCAATGCACGCCGGCAGGAGTATGCCGGCTATGTCGAGCAAGAGGGTCATTTTCTGCATGATCATCTGATCGCGACGGCCGGTTTCCGGGTCGACGGCAACAGCGAGTTCGGTAAGGAGGTGAGTCCAGGATGGTCTGTGGCGATCCCGTTGCCCTATCAAATCACCTTACGCGGCAACTACGCGGAAGGCTTTCGGGCGCCGAGCTTCGACGAACTTTTCTTTCCGGGGTTCGGCAATCCCCATCTTGGTCCCGAAATCTCCAGTGAGTACGACGGCGGATTCACCAGGCGCTTTGGCGAAATCGCATCGTTCACGGCGACCTATTTTTCGCGCCGCGTGCACCATCTGATCGTTGCCGTACCTTGCAGCTTCGGTCCCGGCTGCGAATTTGGCTCGACCGCCGGTAACGCCGGCCGGGTCGATACGCAGGGGGTGGAAATTGTGCCGGCGCTTTATCCTGGCCACGGCTTGCGATTCAGCGGCAACGTCACGATTTTAGACGAAACTCATGTGTCGCCGGCACCCGACATCCGCCCGGTGCGCGTGCCCAAGTACTCGGCGTCGGCGCTGGCCGAATATAATCATCCCGAACTGATGCACCGGCGCGACGACTTCACGGCCGCATTGATTTATACCTTCGTCGGTGACCGCGACGACATTACCGATGTCGGCACTATCGTCAACCACGTCGCCTACCATCGCTTTGACTTGGCACTCACCTATTCGCCCGGAATAACGTGGCGGAACCTGCGCAATCTTGAGGTGGTGGCCAAAATCCAAAACCTGCTCGACCGCCATTATTCCGAGGCGTTCGGCTTTCCCGCCCCGCCAGTAAATTTCGTCGCCGGCGTGAAATTGGAGTTTTAACGTCTCGCCTGTGACTTGAGTTTCAACATTCCCGGGCTGGCACCGCTAAAGGCAACGCTGTCCTCGGCCCGAAAGATTAGTGGGACAGGCGTCTCTGCCGATAGCCTGCCCTGAGGAGCCAGGCGGCGACGAATGGGAAGATGTGCGAGCGTCTTTTGCTCGCGCCACCTTTACACCGCTCATCGGTCCAAAGGCCAGACCCAGGGGTAGTCCCTGATCTCAGGCCAGCGCTTCCAGGGATTTCCGACAATGTAATCAAGCTTCTGAGCGAACTCCTCATCATCGCGAACGATCCGGTCGAAGGACTCATCCTGCCAGACGCGCCCAAAGCGCTTATGCTCGCGCTGCATCTGACGGCGGTGAACGACTTCCAGGAATGCAGAATCGCTTTGAGCTCGTACCCGGCAAACGGCGTGAGGAGCACGTGAACATGATCATCCATCACGACATAGGCGGCGAGTTGATAGCGCTGACCCTCGAAGCTCTTGATCCCCGCCACTACCAGGTCGCGCTCGCTGGCGTCAAGCTCCTCCCGACCTCGGCCGCCAAGTAACAAAATAGGTGACCTGGTCTTGCCTCCAGTGAGGAAGCTTTCTCCGGTAACAAAATTCCATGACTTTATTCGCGGTGGCACGGGCGAGGACGCCCGCGCATCGTTGACAGGCAGGGACGCCTGTCCCACTAATTTCCAGCCACCAGACTCTGATGCCGCCCATCTCGCGCACTGCGAAAATGTAGAAACTGCAGCGAAAGGCGAGACGCCTATGCTAATCTATGCAGAAAGAGGGGCGCGGGCCGGATTCAGTCCGGCCCGCGCCGTTACCCATCTCTCCTATCTCTTATCTCTTTCTTCTACGGCAGTGCGCGCACGCGCGAATTCGCTTCGCGCCCGAGGCATTTCTGCAACCATGCCTGCGCAGTTGGCGTCGCGCTCAGGTCCAACTTCGCCAGCATCGCGAAGCTGAGCACCGCGGCAACATTGAGGTCCGCGATAGTGAAGTCATTGCCCAGCAAGTGCGGCCGATTTTTCAATTGATCGTCGAGCACTTTGAACGGCGCCTTGAGGCTCTCAGTTGACTTCTGAACAACTTTTTCGTCGCGCTGATCCGCCGGCAGGAAAAACCGGTGCGTCAGTATCGTCAGCAAGTGCTGCTCGCATTCCGTAATCCCGAAAAAACTCCATTTGTAGCAGTCCGCATGGCCGTCCGTGGTCGCCGGCCAGAACGGCGCCTTGCCATACTTCTCGGCCAGATACAGATTGATTGCCATCGACTCCCATAAATAATGGCCGTCGTCGTTGAGCACCGGAACATGGCCGTTGGGATTGCGCTGGAGATGCTCCGGGCTTTTGGCCTTGGCGACTTCGACCGGAACGTGTTCGTACTTCAGTCCGAGTTCTTCAAGCGCCCACAGCGAGCGCGCCGAACGTGATTTGGACGTGCCATACAGCGTTAGCATCTGATCCTTCCTTCTGTTCGAGGGGGCTTAGATGCTCTGGTTTAGCGCGGATAACGCCCCGGCACAATGTTGGGGAGGGAAATAGCAGTCAGCAGTCAGCAGTCAGCAATCAGCGGTCAGCCATCAGCGTCAGCGAAGAAGAATGACCCGAGCAGGTGCAGCCACGCCATTTTGGCATGAAAGCAAGCGTTTATAGGGTCTGCAGGCGGTTCTGTCATCCCGACCGAAGCGGACGGATCGCGCGCCGTCTGTGGCGCGCAGGCGCAAGCCTCTCGCATGGCCCGGAAGCTTCGTTTGTGCACAGCTCCCACCATGCGCCCCGAGGAAGGGGCGCGATCCCTCGACTGCGCTCTAAGGAGATACCGCCACCATTCGCCGACTGTTCGCTCTCGAGGGGAGTCGCGGCGGTTATTTCCTGGCGTGCCGTGCCGCGGCCTCGCCGCGTGACCTGTGCGGAATAACGGACGTGGTTACGCTTTCGCGCCAGGTAATGGGTCCAACGGACCCCTTACTATCTGAGCCAAACGAAAGATGGGTTCATGCGGCTTTCGGTAGCTGACCGCTGACGGCTGAACGCTGACCGCTAATCCTTCACCCGGTTCATAAAGGCCTTCAGGACGCTTGCCAGATCGTCNCCCGTTGCCCCGGGCGCGCCGTTCGTTTTGGGCGCTATGGCTGGCGGCGACGTACAGCAACGTCGCTTCGTCCAGATTTCGGCGAACTTGCGCCAGTAACAAGCTACGATCGCCCTCGTTCACCGCTTCGTCATCAACTATCACCAACCGCACGTCGGTAAGCTGGAGGAAATCGATCATTCCGCCCGCATAAGAATGACGTTCGAGCCGCCACGGCATTTCTACGACCGAGCCGACGATACGGGCCAGGTTATCGTCATCCGACAGGAGCGCGACAACCCGGTCGTTGATGTGGCTGGTCACGTTCACGAGCATCAATGCGCTGATCGTTGGTTACCTCCCCGCTCCGCCTTGTGCAAAAAATTCCGCTCATTGAACCTCGGCGCCATTGCGCGGCTGCTGCGGTTCTCTATAATTTCACACGAATTTCGCCGCGGCCTTTTTGCACTGTGCTAATCGTAAGCGGAATTCGTGCCAGACCCTGGCAGGGACTTTATGCGGGAGAATCGGAGGCGCTTCAGGTTAGGGGGGTTTTGCCGGTTGTTTCCTTGTGCCACAGTTGGGCTGGAATTTTGTGGCGCTTCGCACCACGCGATATGCCCTGCTAGCCAATAGTTTTGTATTGAACTCGTGACTTCCTCTGACTTCAGACCAGGCGACACTTCGATAACGCGGCGTGGACCGCGCCATTTCTATCTGCTGTTCGATGAGGAACTCGAAGCCTTGCGGCCGATGCTGCGCGTGGTGCTCGAACGCATGGACGACGTGATCAACTATTGGTACCAGCTCTACGTCGTTCATTTCGGCGACGACCGCACCCTCGGCGAATTGGAATTTCGCGACCTGTTCAAGACTGCGCTCGCCCGCAATACCGAGCATCTGATCAAAGGCGACATGGACGCTTACGCGATCGATACGATTCGCGCCGGCGAACGGCTGGCCGAACGGCGCGTACCGTTTGCCGAGGTGGTCGCGTCGCTGCACTTGTACGAGGAAGCGGTAAACCGGCTTTTTGCGACCTCTCCACCGGCAATCGAAATCTACACATACTTTGACAAGCTAAGCCATGTCCGAATCATTCTAATGGCGGATGCTTATTTCCGTTCGGAAGTCGCCGTCGCCGGCGCCCGCATCCAGGCGCTCGAACGCGAAGCCGCCCGCTTGCCCCGTAGTCAACGGCTCAGCTTCCACGGTCTGGTCGGCGTGAGTCAGGCGATGCGCCGTTTATACGATCGTATCGAGTCTGCCGGCGGGACCCGGGGCACCGTTCTGATCATCGGCGAAAGCGGTACCGGCAAGGAATTGGTTGCGCGTGCAATTCATGAATCCGGCTTGACCACGTCGGCGCCCTTTGTGGCGCTCAACTGCTCAGCAATCCCGCGCGACCTTATCGAAAGCGAATTATTCGGCCATAAGCGCGGCGCTTTCAGCGGCGCCAATGCGGAATACCTGGGTCTTTTTCGCGCGGCCGACGGCGGTACGCTGTTTCTCGATGAAGTTACCGAGATGAGCCCGGAGACCCAGAGCAAGCTGCTGCGCGCCGTGCAGGAACGTACTGTGCGGCCGGTCGGCTCAACCAGCGAAGTAGCCGTTGACGTCAGGCTGATCGCATCGACCAACCGTGATCCCGAGGAGGCCGTGCGCAGCGGTCACCTGCGTCAGGATCTCTACTACCGTTTGCAGGCGGGTGTATTACAGTTGCCGCCGTTGCGCGAGCGCGAGGAGGATATTCCGTTGCTGGTCGAGCATTTCATCGCGCTGTTCAATGAGAAACTCAAGCCGCGCATAGTCGTGCGCGGAGTCGAAGAAAACGCGATGGCGGCGATGAGGCATTATCGATGGCCCGGCAACGTGCGCGAATTGTCCAACGCGATAGAAGGCGCGCTGACCTTCGGGCGGTCTCCGGTGATCGCTCTCGACGCATTGCCGCCGGCGATCGAGGGTAACAGTGGCGGGCTGGGCGCCGCCGCCTTGCGCTCCCTGGGCACTTTCGCCGACGCCGAACGCGACGTTATCGCCCGGGCACTCGAAACCACCGGCGGCAATAAGCTCGCCGCCTCCAAACTATTGCGCATCTCGCGCAAGAAACTGTACGCGAAAATCGCTAAATACGGCCTGTAAAATTCGTGGGACAGGCGTCAAAATTAGTAGGGCAAGCGTCCCTGCTTGCCGACGACGTGCGCGCGTTCCTGCTCGCACCACCTTGTCCGGGGAGGAAGTAAGGAGCGCAAGCAGGGACGCTTGCGGCTACTCACAAAGGCAACCGCAGATTTGGGGGGATCGCGATCGCCATGCCAAATCCATCAACCACCAACTTCCTGCGGCCCACCGCTCTCGAGCGCATCATCAACCGCGCCTTCGGCGCGCTGGTCAGCCTCGGCTTCGGCCTGCGCCACAATTATTTGCTGCTGGTGCGCGGACGCAAAAGCGGCCGAATGTATTCGGCGCCGGTCGACCTGCTCGAACTCAACGATAAGCTTTACCTGGTATGTCCGCGCGGACGCGCGCAATGGGTCCGCAACGCCGAGGCCCGGGGACAGGTTTGGCTGAAGAAGCGCCGCATCCAGGAATTTACGGTGAACGCCATCCCCGATGAGCAAAAGCCGGCGATTCTGAAAGAATACCTCGACCGCTTCAAAACTACCGTCCAGCGCTATTTCCCGATTCCCGCCGGCTCGCCGCCCGCCGCTTTCACGCCGTACGCGGATCGTTACCCGGTATTCGAGCTGCGTCCGGCAAGCAAACAGCGATGATTCAGTCCGGCAAGAACCCGGACTCCAAAACCTTGTCCAATGGCCAAGGTGATTGTGGTGGAAATTGCACTCGATTTCCGGTGTCCACGACCGCGTCTCGAACCGCCCGCGCATATGCCCTTGATTCTGCGAACACCCTTTCCATGACATTGCGCAGGCTGGGGGATTCTTCGATGAGATCGTGAATGCTGTCTCGTGATGCGTTGATGGTTGCTATCCAACTGCTCGTGCGATACTCGGGCTGATAAGCCCACTTGAGCAGGTGGGATAGTAGATTCTGCATGTGGCTGCGGAGCGCGGTCCGGTCCTTGCGCGCCATCGCTTCCAGTTCCTCGGCTAAATTCTGCCAATCCAGTGAAGCAACACGGCGCTCGTGCAGGGCAGATGCCTGCTCAAGCAGCCACTCTTGAAAGTCACGGCCGATGTCGACCCCGTTTTGCACGGGAGCAGCCTTAGTTACATCGTGAACGCTTGCGGCCGCCCCAGTCTTGTTTTGCTCATTCACCTGACATTACCTGCGGAGCATACTATCAGAGCTAAACGGATTCGAAACATAAGCGACCTCCAGCTTATATCGCAGGGCAGGCGTCCCACCTGCTTCTTGTAATGGAGATCGAGCAACACTTATTCCTCGGAACCGCAAACGTTTCGCTCAGCGCGAAGAGCCAGACGAGATTCAATGACAGGTTGATGGCATGGCCACGCGTCTTCTTAGCAAGCACCGTGCTATATACTGAAGACCTGCAAGGTGGCTGGAACGTAGACGGCTTGCGGGTGGTGAATCCTTTCGCATGATAGTTTCCGGCTGACGGGAGTATGGCGGGACGGAAGACCTCAGCGGAACGACTGTAAGTGGTGCGAGCGGAAGATGCTCGCGCGTCGATGACAGGCAAGGACGCCTATCCTACTAAAGCGCGTTTCGGGCGAACTTACATTCCAGTTATGATGTCGCAAACAGGGTCGCTTGCTCTGCTGATTGCGAGAGTGGCGGAATGGCAGACGCGCCGGACTTAGGATCCGGTGCCGCAAGGCGTGGGGGTTCAAGTCCCCCCTCTCGCACCATCAGAAGAGAAAAGAGATAGGAGATAAGAGATAGGGAAGAGTGGATGGTCGTGTGCGAATTTATTCTCGCCCAGCTTCGAGACGGTGACGTTCAGCCGGCCCTGCTTGCCGGCAGGCGCTGCGCCGGCCTATCTCCTATCTCTTGTCTCCTATCTGATCACGCCGCAGGCGATGCGGGGGCCGCCTCCGCCTAACGGTTTCGGTGTGTCGGAATAATTGTCGCCGCCGGCGTGAATCATGATTGCGCGGCCACGAATCTCGTCCACCTTCAGATGGGGTGCCGTCACCGCCTGTTCCGAGTTGCCTGCGTTATCCACCATCAGCACCGGCAGGTCGCCCCGATGGCCGCCCGTGCTGGTCGGCCCCAAATGCTTTTTGGTGTGCTCGGGATCGTAATGGCCGCCGGCGGCGAACCCTGCCGCCATTTTGCCCTCGTTCATTCCAGGGCCGCAGTCGCCTTTCTGGTGAATATGAAATCCATGGGGTCCCGGCGGCAGGCCGGAGAGTTTCGGTGTAATCACCAGGCCGCCCGGACTGTCGTCGAACGTGACGGTGCCCAATGACGCGCCCTCGCCGCCAGCGCTGATTGAGTGGACGGTGGCTGTCGCGGTAGCAGCGAGCACCGCCCACGGGATCATGATAAGGGAGCCGGCGACGAACGCAGTAATAGTCATGATTGATCTGAAGCGAAGTTGCATGCCGGTGTGCCTCCTGTGGTGAATTCAAGCCCAAGCCGATTGGCGCAGCCAGGGGCTGGCGTGGCGGCTGAGAAACAGTGGGACAGGCGTCTCTGCCTGTCAAGATGCGCGCCGCGCTACCACCAACTCTTAGTGTGCATGCGATTCAAGCTAAATCTCAAGGCTACCAAGAGAAGGTTTCATGAAGCGCTCTGAGACCCTGCGCCGCTTCGGCCGGGAACCCACTGTGGGCTCAGCGGGTGACATCGTCACCCGTTGAGCCCCTACTCTTGCACAGATACCTTACGCGTGTGCGGCCGCGCAACGCATCGCGCGCATCGAGCCCAGCCCGCCGGCGGAGGCCGGGAGGACAGCCAAGAAACCGACTCGAAAGCCTTGGTCCCTACACGAAAAGAAAATCACAGGCTGAAGCCTGTGCCACCTGGGAGCAATAACCAGTCATACATGATACCGCCGCGATCAAAAGTCTAATGCTGCTGCCGCAGCTCCGCGAACAGGTCGAGCAGCGCATGCTGGCGAACGGATTTAGCGATTATGAGGACTTGGCCAAGTGGGTCAGCGGGCAAGGCTACGATATCTCGGACGATAGCCTGCGGCGCTACGGTAAGTCCCTCAACCAGGAGTTCGCCGCAACCTACATCGGGACCTCCGCGGTTCACCGCGGCTTTCCGCGGATAGCCGCGCTTCCTTCGGGATTTTCTGACTTACGGCTTGGCGAGGCAACGAAAATCTGCTGGAGAGAAATCGCTGAACCCCAGTGCTCGGCGTTCAGGCTTTATTCCGGTTGGCTTGCTAATCGCCTTTGCTTGCGCCTGCCACCGCGACAAAATCATCCGATGCACTACAAGCGGATCGCAATCGCACTGGGCGCAATCGTTCTGCTCTTCCTGGCAATCAACCTGGGATTACATTTCGGGCAAAAGGCCCACGATCACCTAGATTATAACATCGACCAGGCATACCCGGCCGGCAAGCCGTTTGTGCCGGGCGAGATCTACGCTTCCACGCTTGCCGCCATAATGGACCATGAACTGCACGGCGGCTTTGGATGGCGTCCCAACGATTTTTTTCTATGGGGGCCGCACCTCATGGCGGACAACAATGCGGACCGCCAATTGGGCATCATCATGGCGGTGCGCGAGACCATGCGCGTCGATACCGATTTCCGCAACGACGCGACCAAATGGATGCTGCCCTCTGCCGAACATAAGTATGCCGACGGCGTTCAGCATCTCAGGTTGTACGTGGCGGGGTTGCATCAGACGCCGCCCAGGTCGAGCCTATTGAACCAGCGCAATATCGAGTTGCTCCGGCTGTTCCAGGCGTGGACTGATTTACTCGGCGATGCGCATGCGATGCTGTATCAGTCGCGCGAACCGGACGGCAGTCCGATTCATCCGTGGGACGACGATGACTACTTCTATCATGCGCAGGGCTATGCGCACGTCATGTACTACATGATGATGGCGGTGAAGCGCGAGTATTCGCAGACGCAGAAGACCAAGCCGGTGGTGGCGACGCTGTTCGACGAAACGATTGACCCGCTGGGCAAAGCGGCGACGATGAAGCCGTTGATGGTGCTCAACGGCTCGCCCGACGGGCTGTTCGCCAACCATCGCCGCAATCTGGACGCTTATATCAGCGAAGCGCGCCAGAAGATGTACTCAATCCGCGAGGAGCTGCAACAGTAAGAGCAGCGGAGATGGTGAATAGCCTCAATCCCTCCCCTGACCAGGACTGAGAATGTGACCACTCTAAAGCCACGGACAAAGTAACAACGCGCCGGTGCGGGTCAGCAGGCTCAACAACGCCGGCGTCCAGCGCTCCGGCAGTTGTAGTGCGCGCGCGGCGACCGACAACCCCCACGGTATCTCCGAATAGGCGGTCGAAAGATGCAACGCCGACAGCAGATGCGGCGGCGGATAAAGTACCAAATCGTGTTCTTCGCCCGGTTTCAGCCCGGCCTTCTCGCGTGCCAGTGCGACCGCGCGTCCCAAACCGCCGAGTTCATCGACCAGGCCGCAAGCCTTGGCCGCGACTCCGCTCCAGACGCGGCCACGGGCAACCTGCTCGGTCGCCTCGGGGTCGAGCCTGCGGCCCTCGGTAACTTTGGCGGTAAAAGTTGAATAGAGTTCGCCGACCACTTCGTTAAGTTGTGCGAGTTCTGCCGCGGTCATCAGCCGAGCCGGAGAAAGGGCGTCGCTCACCGGGTCCGACTTGATCACTTCGAGCCGTATGCCGACGCGCTGCATCAATTCGGGGACGCTGAACTTGGCGTAGACCACGCCGATTGAACCGGTCACCGTCGCCGGACCTGCGACGATGGCGTCGGCACCCATTGCCACGTAATAGCCGCCCGAACCGGCTACATCGCCCATCGAAACGACTACCGGCTTGCCCCGGCGCTGCGCTTCGCGCACGGCTCGCCAGACGAGATCAGAGCCGGCCGCCGAGCCGCCGGGTGAATTGACGCGAAAGACGATGGCCTTGATCCTATCGTCGCGGCTGGCGCGGCGAATTTCCTCCGAGATGCGCTCGCCGCTGAAAAATTCACCAGCCATCGGACCCTCACCCACTACCACCGGGCCGAGCCCGTGAATCAATGCCAGGCGCGGCCGCAGCCGTCCGTTGCGCTTATAGGAAACATGCCGCAGATAGCGTCCCAGCGCGACGAAACGGGGTTTCGGCTTGTCCTCAGGGTCGATCTCATCGCGGACATCTTCGATATAACCTGCACGATCGATTAGCCCAGCACTGCAGGCCGCACGGACGCTCATGAAGCCGCCACCGAGCAGTTCGCGTGCACGTTCGGGAGGCATTCGCCGCGCGCTGGCGACGCTTTCGGTCAGCAGCGACTGGCAGTCACCGATGAGCGCTTCGAGGCTTTCGCGCACTTCCGGCGACATGGTCTCGCGCGAGAACATTTCGGCAGCGCCCTTGTATTCCTTCCATTGCAGCGTCTGCGCCTGAATCCCCAGCTTGTTGAGGGCATTGGTGAGGAAAAGACTGCCGGCAGAGAGACCGAGCATCATCAGAGCGCTGTCGGGATTAGCCACGATTTCGCCCGCGCCACAGGCGATTAGGTAGTCGCGCGGCGTTATCTGATCGCCGCCGAGCACAGCGACCACCCGTTTGCCATGCGACATGAGCGCTCGTAACAGCTCATGAAGCTCATGAGCGGTGGCAAGGCCGAATCCCGGTGCGCTGATTTCCACCAGCACCGCTTTTACTCGGCTATCGGCCGCCGCCGCTTCGAGTGCATTGCGAATATCAAACAGGGTCGCAGCGCCGCGGCTGCGCAACTGTTCGAGGGGCGAGCGGGGCGCATCTTCGCGAATCCCACCGGCCAGCCGGACAATCAAGACGGCATCGCGCGGAATGCGCGAAGGCCGGATGACGAGTAAGTAGAAAGCCGCGGCGAGCGCGGTGGCCGCCAGGATTGACGTGAGACCGGCTGTGCGCCATCCCCCGTTTAGGCAAAGCGTGCCGAGCGCGATCAAAAAGGCGACCAGCAGCGCGACACGCGTTTCACGCGTGAGCTTCGACATTCTGAAACCGGAAAGCTTCATCGAATACTCCAATCAGCTTATGATTCTATATCACCGGGCGGATGCACGGCACCTGCAGCCTCCGATGTCAGTTCTTTTCAATCAGGTCGCATGCGAGGCGGCAGATTCCCACTCCGTAATCGTTCAGGCCGTCACCGCTGCAAGACATTTGGCAGCCCGTCAACCCCAGCGTTTTTCGATGCGTTCGTCTTTGCACCTCTTGATCCTGCTCGCGGTCGCTGCCGGGCTGAGCGCATGCGCGCGCGCAGCCAGGATTTCCACCGCTATCCACAATTCGTGGATCGCAGCGGGAACCCTTGCGCCGCAATCATCCGAGCGCACGCGCAATTCGATAGCCAAACCACGCTATGCTGCCCATACCGCTACGCTGGACGTAACGTTCGGGCTCCAGGTCGCGGGCGTCGCGGCGCTGCCCAGAGATTTCGTACCTGACATGAGCCGCGCTCCCCTGTGGCTCCACAACGGAGCCGAAGTTGGCATTATCGGGACTCGGGCCGGCAAAGGCGTGATGCTTGGGTTCAGCGGCGTCAACCTGAGCAGACAGCGGATTGTGGTTGAGGACTACGGCGCGGGTGCGCCCGGCGGCCGATTGCTCGACGTCGCGATAAGTCCCGACGGCCATACAGTTGCGACCGCGATCGCCGCGGCTGCGAGAAGTCGCCTGGAGGTGAATTTGGCTGATGCGTCCAGGCCTGCTGAAATGCGCCCGGCAGCTAGCCTCGAAGGTGAATTCAACTCCGCGCAATTGAGCTGGTTGAGCAGCGCTAAAATCACGCTGGCCGCGCAAGCGGCCACTTCTGCGGCCGACGAGTTGACGGCGAAGACCGTGGCGGTGCCTGTCGGCGGTTTGTACCTGATTACGCTTGGAGCACACACTTCAACCCGGCGTCTCGACGGAGTCAAATGCCAATTATCGCCCCTGGCTTTCAGTCCCAATAATGCTTTTGCCGTGGCGCAGGGCGGCAGCGGCGCGCCGCCGGCAATCGTCAATGTGCACGGCGGGACCTGCACGGGATTCCCCTCCGGAGGTCCGCTGCAAGTACTCGGATGGGCCCCTCATTCAGCAGCATTTCTCTATCGGACGGCTGATCAAGATGGTGTCTTCCGCTTCGATCTGCTGACGGGCCGTACCTCGACTATTGCTATCTCATCGGGCGCTGCCGCCTACGCCAGTGACGGGACGATTATCGCGCTGGGCTCCCAAAAGCTGTCCTGGCGGGGCGCCGCGGCACAGCCAATATCACAGGTAAAAGCGCAAATCGCTCTGTTTGATCCCTATCAAAATCTAACAACGATCAATTCACTTGGCTTTGCCACTCAACCTGCCTTGTTGGCGCAAAGCACAATGGTGTTCTCGAGGGTTTCAAACGATGCGATCATCGACACGGCAATACCGGAAGCTACGGGGCTGGTACGTGAGATTATCGAGTATTCATATCCGGCACGGGCGGCTTTCGTCCTCGCCCACGGGCCGGTACAAGGTCCAGTCGCGATTAGCTGGTCACCGAACGGTAAATTGATCGCGCTCGTCGATGGCAACGCGATCCGCCGAACGCTCGCAGTGATCGCGCCACCGAAATGAACCCGTTCACCGGTAAGCGATGCTTGCCGCGCCGTAAGCGATCGCCGCCAGAATGTCCTCTGGGGTGAGGTGCGGGTAATCTTCGATTAGCTCGCTTTCAGTCGCGCCTTCCGCCAGCTTGCGCAGGATCAGCTCGACGGTGATCCGTGTCCCCCTGATTACCGGCTTGCCCAGCATCACTGCGGGATTGATCTCTATACGCTCAGTAGTCATTACGGTCGGATTGACGTGTGTCTGAGGTGGCACCGGCTTTAGCCGGTGGTCTTTTCAGAACAGAACACAGGCTAAAGCCTGTGCCACTGAAGAGACCGGAGTATTCTATAT
>WNFD01021242.1_pt1 | contig 18756 bp, 20 predicted proteins | sample 5400491 | NCBI WGS metagenome assembly WNFD01 (sample SAMN13153343, study PRJNA577476) | soil metagenome | isolation source: 120 cm saprolite under Douglas fir tree site 2 hole 2 replicate 2 | place: USA:California | collected 2015-04-18 | reverse complement strand
TCACCTCTGCGCGAGGCGAATACAACTCGATGTATGGAAAAATTATCACCGATTGGAGGGGAACTGCCGAGGGACCTTTCCGGCTCAGTCTGGCAATTCCCGCCAATACCACAGCCGATGTCTTTTTGCCGGCAGCAACACGGGGGCAGGTCACGGAAAGCGGCAGAAAGGTGGAGACGCGTCGAGAAGGAGAGTCACTGGTCGTCTCTGTAGGTTCAGGTTCTTATAATTTCGAAGTGGAATGACTCCGTTTGGAAGCAGCTTCGACGCCGTGACACACGATGGAAACGGAAAGCGAGGAAATCGCCTTGATGCAGGAAATGAGTGGCGCGCCTGGAGGGGTTCGAACCCCCGACCCTTAGCTCCGGAGGCTAATGCTCTATCCATCTGAGCTACAGGCGCGCGGTTCGTTTCCTAATGGAAACTAGGAAGCAGAGTACACTTCCCTGCTGCGATTCTATCGCTGAATGAGCGCTGGCGCTAGGGCGGAGGATAAGGCTAGTGGGCAGCCCTGGAGGACGCCGCAGAGCGCCGTCTCTTCTTCGAAGTTGAAGCCGAATCGGGGTTGTACTCCCCACAAAGAAGACGGCCCAATGCTAGCCTCTGGCGTGGTCTTTGATTTGTCTGGCCAGTTTTTCGATCTCTTCCGCCTTTTTCAGCATAGCCAGGGAAAGAATCGTGGTGGAATCGGTTTTTTCCACCTCCGTCTTTAGCTGGGCCGCGAGGTCGTAAAGCTTTTCTACATCTTTCTTTATGCTTTTCTGGCGCTCTTCGAGCATAGCCTTGCTGCTGTTCGCCGGAAGATTCGCGGAGTTCGGATTGTTTGAGGCGTCGTCGGGACCCTCGGGGCGGCGCTTGCCGCGCGAGCTGTCTTGCACCGAGGAGTCCTGGAAACGCACCAGGGCTCCCGGCACGGCAAAAGACATGAGCAGCAAACTACGTCTGGAAGATTGCATGGTTCCTCCCCAGCCAAGGAAGCGCGCCGACGCACTTGCCGCGCAACCCCGAGTGATATACTTTCCCTCCCATAGAACATGATGTCTAGCCCCTTCATCCATTTCTTCGATTTCACGGTACCCAACACGCTGCAGCTTGCGGGCATTCTCGTTCTGGCCCTGATTTGCATCCGCTTACTGCGGGCCGCGACGAACAAACTGGTCAGGCCAGCGGCTACGCAATCGAAGGGCGCGCAGCAGCGGGAACAGCAAACGCGCGCATTGGCGGACAAGATCTACGGCACGGGAAGCCAAGTGATCTGGATTGTGGCCGCGCTTACCGCGCTACCCGAATTCGGGATAAGCGCGCTGCCTGGAGTAGTGATTGCGGGCGCGACAATATTGGGCTTCAGCATCGGAGCGCGGGACATGATCCGCGACGCTATCGCGGGCTTTCAGATTGTAATGGAAGACCAATTTGGAACCGGCGACACGATTCAAACGGGCGATACCGTAGGCCGCGTGGAGCAACTGACGCTGCGGCGGACCGTTGTGCGAGACGGACGCGGCGCGCTGGTGTCCCTTTCCAACGGCGAAATGAGGTCGGTTAGCAACCTGAGCCGAGACTGGTCGCAGGCGTTCGTGGATATCGGCGTGGCCGCGGGCGTGCCGCTGGAAAAGACATTGCAAGCCCTGGAAAGCGCGGCGGTGGGGTTGCGCAGCGACGCAGTCTGGTCGCAAGCGTTGGTCGACGGGCCGCGCGTATTGGGCGTGCAGGGATACGATCAGGCCGGCACGACACTGCGCTTGCAGGTGCGCACAACGCCGACGCGGCAGGACGAGGTGTGCCGCGAACTCCGCCGGCGCATTCATATGGAGTTTCAAAAGCAAGGCATTGCGGTAGCCAGCGGAGGGGCAGCCGGCGCGGCAGGGGCGGCGCTGACGTGAGAGGACGACGGACCGGCGGACTGACGCGAGGAGGACAACATGGCGCAAGTGAGTTATGAGGAAGTCAACCTGATGTTGCGGCTGTACGATATGAGGCGCGAGCCGCGGCTGCGGCAAGCGCGCGCGTGGTTCGTTGAAAATTTCCATCCTAAGTCCGCGGAAGACATGATGGAGAAATATCCGCAGGGAGGCGAAGAGAACACATTCATTCGCATGGTGATCAGCTATTGGGACATGGTGGCGAGCATCGTCAATCGCGGGCTGATCAATGACGAGCTGTTCTTCGAGAGCAACGGTGAGATCTGGGTGGTGTGGGACCGGATGCGCACTATCGTGCCGACTTGGCGGGCGGCGTTCAAAAATCCACGGCTGTTTGCGAACATTGAAGAAACCTACAAGCGGCTGGAAACATGGCGGGAGAAGCATGCCCCAGGATCAAGTGCGGCGATGCGCAACATGATGGCGCAGACACTGTCGAAACCGAAAGGCACGTGAGGCGCGGCGGACATCAGCGGAAACGCTCGCCTGCGGGCTGTGGGGCGGGCGCAACCTCGCGCGGCTCCTCACGCTTGGCCAGCCTGACGCAATTGCGGCCAGCGGTCTTCGCAGCATAGAGCGCCGCGTCTACTTCGCGCAGGAGTTCATCCGCCGGGCGCCGTCCCCAATCAGAACTCAAAAGCACTCCCAAACTCATGGTGAGTCCCAAGAGACCGGCGTCGGTCTGGATAGGCCGCGTGCAAATGACTTTGCGAATTTCCTCAGCACGGGCCATCGCAGAATCCGGCCGGCAATTGTTGAGCACGATGAGGAACTCCTCGCCGCCGTAGCGCCCGACAAAATCATAGGAGCGCACGGAAAGAAGGAGCCGGCGAGCTACTTCCCGCAAGACCTGATCTCCCACGAAATGACCGTGAGTATCGTTGACGCTTTTGAAATGGTCGAGATCGCCCAGCAATGCGGCGGTGCACCCGCGTTCGCGCTGCGAGCGCACGAGTTCGCGGCCCATCAGATCCATGATCACGCCGCGATTCCACAGAGAAGTCAGAGGGTCATGCGTGGCTTTGAAGCGCATTTGCTCGCGAGCTTCCACCAGGCGATTCTCGAGGTGCAGGATGCGCTCGCCGGCTCGCAGACGCGCTTTCAGCTCCTCGGCGTCGAAGGGCTTGACCAGGTAATCGTCGGCGCCGGATTCCAGTCCCGCGACGATGTCCTCCTTGGACTCCCTGGATGTCAGCAAGATCACGTACACATAGCCCTGGTCGCGGCGCTTACGAATTTCCCGGCAGACACCGGGGCCGTCGAGCTCGGGCATCATCCAATCCAGCAAGGCCAAACGCGGGGCATCGGGCTTGCTTAAGATCTCGACCGCGTGGCGCCCGTCTGCGACGGCGGTCACCTCGTAGTCGGTGCGCTCGAGGGTTTTCTCAAGCAGCCGCCTGGACAGCGCGTCGTCATCGGCGATTAGAATCCTCACGGGCGCTCCCCGGCCAGATAGCTCTCCATTTCGGGGAGAAGTCCTTGCACCTCTTTTTCAAAAGCCGCAAGAGCGCCGCCCAGTGACGAGATCTCTCCGGCGCGAGCAAGCTGCTCCAGTCGGCTAGCGGAAGCGGCCGCCTTGGTCACCGCCAGATTGGCCAGCATGCCTTTGAGCGTGTGGCTGACGCGGGCCGCCTGGTCGGCGTCGTTGGCAGCCACAGCGTTCCTAAGGGCCTGGAGATGGTCTGGAAATTCGTTCTTGAAAATCGATAACAGCTCGCGCAACAGCTCGCGGTCATTATCGACGCGCGCAAGCAGTTCGCTCAGGTTGACGCTGGTAGCGTCGGAAGAACGGTTGGCTTTGCTCATGTTGCTGTCCTCATGATTGATTGTGGTGTGAGTCAAACGACACGATGAGGAGCGCCGTGACCTCGGATTGGCCCTGGCACTCCAAGTTACCTGCGGGCAGAAGACCGCGATGGGACGCGCGCGACACAGTTCGCCGTCCTTTAAGGTGGCAAGCGCGAGGCCATACGGCAGCCGGAGGTCGAACCTAAGCTATTGAAAACAGACCAGTTCTTAGAGACCGCTGGATCCCATCGAAACTGTGTATTTCCAATGCAGAACATCGCCACACATTCGGTTCATTGTGAAACAACTGCATCGCCTTCGCGGAGCGGCCAGCTCGCGATTGTGCCCCTGGCCTCATGCGAGCATTTGGCGCAGGTACACACTTATCGCCTGTTGGGTACAGCTTCCGCTGTATTGTTGAAATCGCCGTCCAGATTTATACCTGTGTAGCAGTACATCTCTCGGCCAGATGTCCTCTGACGCCGCGCTCGTGAGGCTAGGTGCGGAATCCACGGCGCACAGCGACTCGGGCACCTAATCGCCAGCGATTCCGGATCCAAAGGAGCGTTTCCGCATGGAAACCCAAAGCCTTCCTGAACGTACATTGGTTGCCAAAGCGCAAGCGGGCAACGATGAGGCTTTCACCGAACTGGTGCGAAGACACTCCGGCCAAGTCTACGGACTCTCTTTGAACATGCTGCGGCACCGAGAGGATGCGGAAGACAATCTCCAGAACGTTCTGGTCAAGGCATTTCACAACATCAACCGCTTCGAGGGGAATTCTCAGTTTTCTACCTGGCTGGTGCGCATCACCATCAATGAAGCGCTTATGAAACTACGCAAGCGGAATTCCGAGCGTATCTCCGATTACCATCCTCCGAACGTCTCTGAGGATGAGCCGCGGTCCTTCCCGGAGATCGAAGATAGCCGGCAGGATCCCGAGCGCGAATACATAAGTAAAGAGCTGACCCGCAAAGTCTTTCGCGGACTGAATCCCTCGCTGCAAGATACCTTCATACTTCAGAAGGCGGAAGGATGGACGAACCGGGAACTGGCAGAGGCGCTGGGAATCACCGTATCCACGGTGAAATCGCGAGTATTTCGCGCGCGCGTGAGGCTGCGCCAGCAGCTTGTGGCCCTGACACAACCAGAGCAGGTTGCCTTGCAAGGATGACTTACCGTCGCTGCGCCATAGAACCTTCCTGACAACCTCTGGCATCAATGTGGTTTGCCCTTTTCGTCTTGCCGCCGCGGGACACGGGCGGGCCATGCAACTATCACGCAAGCGATTCTGTTTCTGTGCAGTTGCTTTCGCCAAGGCAAAAGCCGTTAACGAAAATGGTATACCTGTCCGCATGTACATTCGATTTTCTTTCCTCTTGGCGAACTGCGCGCACGCCGGACAACCATTACATAAGTATTACAAAGGACCGCGAAAGCCCATGCTACGGTGGAAACAGATTTGAGTGAGATTGTTTTTTGAGGACACAGGGACCATGAGCATTTTCCAACGAGACCGTACGTTTCAGCAGCCTTTGAATTGGACGACTACGTTTTTCATGCTGGCTTTCCACGTCGGCGCCGTTGCGGCACTGTTCATGTTTAGCTGGAAAAACCTGGCCATCGCGATTTTCCTGTGGTGGTTGACCGGAAGCATGGGAATCGGCATGTGTTATCACCGGCTGCTGACCCACCGCGGTTACAAAACGCCGAGATGGCTGGAATACTGGATGGCAATCTGCGGAACCATGGCCCTTGAAGGCGGCCCCATCGCCTGGGTAGCTACGCACCGCATCCATCACCAGAACACGGACAAAGAGGGCGACCCGCATTCTCCCAATGACGGCGGTCTGTGGGCGCATATGGGCTGGATCATCACCGGCCAGGCCATGCACCAGAATACCGCTGAGTTACTGCCTTACGTTCCGGACCTGCGCAAGCAAAAATTTTACATGTGGATCAGCAAATACCACTGGATGCCACTCGTGGGACTTGGCGGCATTCTCCTTGCTATCGGCGGCTGGCCCTGCGTGCTGTGGGGCGTGTTTTTGCGAACAGTTGTCGGACTGCACGCCACTTGGCTGGTCAATTCCGCTACACACATGTGGGGTTCGCGCCGGTTCCTTACCGGGGACACTTCGACCAACAGCTTCTGGGTTGCCATCCTGACTTTTGGCGAGGGATGGCATAACAATCACCACGCAGCACCGCAGGCGGCCAGGCATGGCCTTACCTGGTACGAAATTGACGTGAACTGGTACGGAATATCGGCGCTGAAGAGCCTGGGCCTGGCATGGGACATCAAAGTGCCGAAGCTGCAACCGGCGTCCGAGCCAGTCAAGCCCTTGGCGCCCGCCATTGCGCCCGACCGCCTTGTCGAAGAGGAAGAGTTGGTTACTACTTCTGTCGGAGATTGAACACCAAGCATCGCCACCTAGTGCGGCGCTCCCGCTGATGAATTAAACTAGCGGCAATGCGCATCACCAGCCGCACAAAAGCCATCGCTTTCTTCATTACGCTGGGCGTCTGCCTCGTTGCCCTGGCGATCTTCCTGAACATCACCTGGATCGTGTTCCACTGGCGGCAAGTCGTGCCGCTGGTTTTGGGGATTATCTTCTTTGGCGTGATTATCGCCGGCTTGGTTGTCAACACCATTTTCATCGTGCGCGAGATCCGTCGCAACGAACGGCAAGACAGCTTCCTCAACGCCGTGACTCACGAACTCAAGACGCCGGTAACGTCCATACGTCTATATCTCGAGACATTACAAAGCCGGCCACTCGACGAAGCAAAGCGGCGCGACTTCTACCGCATCATGCTCGAAGACTCGGATCGCCTTCTTGGCATGATCGAACAGGTGCTGAAAGCGGGCGAGGCGCGCCATGCCAGCCGGCGCCGCAACTGGCAAGAAGTGGATTTTGCTCAGGTGGCGCGCGAAACGCTGGAACTCGCTCGCCTGCGCCACAATCTCAAACCGGAAGCGCTGCGTTTCGGCAACGAACCGCCGGAGGACCTCGTCGTTATGGGCAATCCCGAAGAGCTGCGCACCGCGGTCTTCAACCTTCTGGATAACGCCATTAAGTATTCCGGGGAGAACAAAAACATCGTCGTCGATGTGCGCACGCCCAACATTGATAGCATCTTTTTCAGCGTGCGCGACCAGGGCATCGGCATCCCTCGCGTCGAACTCAAGCGCATTTTCAATCGCTTCTATCGCATCCAGAGCCCCGCCACCGGCAAGGTCAAGGGTACCGGCCTGGGCCTCTTCATCGTCCGCTCCGTCGTGCGCCGTTACGGCGGCGATGCCTACGCGGAAAGCCAGGGAGAAGGATTGGGCAGCACCTTTACGATTCGCTTGCCGCGGGTGTATCGCGCATGAGCCGCGTTTTGGTGGTCGAAGACGAAGCACACCTCGCGCAAGGGCTCCGCTTCAATCTGGAAGCGGAAGGCCATTCCGTGCACGTCACCGACAAGGGCGAGGAAGCTTTAACGCTGCTTCTGAAGGACAACGAAGGATTCGATGCGCTGATACTGGACGTGATGCTTCCCGGAAAAGACGGCTTTACCGTGGCCCGGGAACTCCGCCAAGCCCAAAACTACATACCCTTGCTGATGTTGACCGCGCGCACGCGCCCGGAGGATGTACTCCAGGGATTCGAATCCGGCGCCGATGATTATTTAGCGAAGCCATTTGATCTGGCCATTTTGTTGGCGCGGGTGGAAAGCCTTTTGCGCCGCAAAAACTGGCTCCGCAACTCCAGCGCCGCTAAACTCGAGCCCGTCGTCGCAGAAGGCGAATCTCCAGACGTGTTCCATTTCGGCGACCGTATCGTTGATTTCGCCAACCTGCAACTGCGCGGCGGCGGACAGGTGTTCCAGCTCACTCTCATGGAAGCGGAGTTGCTGCGCTATTTGATACGCAACAGCGGCCGACCCGTCAAAACGTCTGGAACCTCCACGAAGACACGGACACCCGCGCGATCGACAACTTCATCGTGCGTCTGCGCCGCTACATCGAGCGCGAACCCTCTAAACCGCGGCACTTGGTAACCGTTCGAGGTCTTGGATACCAGTTCGTGCCCAATCCCAAGAACACCAAGTAAGCCGCACCATCTCCCCCGCAAAGACGACTGGGAATCCCCGACCGCGCGGTTTTCGCTTGGAAGCTTCCGCAGGCCAGCAGGAAATAAAACGCCGGAAATTATCTTGGGAGGGTTGGAGGCGCGGGTGGGATTCGAACCCACGAATGGAGGTTTTGCAGACCATCCGTTGATTTCTATCTTGTTGGTTCGTCTTGCCTTTACACCCGCGCACCTAGCTGATTTTGGCCCTTATTTGCGCCGTATTGTTCCCAAGTTGTTCCCAACCGACCCGACTGCACCCCTCGGATGAGACAGTTTTCGATGGGCACAGTTGAAACGATTGACCTGCCCCGCATCTTGGGTCAGATTTCGTGCGGACAAATCGAGTCCGACGACGGCTTTTCACCTCCGCAAGAATTCTGCCGATGGCTCGGCGGCACCCCGCATTCTTGCCGGCTTTGAGTTCTCGGCTAATCCGTCAAGATAATCCTTTGCACCGCTGATTTGACTTACACCGAAGTGGCTCGCTGGGCTGGACTTATTTCTGTTGAGAGCAGAATGCGCCAGTGGCAGCACCGGTCGGAAAAATCTTGCTGAACGCTCGCAAGTCGAGAATACATGAAACGCGGGATCGTAAGAACGCATCGACGCCGGTTTTGCGAGACCATCCACGCCTGCCGCGGTTTAGATGAGTATCCCTCGGAAGAGCATTCGCACTTTGCCGATTAGCAATTGCAATATCGGCTCAGGGAGAATCCGGGCGGCGCTTCAAGGTAGGCCGGTCATCATCGGTGCTGTCGGTCGTCCCTTGGGTTTGTCCTTTTTGCTTTTGTTCTGTCCTTGTGCGCAGGCTTGGCTTACCGGGAGCATTGTCCTGCACCTTCCTCGCGAACATGATGTTCCGCAGCCGCTCCTTCACATTGTCAAATTCTGAAGTCGTGACGATGTATTCCGGCCGGTTCGGCAGAATGCGCGCAATCTCTTTCTGCGCATTCTCGATGCGTTCCGGTGTCGGCGGGTGCGTCGAGAAGACCTTGGGAATGGTCCCTGGCCTGCGTTTCTCGTCTGCCTGGATGCGTTCGAAGAACGTTACATAGGCATTCGGGTCATAGCCGGCTTTGTACATATACTGCAATCCCAGAAAGTCTGCCTCGCGCTCGGCGTCGCGGCCGAACTTCAGGTACGTCAGCGGAAGCGCTATGTTCAAGCCTTCATAGAGTCCATACCCGGCCAATCCGGCAGGACCCAGCAGGATCAACGGAATCGTGGCGAGTTGCAGTATCTGACCCTTCGTCGCGTTCTTCGTCCCATGCCGCGCGGTCACGTGCGATATTTCGTGTGCCATGACACCCGCCAGCTCAGACTCTTCTTGAGCGCGAAGAATCAACCCGCTATTTACGTAAAAGAATCCGCCCGGCAGCGCGAACGCATTGACCTCGTCGGAATCGATCACCTTGATCGTGAACGGCACCCGCGCATCCGAATTGCGCACGAGGTTTTGTCCGACGCGGTTTACGTACTCAGTGACGACCGGGTCGTCGATAACCTTCGACGAGCGCTCGACCTCTTGCGCCAGCTGCTTACCGAGCGCAATTTCCTTTTCCAACGAGTAGAAGTTGGCACCCTTACCCACCTTCCGATTGCCGATGGCCTCGACATCGTCTTTAGAATTTCTCGGGTGTACGGTGTCCTGTTGCTCGACGGGTTGCTGTTGCACTTTCTGTACCTGCCCAGATTGGGGTTGCACGTTCGCGGGGTCTGGCGTTGGCGGGGGACTCTGCGCCAGGGCGGTTCCCACTGTCAACGCGCCCAGAAGTGCTGATCTCATCATTCGCCGCAGGATCGCTTGCATAGCATCTACCTCTGCTTACGCGGAATGTCCGTCACAATGTATACAAACGATGAGATGTGCTTGTCCCCACAAAGTTCCAAGTCTCTACGGCTGTGCAAGTCGATTCCCTGCGGTGCGAAACGTGGCCGCTTTGCTGTCGTTCCCCCTCCCTGCCGCATGAATCAACGAAGTAAGTTCTCTCGCGTTGGCCCTGGAACTTTTCTGAGTGTCGCGAATCTCACTAAGAGCCCGGTACACGGCGGTGAACCGCACTGCTTCCGCCTGTCGGTCGCGGCTATCTTCACGTCCGCGTTGTGCTACCCCGCGGCAGGCATCGACAGGTATTCTGTTGCATCATGAAAGTTTATTTGGGCTTCACCGTTGCCGGGAGTCGTTCCTCGATTGAGGCGGCGAAGAAAATTCTAGACGTTCTCGAATCCCTGGGTCACCAAGTGCTCACGAGCCACTTGGTCGGCGAAAACGCTTGGGAGGCGGACCGGCGCGTGGCTCCTCAGAAAATATTTGCGCGCGATATGGACTGGCTCGCCCAGTGCGACCTGTTCGTCGCCGAAGTGACGGGCTCCTCATTCGGTCTGGGTTTTGAGACTGGCTATCTCCTCGGAGCAACCGCGAAGAAGACCATCCTTTTTTTCGAACGGGACGCGGAGCACAGGATTTCACTCCTGATCATCGGGAATACCCACCCAAACTGCATCCTAGTTCCGTACTCCGGCCTTGAAGAACTGGAGGAGTTGGTTCGGAACCGCGTGCCCCCATCGGGGCACTCCACGCGAAACGATTGTGCCTGAGGGCTCGTCCAAGCCTGCCCGCTTGGCCCCTTGGGTGATGTCAATCGACCAGAAGTATGTGCGCCAGAAACAGGGCGCTCAGATGATTTCGAGGGTGGATTCGGCACCGGTTCGATTTCCCGAGTGGAAGGAGCACACATGAGCACCAGGCGCAGGTTCTTACGCAAGGCACTCGCGGGAGCCGGGATGTTTGCTTCCGCGAGAGCTCTTTCCGGTCGGGAGATGGAAGTCTCTCGCGAGCCAGGGGAGAGAGACAGCAAAGGCAAGGGAGAGTCTTCACGCGGCCGTAGTTCCCCTATGCTGGTCCAGACACCCGATGTGCCGATTCTCCCTCATGAAATGGATGGTGAGGTCAAGGTTTTCCACCTTGTCGCCGAGCCAGTCCGAAGAAAAATTGCCCCATGGAGTTATCCTTGAGAACCGGCTGCCCGAGTCGCTCGCGATTCACTGGCACGGCCTTGAAATTCCCTATGCGATGGATGGCATGCCGTACCTCTCACAAAAACCCATCGCGCCCGGTTCCCGGCTCTCCTACGAATTCGCAGTCCATCAGAACGGTACCTTTTTTTACCATTCGCACTCACCGATGCAGCAAATGATGGGTTTGGTCGGGATGTTCATCTTGCATCCCGCACAGGCTCATACACCTGTGGTCGATCACGATTTTGGAATTGTGCTCCAGGAATGGGCGGTCCTTCCGAACAACACTGTTCCCAATACGGCAAATATGGAGTGGAACTGGCTCACGTTCAACGGAGCCTGCAGTCCCATGACCACGCCGCTGATTGTCCGTCTCGGCAGTCGCGTGCGGCTTCGATTTGTGAATCTGGGCATGGACCACCATCCGATTCACCTGCACGGCCACACCTTTGTCGTTACCGGGACGGAGGCAGGGCGGCAGCCGCAAACGCTGTGGGGACCCGCGAATACTGTGCTGGTCGGAGTTGCGCAGGCACGCGACTTCGAATTTGTCGCGAACAATCCCGGAGAATGGATGCTGCATTGTCACATGCCCCATCACAACATGAACGCCATGAGTGACCTGCTGGGCGACCGCATGATGATGACCGCCGACACGGAAGACCAGCGCGCTCTCAGCCAGATGCAAACCCTCGCCGATCAAGTCGGATTTGAGCATGTACACCATGCGCCGATCGCTCCGGATGCGAACAACGTGCGAGGCTTCCCGCAGGACGCTTTTATGGACATGGGCATGGATGAGGCGGTCGCCAAACCCGAAAACAATGGCCTGCCGAGAAACTGGAGCGCCATGATGATGGGCATGATGACGCTGGTCCGCGTGCTGCCGCCCGACCTTTACGACCTGTTGACCAAGGACATGCAGCGCGGCTATGTGGCTCCGCCTCCACCAGTCGAGAAAAATTCGCAAGCACACCACCATCAAGAGGGCACGCGATGATGTTGCGATTGGCGGTTTTCAACTCAGCGCTGGCCGGCCTCGCGGCCCTGCTGCTTGGGCCAAGCGAGGCATTCCCGCAGACACCTCAGCCTGGCAGCAACAGCACCTCGCAGCAACCCGCACAACCACGGCCCAAGGTCTTTTTCCCCATGGCCGAACAGCCGGAGATGGAAATGCACCATCACGGCCAGATTCCGGAGGTCATGCCGCAGTTCCCGCGTCTCGGAGATTCGCAGCGCGTCGTCTCGGGCCCCATTTATCAGCTCTCGGATCTCGAGGAGATGGCCGCAAGGAACAACCCAACCCTCTCGCAGGCGCAGCGCGCGGTCGAAGCTGCACAGGCGCGCAAGCTGCAAGTTGGGCTCTACCCCAACCCGGTGGTCGGTTATCAAGGCGATGAGATTCGAGGTGGCTCCTACGGCGGCGGCGAACAAGGGTTCTTTGTCGAGCAGCCGGTCATTCTCGGCGGAAAGCTTGGCCTGAACCGGAAGATAGCCGCAGCCGAAGAAGTGGAGCGCCAGGTAAAAGTCGAAGCTCAGCGCCAACGGATCGAGAATGACGTGCGCATGGCGTACTATCGGGTGCTCACGGAACAGGAGCGCCTCGCCCTCAAGCGAGACATCCTGGCCATCGCGCAAAGCATCGTGCGGATTGAGGACCAGCTTGGCCAAGTCGGTCAAGCTGACGAGACGGAGATTCTCGACCTTCGCTTCCCCAGGGCGGTGTTGCGGGCCGGATCGACGCCGACCTGCCGCCGCTGGATCAGGACCAGTTGCTTGCTTCGCTGCTGGCCACGAGCCCTGCGGTGCGGGCGGCGCAGGCCAGCGTCGAACGCGCGGAAGCGGCGCTGCGCCGTGCAAAGCGCGAGCCCATCCCCGACCTGATATTACGCGGCGGATTGCAACAGAACTTCGAACCGCTGGCCACCCCTACCAATCGCAGGGTGGGTTTGCAGGGTTTCGCGGAAATCGGCGTTCAGCTTCATCTTTGGGATCGCAACCAGGGGAGCATCGCGGCAGAACGCGCCAACGTTGAGGCTGCCCGCGGCGAGGTGCGACGCGTCGAGCTCGCGCTACGCAATCGCTTCGCTATGTATGGTGAAGACTACAGCAGCGCCCGACTAACCTCCGACAAATATCGCACGGAGATTCTTCCGCGCTTGGAACGTGCCTACAAGCTCATGACTGAGCAATACGGTCTCATGACGGCTTCCTTCATTCGCGTCCTTCTCCTGCAGCGAATGCTGTACGAGAACGAAACTGCGTACATCGACGCACTCGAGCGAACTTGGACGAGCAGTATCGCCCTGCGCGGTTTTCTCCTCGAGGGCGCACTTGTCACTTCGTATTCGAAAGAAATCGAGACTCCGATGAGCGATATCGAAAATACGCAGTCGATTGGTGAAAGCATAAGAACGTTCGGCCGGCGGCCTAGTTCGATTCATTAGACGGCAAAGGGCATGGAGCTCGATCCCAGTCTTCGCATTGGTATTCGTCAGGAAAGCGAGAACGGTCTTTCCGAAATTCAGTCACCTCTTTCCGTTTCAAGGCGAGCGAGCTCATGCTCGTAGAGGAGATTGTGAGGAAACTCGCGATGCAATTCGGTCAAGATGAGCTTAGCGTTTTGGTCATCGTGCCTTCGCAAGGCCGCTACGGCGAGCAACAATTTCGCGAATGGCTTGAGAAAATGGCCTCTTTCGGCTGTCAGTTCGAGTTCCCGCAATCCTTCTTCTCGATTCGTGTTAGCACCCCCTGCCCTCAATATCCAACGCACTGGCGCTGGCTTGATTCCTAATAGATAGTTCTCCACACCCAAGGCCAAGTATGCGTCATAGCAGGTGGCGTCGATGGCGAGCAGTTTTTCGGCCGACCGGCGTCCATATTTTATGTAAGACAGCGACCTTCCATTTTTCTTTTCGACAAGAGCTGCGTAGTCTGCGCGTAGCCCATATACAAGCGTCATCGCCAACAGCCCATCCGCACTCTTTGCGTCTCTTGCCAGCGCTTTGTCGGCCAAATCATCCGCACGCGACAGTTCTTCATCGAAGAGCTCTCTTAAGTGCCCGTCTGCAATGAGCTTTTCCCGCCGCCCAAACCTTCGGTCGTCCAGAAAAAGATCCGTTTGCAGAACTCCGAGCCGATCAAGTTCTTGAAATAGGTACGCGCTGGCGTCGGCAACCGGGCCAAGAGGATCTTCAGGATGCATGGCTCTCCACATCGCGAATTCAGCGTGTGCCGCATCGAAGTTTAGGTCATACAAAGAAACAAAACCGGAATCAAGGTCGGACGCCTCGCCGCGAACGGTATTGCAATCTGCAAGCGCGGCCGCGGGTGCTGACACGACAATCAACAACGTGAGAATGGCGAGCGGGTAAGCGGCAAGCCTCCTTGCAAACTTGCCCAAAAGCCGAACCTTGAATCCCGCAGTGGACTGCTCACGAAACATATTGATTGCGCCCCGCCATAACGCCTCCATCGACATCCCAAATGGCGCCCGTGACCCAGGAGGACTTCCCGGACAGCAGGGTCGCAACGATTTGGGCCACCTCTTCGGGCCGGCCAACGCGACCGATCGGGTGAAAGCCGTTGAAACTCTGAAGTACAGACGGAATCTGGTCTTTCGGAAGAAAACCCTCGAGAATCGGAGTATCCACGAGGGCGGGCGACACGGCATTAACGCGAATACCCGCACTTGCGAGTTCCAGCGCGAGATGCTGCGTTAAGGCGTGTAGCCCCGCTTTCGCCATGGAATAGGCCGAAGAGGGCGTGGCTTGCACAGCCTGCCTGGCCCACATCGATCCGATGTTTACGATCGAGCCGCCACGGTTACCGGCCACCATGTTTTTGGCTACGCATTGCGTGATGAAAAAGAGGGCTCTGTTGATTTCAAGATAGCGGTCGTAGTCGGCTTCGGTGTGCTCGAGAAACGGTTTCGGAGCGAAAACCCCTGCGGCATTCACCAACAAGGTGGCGTCCGCATGCTTTGCATTTAGATGGTCGATGAGTGCTGCGCGTCCAGCGCCGTTCGTTATGTCGACAGCCCATCCAGACACCTCACCACGTGAACCCATTTCAAGGGTCGCCTCCCTTGTCTTGGTCTCGCGGCGGCCGACCAGCACGGCGCTGCCGCCATTGGCGAGCACGAGTGACGCGACGGCTTTCCCGATTCCGCTTGTGCCTCCGATGACAATCAGCTTCTTTCCCGCAAAGTCCAATTCCATTAGTTTCTCTCTTTCCTTTGCCGCAAGAACCCAAATCAGGGTTGCTCGCTCGCCGCGTCAGGTCTCGTTTCAGCTTCGAACTGCCAGACGCGCCGCACTACACCGACTCTTTCTTCTCGAAGCGGAACAGGTCCGGTCGAGCATAGTGACCCGAGACGTCGAGGGTCATTGCCTCACGGTCAATTTGCTTGAAATCGAGGTCCGCCACGATGAGTTCTTCGCGATTGAACACGGGCTGAACAACGTAATGCGAATCGGGCCCGATAATCGCGCCGCCCCCGCGCTCTACCCATTGGTCGTCACCTAGCGATGGTGGGACGCCGCCAAGAAGCTCGCGGGGTAAATCCTCAGCCGGCATCATTAAACCGACTGCCAGAACGAAACATCGACCTTCGAAGGCGTAGTGTCTGCTGGCTAACTGATGTAAGTCATGGACCGTTGGCCATACCGCCACGTGGATGTGCTCGCCGGAATTGTGCATGGCCATGCGCACGAGCGGCATCCAATGCTCCCAGCAAATCAATCCACCCACGCGCCCCGCAGAAGTGGGCACTGCTTCTAACCCCCGGCCATCACCATTTCCCCACACGAGTCGTTCCGTGTAGGTCGGCACGAGTTTCCTATGGTGGTTTCTGAGCTGTCCATCCTCCGAAATAGTGAGAAGCGAGTTGTAGAGCGTCCCGTTTCCCGGACCGGCATCGACTCGCTCACTCGCTCCGATCACAATCGCAATTTTGAGATCTCGCGCCGCTTCGCTGAGCGCATTCACTTCTTCGCCGGGAACGGTGATACTGTTATTTCTGAGCTTCGCGAAGATGTCTTTCGCTGAAGCGTTTTCCCACAGTGCCACGCTGGGACACACATCCAGCCAGGCAGGGTAGCCAGGCAGCCAGGACTCGCCAAACGCAACGAGCTGTGCATCTCGCTTTGCCGCCTGCTGAATGAGAGCGAGGGCTTTTGCGAGGCTGGCTCGTTTGTCCAGGTAAACCGGAGCGAATTGCGCAATGGCTACGCGCGCTCGTTTCGAATCAGCTGCTGGTTGTAATGTTTTCTCTGTCATGCAGATATGCTACCCCGAGTCGCGGTTCACTTCGCCAAACCAATCAGGGAGGACCCCACAGCACGCCCTACAAATACTGCGGTAGGTCTGGGAAGCAAAGAATGCTTCGCCACCGCGTTGGATTCCGCCGTTGTGATCGCTCGGCGGATCGCAGCCAGTGTGGCGTTATCGTCGCAGCGGACATTGACCCCATCCGATTGGACACCGAGTTGCGACCACAAAATAGCTAGGTCCACTCTCACCGGCTTGTCTTTCATTTTTGCGTAAAGCGGCTGAAGAACACTCACGCCTACCGCGCGGTCTCCGGCTCTGAGAGCCGCCTCAAGAGTCCATTCCTTACGGATGTCACCACCAGCCTCGAGAATGCCACGAAGGGCATGCTCCAAACCCTTCGCATTGTTTGTCTGGCGGCGAATCTCAACGTCAGCTAGTAGGCAAAACAGCGCTCCTCCCCAATACGTTCTCCCCCAAGTGTGTGTGTGGTCGAGCCCTCGATCTCCGACCTGAGGCAGCCCTTGATGCATGTCCCGAACAAGGTCAAGCCACATCTGGTCTGCCGTAAGATGTCCGGCGCGAACCCGAGCGATCGGTTCGACATAGGTGGCGATCCCCTCTTCGATCCAATGGTGCTTTTCGTCCACGGAAGGAAAAGCCAGGTGGACCATCTCGTGGGTCAGCATCCAGTCAGAGGCAAGCTCCGAAGGAGAAGTGTCGTTGCCGACACGTATGGTGATTCGTCCGCCTCGATCGCCAAAGGTCATACCGTCACGGACGCCTCTTCCTTCGAAGGGAGTGATCCGAATCAAGACTTGAGGCAGGGGAAAATGGCCATAGTAGGTTGTCACGGACTCCGCCGCCGACTTAACCCAGCGAAAAATGTCCTTTACCGGCACTTGCAGAGAGCTCTGTTCGATCCTGATGTCGATGCGAGCGTTTCCGACCAGCAGGCTCGAAGTCATCTCGCCCGCCGTCGCTGCAAGGCAGAAACAAAGCAGAAACAGGAGGGCGATCGCCGCCGCGCTGGCGGAGCAGCCCACCATAAGGGTTCGGAGCATTGAATGACCATGAGAAACTTTCTTGCTGGAGAGCGTGCGATCAGGCCGCAACCGAATTCGCTTGCTTCACCTGTGTGGAACCATAGAAAAATGCCAGCGCCGTGTCCACCGAGATCCTGCCCGCACCAAAAATCAGCACGATCAGAGAGACGATAAGAAACGCGAAGGGAGCAGCCGCAATAAACTTGTCCGGATCGGAGAAGAAAGAGAGCAGTGCCTCCCGGTCCCCGATTACGTAAGCCATGGTCATATTAACGGTGAGTACGAGGCCTGTGATTCTGGAGAACAGGCCCAAAGCGAGGAAGATGCCGCCAAAGAACTCGACGCAAGCGATGAAGACTGCCATTTGCGCAGGCATTGGCAAGCCAAGGCTGGCGAAAAACTCCGTCACATTGGGCAGATGATGGAGCTTGCCCCAACCGCTCTGAGCTAGTTGCCATCCCCAATAGAGCCGCACAAATAAGAGGAATGGCGACTGCAAGTAAGAAACCAAACCGAAGAACTGGTCATGCCACTGACTGACTCTAGCAATTGGTTTACTCATGGTCCAGATCCTTACTCTTTTCTCGCGGCTTTCTCACCGCGCATGTATTTCTTCCGGCCGGCAGAACCAGCCCAGAGTTGCCCAGGTCTGAAAACAGTGTCGAACGTATCCCCCACGATCAAACTCGGGAATCGAACTGCGTTGAAAAGCCAGTTCAATCGCGCGCTCGATCGTTTTTCCGCTGCGCAGCGCCGAGAGCAACGCGTACTCTTCATGCTCGATCCGGCGGAAGTACACGGAGAAATCAATCCGGTGAACAACAAGAAAGATTTGCTTTGGCTCAAGAGCGGCGACAGCTCGGACTTTCATACGCCTCCGGTTCTCCGTCAGGGCGTTGCTCGCGAAATCGGCGGCGTTGTCGTCCTCCCGAACTTCGAGCGCTAAGTCGTCCACCGGATAGTGGAGTTCGACGAGTTGTACGTAAGGTTGAACCCGCAACCGGAGGCCCGGCACGGAACTGCCATTCAGATCTTCCGGATGAAGAGCGGGTTCTGCTTCGCCATCGAATGCCTCGATGTCCGCCCACTCCAGACGCACCATATCCAGCGCGAGAGTCTGCTTGCCGCGTATCCATTTGGGATTCCGCCGCAACCACGTTTCAAGCCGTGCCGCCAGATTTCTCAGCGTGAACGAGCGTGAAGGGCACTCCGCGAGGTAGGCACGGCACATGTCTTCAAACCGCCGCTGGCCGAGAACGGCGCGCAAGCCTGGGAAGTCCTCAGCCATGCTGCCGAGAACACGAAACCAATATTGCCGATTGTAGATCTCAAGGCGTTCGAAGGAAGTGAGGCGGTCGTTTGGCTTGACATACCGGGCCGCGTAGGCGCTCATGCGCCCTCCGCCAGGCGCGGTACGCTGCATGCGCTCAGACAGCGTGAGGGGTTGCATGACGGCGCGAGCCACAGCTCGTTGAAGCGCGACGAGCTTCATACCGCCACCGCCAGAGCCGTGTCGGCGAGGAAGCGATTGGCCTTCAGGGCTTCTCGATGAACTTCCTGAAAAGAAGGGATGCTGTCGTCCCACTC
>WNFD01006768.1_pt1 | contig 18758 bp, 22 predicted proteins | sample 5400491 | NCBI WGS metagenome assembly WNFD01 (sample SAMN13153343, study PRJNA577476) | soil metagenome | isolation source: 120 cm saprolite under Douglas fir tree site 2 hole 2 replicate 2 | place: USA:California | collected 2015-04-18 | reverse complement strand
CGGCCGCCTTGCTCGCCTGAATCCACATATTCCCGGCTCCCTTCCATCGCGAGGTTGCTCGTGTAGACGTTACCGCCCGTCTCGAAGTTGCAAGTATTGACGTTTGCCACCGTAACCGGTCCGAGCATCGGGGCCCCGTCCGACGCGCCCGCTCGACTGGGCGCATCAATTAGACCGCCTCGGGCGCGCCTACGGAAGAGGCGTCAGGCGCGCTTAGGCGCTCTGGAATCGCCGTTTAATTTGGCCGTAACACGCGTGCCGCGGCACTGCCTCAGCGCGGTAGTGCGGCGGCGGGCGACGCCCGCCGCCGCACTACTCGCGGCCCCGCCGCACGCCGTGTGCCGCGCGATGCGCGGCACACGGCGTGTTCCTCGCTCGCGCAGAGCGCCGCCCCGCGACGCGGCCCGGCGCTCTGCGCGAAGGGCGGGGAAAATGCGACGGCGGCAATCGCTGCGCGCTTTCGCGCGCGGCGATCGCCGCCGGATTTCGATGCGGCCGCTCGGCGGCCGCCATTCCGATGCGACGACTACTGTTATTACTTGGCGGCCGTCTTCTGATCGCTCGCCGACCCCTGCGCCTGAAGCTGACGCACGTACATCACCACGTCCCAGCGCTCGTCGGAGTTCATCGCGTCCCCATATGAGGGCATGTGGATTCCGCCGTCGCGAATGTAGCCGTAGATGTACCCGTCGGGCAGGTTCTTGGTCACGCCCGTCACGAGATTCTTCGGATCGAAGCCGTGCGCGTGCAGCAGATGGGCGACCGGGCCGTCACCGTGTCCGCCCGTACCATGACACGGCATACAATCGTTGTCGTAAAGCTCCTTGCCATGAGCGATATTTTCCGCAGTTGGCTTGAGCGGGTTATGCGCCCTGATGGTCGCCTGCTCGAGGTCCTGCGGCGGCGAACCGGTATCCGTGGGCAACGTGCCCTCCGGCATCACGCGCGGCGAGACCTCAAGCGGCTGAATCGCCGGGCCACGGAACATGTCGATGCTCCAGGGAAAAGACCAGGCCGCGCTGGATCCTGCGACGACGAATGCCGCAATCGCGGCCACGATCATCGCCAGCCTCGGCTGCGCGGCACGCGCCGCGATGCGAGTAATCCTGGCGGCGCGAATAGACCGGTTCGGCACGATCTTGCTCGGCACGATCACCATCGACTCCTTTTCGGCTCGGCACAATAGCCTAACCTCACCTCGCCTCGCAACGCCTTCGGGGGCGATTTCGCGCTCCTTATTTGACCACCACGACGCCGATCATGTGGTCCTTTTCGTGCGGCAGACAGAGATACTTGTAGGTGCCCGGGACGGAGAACGTATAGCTCCACTTCGCTCCCGGCGTCATGAAGCCGGAGTCGAACGGCTTGGCACCCGCGGGCGCCGAGACGTCCTTGGGGTCTTGCGCGACCGCCGGGTTGGTAGTCACGGAGTGCAGCGAAGCCGCGTTGTTGATCCACTCGACGGTGTCGCCCTTCTGGATCGTGACCGTCAGCGGCACGAACTTGGGTGGTGTGTCGGTCATCTTGACTTCGACCGTCTTGGCGGCCGCGATCGACGGGACGGCGCCAGCAACGAAAATCAGCGCGGCCAGTGCTGCGCCGGCGTGTCGAAAAGCGGTTCGAACTGTCAGTTCACGCATGCTTTTGCGGCTCCTCATACAGCAAGGCCAGCGTCTGCCGCTGCCTTTTCTCACTTCGGATTCGCCCGGTCCGCCCAGATTTTCCGGGCTTCGGCCTAATATCGCGTATCCGGATAATTAAGTCCAGCTAACATTCTAGCGTCATCCGCGCGGTCGTCTAATGCGTGCGGCGGAGCTTCGACGGCAGACCATCCGGGCGCCTGTTACGACCTGTGGCTGCGATTTCTATTTAGCCTGAACCAGCCCGCCGACCCGCGCCCGCGCCGGCGCCACGCAAAGGAATGAGGCGACGGCGCCTACGAATGCGACCAGCGCGCAGACCTCGAATGACAGCGTATAGGACCCGGTCGCGTCCGCGAGCTTGCCGACTATAGGAGGGCCCATCATCGCGCCCAAAGTAAACGTTATAGTGAGAAGGCCGGCAATTGAGCCATAGCGCTTGAGTCCCAGCGTTTCGACCTGGACCAGCGGACCCAACGCGATCGGCGCCGAACCTGTAAGGCCGCCGACCAAGGTAAAGATCGCCAGCACCCAGAACATCCGCGCGAGCAGGAGGAACGCGGTGTTCGCGGCGCTGAGAAACAGGCAAAGGGCGAGCGCGTTCTTGCCGCCGATCCGGTCACCCAGCACGCCCATCGCCGGCTTACCGATCAGCGCCAGTCCTAACGAGATACCGACCACCATCGTGCCCGCTCTCAGCGTGTAGCCAATACTGATGAGGTATTGCACGAGATGAATGAAGCTGCCGCCGATCGCGAACGTGAAGCAGAACTGGAGTACCACCAGCATCCAGAACGCTCGCGTGCGCAGCGCCTCGTTCAACTCCAGTCCGGGCAGCGAGGACGCGGATTCGGCGGCGCTGGGCTTGGCGATCGTCGCGCTCAGCGTGGCGTGTTCGGGACGCGTCCGTACGAAGATCAGGTATAGCGGCGCGACGATCGCAATCAGCGGAATCGCCAACACTGCATAAGCGAATCGCCACCCATAGATCGGCTCGAGGTGTCCCGCGACGATCGCGATAACCATCCCACCCAACTCCATCCCGGCCGTCGTGAGGCCCAGCGCCGTGCCGCGCCGCTCGCCGAACCAGTTCGAGATGACCATCGTGGCGGGCAGGATGGTCGACGCGCTCAACCCGACCCCGCTTACGACCGATCCGGCGAGGACGCCATTGAAGGAGTCGGCCCGGGCCATCATCACGATTCCGATTGCGGTCAGCACCGCGCCGACGCTCATCACGATTTGCGCCGGGATTCGATCAAGCAGCCAGCCGACGAACGGGCCAACCACGAGGGCCGCCAGCGCCTGGGCTGCCGGCACCTTTCCGATTTGTTCCCTGCTCAGATGGAATTGCTTGAGCACCGCGGGCAGGAGGATCGGAAAGCAGTCGTACCCTACTCCCCAGATGAAGAAGAGCGCGAGGAAAAGCGCGCCAGCGAGCATCCAGGCTGTGCGATCTTGCTTGGTCATCACCGGTTCTCCTCGGCGCGCGACCGGTATCGGGCCGATGTTCAGAGGACTGGCGTCCGGGCGCCGCGCGAATTGTGGCGCATCGGCAGCGCTTGTGCAAAGACGCTCCCGCGTGGCGCTTCAAACAAAAAAAAAGGGGATGCGACTAAGTCGCATCCCCTGCCTTAAAGATTTAGCGCGGCGAAGCGGTTCAACTTACGCCGCGGCGGCCTTGGCGGTCGGCTCTTTCACCTCGAACGTCAGCCCGCGCGGCCCCGCGTCGACCACAATCCTGCAGCCGTCGCGCACTTCGCCGGCGAGGATCTTGCGCGCGAGCGCGGTCTCGAGTTCGTGCTGCACCAGGCGCTTGAGCGGCCGCGCTCCATATGACGGATCGTATCCACGCTCGGCGAAATAATCGGTCGCCTTTTCCGTAAGTTCGAGCGAGATCTTGCGCTCCTCGAGCCGCTTCTGCAGTCCCCTGATCTGAATACTGACGATCTTGCGCAGCTCATCGCGAGTCAACGGATGGAACACCACGATCTCGTCGACCCGGTTGAGAAACTCCGGACGGAAGCTTTTGCGCAGCACGTCCAGCGCATCCTCCTTCATCCTGTCGTAGTCCCTACCCCTGTAGTCGACCGTCCGCCCCTGCCCGTCCGTGAGCCGTCCGTCGTCGAGCAGTTGCAGCAGCACGTTGAAGACGTCGTGATGGGCCTTCTCGATCTCGTCGAACAGGATGACCGAGTACGGGCGCCGGCGTACGGCCTCGGTCAACTGGCCGCCTTCCTCGAAGCCAACGTAGCCCGGCGGCGCGCCAATCAGGCGCGAGACCGTGTGCTTTTCCATGTACTCGGACATGTCGATCCGCACCATCGCGGCCTCGTTGTCGAACAGAAATTCGGCGAGCGCGCGCGCGAGTTCGGTCTTGCCGACGCCTGTGGGGCCCAGGAAGATGAACGATCCAATCGGACGGTTGGGATCCTGAAGCCCGGCGCGAGCCCGCACCACCGCGTCGGCCACCGCCTTGACCGCTTCGTCCTGCCCGATAACGCGCTGGTGCAGGTGCTCTTCGAGATGGGAAAGTTTCTGGATCTCGCCCTCCATCAGGCGCGAGACCGGAACGCCGGTCCATCGCGCAACGACCTCGGCGATATCCTCTTCGTCGACTTCTTCCTTGATCAGCCGGGCGGCGCCGCCCGACGGCGCGGTGCGCGCCTCTGCCTCGGCAAGTTCCTTCTCCAGCGCGGCGAGCTTTCCGTACTGCAGTTCGGCGACCTTGTTCAAGTCGTACTCGCGCTTGGCTTTTTCGATCTCGAGCCGGGTCTGCTCGATCTGGGCCTTGATGGCGGCGAGCTTTTCGACCGCGGTCTTTTCGCTCTGCCATTGTGCCTGCAACGCGTCTCGCTTCTCGCGCGCCTCGGCCAGCTCTTTCTCCAGGCGCTCGAGCCGATCGCGCGAGGCCGCGTCAGTCTCACGCTTGAGTGCCTCGCGCTCGATCTCCAGTTGCATCACGCGGCGATTGACCTCGTCGAGCTCAACCGGCATCGATTCTTTCTCTGTGCGCAGCTTGGCCGCCGCCTCGTCGACGAGGTCGATCGCCTTGTCGGGCAGATAACGATCGGTGATGTAGCGTTTGGAGAGAATCGCCGCGGTCACCAGCGCGGAATCCTTGATGCGAATGCCGTGATGGACTTCGTATCGTTCCTTGAGCCCGCGCAAGATGGATATCGTGTCCTCGACGCTCGGCTCTCCGACCATCACGGGCTGAAAGCGGCGCTCCAGCGCGGCGTCCTTCTCGATATGTTTGCGGTACTCGTCGAGCGTGGTCGCGCCGATACAGTGCAATTCGCCCCGCGCCAGAGCCGGCTTCAGCAGGTTGGACGCATCCATCGCGCCCTCGGCCGCGCCCGCGCCGACCACCGTGTGCAGTTCGTCAATAAACATGATGACCTGGCCGGAGGCCTCCTGCACTTCCTTGAGCACGGCCTTGAGCCGTTCCTCGAACTCGCCGCGGAACTTGGCGCCGGCGACCAGCGCGCCCATGTCGAGCGCGACCAGGCGGCGGTCCTTGAGTCCCTCGGGCACGTCGCCGGCGACGATACGCTGGGCGAGTCCCTCGACAATCGCCGTCTTGCCGACACCGGGCTCGCCGATCAACACCGGATTGTTCTTGGTGCGCCGCGACAGCACCTGGATCACGCGGCGGATTTCCTCGTCGCGTCCGATGACCGGGTCGAGCTTGCCCGCCGCGGCCATCTTGGTGAGGTCGCGCCCGTAGCGTTCGAGCGCCTGGTAGGTCGCCTCGGGATTGACCGAAGTGACGCGCTGATTACCGCGCACTTTCTGCAGCGTCTCCATCAGCTTGTCGTGGGTCAACCCGGCCTCGCGCAAGATTCGCGAGGCGGCGCCCGGCTCGTCGAGCATCGCGATTAGCACGTGCTCGACCGAGATGTAGTCGTCCTTCAGCTTGCCCGTCTCCTGCTCAGCGCGCGCCAGCACCCGGCCAAGCCGCTGCGTGGCGTACACCTGGCTCGAGTCGGTTCCGCCGCCAGTGACGTGCGGAACCTTCGCCAGCTCGTCGGCCAGCTTGCGCCGCACGATGGCGCGGTCGACGCCGGCCAGTTGGAGCACGGACGATGCGAGGCCCTCGTCGTCCTCGAGCAACGCGGCGAGCAGATGCTCGACGTCGACGGCCTGATTGTGAGCGCTTAGCGCCGCATTTTGCGCGCGCCCGAGCGCCTCCTGGAGCTTTTCGGTAAAACGGGATGGGCTACTCATTAGTGGTTGGCCTTTTTCGGAGAGCTTTTTTCGAACGTAACCACTTTCCGTTGGCCGACAAGCGCATGCTCCGGACGACATGCCACCATATAGCAGTCTTCAGTTTGGCCGATCGCGCCTCATTTGCTAAGCACAAGGTGTTTAAAGACGGAGCAAGTGTGTTTAAAGGCGGGGTTAGACGATGCGCCTGACGCTAACCATCAACAACCATCTCTCCGACATCCATGCGTCGGCTGATTTTCGCGCCGAGCTCGCGCGCGTGTACACGTGCCGAGCGCTGGAGAGCGCGGCCGCGCGCGCCAAGGGATAGTCATCCATTCGAGATGAAAATCGCCGGAGAACAAACGCTCTCAGCACCGCGTGAGCGCGTGTGGGCGCTATTCAACGATCCCGAGCGGCTCTCGCGCCTGATTCCCGGGTTAGAGAAGCTCGAGGTCATCAGCCCCACGGAATTCGCCGGCACGCTCAACGTCGGTATCGCCGCCGTCAAGGGCGTCTATACTGGCAAGCTAAAGCTCGACGAAGTCCGTCCGCCCGAGCATTACAAGATGACGGTCGATGGCAAGGGCAAGCAGGGCTTCATGCGCGGCTCGGGCACGATCGATCTCGTGGCCAGGGGTCCCAATCAAACCGTGGTGATCAATAGCGGCGATATCCAGATCGGCGGGCCACTGATGCAGGTTGGCCAGCGCATGATCGACAGCGCGGCCAAGATGATGATCGGGCAGTTCTTCGCCGCCGCCGAGGCGGAGCTCAAGGCCGAGGCGGCGGGCACGGTCGCGCGTCAGGGTTTCCTGCTCAATTTCTGGCGCTATTTGGTGCGGCTGGTCCGTTCGCTCTTCGCGCGTGGCTGAACCGCGTCGGCAGCGCCGCGCCTCCTAATTGGGGTCGTCCGAACCGGCGCAAGTATGGCAGAGCTCGACCAGGTATACAAAATCTTGTATAATCTTCACTGCGGATGCTGAAGGCGCTGTTGTGGCTGGGATCTTCTCACAACGACGTGCTGCACTTTCCGAGGAAAGCCCGGCAGCGCGCGGGATATGAGCTGTATCTCGTCCAAAGCGGTTTGCAGCCTTCGGATTGGAAATCGATGCCATCGATCGGAGCGGGAGTACAGGAGATCAGGGTGCATAGCGAACTAGAGCACCGGGTCTTTTACGTCGCAAAGTTTGAAGAAGCTACCTACGTGATTCATGCATTCGAGAAGAAGAGCAGAAAGACCGCTAAGTATGATTTGGAGCTCGCCAAATCGCGATTGAGCGATCTGCTGCAAAGGCGGCGCGCCAGAAAGGACACATGAAAATTCAGCAGTCTACCGGGAACGTGTTCCGAGACTTGGGCTTTGGAGCGAGGGAGGCTGAGAGCTTGCGGCTTCGCGCGGAGCTGATGATGGAAGTCCGGCGCCTTATTCAGGCGCGCAAACTGACGCAGCGCTCGGCCGCGAATCTCCTTGGAGTCACGCAGCCACGGGTAAGCGATCTTATTCGTGGCAAGATCGATCTGTTCAGCATCGACATGCTCGTCAACATGCTCGCGCGAGCAGGCATGCGTGTCCAACTTCGAATTGCTGGAGCCGGCCGTGGTCGCCGCGCACGAGCCGCCTAAAAGCCTCGGCATGACCTGCAGAACAGGAATTTCTGGCGCTATTTGGTGCGGCTGGTCCGTTCGCTCTTCGCGCGCGGCTGAACCGCGCCACCAGCGCCGCGACTATGCACTTCGCGCGGTCCTCTGCGCACAGACAGTGCCGTCACGAACGGCCCCTACAAGACGATCGCCGATGTGATAGCGGGTCGCGGGACTCATTCGCCCGCGATCATCATCTCGGAAATCTTGAGTGTCGGGGCGACCGTCGAAGATCGCCAGGCGAGATCGTTGCCGATCATCTCGATCGACATGAACATGTCCTTAAGGTTGCCGGCGATCGTGATCTCTTCCACCGGGTAGACAAGCTCGCCATCCTCGATCCACATCCCGCCCGCGCCGCGTGAGTAATCGCCGGTGACCGAGTTGACACCGAAGCCGATAAGCTCGGTCACATAGAGGCCGCGCTTGACGGTGCGGATTATCTCCTCGGGAGAATAAGTGCCGGGCTGCAGGTAAAGATTGGTGGGGCTGACCGAGGGCGCGTCGCCGACCGAGCGCGCGGCGTTGCCGGTCGACGCAAGGCCGAGCCGGCGCGCGGAGTACGAATCGAGCAGATATGTCTTGAGCACGCCGCGCTCGACCAGGTTTTTGCGGGTGATCGGCAGACCCTCGCCGTCGAACGGCTTGGATCCGAGCCCCCCGCGCATCGTGCCGTCGTCGATAATCGTCACGCCGGCATTGGCGACTTCCGTGCCCAGCCGGCCGACCAGGAACGACGCGCCGCGATAAAGCGACGGCCCCGAGGCGGCGCCCGCCAGCGCACGCAGCAAGCCGGCGGCCATGTCGGGATCGAACACGATCGGCGCACGCGTGGTTTTGATCTTGCGCGCTCCGAGCTTTCTGAGCGCGCGTCGGGCCGAAGTCAGCCCGACCGAGGCGGCATCTTCGAGGCCGTCGAAACGGCGGTTCTGTGTGTACCAGTGCCCGGGCTGCATCGCTCCGTTTTCTTCCGCGATCGGTGCGACCGCAAGACCGTAGCTGGTGCCAGCATACTCGCCCGCAAAGCCCTGGTTGTTGGCGAAAACCACGCGGTAGTAGCCAGAGTCGAACTCCGCACCCTCGGAATTTTTGATTCTGCTGTCGGCCCCGAGCGCGGCGCGCTCGGCAGTGCGCGCGATTTCGAGCGCGCGGTCGGCGTCGATAATTCCGCTCGAAGGATCGGAGAGTTCGAGTTCCGGCAGGACGCGCGGATGCAGCGCCGGGTCGGGCAAGCCCGACCATTGGTCGGGCGCGGTCAGGCGCGCGAGGCGCACCGTGTCGGCGACGAATTCGCCCAGCGCCTTGCGTTCGAATTCGGCGGTCGACGCCGTGGCCGACGATTTTCCGACGAACACGCGCACACCGAGGCGGCGCTCGCGCGAACTCTTGAGCTTTTCGACCTCGCCCATGCGCACGCCAGCGCTGAGCGACTCGCCGCTCACGATCAAAACCTCGGCGGCGTCGGCGCCTGCGGCGCGCGCCTGCTCCAGGCTCCACTGCGCGAGATCGACGCCCGGTTCAACTGATGACATCTGCGATATTTCTCCGGCTGCTATAAAGGTCCGAGTCAGGAGCGCGTGCCGCCGACCGTGATTCCGTCGATTCGAATCGTCGGCAACCCCACGCCCACCGGCACCGATTGGCCGTCCTTGCCGCACGTGCCAACGCCCGGATCGAGTTCCAGGTCGTTGCCGACCATCGTGACGCGAGTGAGCACGTCGGGGCCGTTGCCGATAAGCGTCGCACCCTTGACCGGGCGCGTTACCTTGCCGTCCTCGATCAGGTAGGCCTCAGAGGCCGAAAAGACAAACTTGCCGTTGGTGATATCGACTTGGCCGCCGCCAAAGTTGACCGCGTAGAGGCCGTTGCGCACCGAACTGATAATTTCTTCCCGGGTGGATTCGCCGGGCAGCATGAAAGTGTTGGTCATGCGGGGCATCGGGCTGTGCGCGAAGCTCTCGCGGCGCCCGTTGCCGGTCGGCTCCATCTTCATCAGCCGCGCATTGAGACGGTCCTGCAGGTAGCCGCGCAGGATGCCCTTCTCGATAAGCACCGTGCGCGACGTCGGCGTGCCCTCGTCGTCGATATTGAGACTGCCGCGGCGATTGGGAATCGTGCCGTCGTCGACCACCGTGCAAAATTCGCTCGCGACGCGCTCGCCGATACGCCCGGAAAACGCGGAGGTGCGTTTGCGGTTGAAATCGCCTTCCAGCCCATGGCCGATCGCCTCGTGCAACAGGATTCCGGGCCAGCCCGGCCCCAACACCACCATCATCTCGCCGGCCGGCGCGTCGACCGCGTCGAGGTTGGTGATCGCCTGGCGCGCCGCCGTGAGTGCGTGCTCACGCCATCGGTCGCCCTCGAAGAAAAAGCTCCACTCCACCCGTCCACCGCCGCCCGAACTGCCGGACTGCCGGCCCTTGTCGTCCTCGGCGATCACCGTCACGTTCAGGCGGCAGAGCGGCTGCACGTCGGCCGCGATTCGCCCCTCGCTATTGACCACCATCACGATTTTGCGCTCGGCCGCAAACGACGCCATCACGGTCTTGACCCGCGGGTCGAATTCGCGCGCGACGCGATCGATTTCGTTGAGCAGCCTGGCGCGCTCCTCCAGCGGCACCTCGAGCGGCGTGCTCTCGAGCTCGTAGAGCTCATGGCGCGCAACCGGACGGCCGACCTGCACCGCAGCGTGCGCGTCGCCGCCGCTGTGCGCGATCGCGCGGGCAGCCTCGGCCGCAAGCCGCATCCGGTCGGCCGTGACCTCGTCGGAGTAGGCATAGCCGGTCCGCTCTTCGGCGCACACTCGCACGCCGACGCCGTGGCTTAAGCTCTTGCTGGTACGGTTGACGATCGAATCTTCGAGGCTCAACCCCTCGGCGCTGCGGTACTCGAAGTAAAGATCGGCGTAGTCCGCCTTGCGCTCCAGCGCGGCGCCCAGAGTTCGTTCGAGCGCGCTCTCGGTCATCCCGAAGCGGCTCAGGAAAAACTTGTCAGGCTGAATTAATTCGTTAGACATTCACGCACTCCCGCGATGTACGATCGCGATATCGATCGAGTTTATCAGAGCGTTGGCGGATTCGGCACGAGAGCCGGAAGATTTGCAGACAGCGACTGCTTTCAGGCTGCCTTCGGATGGTTTTTGACGCTTTGATGCGTTATCCACGAGCGTTGCGGGCCAAGCGAAAAACGCACCGTTCGCTTGCGACGCTCGCACGAAACAGCGGCCGAGGCCAAGCGCCGCGTCGCCGATCTCCTGGGGCGAGGGCGACGCTCGCCCGAGATTCTAGCCGGCGGCGGCTGCCGCGCGGCGCTCGCCGTGCTGATGCTCGCGGGTCTCCGTCTTGCGCCGTTTCTTGCGCGGCGCGGCGGTCTCCGAAGCGCCGGTGAACTCGATAACCGAGATAGGCGCGGCATCGCCGCGGCGCACGCCGTACTTGATCACCCGGGTGTAGCCGCCGGGACGCTCCTTGAAGCGCGGCGCGATCTCGTCGAACAGTTTCTTGACTGCGCCGTGGGATCCCAGGAAGGCGTAGGCGCGCCGATGCGCGGCGAGGTCGCCGCGCTTGCCCAGCGTCACCATCCGGTCGGCCCATCGCCGCAGTTCCTTGGCCTTAGCGTCAGTGGTCTTGAGCCGGCCGTACTGGATAAGGCTCAACACCAGGTTGCGCATCAGGGCTTTGCGATGGGCCGAGGTGCGATTGAGCTTGCGGCCCGAGTTAAGGTGACGCATCGATAGTGGCTCCCGCGGTACGCCGCGCGGCGCTCAGGCCGACTCGCGCCGCTCCTGCTCGGCCCACATGCGGTCGAGCTCGCTGCGCGGCGGCAGGTTGTCCAGGCGCATCCCGAGCGAGAGGCCCATGTCGGTGAGGACCTCCTTGATCTCGTTGAGCGACTTGCGGCCGAAGTTTTTGATCTTGAGCATGTCCTGCTCGGTGCGCTGGACCAGCTCTCCGATATACTTGATGTCGGCATTCTGCAGCCCGTTGAAGGCGCGTACCGAGATCGGCAGCCCCTCGACCGGGCGATACAGATACTCGTTGAGCATCGGGCGCTGCTCGCCGCCTTCGACCGGGATCGGCGCCTCGGCCTCTTCCTCGACGCCGGCGAAGATCGTCATCTGGTCGCGCGCCACGCGCGCCGCATAAGTCAGCGCGTCGCGCGGCGAGATCGAGCCGTCGGTCCAGATTTCCAGCGCCAGGCGATCGTAGTCGGTGCGCTGGCCGACGCGCGCGTTGGTCACGGTAAAGTTGACCTTTTTGATCGGCGAGTAGACGGCGTCGAGCCGAATCGTGCCGATCGGCTCTTCGTCCTCGGTGCGTTCGGCCGGCGCATAGCCGCGCCCGCGCCGGATCACCAACTCCATCTCCAGATCGGCGCCCTTCTCGAGCGTCGCGATATGCTGGTCGGGCGTAAGCACTTCGAGGCTGGGGCCGCCGGTGATGTCGCGCGCGCTCACCGTGCCCTCACCCCGCGCCTTGAGCGTCGCGGTCAGATGCTCGCCCTCGTGGAGGCGCAAACGCACCTCCTTCAAGTTGAGGACGACGTCGGTCACGTCCTCCTTGACGCCTTGCATGGTGGAAAACTCGTGCAGCACGTTTTTCATCCGCACCGCAGTAATCGCAAAGCCTGGCAGCGAGGACAACAGGATACGGCGCAGACCATTGCCGATCGTGATGCCGTAGCCACGCTCCAGCGGTTCGGCGAAGAACCGTCCGTATGTCGGGGTTAGTTCCTTTTCGTCGAACTCGACAGCCTTCGGCTTAATTAAATCGCGCCAATCATTGTGCATATCCGATCGCTCTTCTCCGGAAGTTTTTTCGCCCCCACCCCGCCCCCGCATCCCCGCCCGGTCGCGCGCAGCCTCAGCGCGAGTAATGCTCGACGATCAGTTTCTCGCTGACCGGCATCGTCAGGTCGGCGCGCGCCGGAAGCGCACGCATCGAGCCGCGGAACTGGTCGCGCTCCAGCGCGATCCACGACGGCGCGCCGCGCCGCTGCGACATCTCGATCGCCTCGACGATCACCTTCTTGGTGCGGCTGCGGCCGGCCACGCTCACCACCTCGCCCACGTCGAGCAGGTATGACGGCACCGTCACCGGCTTGTTGTCGACTTCGATATGGCCGTGGCGCACGATCTGGCGCGCCTGGGCGAGCGAACTGGCGAAGCCGAGCCGATAGACCATCGAGTCGAGCCGGCGCTCGAGCAGGACCAGCAGGTTCTCGCCGGTGATCCCGGGCATCCGCTCCGCCATCTCGAAGTAGTGCTTGAACTGAGTCTCCATTAAACCATAAATCCGCCTGACTTTCTGCTTCTCGCGCAGGCGAATCGCAAACTCTGAAAAGCGCGTGCGTGCCTGGCCGTGCGCGCCGGGCGGATAGTTGCGCCGCTCGATCGCGCACTTGTCCGTGTAGCAGCGCTCGCCCTTGAGGAAGAGCTTGAGCCCTTCGCGCCGGCACAACCGGCATACCGGTCCTAGGTACCTTGCCACCTTTGTTCTGCTCTCCTAAACGCGGCGCCGCTTGGGCGGCCGGCATCCATTGTGCGGGATTGGCGTCACGTCCTTGATCGAAATCACCGAAAGCCCCGCCGCCTGCAGCGCGCGCACCGCCGATTCGCGCCCGCCGCCCGGGCCCTTTACGAATACCACCACCGCGCGCATCCCAACGTCGCTAACCTTGCGCGCCGCCGCTTCCGCGGCCATCTGCGCGGCGAACGGCGTGCCCTTGCGCGAACCCTTGAAGCCGACCGATCCGGCGCTCGCCCACGCCACCACCAGGCCCTGCTGGTCCGTGATGGTGACGATCGTGTTGTTGAAAGTCGCGTGCACGTGCGCGACACCCTCGGGCACCGTGCGCCGCACGCGCCGGCGCCGCGGTGCGGGCGCCGCTCCGGCCGCGCCGGGCGCTCCAGCAGCCGCCGTGGGCGTTCCGCCAGCGGCGGCGGCGGCTTTCTCACCGCTCTGCTGACCGCCCTGCGCCCGGCCGGCCGCGGGCTTGGTTTCCTTGTTCTCGTCAGCCATCAGGCTTGCGTTCTCTCCTGCACGTCGGCCTTTATTTCAGACCGCTAAGTTTCGGCAATACGTTCTCGATCAACAGATCCCGTCGTACCTTTTCAGCCGCGCCCTAACCCTTGGGCGGCGATTGCTTCTTGCCCGCGACGACCTTGCGCGGACCCTTGCGTGTGCGCGCGTTGGTATGCGTGCGCTGGCCACGCACCGGTAATCCGCGGCGATGGCGGATGCCGCGGTAGCATCCGAGATCCATCAGCCGTTTGATCGACTGCTGCACCTCGCGCCGCAAATCGCCCTCGACCTTGAACTTCTCGTCGATGACGTTGCGGATATGGACCTGCTCCTCGGGAGTCAGCTCGTCGCTGTTGCGCGCCGGGTCGACCTTGGCTTCGGCGAGGATCTTCTGCGCCGCGCTGCGGCCGATTCCATAGATGTAGGTCAGCGCGATTTCCATCCGCTTGTGATGCGGCAGTTCTACTCCGGCGATGCGTGCCATGCGGCGACTCTCCCTTATACCTTGTCTATCGCTGCCCTTGGCTCAACCCTGGCGCTGCTTGTGACGCGGGTTGGAGGAACACAGAATGCGCACCACGCCCTCGCGGCGCACAACCTTGCAATTCTTGCAGATTTTTTTAACTGACGCCCTGACCTTCATCGTATTATGTCCGCGCTCTCGCGCGCCCTCGTGTTCTATTTCTTCTATCCAGCTTTCTGGTCCTGTTCTTATCCCGCCGTCCGGCCGCCTCAGCGCATCCGGTAGGTTATCCGTCCGCGAGTCAGATCGTACGGCGACAATTCCACCGTGACCCGATCACCCGGCAGGATTTTGATGTAGTGCATCCGCATCTTGCCCGAAATATGCGCCAGCACCCGATGTCCATTCTCCAGCGACACCCGGAACATCGCGTTGGGCAGCGCTTCGAGCACGGTGCCCTGTACCTCGATGGCGTCGCCCTTAGACATTTGCCACTTCGCTCAAAATCCGCGGCCCACCGGCCGTAATCGCAATCGAGTGCTCGAAATGCGCCGACAGTTTGCCGTCGGCGGTCACCGCCGTCCAGCCGTCCTTGAGGATACGCAGCTCGGGCACTCCTTCGTTGATCATCGGTTCGATCGCGAGCGCCATCCCTTCCTGCAGGCGCGGATTCGGCATCCCGCGCCGCACGTAGTTCGGTACCTGCGGATCCTCATGCAGGCTCCGCCCGATGCCATGTCCGGCGAAGTCGGTCACCACCGAAAAGCCCGCGCTCTCGGCGGTCTGCTGCACGGCGCGCGCGATGTCACTTATTCGGTGGCCGACCTGCGCCTGCTCGATTCCCGCGTAGAGCGCCGCGCGCGTGACGCGCAACAAACGCTCCGCGCCATCCGATATTTTGCCCACCGGCACGGTGCGCGCCGCGTCACCATAGAAGCCCTGGTAAACCACGCCGAAGTCCAGTCCCACGATATCGCCGGGCCGCAGACGGCGTCCCGACGGAATTCCGTGGACGATCTCTTCATTCACCGACACGCACAGCGTCTTGGGATAAACCACGTCGTGCGGCTTGTAGCCCTTGAACGCGGGCCGCGCGCCCTTGCTGTACGTCAGCTCCTCGGCGAGCCGGTCGAGCTCTTCGGTCGTGATGCCGGGTTTGGCGGCCGCCAGCTCCTCGAGGATTTCGGCCACGATCATGCTCGCCCTATGCATCAGCGCGATCTCTTCGGGACTCTTGAGCAGGATCACGCGGGTTTACCCTTTGTCGCCGCCGCGGCAGCGGGCCCCAGGGCCTCCAGGATGTGCTGCTGAATTTCCTCGGGCCGCCCTATCCCGTCGATCTGCTTTAACAGTCCCGCCCGTTCGTAATACTCCAGCAACGGCCGCATCGTCGCCGCGTAAACGTCCAGCCGCATCCGCACGGTATCCTCGGCGTCGTCGTCACGCTGGTAGAGCTCGCCGTTGCAGCTATTGCAAAGATTCTGATTGCGCGGCGGATCGTAAATCAGATGATACATCGCGCCGCAATTTTTGCAGGTGCGACGGCCAGAGATGCGCTTAACGATCTCTTCGTCCGGCACCATTATAGCAATTACCTTGTCGAGCTGCCGCGGGCCGCCCGTCTTGAGCATCGCGTCCAACGTCTCGGCTTGCGCCACCGTGCGCGGAAACCCGTCCAGGATAAAGCCGGACGCGGCGTCGGGCTGGCTGAGGCGCTCCTCGATTAACTTGAGCACGAGATCGTCGGGCACCAGCGCGCCCTTATCCATATAGCGCTTGGCTTCGCGGCCCAGCGCGGTCTTCTTGCGCACGGCTGTGCGCAGGAGGTCGCCGCTCGCCACTTGAGGCACGCCGAGGCGCTTCTCGAGCATCCTCGCCTGCGTGCCCTTACCCGCTCCGGGCGGGCCCAGTAAAACCAGCCGCACTTGCGCTTACCCTCCCCTGCGGGACTTGATACGGCCGCGCCGCATGAAGCCCTCGTAGTTGCGGGTCAGCAGATGGGTTTCCATCTGGGCGACCGTGTCCAGCGCCACGCCGACTACGATCAACAGCGCCGTGCCGCCAAAATAGAAAGGCACGTTGAAGCGCTGGATCAGAAGCGTCGGCAGGACACATACGATGCTGACGTAGATCGCGCCGAACAGGGTTATCCGCGACAGCACCCGATCGATGTACTCGGCGGTAAAGCGTCCCGGCCGGATGCCCGGGATGAAACCGCCGTACTTCTTTAGATTCTCGGCGACGTCCACCGGATTGAATGTGACGGCCGTGTAGAAGTAGCAGAAGAAGACGATCAGGGCGACGTACACGACGTCGTAAACCCATCCGCCCGGAGTCAGCAGCGCCGAATAATTCTTGGCCGCCGGGAGGAAGGTCGCCACGGTGGCCGGAAAAACCAGGATCGACGAGGCGAAGATCGGGGGGATGACGCCCGCGGTGTTGATCTTGAGCGGCAAGTGCGAGCTCTGCCCGCCATAGACCCGCCTTCCGACTACGCGCCGCGCGTACTGGATCGGGATCCGGCGCTGGCTGGTCTCGACGTAGACGATGCCCCCGGTGACGCCGACCACGATCAACAGGATCAGGATCAGCACGAACAGGCTCATCTCGCCCTCGCGCACGAACTGGAAAGTGGTTGAAAGTGCGCTCGGCAGGCGCGCGACGATCCCGGCCATAATGATCAATGAGATCCCATTGCCGATCCCGCGCTCGGTGATTTGCTCGCCGATCCACATCACGAACATCGAGCCCGCGGTGACCGTGAGCACGGTGATGATGCGGAAGCTCCATCCCGGAGCGTAAACTACCGAGCCGCCGCCCGGCGCCTGGATGTGCTCGAGCGACACCGCGATCATCAAGCCCTGCACCACCGACAGCATCACCGTCCCGTAGCGCGTGTACTGGCTGATCTTGCGCCGCCCCGCCTCGCCTTCCTTGTACAATTCGTCGAGGTAAGGCCACGCGACCTTGAGCAGGTCCAGGATGATAGCGACCGAGATGTAGGGCATGATGCCCAGGGCGAAGACGGAGAACCGCTCCAGTGCGCCGCCCGAGAACAGGTTCACCCATCCGAACAGCGTGCTCGATGCGGCGTCGAAGAACGCGGCGAGCGCCTGCCCGTCGATTCCCGGAGTGGGCACGGCTACGCCCATGCGGTAAACGACCAGCATCATGGCCGTAAACCACAGTCGGCGGCGCAACTCGGGGATGCGCGACGCGTTTGAGAACCCGTCAAGCATTAAGCTTTGGGTTATCCTCGATTAACTCCGCCACTCCTCCGGCCGCCGCGATCTTCTCTTTCGCGCTCGACGAAAACGCATGCGCGCGGATCGTTATCCGTCCCGCCAGCGCGCCGTCGCCGAGAACCTTGACCTTGTCCGCAGCGCGGATAATTCCGCGCTCGGCCATCAGCGCCGGATCGATCGTCTCGACGCCCAACGCGGCCAGCCGCTTGAGGTTGACCACTACGAATCCTTCCCGCCGGTCCTCGGTTTTCTGCAGCCGGCGAAATCCGCGCTTGGGCACTCGCCGCTTGAGCGGCATCTGCCCGCCCTCGTATCCCGGCGGCGTGTTGCCGCCTGAGCGCGAGCCCTTGCCCTTATGGCCGCGTCCCGCGGTCTTGCCGCTGCCGGAGCCGATTCCGCGGCCCACGCGCGCGGCGCGATGCTTGGAGCCCGCGGCCGGCTTGAGCGTATGTAAATCGATTGCCATTACTTCTTCACTTCGGCAACCAGGTGCGACACCCGGCGCAACATGCCGTCGACCGACGGGCTGCGTACGAGTTCGCTCTCGCTGCCGACCCGGCGAAGCCCAAGCCCCTTAAGCGTCTGGCGCACGCGCTGGTTGGTCCCGATCGGGCTCCGCACCAGCTTAATTCTGATTGGCTCCGACATCGCGTGCGTATCTCCTTGGCTCGACCCTTCCTTTTAGTTCGGTCTTCTTTTTAGCTCGGTCTTCCTTCGCTCAAACTTGCGCTCAAACTTGCCGTCCGCCTCAGGCCGCGGCTGGACGTTTGGGCCCATGCTCGCGCGTGCGCAGGATGTCCTGCGGACTGCGCAACTCGGCGAGCGCCTCCAGCGTGGCCTTCACCAGGTTGTGCGGGTTGGAAGAACCCAGGCGCTTGGTCAGGATATTGCGGATACCAGCCAACTCCACCACCGCGCGCACGCCGCCCGCCGCGATAACTCCCGTGCCTTCAGAGGCCGGTTTGAGGATCACCTTACCCGCGCCGAAGCGTCCGAGCACCTCGTGCGGAATCGTCCCTTCCTGCAAAGGCACACGCATCAGGCTCTTCTTGGCGCGCTCGACGCCCTTGCGAATCGCCTCGGGCACTTCGTTGGCCTTGCCCAGGCCGAAACCGACCAGGCCGTTCTGATCGCCGGCTACCACCAGCGCGCTGAAACTGAAGCGCCGGCCGCCTTTGACGACCTTGGCCACCCGGTTGATATGGACGACCTTTTCCTTGATGTCGAGCCCTTGCGTTTCTATCCGCTGTGCCACGGTGCTCCCGTTTGCGAAAAGGCTTGCGCCCCTTAAAACTTCAGTCCTACCTAAAACTTCAGTCCTGCCTCGCGCGCCGCGTCGGCCAACGCCTTCACGCGGCCATGATAAAGAAAGCCGTTGCGGTCAAAGATGACCCGGCTGATTCCCTTGCTGAGACAGCGCTCGGCGATCGTTTTCCCGACCACCCTGGCGGCCTGCACGTTGCGCTGGCTCTTGAGCCCTTCGCGCAACTCCGCGGTGAGCGTCGAGGCGGCCGCGAGCGTCTGCCCCGAATCG
>WNFD01002425.1_pt1 | contig 18758 bp, 16 predicted proteins | sample 5400491 | NCBI WGS metagenome assembly WNFD01 (sample SAMN13153343, study PRJNA577476) | soil metagenome | isolation source: 120 cm saprolite under Douglas fir tree site 2 hole 2 replicate 2 | place: USA:California | collected 2015-04-18 | reverse complement strand
TCCGCCGGATTGAGCCGCCGGAACTGATAGCCGTCGAACTTGCGGTCGGAAGCAAACGCGACGTGGTCGACATCCAGGTTCAACCCCATGCCGATGGCATCGGTGGCGACCAGATAATCGACCTCGCCGGCCTGATAGAGCTCGACTTGTGCGTTGCGCGTGCGCGGCGAAAGCGCGCCCAGCACCACCGCCGCGCCGCCGCGCTGCCTGCGGATCAGCTCGGCGATCGCGTAGACTTCCTCGGACGAGAACGCGACGATGGCCGAACGCCGCGGCAGACGTGTGATCTTCTTCTCGCCCGCGTGGGTGAGGAGCGAGAGCCGCGGCCGGCTCACGATGTTGGCGCCGGGCAACAGCTTTTCCACGATCTGCCGCATGGTGGCGGCGCCCAGCAGGAGAGTTTCCTCCCGGCCGCGCCGGTGCAGCATCCGATCCGTGAACACATGCCCGCGCTCCAGATCCGCGCCGAGCTGAATTTCGTCCACCGCCAGAAACGCGACATCGAGATCGCGCGGCATGGCTTCCACGGTGGAGACCCAGAACCGCGGATTTGCCGGCTTGATCTTTTCTTCGCCGGTGACGAGCGCGACCGCTCGCTCGCCCATCGTGCCGACGATTTTGTTGTAGACCTCGCGCGCCAGCAGCCGCAGCGGCAGCCCGATTATCCCCGACGAATGCGCCAGCATCCGCTCGATCGCCAGATGGGTCTTGCCGGTGTTGGTCGGCCCGAGCACCGCGGTCACGCCGACGCCGCGGGCGCGAACGTCACGGTTCGAGCTCGTGGGAAATGCAAAGCTCATGGCAAATGTGCGCGGTCGAACCGCTCGTCAGCGGCCATGCGGCTCTCAACCGCGCGAGAGCGACTTGGTTCGGGAAGCCGCATTCCTCTCAAGTCTCGTGCCCAGGGCATGTTGGTTTGCAGGCGAGGTTTCGGAATAGAGGCGTTTGCAACCCGCCTCGCTCTCGCGATCTGTCTCACGATGCGACGGAATGCGTGCCGCCGTTAAGCCTTGGAACGAGTCCCGAACGAAACGCGGCCGAATCGCTGACTCGGTCGATTTCGGATTTCGTTCTCTCCATATGTGGCGACCCACGCGGCTTGCCCCACTACATGGGGTGCCGGTACGCCCCTCGTGAGGCCTTGATCCCGATCGGCCGTTAACCCCTGCCCGCATCACACGATCCCGCCAGAGTCAACCCCGCGGCGCCGGCCAAAACTCGTTGTCAACCGTTACATTCCGTCGCAGCTCTACTGGGTCTTGGCGTCCGGCAGGCTCGTGCCGGCTCGAGTGGCGGAAACCGCGGTCGTGAACTGGGTGGCCTGCAGCATCGCCGGCCCGATCAGCGTCGGCACCAACAAGCGGAACGCCGCGAGCACGCGCGTGCCGGCGATCGGCGCGTACCAAATCTCGATGTCGCGCTGCTCCATCAGATATTTGATCGCGAACCGGCCCGGGCGGTGTCCGGCGATCGGTCGATACGCCACGCTGCAAACCACGACCGGACCTTGATAACCGTGCTCTGCCCTGGCCTCGTCCATCCGCTTGAAGGACAGCACCAAATCGAACCGCTGATAGCCGTCGAAGATCGGCAGCGTGCGCCGGCAGACCTCGGGCGACAACACCTCGCCGCTGCCGGAGACGCCAATGAGCGCGGCGCTCATCGGGTCGACGACGCCGTGGCGGTGCGCTTCGGTCAACGGTATCCGATCCGGGCTCGCCGTCACCGGCTCGGCAACGAGATCCGTCACCGTGCCGGAGCTCAAGGTCATGCGCACCTCGGAACTGCGGTGATCGTAGCCGGTATGCGCCACATAGGCCGCCGGCACCAGACGACCTCCTGCCATGGCGCCCTCGCCCGTGGCGGTACCGTCGCCCCGGGTGATCGCCCGCATCAGCCCGGTCACGCGGCCATCGGCCACGGCCGAGTATTGGTGCTCGCGAATCTCGACGGTCCATGCGCCCTTGCCGATCGGGATCCCGGCGAGCGTCGCCGTATAGCGGGCCTCGAGCCTGCCCTGCGCCTGGGCGAGCACCGGCCCGGCGATTGCGAGCGTCGAGCCCAAGACCGCGCTCAGAAGCCCGATCCGCCAGGCGGGGCGGCATGCCCCGCCCATCGCCGAACGTCTCTTTTGGGGAAGACGCATGCGGTGCCTGTTTCGGCCGCCAGATTCGCGCGGGCCCTGGCCGGCGTGCTGATCGCCTCCGAATGCGTCGAATCTGTGATGTCCGCGGCTCCGCTTCGCTCGCCTTGACGGTCGGCGGTGGCGATGCCAATACGTCCGCGACCTTTCCGGGCTCTTCGGGTTTGGCTGAGCGCTCGCCTGCAAGTCGGATCTCCGACTCGGGTCCAAGGAACCAATGGCGGAGCTCGGATTCGGAGTTCCGCCGAGACGGAGTTTCAAGCCATGTCCCGCCGCTGCGACCTGACCGGCAAAATTCCGCAGACCGGTCACAAGGTGAGCCATTCCAACCGCAAGACCAAGCGTCGCTTCCTGCCCAATTTGTGCAGCGTCACCCTGATGTCCGATGCGCTCGGTCGCTCGGTGCATCTGCGGGTCTCGGCGAACGCGCTGAAGTCCATCGATCATCGCGGCGGGCTCGATGCTTTCCTGGCCAAGGCCAAGGACGAGCAATTGGCCCCGAAGGTGCTCGTGCTCAAGCGCCAGATCGCCAAGAAGCGCGCCGCCGGCTAACCTCTCCCCGCTTGCGGGGAGAACGCCAGGGCTCTCACGCCACGCGCCGGCGCGGGTTGGGCAGACGCGGTTCCGCAGGCGCCGCTTCATCGAACAGCTCGGCCAGCTTATCGGTCATCGCCCCGCCCAGTTCCTCCGCGTCGACGATCGTGACGGCGCGGCGATAGTAGCGGGTCACGTCATGTCCGATCCCGATGGCGATCAGCTCCACCGGCGACCGCGTTTCGATATCCTCGATGACCCAGCGCAGGTGCCGCTCGAGATAATTGCCGGGGTTGACCGAAAGCGTCGAATCGTCGACCGGCGCGCCGTCGGAAATCATCATCAGGATCTTGCGGGTTTCGGCGCGGCCGAGCAGGCGCTTGTGCGCCCAGTCGAGCGCCTCGCCGTCGATGTTCTCCTTGAGTAACCCCTCACGCATCATCAGCCCGAGGTTCTTGCGCGCGCGCCGCCACGGCGCATCGCCGGCCTTGTAGACGATATGGCGCAGATCGTTGAGCCGGCCCGGGTTGGCCGGCTTACCGGCGGCGAGCCACGCCTCGCGCGATTGACCGCCCTTCCAGGCCCGGGTCGTGAAGCCGAGGATCTCCACCTTGACTCCGCAACGCTCCAGCGTGCGCGCCAGAATATCCGCACAGGTCGCCGCCACCGTAATCGGCCGCCCGCGCATCGAGCCGGAATTGTCGAGCAGCAGCGTGACGATGGTGTCGCGGAAATTCGTGTCCTTCTCGTGCTTGAAGGACAATGCATGCAGCGGATCGACGATCACCCGGGAAAGGCGCGCCGGATCCAGCACCCCTTCCTCGAGATCGAACTCCCAGGCGCGGCTCTGCTGCGCCATCAGCCGGCGCTGCAGGCGGTTGGCGAGCCGGGCGACCACCCCCTGCAAATGCGACAGCTGCTTGTCGAGATAGCCGCGCAGCCGATCGAGCTCTTCCGGCTCGCACAGATCCTCCGCCGCGACGATCTCGTCGAATTTGGCGGTGAAGGCGCGGTAATCCGGCCCGCGCGGCTCGTTCAGCCCGGAATGGCGCGGACGCCACGGCTCGCTTGCCGTTTCGGCGTCGCTCATGTCGGCATTGTCCGGCATGTCGGCGCTCGCAGCGTCGGCCGCCTCGGCGGCGCTTTCCGGCAGCTCCTCGACGGCAACCTCCGCCTCCTCGACGCTCATGCCATCGGCGTCGTCCGACTCCTGGGCTCGACCGTCGTCGCCCGCCTCGTCAGGCCGCAGATCCTGGTCGCGGCTCTCCTGCTCGTCCTCCTCGGAATCGTGACTGCGCTCCTCCCCCATTTCGAGGGAATCCAGCAGATCATGCACGACGTCGCCGTAACGGCGTTGATCCTCGACCAGCTTGCCGAGGCGATCGAGATCGCGGCCGGCCCGATCCTCGACCCAGGGACGCCACAGGTCCACGAGCTTTCTGGCAGCGGGAGGCGGCGCCAGGCCGGTGAGCCGTTCGCGCACCATCAGGGCCACCGCATCCTCGATCGGGGCGTCGGCACGGTCGGTGATGTCGTCGAACTTGCCGCGATGAAAGCGGTCGTCCAGCATCGCCGCGAGGTTGCGCGCCACTCCCTCCATGCGGCGCGCCCCGATGGCTTCGACCCGGGCCTGCTCGACCGATTCGAACACCGCGCGGGCCTGCTGCCCGCCCGGCATCAGCCGGCGGTGCACCGCGGGATTGTGGCAGGCAAGCCGAAGCGCGATCGAATCGGCATGGCCGCGGACGATCGCGGCCTCGCGTCCGCTGAGCTTGCGCGGCGGTTCGGGCAATCGCGCCTTGCCGGCGGCAAGTCCCGGACGCTCGGCGGCGAATCCGACCTCGAGCTCGGGCCGCTTGGCGATGGCGCGAAGACAGCCGGCAACCGCGCGCTTGAACGGCTCCGTCGGAGCCTCTCGGGCGGGATGCTTGCCCTTGGAATTGGAGCTCATGGCGCTCGCGCTGCCCGCGGGAGAGGCAAATTCAGCTCAGCGCGACGTTCACCGAGGACTCCGGAAGCTCGGTGTTGAAGCAGCGCTGATAGAATTCGGCGACGATCGGCCGCTCCAGCTCGTCGCACTTGTTGAGAAAGGTGACGCGGAACGCAAAACCGAGGTCGCTGAAGATATCTGCATTCTCCGCCCAGGTGATCACGGTGCGCGGGCTCATCACCGTGGAGATGTCGCCGTTCATGAAGGCATTGCGCGTGAGGTCCGCGACGCGCACCATCTTGCTGACGGTGTCACGTCCCTCCGCCGTGCGGTACGACCGCGCCTTGGCCAGCACGATATCGACCTCGTTGTCGTGCGGCAGATAATTGAGCGTGGTCACGATCGACCAGCGGTCCATCTGGCCCTGGTTGATCTGCTGGGTGCCGTGATAGAGACCGGTGGTGTCGCCCAGCCCGATGGTGTTGGCGGTCGCGAACAGCCGGAATGCCGGATGCGGCCTGATCACCTTGTTCTGATCGAGCAGCGTGAGCTTGCCCGAGACTTCGAGCACGCGCTGGATCACGAACATCACGTCGGGACGGCCGGCGTCGTATTCGTCGAACACCAGCGCGACGTTGTGCTGAATCGCCCACGGCAGAATGCCGTCGCGGAATTCGGTGACCTGCAGGCCGTCGCGGATGACGATCGCGTCCTTGCCGATCAGATCGATGCGGCTGATGTGGCTGTCGAGATTGACGCGCACGCACGGCCAATTCAGGCGCGCCGCGACCTGCTCGATGTGCGTGGATTTCCCGGTGCCGTGATAGCCGGTGACGATGACCCGGCGGTTCTTGGCGAATCCGGCCAGGATGGCCAGCGTGGTCGGGCGATCGAAGCGATAATCCGCATCCACGTCCGGAACGTGCTCGTCCGGCTCGGAATAGGCCGGCACCTGCAGATCGCTGTCGATGCCGAACACCTGCCGGATCGACACTTTCATGTCCGGCAGCCCCGTGGGTTCCTGGGTCGCGATATTGTTCATTCTGCCTCCGTGTCCCGGAACGCGCCGAGATCCGCTTCGGTTCGGCCTCACGGCTCCGGCCACGCCGCAAACTGGCGGGAATACCCCGCCGAACGGAACCCCGCCGCCCGAATCAGCACCAGCCTACGGACTTCAGATAATTGTAGGCCTGAATGATGTCCCGCAACTGGTCCTCGCAGGAGCGATCGCCGCCGTTGGCGTCGGGATGATGACGTTTCACCAGGACCTTGAACCTCGCCTTGATATCGGTGGAGCTCGCGCTCGGTTCCAGTCCGAGCACGTCGAGCGCCTTGCGTTCGGCATTGCGCACGACGCGGCCCTCGGATGCATTGCGCTCCGCCTGGAACCGCGCAGCGCTCCCGTCCTGGAACAATCCGAACGGATCGTCCGCGAAGAATTGCCAGTTTCCGTTCTGCGGCGCCTGCGCGGCGGCGGGCTTGCCGTTGACCCCGATCTTCCAGGTCGGACGATGGCCGGTAACGGCCTCCTTCTGATATCGGGCAATCGCGTCTTCGCTCATTCCGGCAAAAAAATTGTAGGAATGATTGTAGTCGCGCACGTGATGAAGGCAGAAGCGCCAATATTCGCCCGCGCGCAGGCGCCCCTTGGGCGCCCGATGGGTGGCGTCCTCGCGGCAACCGGGCCAATCGCAGGCCGGATAGCCCGGTTGCGGGCGGCGGTCCTCTGCGGGCTTGACCCGGATGCGGTCGAACAGCGGCGAGTCGAACTTCATGGCTACCGATTATGCGAAACGGACGCTGTCACCCGCAAGCGGTTGAATGGGCATGGGTCGGCTTTTGTGCCGTGCCGGAGGCGGGAATCACCCCTCATTGTGCTCCGGGCGAGGGTAAAACCGGCCATTGACCGGCCAAATCCGGGCGCTTAAGCCGAGGCCATGCGGCTTTCCGACCTCATCACACGAAAGTTGACCGAAGCTTTCGCTCCGGAAAGCGTCCGGGTGATCGACGAATCCCACCAGCATGAAGGCCATGCCGGTCACCGGCCGGCCGGCGAGAGCCACTTCCGCCTCTATATCGTGTCGGAGGCGTTCCGGGGGAAGAGCCGGCTGGAGCGCCACCGCATGATCAACGCCGCGCTCGCCGCCGAGCTCGGCGGCGGCGTGCACGCGCTCGCCATCCACGCCGCGGCTCCCGGCGAAGGGCCGGCCTGATCCTCACAAGGCCCGCGCCGGTTGCTGCGGCCTGCGGCCGAGCGGGGTGATTCGCAATCCGGTGATGCGGTTGCGGTCGCGGCGCAGCACCTGGAAACGGAATCCGTGGAACGTGAAGCTCTGGCCGGGCTCCGGGATCGAACGGGCCTCGTGAATCACCAGGCCGGCGATGGTGGTCGCCTCCTGGTCGGGCAGGTTCCAGTCCATGGCGCGATTGAGATCGCGGATCGGCACGCCGCCGTCGACGGTGACGGAGCCGTCGAGCTGCGGCTTCACGCCGGGAACCGCAACGTCGTGCTCGTCCTCGATGTCGCCGACGATCTCCTCGAGAATATCCTCGAGTGTGACCAGACCCATGACCTCGCCGTATTCGTCGACGACAAGCGCGAAGGGAGTCTTGCGGCGCCGGAACGCCTTGAGCTGCTCGGCGAGCGGCGTGGTGTCCGGCACGAACCAGGGCGGCAGCGCGACCGCGGCGACGTCCACCCGGGAAAGATCGCCCCCGGCGGCCTGGATCGCGCGGAGCAGATCCTTGGCGTGCAGGATCCCGATGATGTTTTCCGGGCTGTCCCGCCACAACGGCACCCGGGTCACCGGCGCGGCGAGCACCTCGCGCACGATCTCCTCGGTCGGCTGGCCGACGTCCACCATGATCATTTCGGTGCGATGGACCATCACGTCGGAAACCTCGAGCTCGGGCAGGTCGAGCAAGCCTCCGAACATGTCGCGATCGAGCTTCTCCACGCCGCCTTCGCGATGCAGGAGATCGACCGCGCCGCGCAGCTCTTCGTGCGCGGAGAGGATCGGCAGATGCTCGCCGACGCGGATCCCGACGAGGGACAGAATCCAGCGCACCAGCGCCTCGATCGCCATGAGCACCGGGCCGAACAGGCGCACCACCCATTCGATCGGCCTGGCGACCATCAACGCGATGCGATCGGGCGCATTGATGGCGGCGGTCTTGGGCAGGACTTCGGCGAACACCACCAGCAGCACGGTCATGAAGAGGGTCGCATAGATCACCCCCACCTCGCCGAACCACGCCAGGAATATTCCCGTGGCCAGCGCCGATGCGGCAACGTTGGCGGCGTTGTTGCCCAGCAGCAATGCGCCGATGAACCGCTCCCGCGCCTGCAGCAAGCGATTGACGATCGCGGCCCGCTGGTTGCCCTGCTTCTCGAGCCGCAGCATGCGCGCCCGCGAAGAAGCGGTGAGCGCCGTCTCGCTCGCGGCGAAGAAAAACGAGAGCAAGACGCAGACCAGAACGATGAGGATGGCCACCCAGTCCTGAGGGTTCATGGCGCTTCGAGCTTCTCGGCCAGAAAGGCGCGGACCTGTGCGGGATCGATGTCGGCGGCGACGAAGCTCGCGCCGATGCCGCGCGCGAGGATGAAGGTGAGCTTCCCGCGGCGCACCTTCTTGTCCTGGGCCATGCGCTCCATGAGCCCGTCCGCTCCCACGGTGCCGCCGGGGACCGCGGCGGGATGCGTCGGCAGACCTACCGTCGCAAGATGCCGCGCAACGCGCTCGGCCTCGCCTTGCGGCAGCAGCCCCAGCCGGGCGGAGAACGCGAAGGCGAGCGCGAGCCCGATGGCGACCGCTTCGCCATGGAGCAGGCGATCGGAAAATCCGGCCGCGGCCTCCAGGGCGTGCGCGAACGTGTGTCCGAGGTTGAGCAGGGCCCGCTCGCCCGATTCGCGCTCGTCGCGGACGATGATCGCGGCTTTCGCGCGGCAGCTGGTCGTGATCGCGTGCTCGCGCGCCGGAGTTCTTGCCAACACGTCGCGCCAGTTCGCTTCGAGCCAGGCGAAAAACCCCGCGTCGTTGATCAGACCGTACTTGACGACCTCGGCATAGCCCGCCCGAAAAACGCGAGCCGGAAGCGTGTCGAGCAGCGCCGTATCCGCCACCACCAGGCTCGGCTGTTGGAAGACGCCGATCAAATTCTTGCCCTGGCGCGAATTGATCGCGGTCTTGCCGCCGAACGCGGAATCGACTTGGGCGAGCAGCGTCGTCGGCACCTGAACGACCTCGAGTCCGCGCCGCACGATCGCCGCCGCGAAGCCGGCAAGATCGCCGATGACGCCGCCGCCGAGCGCAACGACCACGTCGCCGCGCTCGATGCGGGCCGCGATCAGATCTTCGCAGACCTGCTCGAGCACGCCCCAGCTCTTCGAGCTTTCGCCCGCCGGCACGACCAAATGCGTGGAACGGATGCCCGCCCGTTGCAGCGCCGCCTCGGCGGCGGAGAGGTGGTGCGAAGCCACGGTGGAATCGGTGACGATGGCCGCCGACGCGCCGGGCCTCAGCGACGCTATCCGCTCGCCCAGTCCGGCGAGAGCTCCGCGGCCGATGATGACGTCATAACCGCGAGCGCCGAGCGCCACGTGGACGGCGGCCGGTTCGCTCGAACGCACGGGAGCCGTCATGACGATTTCTTGTCCTGTCGGAGAATGCCGTCCGGCCCCTCGCCGAGTCCCAGCCGGTCGGCAAGCGCCGCCAGGATCTCCTCGACGATCATCTCGTGCGGCACTTCCCGGGAGTGCACGCTGGCGTCCGCCTGGGCGTAAATCGGATCCCGCTCGGCCATGAGCTGCCGCAGCGTTTCCGCCGGATCCGCGGTCTTGAGCAGCGGTCTATCGTTGCGGCGCTTCACGCGCCGAAACAGCACGTCGAAATCCGCCCTCAGCCACACCGAAATCGCGTTGCGGCGAATGATGCCGCGAGTTTCCGGGTTCATGAACGCGCCGCCTCCCGTCGCCAGCACCTGCGGTCCCGCATCGAGCAGGCGTGCGATCACCCGCGTCTCGCCGGAACGGAAGGAATCCTCGCCGTAATTGGCGAATATGTCCTCGATGGTCATGCCGGCGGCGGCCTCGATTTCCGCATCGGCGTCCACGAAGGGAATGCCGAGCCGGGCGGCGAGCCTGCGCCCGATGGACGATTTTCCCGCCCCCATCATTCCGATGAGCACGATCGAGCGTCTTCCGAGCGCCGCGACGAGCGTGGCTTCCGACGGCGAGGCGATCATCCCCTTTTGCATGGCGGAGCGCAGGATAGGACGATTACGGGGAGCGCCGCCACGCCCGAAACTCCTATACACCCGACGTCGAGCCACTTGCCAGTTGTGCCCGAACATGGTGGTTACGGGAATATTCGCGGAGCAACGGTTTGGCGCTCCCCCGGGGCAGCAGCGTGCCCGGGCGGAAAGCGTGAGGATCACCAGAATGCCTGGATGGCCGCGGCGGACCGGCGATTGCGGTGCGTGGCGGGCGGGCGAGCGTTCATGACATGCCGAGCCTGCTGCGCCTCCTCGTAGTCTTGGGCCTGCTCGGCGGATTGGCTTATGCTGCGATGTTCACGCTGGCGAATTTTGTCCAGCCCAAGCCGCGCGAGATCACGGTCACGATCCCCCAAGATCGGCTGGCGAAACCACATTGATGCCGCCGCGGCGGCAAGGGTCCGGGACGTTGGTCGGGAACTGGCCATGGCGCGGTCGTCAAAATTGTCCGACGCAAGGCTGATCGAGCTGTTTCTCGACATGCTCGCGGCCGAGCGCGGCGCGGCGAAGAACACGCTGCAGGCCTACGCCCGGGATCTCGCGGATTTTTCCGCATATCTCGCCGCGCGCGGCGGCGCCATCGCCGGCGCCGCGAGCGAGGACGTGCGAGGCTATTTGACCGCGCTTGCCAGGCGCAAGTTTTCGCCGACCTCGGCCGCGCGCCGGCTCTCGGCGATCCGCCAGCTCTACCGGTTTCTCTATCTCGAGGGTCATCGCGCCGCCAATCCGGCCGCCGCGATCGAAGGTCCCAAGCGCGGCCGCCCGCTGCCGAAGATCCTGTCGATCGCCGAAGTCGACCGGCTGCTCGCGGCGGCCCGCGCCAGGCTCGAGCGTCCGGGCGAGCCGCTCAATGCAAGGCTCCGCGCGGTGCGGCTCATCTGCCTGCTCGAAGTCCTATACGCGACCGGATTGCGCGTCTCCGAGCTCGTGGCGCTGCCGGTGTCGGCGGGCTCCCGCGACGCGCGGGTGCTGATGGTGCGCGGCAAGGGCGGCAAGGAGCGGCTGGTGCCGTTGAACGACGCCGCCAAGCAGGCGATGGCGGAATATCTGGGCTTGCGCCGAGAAGCGGGCGAAGCGGCGAAAAGCCCGTGGTTGTTTCCCTCGTTCGGCGAGAGCGGCCACCTGACGCGCCAGCATTTCGCCCGCGAGCTCAAGACGCTGGCGGCAGCCGCGGGACTGCGGCCCGCGGCCCTGAGCCCCCATGTGCTGCGGCATGCGTTCGCCAGCCATTTGCTGCAGAACGGCGCCGATTTGCGCTCGGTCCAGATGCTGCTCGGCCATGCCGATATCTCGACGACGCAGATCTATACTCACGTGCTCGACGAACGCCTCAAGAGCCTGGTGCGCGATCTGCATCCGCTGGGGCAAGGTTGAACCGGCGGCGCGGCGCCGTTTCTTGACTTCCGTTCCCCCCGCGGGCGAGTTTCGCCCCCGCGCGGCGGGGGCCGCCCGATAGGCTCGAACCGCACGTTGGCTTCATGCGTACATACCTCGACTTCGAAAAGCCGGTCGCCGCGCTCGAAGCCAGGGTCGAGGAGCTTCGCGCCGCCGAGCCGGGCGGCAATCCGGCGGAAATCGCCGAGGAGATTGCGCGTCTGGAGCTCAAGGCCGCACAGGCCCTCAAGGAACTCTATGCCGAGCTCACCCCCTGGCAGAAGACGCAGGTCGCGCGCCATCCGCAACGGCCGCATTGCCTCGATTACGTCAATGCGCTGGTGAGCGACTTCACGCCGATGGCGGGCGACCGCAAATACGGCGACGATGAAGCCATCATCGGCGGGTTCGGCAGGTTCCGGGGCGAGAGCATCTGCGTCATCGGTCACGAGAAGGGTGCGACCACGGAAAGCCGGTTGCGGCACAATTTCGGCATGGCGCGGCCCGAGGGCTACCGCAAGGCGGTGCGGCTCATGGAAATGGCCGACCGCTTCGCGATTCCCGTGCTGGCGCTGGTCGACACGGCCGGCGCCTATCCGGGGATCGGCGCGGAGGAGCGCGGACAGGCCGAGGCGATCGCCCGTTCGACCGAGGCTTGCCTTGCGCTCGGCGTGGCGAATGTCGCGGTGATCCTCGGCGAAGGCGGGTCGGGGGGGGCCATCGCCATCGCCACCGCGAACCATGTGCTGATGCTGGAGCACGCGATCTACAGCGTCATTTCTCCGGAGGGCGCCGCCTCGATCCTGTGGCGCGACACCGCGAAGGCGCAGGAAGCGGCCACCAACATGAAGATCACCGCCCAGGATCTGACGCGGTTCGGCATCATCGATGCGATCATCGAGGAGCCGGTGGGCGGCGCGCATCGCGATCCCCCGGCCGCGATCGCATCGACCGGAGCGGCCATTGCCGAGGCGCTGGAAGACCTGAGGGGGCTCGACCGGGACGCGGTGCGCCGACGGCGGCGGCAGAAATTCTTAAGCATCGGCCGCAGCCTGTAACGGCTGTTTACGTTTCGTTCATGGTTAGCATTGTTGGATCGGTGGGCGACCATTCTCCTGCCTTGCGATAGCCGCATCTTAAGGGTAACCATCGCTCGGGATGGGGAACGTGGATCGGTGGGGAGTCCCGCGTTGACAGCCTGTTCGCCTTGGGTCCGAGGCACGATCGCCGCGGGGGCGCTCGCGCTTGCGGCGATGCTGGCCGGCTGCGAGACCGACGGCGTTGACCTTTCCGCCCTTTCCGCCAAGGCGCTCAAGCCATTGTCGCCCGCGATGGTTGTCGAGCTCGAGCGCAAGCACATGCCCAAGGAATCCCCGATCCTGGTCCGCCTGTTCAAGGAGGAAGCCGAGCTCGAAATCTGGAAGCAGGACGACAGCGGACGCTTGGCGTTGCTCGCGACCTATCCGATCTGCCGCTGGTCGGGCGAGCTCGGGCCGAAAGTCAAGCAAGGCGACCGCCAGGCGCCGGAAGGCTTCTATACGATCACGCCGGCGCAGCTCAATCCGAACTCCCATTATTATCTCTCGGTCGACATCGGCTATCCCAACGCCTTCGACCGCGCCTACGGCCGCACCGGCTCCAATCTGATGATTCACGGCGATTGCTCCTCGGCCGGCTGCTACGCCATGAGCGACGAGCAGATCGGCGAGATCTATGCGCTCGCCCGCGAATCCTTCTTCGGCGGCCAGCGCGCGTTCCAGGTGCAGGCCTATCCGTTCCGCATGACGGCGGTGAACATGGCCAGGCACCGCAACAATCCCAACATGGCGTTCTGGAAGATGCTCAAACAGGGCAACGACCATTTCGAGGTGATGCGGCTCGAGCCCAAGGTCGACGTGTGCGACAAGCGCTACGTGTTCGACGCCGAGCCGCCCGCCAATGCCAGCCCGGCGCGTCCGCTGAGCTTCGATCCCACGGGACGCTGCCCGGCCTATCAGGTGTCCCAGGAGCTCGCCGAGGCGGTCGCCGAGAAGCAGAAGAACGACGACGTCAAGACCGCGGAGCTGATCAGCCGCGGCACGCCGGTCGCGCCGATCAGGACCGGAATGGACGGCGGCATGAACCCGGCGTTCCAGGGCAAATACAAGACCAGCCTCGTCCGCTTGGCCGACGGCAAAGTGCACACGATGGTCGAGGAGCGCGCGACCGGGAGCGTTCCGCCCTATACGGACACGCAGCGCGAGCCGCCGCCCCCCGCCGACTCGACCGTCATGAGCTCCGCGCGGTTCGGCTCGCAATCGTCGGGGAATTTCTTCACGCGGCTGTTCGGCGGCGGACGCGCCGAGGACGAGAAACCGCAGGCCGCGGCCGCGCAGCCGGCGGCGCCGGCGCCCGCCGCGAAACCAGCCCCGGTGCGCACCGCGACGGCCGCCGCCCGGCCCGGGCCGAAAGCAGAGCCCAAACCGGAGTCCAGGCAGGAAGCCCGGGCCCAGCCGGCGCAGGCCCCGCAGCCCAAGCCGCAACAATCCGCGCAGGCCAACCCGCAGCAGCAGGCGCAGGCCGAGCCGCCGAAGGCCGCCGGCTCGGCGAATGCCAGCGGCCTCATCCTCGGGGCGCAGCCCGTCGTTCCCACCGGCAGCTTCGAGAGCCGCTGGTCGGCGATGCGGTAATCGCCGCTTGCCTCCGGGTCGGAATGCAAAAACGCCCCAAAAAGGGGCGTTTTTTTGCGGGTCGAAATTGCTATGTCTTTGACTTTGAACCGGTAAATCGATTTCATTTCGTCAAACTGCGGCTTGCACGCGTTTTGTACAATATTTGCAACGAAAGATAGCTACGGGCGCCGCTCCAGCAGCTCGCGGGTGCGCCGCGTGTTGTCGTCGATGTCGAGCAACAGAAACAGCACGCCGAACACGATCACGCCCAGCACGAAACCGAGGATCGCGCCGAGCAGCGCGCCCCAGACCGGCTTGATACCGCCGAGGTCCGCTACCCGCTGATAGCCGCCGCTCGCTCCGCCGATGATGAAGGCGAAGAAACCGAGATAGGAGATGATTTCCACGCACTTGACGATGAACCGCTTCATGGCACTCCCCCCGATAGACGGCGCTATCGCATTGGCTCCGAACGAGCCGCAGGCGACTCTCTTTGCCGGGCAGACGGAAAACCCCGCTCTGTCCCTTGCGATTGCGCGAGGCCGTCAGGTGAGGCTCACGCAAATCGGCCGTGGCAGTGCTTGTATTTCTTGCCCGAGCCGCACGGGCAGGGCTCGTTGCGGCCGACCTTGCCCCAGGATTTCGGATCGCCCGGGTTGCGCTGCGCGGAGCGCGCGGCGGAAAAGCCCCCGGCCGCCCCGGCCGCCCCGCCCGCCGGCGCGTCGGCGAGCGCCATCTCGTCCTCGCCGGTCGTGGGATCGACCTTGTGCGCCTCCATGAACGGCAGCGTCGGGCTCGGACCGAATGGCAGCGGGGACGGCTGACGCTCCGGCGAAGGCTGGCCGCCGGGCGGCGGGCGCCGGTCATCGGCCGACGGAGCCTGGTCCGCGGCCGGCGGTTGGCTGACGATCTCGACCCGCATCAGCTGCGCGGTCACCGCCTCGCGCAGGCGATCCATCATCGCTTCGAACAGGTGGAAGGATTCCGATTTGTACTCGTTGAGCGGATCGCGCTGGCCGTAGCCGCGCAGCCCGATCACCTGGCGCAAATGCTCCAGCATCAACAGATGCTCGCGCCATAGCGAGTCCAGCGTCTGCAGCAGAATCGATTTCTCGACATAGCGGATGACGTCGGGGCCCCATTGCGCCACCTTGGCGGCCATGTGCTCGTCGCCGCGGCGCTCGATGCGGTGGAGCAATTCCTCGTCGGCGATGCCCTCCTCCTTCGCCCATTCGTCGACCGGCAGATCGAGGCCGAGCACGCGGCCGAGCTCCTCCTTCAGCCCCGGGGTGTCCCACTGCTCGGGATAGGCGTTCTCCGGAACGTGCCTGGCGACCAGATCGTCGATCACGGCATGGCGCATGTCGGCGACCGTCTCGGCGACGTCCTCGTCGCGCATCAGCTCGACGCGCTGCTCGAACACGACCTTGCGCTGGTCGTTCATCACGTTGTCGAACTTCAGCAGGTTCTTGCGGATGTCGAAATTGCGCGCCTCGACCTTGCTCTGCGCCTTCTCCAGCGCCTTGTTGATCCACGGATGGATGATCGCCTCGTCCTCTTTGAGCCCGAGCCGCTGCAGCATGCCGTCGAGCTTGTCCGACCCGAAGATGCGCATCAGGTCGTCCTCGAGCGAGAGGAAGAATTTGGAGTGACCGGGGTCGCCCTGGCGCCCTGAGCGGCCGCGCAGCTGGTTGTCGATGCGCCGGGATTCGTGGCGCTCGGTGCCCAGCACGTAGAGCCCGCCGGCGCCCAGCGCCTTGTCCTTGAGGCGGGCCACCTGGCCGCGGATTTCGGCCGCGCGCGGATCGCGCTCGCGCGCGCGCGGGTCCTCGACGTCGGCGAGCTCCTGGCGGATGCGCATGTCGGCGTTGCCGCCGAGCTGGATGTCGGTGCCGCGGCCGGCCATGTTGGTGGCAATGGTGATGGCGCCCGGCACGCCGGCCTGAGAGATGATATAGGCCTCCTGCTCGTGATAGCGCGCGTTGAGGATGGCGAACACCTTCGCCTTGGAAGCGCCGTCGTCGCCGCTGTAGAGCGCCGCAAACGCGTTCGGGTCGGAGAAGTCGTGCTGCTCCCAGCCTTGCTGGCGCAGCTGCTCGGCCAATTGCTCCGATTTCTCGATCGACGTGGTGCCGACCAGCACCGGCTGGCCGCGGGTCTTGCAGTCGTCGATCAGCGTGAGGATCGCCCGGTATTTCTCCTTGGCGGTGCGATAGACCTCGTCGTCGTCGTCGACGCGGATCATCGGCATGTTGGTCGGAACGTCGAGCACCTCGAGCCCGTAGATGTCCAGGAACTCGTCGGCCTCGGTCAGCGCCGTGCCGGTCATGCCGGCGAGTTTTTTATACATGCGGAAATAATTCTGGAAGGTGATGGAGGCGAGCGTCTGGTTCTCCGGCTGGATCGGCTGGTGCTCCTTGGCCTCGAGCGCCTGATGCAGCCCTTCCGAATAGCGCCGGCCCGGCATCATCCGGCCGGTGAATTCGTCGATGATGACCACCTCGCCGTTGCGCACGATGTAGTCCTTGTCGCGCTGGAACAGCTTGTGCGCGCGCAGCGCCTGGTTGACGTGGTGGACCACCGAGACGTTCTCGACGTCATAGAGCGATTCCGACTTGAGCAGCTCGTCCTCGCGCAGCATGTCCTCGAGCCGGGTCATGCCGACCTCGGTGAGGGTGACCGTGCGCTGCTTCTCGTCGACTTCGTAATCGCTCTTGTCGAGCTTGGGGATGAAGGTATCGATGGTGTTGTAGAAATCCGAGCGGTCGTCCAGCGGCCCGGAGATGATGAGCGGCGTCCTCGCCTCGTCGACCAGGATCGAGTCGACCTCGTCGACGATGGCGTAGACGTGGCCGCGCTGCACCATGTCCTCGAGCCGGTATTTCATGTTGTCGCGCAGGTAGTCGAAGCCCAGCTCGTTGTTGGTGCCGTAGGTGACGTCGCGGCTGTATTGCTCGCGCCGCTCGTCGTCGGAGAGCCCGTGCACGATGACGCCGACCGAAAGCCCGAGGAAGGAATAGATCTGGCCCATCCACTCGGCGTCGCGGCGGGCGAGATAATCGTTGACGGTGACCACGTGGACGCCCCTGCCGGCGAGCGCATTGAGGTAGACCGGAAGCGTCGCCACCAGGGTCTTGCCTTCGCCGGTCTTCATCTCGGCGATGCGGCCTTCGTGCAGGACCATGCCCCCGATCAGCTGGACGTCGAAATGACGCTGGCCGAGCGTGCGCTTGGAGCCCTCGCGCACGGTGGCGAAGGCGGGAACCAGGATGTCGTCGAGGGTAGCGCCGTTCGCGAGCTGCTCCCTGAACGCCTCGGTGCGCGCGCGCAGCGCCTCGTCGGAAAGCGCCTCGAGCTCCGGCTCGAGCGCATTGATCGCCTCGACGCGCGGCCGATAGCTACGGATCCGCCGATCGTTGGCGGAGCCGAAGAGCTTGCGCGCGAGTACGCTGATCATGCGGGAGATCCCTTCACTTCGCTGCAACCATCGCCGGCACCGTCCCGCGGGAAAACTCGAAACCGACCGCACGCCGGCGCGCAATCGGGCCGGCAGCGCCGGCCGCCGGGAACGCCGTCGCAGCGCAGGCCGAGGCGCCTATCGCCGAGTTGATGATCCAAATGCACGGAAAAACGGCGTTTTCGGGTCTGTTCACAACCGCATGCGCCCCGCGCAACCGCCGGCGAGGCGGTCGAGACATAGGAGCGGGCTCCACCCTTGTCAATCGGCGCCGCCGCGCGGAAAGGTGAATGAAAACCGGCTTTTCGCCGCGCCCGCGGCCATTGCCAAGGCGAAGCGTTTGCGCGAGTGTCCGCCGCGATTCCTGCGCCGGATCGGAGGCCTTTGCTGGAAAAGGAACACGCCATGACCTCGTTTTCGCTGGTTGCCCGCCGCTTGGCGCATCCGCCGGCGCCGGATCGGCGCAATCGGCGCGGCTGGCTCTGCGGCTTGGCGGCCGCTTTGCTGGTGCAACTGGCGTTCGCGGCTCCGGTTCGCGCGGCCGACGGCGATCCGGTGATCGCGCGCGTCAACGGTACGGAAATCCGGGCGAGCGACCTCGCCATCGCCGAAGAGGACGTCGGATCCAACCTGCCGATGACCGGGGAGGCCAGGCGCGAGTATCTCACCAAATATCTGTCCGACATGATCCTGGTGGCGCAGGCGGCCGAAGCCAAGAAAGTGCAGGACCGCGAGGATTTCAAGCGCCGGCTCGCCTATTCGCGCGGCAAGCTGCTGATGGAAACGATGCTGCAGCAGGAAGGCAAGGCATCGATCTCGGAGGGCGCGCTGCGTCAGCTCTACGATGAGGCCACCAAGCAGATGGCGGGCGAGAAGGAGGTCCACGCCAGCCACATTCTGGTCGATACCGAGGACGAGGCGAAGGCGATCCTCGCCGAGCTCAAGAAGGGCGGCGACTTCGCCGCGATCGCCAAGCAGAAGTCGAAGGACCCGGGTGCCGCCAACGGCGGCGATCTCGGCTATTTCACCCAGGATCAGATGGTGCCGGAATTCGCCCAGGCGGCGTTCAAGCTCGAACCCGGCCAGCTTTCCGATCCGGTGAAGACCCAGTTCGGCTGGCACGTCATCAAGGTCGAGGAGAAGCGCGACCGGCCGATTCCGGAATTCGACAAGGTGCGCGACCAACTGGAGAGTTTCCTCGCCCGCCGAACGCAGGCGGATCTGATCAACAAATTGCGCGCGCAGGCGAACATCGAAAAGGTCGAGGCCGCGCCCGAGCTCGCGCCCGTTCCGAGCCCCGGCATGCCGAAGCAGAAATAGCGATCGCGAGGACCGCGAGCATGGGGAAGGCGGTCTCGCCGCTCAAGCCGGCGCATCTGCCGCAAATGCCGGAAA
>WNFD01005427.1_pt1 | contig 18760 bp, 15 predicted proteins | sample 5400491 | NCBI WGS metagenome assembly WNFD01 (sample SAMN13153343, study PRJNA577476) | soil metagenome | isolation source: 120 cm saprolite under Douglas fir tree site 2 hole 2 replicate 2 | place: USA:California | collected 2015-04-18 | reverse complement strand
AGCGCAGCGACATTCCGAGATCAGTCTTATTCCACAGCATCGCAACCCTGCGAATATTGGGTAATAGCGTCTTGAGCAGGGACAGGCGCTTGGTAGACAGCAAAGCTGCATCGTCCGAAATGCCGGTGACTGTGCCGCCAGGTTGCGCCAGGCTGTTGACTAAACCCGTCGCAACAGGGTCCCCCGAGCCATAGGCGATCACGGTGGGAATGCCGCCGAGCTTGGCATGACGTGCCGCCGGGTAGCCGACGGTCACCATCACATCGACACCGCTCGCGCTGAAATCCTGTATTAGCTGCGGAATTCTTGAGAGTTCGCCGCCTGCGCCGCGCGCATCGTAGGCGAGGTTCTTTCCGAGCGTATACCCGCGCTGGGCCATTGCGTTTAGCAGGGCCATGCCATCCCGGCTGTTCACGCTGAGCGGTACATTACCGGTGAGGCTCCCGAGGCGATAAGTTTTTGCTGCAGGCTCGGCAATGGTATCCGGAGGCCGAACAATCACTGCAGCGCCAAGCAATGTGACAAATTCACGTCGCCTCATGCAGGCCTCCCTGAGAGCCTGTCTCGAAAAGGGTCGCCGGCGCCTTTTTTTCGTGATGGGCGGATCGCGACGGCGGATACTGGCCGAAATCGGCCACTCGCTGACGAGGTCGCCAACTGAGGCGGCCTACCGTCACCCTATAGGCGGCGCGAGCGTCAAGCCGGGCGGCGTTTGGTCCTGAGCCAGCGTGCTGATCGTCGGCCCCAAATCAGACGGCGGCCCAAAGCTGGCGATGCTTTGAATGAGGTTAGTGACCGTGACGCCGAAACATGGTTGGGGCGGATGAAGGGGTGCGGACGTGAGATCCGTGACGAAGACGCCGAAAATTGGGTCCGGCGGGAATGTATTCGGTGGGCTCGCGGCATCGCTGACTGTCGGGCCGATGTCACAGCTGGTGCAAGTGGGCATGTGGCTCTCCCCCTACGCAGCCTTGGGACGGTCGCGAGGATAGCACACTTGGCCGTCCATTTGGGAGGTATTCGGCAGCCTCAACCGGGTCGGATGTAACCACTCCTTTGCGCTCGCCGGGTATGTTCCACTCGTTCGGGATACGCTCTAACCGCGCGGGCCTGAGCACTTTCATTTTTTTCAGTCGGGTGAGCCACTTCACACGAAAGGATGGACCAAAGTGTCATGATTGATCATCCCCACGAGAGGGGGTGTGTCATGACCCAGTTCCTATCACAGACCAGATACGACGATTGGATTGTCTACGCTGCCCTTCTGCCCGCGCTCCTTACATTGGGGGGCATCGGGATCACCGCGGCGATTGCCTGGCACAACCAGGCACTCTGGACTGTTGCCACCCGGAGCGCGATGTATAGCGATGGCGATGCCGACGATTACGTTCGGGGGCTGGCCAAGCTTGGCATCGTCAAGCTGCCTGGTTATGAGCCTCCGCCGGCTGTGGATCTCATTTCTGATCGTTAGTTTGGGCCACAGCGATTGGGGAAATTTATTCCCTTCACGTCGGCAAGGTCCATCTTGCGCGGATCGCAGACCTGGAGCAGTTCCGGCAAGCGCGGCCGGTGTGGGATCGTGCCGCCGAAATGATCCTGCTGGCCGCCAGGACTGGCCGGAAGACTGATATTGCGGAGGCGACCCGGTGCGTTATTGTCGCGTTGGAGAAAGAAAATTGGCTAAAGGGGCGGCGATGAAAGACTTGCAAGCCCGGATTGCTACCTTCCTCAGAGGAAAACCGGGTGGGTTATACTGTGACGACTGCGTTCGCGAGGAATTCCCGGATGCAACTATTGAGGACGTTGGCCGGGAAACTGAAAGCATGCATGGTCAAATCGGCTTCCTAAAGATCCCCGACATTTGCACGAGGTGTGGGCAACAGAAGCCGGTAACACGGGCGATGTAATGCCCCACGGACGGGCGCTCGAGGGCTCGAGCACCCGCGCCCGTCAGACTGACCATCGCGGGCCTAAGCCGCAAAGCACCGGCCGCGCCGTAGCTACCCGGCTTTCTTCGCGGAGCGGCAGCTTCCGGATGTCCCGGAAGTGAACAAATACGTGCTTGATATGGTTTTCGCGGCGCGACTGCCGGCGGTGTACGGATTCCGCGAGCACGCCGAGGATGGCGGCCTCATGAGCTATGGCATCAATCTGCGTGAGAACTTCCGACGAGCCGCGGCCTATGTGGCCAAGATTTTGAGAGGTGCCAAGCCGGCCGATCTCCCGGTTGAGCAGCCGACCAAGTTCGAGCTGCTGATCAACCTCAAGGCCGCAAAGGCCATCGGACTGACGGTCCCGGAATCATTCCTGCTGCGCGCCGACGAGGTGATCGAGTAAGCCTTGAAAACTGGCATCTGCGACGGCTGCCAAGGTCCGGGTTGGGTCAATCTCGGCGGTAAGGGTACGTCCGCGACACGTCTGGTCGTGCCCAATGAGCAGACATTGGCAGGCGTAGGCAGAAGGTCCCTTCAGTGCCGATAGTGTTGCAAAACTATTTTGAGCGCCCGAGCCGGCAACATTGATTCAAGAACGGCGATTAATGCGCAACATCGATTCAAAAATTGTTTCCCCCGGATTCGATTATTGCGCGCCAGTCGCCTGCCACCGAGTTTTGCAACAAAATCTGCCAAAAGGCGACATCCCGTGATCCAGCGGTGAACTCAGATGAGCCATCGTCGGGGGCCCGCCAGCCGCGAGGGAGCCCATCCACCGCTGCTGCGGTTCGGTGTAGAATACCCCCCAGAGGAGCGGCATGGCTACTCCCAGGCAGGGTCGCATCAAGCGCAGACTAGCTGCCATCCTGGCGTCCCGCGGTGCGGCGCCCGTGAGTGTGTAAGTTCTCCGCCGATTGGCCCAGGCGAGGTGACCGAATGAGGCAGGGCTTTATTAGCCTGCTGGGAACCTGGTGGCGCAGCAGCCAGGGCGAACTCGAAGCGTGCCGCCGCGAACTGAGCGAATCTCTGGAGCGGGAGACGGCGACCTCCCAGGTCCTTGGCATTATCAGCAGTTCGCCAAGCGACCTGGAGCCTGTGTTCGAGGCCATTCTTGCGAATGCGACGCGACTTTGCGAGGCCAGCCACGGCACTCTGTGGCTCTGTGAAGGAGACGCGTTTCGCCGCGCCGCGCTCCACGGCGCCTTACCGGAAGCCTTCGTCGAGGCCTTCGTCGAAGGACGTGGATTGCTGTTCCGTCCCGCACCGGAGGTCCCGTTCGCTCGTGCCGCCAGGACTCGGCAGACGGTACACGTCGCTGACATGCGTGCCGAACAGGCCTACCTCGATCGCGACCCAAGAGCGGTTGCCGCAGTCGAACTCGGCGGCATCAGGACTTTGGTCGCGGTCCCAATGCTCAAGGACAACGAGCCGGTTGGCGTCGTCTCCATTTACCGCCAGGAGGTCCGGCCGTTCACCGACAAGCATATCGCACTGGTCACGAGCTTCGCCAGCCAAGCCGTGATTGCGATCGAGAACGCCCGGCTGCTGAACGAGCTGCGCGCCTCGCTGGAGCAGCAGACCGCCACCGCCGATGTTCTAAAGGTCATCAGCCGGTCGACCTTCGATCTTCAAGTGGTGCTGGACACGCTTGTCGAGTCGGCCGCAAGACTGTGCCAGGCGGAAAGGGCGGCACTGATCCGTCCGAAGGGAGGGAGCTATCAGCTCGGCGCAAGCTACAGATATACAGAGGAATATAAAGAGAGCTTAGCGGGCGAGCATTGGGAACCGGGGCGAGAATCGCTCACCGGACGGGTTTTACTGGAAGGCAGAATCATCCACATTCCCGATGTAGAGGCCGATCCGGACTTTACGTTTCCCAAGTTAGGATCGCGAACCATGCTCGGGGTCCCGCTCCTGCGCCAGGAAACTCTGGTCGGAGTGTTTGTTTTGACTCGGACCGTCGTTCAACCGTTCAACGCCAAACAGATTGAGCTCGTCGCTACCTTCGCTGATCAAGCCGTGATTGCGATCGAGAACTCCCGGCTATTGACGGAGCTGCAGGAGTCACTGGAGCAGCAGACGGCGACCGCGGAGGTGCTCAAGGTTATCAGCCGCTCGAAACTCGAGCTTCAGCCGGTGCTCGACACGCTTGTGGAATCGGCGGCCCGTCTATGCGAGACGGAAAACGCGTTCATCTTTCTTCAAGAGAACGGATTGTACCGTCTGGTTGCCAATCACGGCTTTTCCCAAGAGTACAAGACTTTCATTGAAGAGCATCCGATATCTCTGGGGCGAGGGACGCTCGTGGGACGAACTGCACTGGAAGGCAGGGCAGTTCACATACCGGACGTCTTGGCCGATCCCGAGTACACTTGGCACGAGTCGGTACAGATCGGCAGACAGCGCACGATGCTCGGGGTCCCGTTGCTCCGAGAGGGAAGCTGCGTCGGCGTCATGGCGATGGCCAGATTTCGGCCACAACCCTTCAGCGTCAAGCAGATGGAGCTTGTGACGACGTTTGCCGATCAGGCTGTGATCGCTATCGAGAACGTGCGCCTGTTCAACGAAGTGCAGGCACGAACCGAAGAGCTTGCGAAATCGGTCGAAGAGCTTCGGGCGCTCGGTGACGTCACACAGGCGATCAACTCGACACTGGACCTTGAAACCGTCCTGTCCACGATCGTGGCCAAGGCGGTCCAGCTTTCAAGAGCAGACTCCGGGGTCATCTACGTTTTTGACGAACTGGATCAAAGATTTCGAGTTCGCGCCACTTTCGGCTTGAGTGAAGATCTGATTGCGGCGATCAGAGACCAGGCGGATGCGATTCGCCAGGCGGCTCTGGATAGACAACCGCAGGAGACCCCCGACATTCAAGACGAGTCGCCAAGCCCACTGCGAGACATCGCGATGCGAGCCGGGCTTCGAGCGCGTCTCGTGGTGCCGTTGGTCGGCCCGAACCGCGCCATCGGAGCGCTCGTGATTCGGCGCAAACAACCGGGCAATTTTCCCAAAGATACAATTCAGCTTCTACAAACGTTTGCAGCCCACTCGGTGCTGGCGATCCAGAACGCGCGGCTGTTCCATGAGATCGAGGAGAAAGGCCGCGAGCTCGCCGAGGCGAGCAAGCACAAATCGCAGTTCCTGGCCAACATGAGCCACGAGCTGCGCACGCCGCTCAACGCCATTCTCGGCTACGCCGAATTGATGCTCGACAGCATCTATGGCGAGCCCTCGGACAAGATGCGGACCGTGCTGGAGCGACTGCAGACCAACGGACGGCATCTGCTCGGCCTGATCAACGACGTGCTCGATCTCTCCAAGATCGAGGCGGGTCAGCTCATCCTGTCGCTCGATGATTACTCGATGAGCGACGTGGTGCACGGGGTCGTATCGGCGGTCGAGCCGCTTGCCGCCGGGAAGCGCTTGGCGTTCACCGCCCAGGTGGCGCCCGACCTGCCAAGCGGTCGTGGGGACGAACGACGGCTCTCTCAGGTGCTGCTCAACCTGGTCGGCAACGCCATCAAGTTCACCGACAAGGGCGAGGTCGCGATCAGGGCTTTCGCGACGAATGGGGCGTTCACGGTCGCGGTATGCGACACGGGGCCCGGTATCGCCGCGGCCGATCAGGCCAAGATCTTCGAGGAGTTCCAGCAGGCCGACAGCTCGATCACGCGCAAGAAGGGCGGAACCGGTCTCGGCCTGTCGATCGCCAAGCGCATCATCGAGATGCACGGCGGGCGGATCTGGGTGGAATCCGAGCCGGGCAAGGGATCGACGTTCTGTTTCACGCTGCCGGTGCGGGTCGAAACACAAGCGGGGCCATCATGAGCAAGCGCATCCTGGTGATCGAGGATCAGGAGGACAACCGGCAGATCCTGCAGGATCTGCTCACGAGCGCCGATTTCGAGGTGATCGAAGCCGTGGACGGCGAGGCAGGGGTTGCTGCGGCCGCCGCGCAAAGGCCCGATCTCATCCTGATGGACATCCAGCTGCCGTTGCTCGACGGCTATGAGGCTACCCGCCGAATCAAGGCGGATCCCGCGCTTCGTGCCATTCCCATCATCGTCATCACGTCATATGCCTTGAGCGGGGATGACGAAAAGGCCCGCGCCGCGGGTTGCGATGCTTACTTCAGCAAGCCCTTTAGCCCGCGTCAACTCCTCGCGAAAGTCCGCGAGTATTTGTCGCCAGGCGCGCCGACCAGGTGATCGAATAGTCGCATGTTCGATGTCTCTTATGGGTCATCTTGAGACTATCTGGCTGCCCAGCGGCACGACTGCTGTACCCCAGTAAGCGGCCATTCCAGCGGCTTCAGTGCCATGAGCAGACTATCCGGCCGTGGTCAAGACAGCACGATTCGAGCCTGCGCAGTCTTTCGAATATGCTAATTTCCAGTCCGACCGAACTGGGTATTTGCCGGCCGGGCGGTTGGGGAATTCCTCATGATGAGACGGCGCGAGTTCATATCGTTTCTCGGTGGCGTGACCGCGTGGCCGCTTGGCGCGCGCGCACAGCAGGCGCCGATGCCGGTGGTTGGGTTCATGAGTGCGAGGTCCGCTGACGATTCCGTCCGCCTCGTGGCCGCCTTCCGCCAGGGCCTCGCCGAGGCCGGTTATGTCGAGGGCCGCAACGTCGCGACCGAATTCCGGTGGGCGGAGGATCAAAACGATCGATTGGTTGCCCTGGCGGCCGATCTGGTTCGTCGTCAAGTGACCGTGATCGTCGCCGACAGCACCCCCGGGGCGCTGACGGCCAAGGTGGCGACGGCGACGATTCCGATCGTGTTCTCCATGGGGTCCAACCCGGTCGAGCTTGGACTCGTCGCCAGCCTGAACCGACCAGGCGGTAACGTCACCGGCATCACTTCGATAAATGCCCAGCTTGCGGCCAAGCGGCTCGAGCTGTTGCACGAGTTGGTCCCGACGGCGACGGTCGTTGCTTTGCTCGTCAACCCGACTAGTCCGAATCTCGCCGAGACCACCGCGAAAGACCTGCGGGCGACAGCTCGCACCCTCGGGCTGCAAATCCATGTCCTGCATGCGAGCACCGAACGCGACTTCGACACAGTTTTTGCAACCTTGGTCCAACTGCGGGCCGGCGCGCTCGTGGTCGGCAGCGATGCATTCTTCGACAGCCGGAGCGAACAGCTGGCCGGACTGGCGGTTCGTCACGCGGTACCCACGATCTACCAGTTTCGCGAGTTCGCCGCGGCCGGCGGCTTGATGAGCTACGGAGGCAGTTATACTGACCCGTTCCGGCAGGCCGGCGTCTACACTGGCCGGATTCTCAAGGGCGAGAAGCCGGCCGACCTGCCAGTCCAGCAGTCATCGAAGATCGAGCTGTTCATCAACCTCAAGACAGCCAGGGCACTCGGTCTCAATTTTCCACTTACCTTGCTCGGCCGAGCCGATGAGGTGATCGAATGACTGCGCGGTTTGCCTCGCTGCGATGCAGTGATGTCCGGTGTGGGTCAAACCCGGCCCTCGGGCGCTATCCGCAACACTTCCGCTTAGCCATCGCCAGCGGAATTCGACGGGCCGGCGCGCGGTGAAAGCGGAAATCTAAGTCAGTTTCCGGCGTTTCAGCTTCGTGCCGATAGTGTTCTCTAATTCCGGGATCGGATGTCAAGCTCTCCTCGAGCGGCACTTCAGCGCCTGCTAGGGGGCGCCGGAACACGCGGGGTTAATGCTTATGAGGTGAGGACGGCCTTCCCGGGTGGGGTGCGTCGATAGCACGATCGTCCTCGAAGCGCAGAGACTTGACCACGCGATCTCGGACGCGGCCGGCCAAATCGAGCCGCAGCGCCCAATCGCCGTGCATTTCGAGCTGAATCTGCACGTGGTAGGTGCCCGGCTCCGTGGCCGCCGTCGCCTTGGCCGGCCGCACGTTGTGTGCCATCGGCATCGAAGGCATGTCGGCACCCACCGTCAGTTCGACGCCGGTCAGTGGCTCGTCAGTGCGGGCGTCCGTCAATTTGATGGTGCAATCATATTGCAATTTGTTCGCAGCCGGCCGACACGAAATATCGGCTTTGGCCCTGGCGTCGGCGCCGACGGCATCGCCGGAAAGAACGCAGGTCGTCATCATCGCCGCGGCGATCCATCGAACAGGAGAAGCATCCCTCATGGCTGCCCTTGCTTCTCATGCCGGCCGAGGCGCAAGGGAGAAGTCCGGCGCCACGCCTTGCGGATGTTGCGCACGACGACTTCGTCGAGCAGGCCGCGCGGCCGCACGATCAGGAGCACAGCAACCAAGCCGCCGAAGACGATCATACGATAACCGGCGAACCATCGCGTCGATTCCAGCACGCCGATATCGATGAGCACGCCCGCCAGCGGACCGAGGGCCGTCCCCAGGCCGCCGATGAGGCCGTAGGCGAGGCTGTGCACTCCGAGCATGACGTCGAAGATGCGCGGTTCGACATATGTGGTCAGATGGGCGTAGAGGCCGCCGCCGATCCCGGCCAGAGTGCCGGCGATGCCCGCCGCCAAGACCTTGTAGCGGCCAACGGCAACGCCGCTGAGCTCAGCAAGAACCTCATCTTCGCCGGTCATGCGAAAAATCACGCCGAGGCGGGATCTCTCGAGAAGGGAAAAACCCAGCAGCGTTGCCGACAACAGAACATAAACGAGAACTAAGAACTCCGTCGCGTCGATGTTATTGTCGAAAATGTAGCGGATATTGCGAAAACCCTCGGCGCCGTTGGGCCCGACCAGCTCGCCATCGATCAAGACCTGATAGTGGAACAGCTCGAACAGCAGCCGCACCATCTCGGCGAAGGCGAGCGTCGCGATGGCAAAATAGAGGCCGTGCAGTCGCAGGGTCGGTACGCCGACCAGCGCCGCGGCTGCGGCCGCTGCCGCGGCACCCCAGGCAAGGCCCGCTGCAAGCGGCCAGTGCCACAGCGCCGTCGCGATGCCGGACGCGTAGGCTCCGATTGCAAAGAAGGCCTGTTGGCCGAACGAGATCTCGCCGGTCAGCAACAGGACGTAGGCAGAAAGGGCAATGAAGGAGATGATGCCGATGTTCGACAGCACGCCGATCAGGTAGTCATCCATCGGTCACGCTCTTCGCCCGTAGGCCGCCGTCTCGCGCGTCGGTGCGTCGCCGAGCAATCCGCCGGGCCGCAGCACCAGGCAGGCAAACAGCAGGAAATACGCAATGAGGTCGCGGACCTGCGACCCGAAGTACCACTGGCCGTGCATCTCGATGATGCCGAGCACCAAGCCACCCAGAACCGCGCCGGGGATCGACCCGAGGCCGCCGATCATCATCGCGATCAGGCCCTTGATCGTTGCCCACATGCCGAACATCGACGTGACTTGCTGATCGGCGGCGAGCACGAGGTAGCCGGCGATGCCGCCGATCCCCGAGGCGAGCGCGAAGGCGCCGAGCATGGCGGTCCGGACGTTGACGCCGACGAGATGCGCCGCCACCGGATTGCCGATGATTGCCCGCAACGCCAAGCCGAAGCGGGTGCGATAGAGCAAGAGATGCATGCCGGTGCTAAGCGCGATGGCCGCGACGAGCATGATCAGATGATCCAGCCGCACCATGAACGGACCGAGCATCAGCGGCGCGACGGCGGCGAGCGGCGGGTACGGATAGGTGTGGCGCGGCAGCACGAGGATGGCAGCCTGCTCGAGCTGCATCCAGATGGCGAAGCTCGACACCATGGAGGCGATCCCGGCACCCGGACCCATCGGAGCGAAACACAGCCGCTCGACATAGATGCCGGCCAGCACCGCGCCCGCCACGGCTAGCGCCGCAACGGCGATCGGGCTCGCCCCGAACTGCACGTAAACGAAGGTGCCCAGATAGGCGCCGACCATGATCGATGGGCCATACGAGAGATTGAGCCGGCGCATCACGCCGAAGATCAGCGTGAAGCCCAGGGCGAGAAGGCCGTAGGACGAGCCGATCATCAAGCCGTCGAGGGTGTTCTGCACGAAATCGGTCATCGAGCGTCCGCTTGCGTTCACGCCGTTGCGCGCCGCGTTCCGAGATAAGCGCGCTGGATGACCTCGTCCTCGGCGAGCTCGCCGGGCGTGCCGTCGAAGGTCACCCGCCCCTGTTCCATCAGATAGAAATGGCGCGCGACCTGGAGCGCCATGTGCGCGTTCTGCTCGACCAGAAAGATGGTGGTGCCGTCGCGATCGAGGTCGGCGACAATCCGGAAAACTTCCGCGACCACGAGCGGGGCGAGGCCGAGCGACGGCTCGTCCATCAGCAGCAGACGCGGTCGCGACATCAGCGCGCGAGCTACCGCCAGCATCTGCTGCTCGCCGCCCGACAACGTGCCGGCGAGCTGCTCGCGTCGCTCGGCCAGCCGCGGGAACCGCTGGTACATGCGCTCGATATCGGCCGAGATCCCCGCCTTGTCGCCGCGCTGGTAGGCCCCGGCGAGAAGGTTCTCGCGCACGCTCATCTGCGGGAAGACCAACCGGTTCTCCGGCACGAGCGCGACGCCTTGCGCAACGATCCGGGCGGGCGAGAGGCCGACCAGCTCGGCGCCGTCCAGCCGGATAGATCCCCGGCGCGGCTGCAAGATTCCGGCGATCGTCATCATCAACGTGGTCTTGCCGGCGCCATTTGGCCCCAGCAGGCAGGTGATGCGTCCGCCGGCGATTTGCAGTGACACTCCCTTGAGCGCTTCGATCTTGCCGTAAGCGGTGACGAGGTCGGAGATTTCGAGCATCGGTATGTGCCTCAGGCAACCTTGGCGGTGGTGCCGAGATAGGCTTCGCGCACCAGGGGATTGCTCTGGATTTCGGCCGGCCTGCCTTCGGCGATCTTCTGCCCGAAGTTCAACACTGCGACGCGGTCGGTCACCGCCATTACCAGCTCCATATGATGCTCGATCAGCAGCATGGAGATACCGTCCCCGCGCAGTTTGCGGATGCGGTCGTCGAGCTCGTCGATCTCCTCGGCGTTCATGCCTGCCGCCGGTTCGTCGAGCAGAAGCAGTGCCGGCTTGGCGGCGAGCGCACGGGCGAACTCCAGCCGCCGTTGCTCGCCGAAGGCGAGATTGCCGGCAAGCTCGTCGCGCTTGTGCGCAAGGTCGAAGAACTCCAGCGTGCGGTCGATCTCTTCGCGGTCGCGACGCGATCCGCCGAGCCAGCGGCCGATGAAATGTCCCTCCCCTTGCTGCTTGCGTGAATTCTGCGCGACCCAAAGATTCTGCCAAACGCTCAATTGCCCGAACAGACGGATGTTTTGGAAGGTGCGCGCGATGCCGAGCGCGACCCGCGCATGCGGCGGCAGATCGGTGATATCGACTCCCCGGAACAACACGCTGCCGTCGGTGACCGGAAACAGACCGCAGATCAGATTGACGATCGTGCTCTTGCCCGAGCCGTTCGGGCCGATCAGCCCGAGGATTTCACCCTCCGCGACGGCGAGATCGACGTGCTCGACCGCGCACACGCCGCCGAACTGCTTGGTCAGCAATTTGAGTTCAAGCACCGGTCGCTTCCTTGCGGTACGTCAGGTGTCGGAGGGCGGCGATCGCGCCGGCATCGAGCAGTCCGCGCGGCCGGATGTTCATCGCGAGCAGGATCAGGGCACCGAACAGCAGATTGCGCCAATCACCGAGGAAGCGCAGACCCTCGATCAGAAATCCCTGGATAAAGAGGACGGCGAGCAGCGTGCCGAAGACATTCGAGAGCCCGCCCAAAATCGGATAGGCGATGGCGAAGGTCGCGAGCACCACGCCGAATTGGCCGTGCTCGATATGCGTAGTGTAATGGGCGAAGATGCCGCCGCCGGCGCCGGCGATCACACCACCGACCGTCATCGCCGAAACCTTCACTGCCGTGATGTTGATGCCCGTGCTCTGCGCCGCGACCTCGTCCTCGCCCACCGCGCGGAGAACCGCGCCAGCGCGCGACTGGTCCATCCACCACAGCGCGACCATGATCAGCGTTACTACCGTCCAGACGAACAGCACGACTTCGAGCGTGCTCCAGCCGTGCTCCGGGAAATAGCGAATCTGCCGGAAACCCTCGCCGCCGAGCGGCCCGACGCGGATGTTGCCCTTGGTGACCTGGTAATCGAAGTTGAAGAAGAACAGCCGCACCGCCTCGCCGAAGGCGATGGTGGCGACGACAAGCATCAGGCCCTTGACCCGCAGCGCCGGAAAGCCGACAGCGCAGGCGACCGTTCCGGCGATGAGGGCGGCGGCGAGGAGCGCCGCGATCAGCGGCCATTCGGCGAGCACCGTCAGCATTGCCGCGACATAGGCGCCGATCGCGAAGAACCCGGCCTGGGCAAGACTCACCTGGCCGGTGAGCAGCACGCAGTAGGCGGAGAGGCCGAGTAGCGTGTGGATGCCGATGATCTGGGCGAGGCCGAGATAGAAATCCATATGCCGCCCTCCCCGCCGTCAATCACGTGCCGACGACGGCTGGAACATGCCGCCCGGTCGAAAGACGAGGAACGCGAACAAGAGAAGCATGACGTAGAGGTCGCGCTCCGAGACACCGCGGAAGAACTGGAAGACGTTCTCGAAGCCGCCCACCAGCAGCCCGGCTATGATCGCACCCGGGATGCTGCCGAGGCCGCCGATCACGGTGACGATCAGGCCCTTGACGGTGAGCGGCAGCGACAACAGCGGCGACAGCATGCCGATCGCCGCTCCGGTCATCGCCCCGGCCACGCCGCCGACCACGCCGGTGACGACGAAGGTGAGGCCGTTCACGCGGTCAACGCTGATGCCGCAGAGCTGCGCGGCGGTCGGCTGTTGCGACACCGCGCGCGTCGCGAGTCCAAGCTTGGTGCGATAGAGCAGCAGCAACAGCACCACCATGGATATGAGCGCGAAGACGAACATCAGATCGCCGCGCAGCCCGAAGGGCCCGACGCGGACGATCACATCGGAGAACAGCGCGGGATAAGCGAGCGGCACGCCTTGCGTCTCGTGCACGATGATCTCGTCGATCAACAGCAGCAGGCCGACGGTGGACATCAGGGTCGCGAGCGGATTGGCGAGCGGGATGAAACGAAAGCAGACGACATAGACGATGCCGCCGAGCACACCGCCGGCGAGCGCAGCGAGTAGAAACACGACGGCGGCCGGCGCGTTGACGCCGGCCAGAATCAGCAGACTCGCATAAGCGGCGCCGATCGAGGCCGCGGCATACGCGAGGTTGATCTTGTGCATCACGCCGAAGACCAGCGTGAAGCCGATGCCCAGCATGGCGTAGGTCGCCCCGAACAGCACTCCGTCGGCGATCGACTGGACGGTATCGATGAGGTCGAGGAGCTCCACGTTCGCCGCCCTCTAGGGTTGGTCCATCGCCGAAGCGATGGCACCGAACGCCGCGGATCGCGGCCCCGGCAGCGATCCGCCCTGGCGATGAGGCGGTCAGGATGCGGGGTTGTACAGCACCTGCCAGCTGCCGTCCTTGGCATGGACATAAAGGAACGGCTTGATCGCTTCGCGATCCGGGGTCCGTCGGACCTTGCCCAACAGCCCTTTGGTCTCCTTCAGCGCCGCGAGACCTTCGCGCATCTTGACGCGATCGGCCGCAACCGTGTCGGGCTTCGCCATGATCTTCTGCGCCTCGATCACGTCCTTGAGGATGAACATGATCTCATAGGCTGCGGCGCTGTGCAGGTCGGCGCTGCCGCCGAACTTCGCCACCCGCTCGGCGGCCATTTTGGCCTCCGGCGTCACCGGCGCGAAGCTCGTCGGGATGATGATCCCCTCCGCCTGCTTGGCGCAGCCCTGCAGCGTCTCGATACTCGACGAACTGGTCAGTCCGATGAGCAGCTTCGGCTTCACGCTCTGCCGCTCCATCTCTTTGAGCACGCCGCAGGTGGTGAATGGATGCGCCGAGATCGCGACGATATCCGCGTCGGCCCGCTTCATCTCGCGAACCTGCGTGGAGAAGGTGGTGTCGGCGAGCAACCATTCGCTTTGCCCGGCGAGCTGGAAGCCGTTGAGGGCCGCCTGTTCCTTCATCACGCCGAACGTTGCGTTCGAATGTGCAAAATCCTTCTCGACGCCGCCGTAGATGGTCTTGAGATCCGGATGTTGGGTCTTCAGCCAGGCGAACAGCGACTTGTACATCTCGAATTCGCTCGGCACGTTGCGGAACGCCCATTCCGAGATCTTGGCAAGCCCGCCCTTCGCCGCCACGTCGGCGATGATCGGGAATTGCAGCCCGCTGTCGGAGCTGTCGCCGACCTTCTTCTGCAGGATACCGAACAGCGATTCCGCGACATTCGAGCAGGTCGGGCCAACGGCTACGAAGGCATCGGTCGAGGCGATGCGCCGGATCACCGAAATGCCTTCCTCGGCATTGCACCGATCATCGAGAAACTCGATGACGATTTTTGCCTTGGTGCCGTCGCCTAGAGTGACGCCACCCGCGTTGTTGATCTCCTCGGCGCCCGCCTTCAACGCGGCTTCGCTGTTCACGCCAAACACGCGCACGACGCCGGACTTGGCGCCGAATCCGGTGATTTTCACTGTCCGCTCCTGAGCGAGCGCACTCTCGGAGGCAAAAAGAGCCGCGCTGGCAAGCAGCGCCGCAATTGCAACTGTCAGGCTTCTCATGGACTTCCTCCCATCAGTATCGAGCAATCTTCGCATTCTTTGGACGAACGACGCGCCACCAACCCCGCGATCCCCCGCTGGCACCAAGTGTGGGCGTCGGTGAAGGTTCGGTCAAGCTGGTCAGCCTGTCCTCTCGGTTGCGACCGGAAGGCATGGAATGGCGCAACGCTTGGACGTTTGGTACCTTCGATGGCTTGCCGTGCGCCAGGGAGGGAGAACATGGCCAAACCAGGAAAGGCACAACCGGGAAAGGCCGTTCGCAAGAGCAAGATTGCCGAGCCCCGTTCAGCCGGGCGCGCGGCCGGTAAGCGGCTGGCCGTAGGCCCCCATCCGCGGAAAACGCCAAGCAGAGGCGAGATTTTCAGGACCGGCCTTCGCCCGAACGCCGCTAATTTTGCGGCTCTCACACCGGCGTCGTTCCTGGCGCGATCGGCGGAGGTTCACCCCGACCGCGTCGCGGTCATCCACGGCAAGCGGCGATTTAGCTACCGCGATTTGCATGGGCGGGCGCGCCGGCTGGCTTCAGCTCTCGCGCGCCAGGGCATCCGCGCCGGCGATACCGTTGCCGTGATGCTGCCGAACGTCCCGGCCATGCTGGAGGCGCATTACGGAGTGCCCATGCTGGGAGCCGTGCTCAACACCATCAACACGCGTCTCGACGCGCCCACCATCGGCTATATTCTCGCCCACGGCGAGGCCAAAACTCTGATAACCGATCGCGAATTCGCCGGCCAGGTCGGTCCGGCGCTCGCGCAATTGAAGCGCAAGCCTCTCGTCATCGACGTCGACGATCCTATTTATTCCGGGCCGGGCGACCGCCTGGGCAAGATCGAATACGAGGACTTCATCGCCGCAGGCAGTCCCGACTTCGCGTGGACGCCGCCGGCCGACGAGAGTGGCGCCATTGCCCTGAATTACACCTCGGGCACCACCGGCAATCCCAAGGGCGTGGTCTATCACCACCGCGGCACCTTCCTGCAGTCGGTCGGCAACATCATGGCCTGGCCGCTGCCGCCGAAGCCGGTCTATCTGTGGACCTTGCCGATGTTCCACTGCAACGGCTGGTGCTTCCCGTGGTCCGTCACGGCGATGGCCGGCACGCACGTCTGCCTGCGCAAGGTCGATCCGGCGCTGATCTTTCCGATGATCGTCGAGCACGGCGTCACGCACATGTGCGGTGCGCCGACGGTGCTCAACATGCTGATCAATGCGCCGGCGGAGCAGCGGAGGACGTTCGGTCACATCGTCGACATCCAGACCGGCGGCTCCCCGCCGCCGGCCAACACCATCAAGGCCATGGAGGAACTGGGGTTCCGCGTCACGCATATCTACGGCATGACCGAGCTGCAGGGGCCCTCGACGCTCTGTGCGCCCCAGGACGGCTGGGCCAAGCTGCCGCTCGAGGAGCGCGTGGCGCTCACCGCACGCCAGGGCGTGCGTTTCCCCGTGGTGGAAGGCCAGATGGTGGCCGACCCCAAGTCCCTGAAGCCGGTTCCGCGCGACGGCAAAACCATCGGCGAGATCATGGTTCGGGGCAACACGGTGATGCTCGGCTACCTGAAGGATCCGAAGGCCACCGCCGACGCCTTCAGCGGCGGCTGGATGCACACCGGCGACCTCGCGGTTGAACATCCTGACGGCTATGTCGAGATCAGGGACCGCGCCAAGGACATCATCATTTCGGGCGGCGAAAACATCTCCAGCGTCGAGGTCGAGATTGCACTCTACAAGCATCCGGCGGTGCAGCTCGCCGCCGTCGTGGCGCGGCCGGACCAGAAATGGGGAGAGACGCCCTGTGCCTTCGTCCAATTGAAGCCGGGAATGACGGCGACGGTCGAAGAGATCATTGCCTTCTGCCGTGACCGGCTCGCGCACTACAAGACACCGAAGTCGGTCGTGTTCGGGCCCTTGCCGATCACCGCGACCGGCAAGATTCAGAAATTCACGTTGCGCGAACGAGCGCGGAACGAGAAGCAGGATGAACGAGAATCCGCGCCGGCGATCTCTACCTAGCCTTCGCTGCAGAGTGTGTAAGTTCTCTACCCGGGGGCCGACCGGCTCCTCACGGTGCCGCCATTGTTCTCGCGCGCGCCTCCGCGCGCCAGCCACCCTATACCCTTGCTGGCTTCCGCTTCAGGACCGTAAGCGGCTGTCATTTGCTGCCGGCTCAACGGCAGCGATGTGCCACAAGCGGTCATGCTGATGAAGCAAATCACTCCCGCAGCGGCTCACGCCAGCTAAGATACTCGCTTGGTACCTCCACAGCGCGGCATCCGGCGAGGGGTGGGTCGGCGCCAGCGGTATGCTAAGATGTGCTGCTGCCTAGCCCGTTTGGGAGATTTGGGTGACAACTGGCCGAAAGACAACCCGTCGGAAGGCGAAGCGACCGGGAATAGTAAAGCCACCGCGCCGCAACTCGCTTACGGCAGCCCGGCAAAGCGGGACTTCGGCCGGCAGCCTCAAAACCAAGAACGCACGGCTCACCCGCGCGCTGCGCGAGGCACTGGAGCAGCAGACGGCGACCAGCGAAGTCCTCAAGGTCATCAGCCGGTCGGAATTCGAGCTCCAGCCGGTGCTGGAAAGCCTGGTGGAGAATGCAGTGCGACTCTGCGGCGCCGACAGGGGCTTCATCTTCAGACAGGACGGGGAGGTTTATCGAGTGGCGGCCAGCTATGGCCATTCGCCGGAATTCCTCGAGGTCGCGAAGCGGTACCCGATCCATAACGATCGAACCTCGGCGACGGGACGGGCCGTTCGGGAGCGCCGCGTCGTGCACATTCCCGATATCCTCGCGGACCCCGAGTACCGGTGGGCCGAAGATCATCGCGGAGAGGAGGAGATGCACCGGACCATCCTCGCGGTCCCGATGCTCAGGGAGGGCGCCATCATCGGCGTTCTCGTGATTCGCCGGATTAGAGTCCAGCCGTTTACCGAAAAGCAGATTGGGCTGCTGACCACCTTTGCCGACCAGGCAGTGATCGCGATCGAGAACGCCCGCTTGTTCGAAGAAGTGCAAGTGCGCAGTCGCGAGCTGAGCGAATCCCTGGAGCAACAGACCGCCACCGCCGATGTGCTCAAGGTCATCAGCCGATCGACGTTCGACCTTCAGGCGGTTCTCGACACCCTGGTCAAGAGCGCCTCGAGGCTCTGCGGTGCCGATGACGTGGCGATCTTGCGCCTTGAGGGCGACGGCCTGCCGTTGGCCGCCCACTACGGCCCAATTCTTTCCCCGGTTGGGTTCGTGACCCCCGTTCGTGGGACCGTTTCCGGTCTGTCGGTGCTGGAGCGGCGGGCCGTTCACGTGGCGGATCTCCACGCCGAGGCAGCGGAGTTCCGGGAGGGGAGCGCCATCGCCCGGGAGCTCAATTTCCGCACGATTCTCAGCGTCCCGCTGCTGCGGGAGGGCGCGCCACTCGGCGCTATCATTCTTCGACGCACGAAAGTGGAGCCCTTCTCGGACAAACAGATCGAGCTGGTCGAGACCTTCGCCGACCAAGCGGTGATCGCCATTGAGAACGTGCGGCTGTTCGACGAGGTGCAGGCCCGCACGCGCGATCTGACGGTGTCGCTAGAATACCAGACCGCGACCAGTGAGGTTCTCAAGGTCATCAGTAGTTCCAAGTTCGATCTGCAGCCCGTGCTGGACACGCTGATCGAAACTGCGGCGCGATTGTGTGCGGCCGATATCGGTACGCTCCGTCGTCGTGACGGCGACAGCTATCAATTGGCAGCAACATTCGGCTACAAGCCCGATTGGCGCGCCCGCATGGAACGCTACTCCGGCACGCCGACCCGGAGTTCGATCTTCGGGCGCACGGCGATCGAGGGGCGAACTGTCCACGTGCCGGATGTGCTGCAGGATCCGGAATGGGAGCGCGCCGACGCGCAGTCGCTGATGGGCTTTCGAGCGGCGCTTGGCGTGCCGCTGCTGCGCGGGGGCAATCTGATCGGCGTACTGATCTTGCAACGCTTCAAGCCGGGTGAATTCACGCCGAAACAGATTGAGCTGGTCGAGACTTTCGCCGACCAGGCGGTGATCGCCATTGAGAACGTGCGGCTGTTCGACGACGTGCAGAAGCGCACCGAGGAATTGAGTAACGCGTTAGAGCAGCAGACCGCGACCTCTAAAGTGCTGGAGGTCATCAGCCGCTCGGCGTTCGATCTCAACGCAGTGTTTGAAACTGTAGCCGAAAGTTCAGTCAGGTTGTGTGGGGCCGACAGGGCGATCATTTTCCGTTTCGATGGCGAGGTGCTGCGGGCGGCG
>WNFD01002424.1_pt1 | contig 18760 bp, 17 predicted proteins | sample 5400491 | NCBI WGS metagenome assembly WNFD01 (sample SAMN13153343, study PRJNA577476) | soil metagenome | isolation source: 120 cm saprolite under Douglas fir tree site 2 hole 2 replicate 2 | place: USA:California | collected 2015-04-18 | reverse complement strand
ACCCAAGGCGCGGCCTTCCTCGCCGCCGCACTCGCCTATGGCTGGCAGGACGTCACCACCAACCGCACCGTCACGGTCGCCGGCATCGACAACCTGCGTGGCCGCTTCAATGCCAATGCACTGTCCGGACGGCTGGAGGGCGGCTACAAGGTCGCAACCGCGGCGATGGACGTCACGCCCTACGCTGCCGGCCAGTTCGTGACCTATCGCCTGCCCTCCTATGCCGAGCAGGCCGCCTTCGGCACGGGCACCTTCGCGCTCGGCTACAATGGCAAGGACGTCACCGCGACCCGCACCGAGCTTGGCGTGAAGACCGAGACGTTATTCGCGCAAGCCGACTCAGTGGTCACGCTGCGCGGCCGGCTTGCCTGGGCGCATGACTACAACACCGACCGCAACGTCCAGGCCGCGTTCCTGACGCTGCCGGGCTCGGCTTTCGTCGTCAACGGCGCGCAGCCGGCCGCCGACACCGCGCTGGCCTCCCTCTCCGCCGAGACGATCTGGCGCAGCGGCTGGGCCGCGAGCGCCACCCTCGACAGCCAGTTGTCCGACACCACCCGCCGCTACGCCGGCAAAGGCGTCGTCCGCTACACCTGGTAGCGGAGCGTCCCGTCGCCATTATCCCTCCCGTGCCAGCCCGGGAGGGATAGGGGGTGAGGGTTACGCTGGGCCCGGCCTTTCCCCCAAAGCCCTCACCCCCAACGCGTCGGCGGACGATGTCCAAGGCTGCGCGGTCGTCCAAGGGCTGCGTGGTCGCTTTCAAGACGATCTCTGGTTGGCTCAGGGGCAATATGACTTTGGCCAACATGACCTGGTGGCAGATCTTCATGCTCTGGCTGGATATCAACCTGGCGATGTTTTTGCTGTCGCTCATGAGGCCGGTCTGACGCTTGGCGGCAGGCGCATCGGCGAATTTTGCGGATTCATTCGGCTCACCGCGCGGCGTCCCGCTCCTCGTCCGCCAGGCGCCACACCGGCTCCATCGTGACCGTTGGCCTGAAGCCGTCAGTGCGGTTGTGCACGAGGAAGATGTTGTCGCCGGTGAATTGAACCGTCATCGTCGTGCCGAGCGGATACCGAAAGGTCAGGGCGCCGTCCGACACCTTGCCCCGCCACTGCACAACGCTGGCTGGATTTTGCTCGGCGCTTTGCGGCGTCGGCGGACCGCAGACAAAATAGCCCATGATCGTTCCATCGCCCTCCACGTCGGTCACGATGAGCATGGCGTGACGGCCGGTTCCGCCGTTGAACGCGATCTTGCTCGCCCAGATGCCCGAGTAGCGACGCAACTGCGGCGGCACACTTGCGGCCGGCCGATTGATGACAAAGCTGGGAAGAATGAGCTTGTTCTCGGCCGCGATCGCCGTGACCCGCTGCATGGCTGCCGCGTCGAGGCCGGCCAGGCGCCCGTCCGCGGCAGCAAGAGCGGCGCCTGCCATCGATCCCGGCGGCCCATCCGCACGCACCTCCTCGGAATCCGGCGGCGTCGCGGAAAGATCGATGGGCCCATCAGCCTCGAGGCGGTAGCCGCGTCGCGGCACGGTCCTGACCAGGCGCTTGCCATCCGGGCCAAGCGCGCGCCGCAATTCCTTGACGCACTGGACCACCGAGTCGTCGGTCACAAAGACGCCGGGCCAGACTGCGGCGACGATTTCGTCCTTCGAGACGAGCCGCCCGGCATTCTCGACCAGGAGCTTGAGAACCTCGAACGTTTTCGGCCGGATCTCGATATCGTCCTCACCCGAGCGAAGAGTGCCACGGCGCAAATCAAGCATGTAGCGGTCGAAACGGATCAGGCGCGGCTGGCCTGAGCTCGCCGAGGTCGCTCCAGTCTCGCCAGGCAATATCGGCGAATTTCGCGGATTCATTCGGCTCACCGCGCGGCGGCCCGCTCCTCGTCCGCCAGGCGCCACACCGGCTCCATCGCGACCGTTGCCCTGCGGCCGTCGGTACGGTTCTGCACGAGGAAGATGTTTTCGCCGGTGAGTTGAACCGTCATCGTGCCGAGCGGATACCGATAGGTCAGGGCGCCGTCCGACACCTTGCCCAGCCACTGCGCAAAGCCGGCCGGACTTTGCTCGACGGTTTGCGGCGTCGGCGGCCCGTAGACAAAATAGCCCATGATCGTTCCATCGCCCTCCACGTCGGTCACGATGAGCATGGCGTGGTGGCCGGTTCCGCCGTTGAACGCGATCTTGCTCGCCCAGATGCCCGAGTAGCGACGCAACTGCGGCGGCACATCTGCGGCCGGCCGATTGATGACAATTCTGGGAAGAATCAGCTTGTTTTCGGCCGCGATCGCCGTGACCCGCTGCATGTCTGCTTCGCCGAGGCCCGCCAGGCGCCCGTCTGCGGCAGCAGGCATCGTCACAGGGGCAGCCAGGGCGTCGCGCGTCGCGATCACGGCCGGCGGTGACGCAGGCGATGCAGACTTGGGCGATCCAGACTTGGGCGATGCAGACTTGGCCGATTCCGTCGCGGCCGCGACCGCCTGGTCGACTTGCGCGACCTTGACCGCGAGGCCGTCCACGACCTCGGTCGCGATCCGATCCTGTACGTCGAAGACGCCGTCTGGTGTTTCGTCAAACCGCCCCGACCAGAAGACCTCGCCGCGATCCGTGTCTGCGAGCTCCGCCGTCACGCGCAGCTGATCGCCGAGCCGGCGGACGCTTCCTTCCAGGACATATCGGACGGAGAGGTCGCGGCCGACCTGCTGCGGGGTCGCCGACCTGCCCTTGTAGAGCACGACGGCGCTGTGCGACATCACCGTAAGGGAGGAGAATCGGCCGAGCGCATTGATGATGTCATCGGTCATGCCGTCGGCGAGCTGATCGCCGTCCTCCCCGGCGCTCGTGAATGGCAGAACGGCGATCGACGGCTTTCCGGGTTGCGGGAGTGCTCGCTGAATGATCAGGTCCGGGAAGAGGCAGATCGCCAGCAAGGCCGCAAAGCCAGCCGCGACGGCCAATCCGAGATGGCCTTGCGAATGGCGAAGAGCTGCGCCCGCCATCAATCCTGGCGGCCCGTCCGCACGCGCCCCGACGGAATCCGGCAGCGTCGCAGCAAGATCGGTGGGCCCATGCGCCTCGAGGCGGTAGCCGCGTCGCGGCACCGTCCTGACCAAGCGCTCGCCATCGGCCCCAAGCGCGCGCCGCAATTCCTTGACGCACTGGACCACCGAATCGTCAGTCACAAAAACACCGGGCCAGACCGCAGCGACGATTTCGTCCTTCGAGACGAGCCGCCCGGCGTTCTCGACCAGGAGCTTGAGAACCTCGAACGTTTTCGGCCGGATCTCGATATCGTCCTCACCCGAGCGAAGAGTGCCACGGCGCAAATCAAGCATGTAGCGGTCGAAACGGATCAGGCGCGGCTGGCCCGAGCTCGCCGCGGCGATTCCAGTCTCGCCGGGCAATTTCAGCGAATTTTCCGGATTCATTCACCTTTCTTTCGTTACGCAGCGCCCCCTTCCGGCCTTTGATCCGGCCCGTCGGAGGATCGTGTGAAAAGAGCAGTGCGAAGGCACCTTACCAGTGCACCCATGCGACTTACCAGTGCACCCACGCGACTTGCTTCGGTAGGCACCGAACCATGAGGGAAGGGCCGATCAAGCGGAGTTCCCGATCGATAATGATGGGCGACGAGCGGCAGCCCTCCGCCCCGATCGCGGAGATTCTATGACGTCGCCATGGACCCGTCGTGGCGGGCCGATGTCCTCGCTAATCCCGACCCGCCGGAAGAGATAATCCTAATCATGAATGATGTTGTTGACCTCAATTGCCAGCCCTGCCGGCTTCATTCTGCGCTGACGCCAATCTCAGCGCGTCCATCGGTTTTAGGACACAGCGAGCTGTTTGGGGTGCGAGGACGTGAATCAGCTCGCAAGCAGCGCCCGCTCCCGACCTTCAATGCGGCCGTCGGAGGATCGCGTGAAGGAAGCCGCGTGTGAACGGCACCCTGCTTCGGTAGGCACCGAACCACGAAGAAGGACCGATCACGCGGAGTTCCCGATCGAGGCTTTCGCGTGATGGGCGACGAGCGGCAGCCTTCGGCCCTGATCGCGGAGATCTATGACGCCGCCCTGGACCCTTCGTTGTGGGTCGATGTCCTCGCCAAGATCGCACATTTCGTCGGCGGCTCGGCAGCTACGCTGTTTACCGGGAGCGCCGCCAAGAAATCTGTCTATGACTACGGCATCGATACCCACTACCGGCAGCTCTACTTCGATCATTACATCAACCCCGACCCAGCCACGACCGGCCGGTTCTCAGCCGACATCGACAAGCCGGCCGCCATCAGCGACATCATTCCCTACCATGAGTTCCTCACGACCCGGTTCTATCGGGAGTGGGCGCAACCGCAGGGCCTGGTCGATTTCGTGATCTGCGTGCTCGACAAATCGACGACGAACCCGGCGATGATCCGCGTGTTTCGGCACCAGCGCGACGGTGCGGTCGACGACCAGGCGCGCCGGCGCATGCGGCTCATCGGGCCGCACGTTCGGCGCTCCGTGCTCGTCGGCAGGCTGATCGATCTCGAGACCGCCGAGACTGCGACATACGCCGACGTACTCGATAGCATCGGTGCCGGCGTGTTCCTGGTCGATGCCGGCGCGCGCATCATCCATGCCAATATCGCCGGCCAAGTCATCCTAAAGGCAGGCGATTTCCTCAGGGCCGTCGACGGCCGGCTGGCGGCCGGCGATAGCGCAGCCAACAAAACCCTGCGCGGAAGCTTCGCCGCCGCCGGCAGCGGCGATGGAGCCGTCGGCATTAAAGGCATTGCCGTGCCGCTGATCACGCGCGCTGGCGAACATTACGTCGCCCAAGTGCTACCACTCCAGGTGCTACCACTAACGTCAAGCAAGCGGCTATGCGCCAGCATCATCCGTCCTGCGGTGGCTGCCCTGTTCGTTCACAAGGCGGCCCTGCAAGCTCCGACGCTCCCCAAAACCATCGCCAGGAGCTATGGGCTCACGCCGGCCGAGCTACGCGTGCTTCTGGCAATCGTCGAACTCGGCGGCGTCCCGGAGGTGGCGAGGGCTCTCGGGCTAGCAGCAAGCACTGTCAGGACGCACATCCTGCGCCTATACAAAAAAACCGGCGCCGGGCGCGAGGCCGATCTCGTCAAGTTCGTCGTCGGATTCCGCAATCCTCTCGCGGATGCAGTCCCTCATGATCTTTCCGCGCATCTTGGAAACTGAAAACAGCTAGGACGCAGTCTCATCGCAAGTCGGCGCTGCAGCAAATATTTGCTGTGCTCCGCAAAACGGCGGACTTGCCGCGCCGCCTCGGTCGCTAAGTCTCTCCCGCACGATGTCGCTTCAATCGGTCAGATCATGGCCGCCGGGGCACGGAACGTTACACGGGCGCGAAGCGGAGACCATGGCCGACCTGATCTCGTATGGTCTTCTCTGCGTCGGTGTCTTTGCTGGCGCATTCGTCTCCGGCCTGGCCGGCTTTGCATTCTCGGCCGTGGCCGGGGCAATCCTTCTCCACGTGCGGCCGCCAACCGAGGCGGTGCCTCTCATGATGGCGTGCAGCATGGTGGTTCAGAGTGCCAGTCTCGTGGCTCTGCGCAACAGCATATCGTGGCAAGGCAGCCTGGCCCTCGTTGTCGGCGGGATTTTGGGGATTCCGCCTGCACTCTATCTGCTGCAGCACGTTGAAACCTGGACCTTTCGAGTTGGTTTTGGCGTCTTCCTGGCGGCATATTCAATCTATATGTTGTTCCGTCCCGCTGTCGCCTATGTACGGCAGGTTCAAAGCCGGCGCCGCGACGCCATGGTCGGGTTCGCTGGCGGCTTCGTCGGAGGTCTTACGGCGATGCCCGGAGCATTGCCGACGATCTGGTGCGACCTGCGCGGACTGCCGAAGGACCAACAGAGGGGTCAGGTTCAGCCGTTCATCGCGGCAATGCAGCTCCTGGCTCTGCTGCTCATGATATCGCGCAGAACGATCCCCACCGGGATGCTGGAGGATTTCGTCATCAGCTTGCCGGCCCTGCTGGCCGGAACGGTGGCGGGCATTGCCATGTTCGGTCGCGTGAATGAGCTGGCATTTCGACGTGTGGTCCTCGCCGTCTTGCTAGTCGCCGGGCTGGCGCTCCTTGCGTAGCGCGCTCTGCATTCACAGACCATCGTGGTGAAACCTACCCAGGGATGGGCTTGGATCACTCCCCACATCGTCTCCGAGGCAGAAACAATACTGATTTGACTCACGTGTTTAATCGCACTCAGCATCGATACCGTCGAGGATACCCGTCAGGAAATATTTGACTCGCGTGCTGGACAAATACCTGGCTGTTTCACGGTCGCAGCCCCTTCTATCCAACTCTTCGACGCGCTCTGGTGAGACCGTTCGGATTCGTCCACCGATTCCGCCCTCTTCCCGCCACAGGCAGAAACGTCACCGGCCCTGCTGCGTCTTCCACTGAAGAAACTGTCGGTAAAGCACAGCGTCGGTTTGCGGAGGGACACCAGGTGCGCCCGAGCGCGCGACCACCCCCGCCCCTGCCTGCGGGATACCCGGCGCTCTCTCCGCGCTTGCCTGGGTGGCTTGGCTGGCCTGGTTGTCAAGCCAGGCCTGTGCCGCGTCGAACCGGGTCCAACCCGGCAACTGGGCGGCAAGGTTGACCTCACGCCATTTCGCATGGCGCGGCGGCTTCTGGAACTCGGCGATCTTGGGAAAGAGGGCTTCGACGAACCGCTGAACCCGCCGGTACCGATCGGCACTGGTCTTCGGCCAGTTGTACGCGATCAAGACCGCACTAACCGCAATCGTATCGACGGATCGATCGGTCGAAATGAGCTCGGGGTAATCGTCATGCGTGAGCGTGGAGGGATAATAGTCGTCTATCAGTTGCAAAGGGTATGGAACCGGAACGAAGCGCAGGCCATCTGCCGGGTTCAGCTTGGCCATCGACCGCACCGGTTTGCCGGCAATCAGAACCGTGGCGGCGATCTCGCCGCTCTTGACCTTTTCGAAGGCCTCGGCCTGCGACATGCTGACTTCCTGGATCTCGATGTTGAGCGCCTTGAATACATCGCGCATCGAGTAGCTTGTGCCGCTGCCTTTTGCATCGAGATTGACCTTCTGGCCCCGCAATTGCTCGACTGACGTGACATTGGCACGCGCAACGAGATGGACTTCCTCGGTGAAAAGCTTGGCAATGTAGACGATCTTGTTGTCGGTCTGGCCCATCCGCTCATTCGAGCGACGGAAGTTATTGAGAATGTTGGTTTGCGTGAGGCCGATATCGATGCCTCTCAAGTAGCGCACGTCGCGAATGTTTCTCGGTCCGCCGATTCCGGCGATCGGGAGAATGCGGAGATTGTCGCCATCATTGAGCACGTCGGCGAGATCGTATGCGATCTGCAGGTAGGTATCGTCCGAATTCGGACTGCCCGATATAAGACCGATTGTATTTTCGTTTGGCTGCTCGTTTTTATATACTCCGACGCCCACGAAATAATCGCCCATTCTTTCGATCAAGGCCGATTTGTCCTCGATGGTTTTCGTGACCGGATTGAGCCATCGGTAGTCGACCCAACCATGCCCCGGAGGATTGCTGGCAGTCCTGACGAACTCCTGAATCATGAACTTGCCGTCTTGATCCTTGAGATCAAGCAGGTTTTTTCCCCTCACCGCCGGAGTGACCCCGTTGGCAACGCAAAGACCTGTCAGCTCGGTCACAAAAGGATAAAGGTCGCGATCGGCAAATCCGGGTGCCTTATTGTTGATGGCCCGGAAGGCGGCTTCGGCCCCCTCCTTCTTGAATTTCTGCTGCACGCGTCTGACCATCGCCGTCGCCTCGTCTCTGGTCCCGAACTCTGCGGCACCTGCAGGCAGTGCCGCCGCGAGCAAAGCCGATACGATCGCCAGAACCGTGACAGCACGAGACATGACAGCACGAGACATGGGTTTCTCCAGAGACTGCGCGGGCGTGCACATAGATTGAAAGTCAACGAGGCGAGTAGTCGTGAACACTCTGCCATTAGTTGAAAATGGCAGCAAAGTGCCGCATCGGCTCCGTGCACCCGGAAGTAGATGGCGAATGCGGCGATTTTTCGTTTGAGTATTACCGCGCGAAATTCCGCGTGACGGCAATCAACTGCGCATAAATAAAATAGGATTAAAAAGCCCCACGTCGCCGGAAGCACGGGCTCGTTCCGCAGATCGATAAATGCTGCACCAGATCGTCGAACAAACCGGGGGCTGATCAAGACCGATGTCGGCGTCGCCAGAGCGCGCTCATTTGAGCTTTATCACCAGGCTATTTTCGTCGACCGACCGGGTGATTTGGCCAAGGTCTTTCAGCACGTTCACCCAGACAGCGAAGTCCCGCGGGTCGAGCGAAAATCGATACGTCACGAACGGAATCTTTTGGACCACGGCCTCGGGCAGCTTGGTATATTTGGCGAGGATTGCGCGGGCTTCCTGCGGATTTGCGTCCATGAATTGCTTGGCCTGATTGAGCGAGGCAATCCAGGCCTCGATCACCGCCTGGTTGTCTGTCGCCCATTTGCTTTCAGAGATCCAGAACGTGTAGAGGACCTCATCGCTCACGGAAAGCAGCGGGTCGCCAAGCGACCGGTTGCCGGCCGCAAGCAACTGTCCGGCAAACGGCTCCAGCGCCTCGACGGCGTCGACGTTTCCGGCCTTGAGCTGATCGGGCATGTTGGGAAACGGCACTTCGACGGCCCGGATGGAATTCGGATCGATGCCGTTCTTCTGGAGACCATAGAGTACCGAGACATGGATGATGGCGCCAAGCGTCGGCGCCGCAATCACCTTGCCCTTCAGGTCTTGCATGCCCGTGATCGCGGAGTCCTTCCGAACGATCAGATGCGTGCTCGGATTATCCTTGGTCTCGATCCCCTGCCCGGCCACGGCCACGACATCGATCCCGGCCAGCACGGCCTTGATGAGATCCGGCGGCGTCGATGGCGCAAAATCGAACTGGCGCCCGAGCGTTCCCGGCAGCACGGACAGGTTCTGCGTAGCCGACAGCGTGACGTCGAGGCCGTTCGCCTCAAAGATGCCCTTCTCCTTGGCGACCCATGCCGGGAGCCAGGAGACGACTGGAATATAGGCGGCTCGCACCGGCGTCAGTTTCGCGGCGGTGACGGGTGCGGTGAACTCCGCAGCGATGCAAACAACACCCGCAATCAAACCGGCAAGCGAACGAGATCGTTTTGACTTTTGCGCCACCATACCCCCCTTGAAAAATCGCCGCATATTGCTTCTTTACAGCCTTTTGCTTCTTTACGGCCTTGACCATGTGGAACGGGCACGGCGGACTACACCTGATATCACCGACTGGCAGGCGAATTTGAGGCAGCGTTCTTTTGCCGCAGCACTGCTCGGGCGATGGAATGGTTCAGTCACCATATCAACCAGCATCCGAAATGACTAACCGATCTGGCTGACGAATTTCTTGGCAGCCAATTTGAGTTCGCGCATCGGCTTGCCGTTGCTCGAGACATCAATGCTCTTGGAAGGCCCGACCGCCGCCAACACCGCCACGAGGTCGTTCTTGAAGTCCAGCACGGGCACGGCCATGGCATCTATCCCGCGTATCAAGTCTCCTCTGACAAGGCTGAAGCCGCGCGCGCGAACATCGGCCAGCTTCCGGGCTGCCTCTTCTTCGCTTTTCACAGCGAAGTCCAACCCCGACCTTCTATGTTCGACGATCTCGTTCGCGATACGACGCTTCGTCAGATCCGGCGGAAGGTAGGCTGCACAGACGAGGCCGAGCGCCGATGTGAGAAGCGGGAGGATCGAGCCGGGCCTGATGATGACTGACACAGGCCGCGGCACATCCAGCCAGTAGAGCACGGTCGGCCCTTCATTGCCCCACACACCCAGGAAGACGGTCTGCTGGAGCACGTTGCGCAGCTCGATCAGCAGCGGGGTGCCGATGCGCATGATGTCCAGCCGATTGATCGCGGCACGGCCAATTTCTCGAGCGGCGCCGCCGAAATCGTAGCGGCCGTCGATTGCGTTCTGCTCTATCAAGCCTTCGCGAATGAGACTGACCAGATAGCGGTGCACCTTGGCGGGAGGCAGACCTGCCGCGGCCGAAAAATCCTTGAGCGTTTGAGGTCCCTTGAGCTGCGCAAGCGTCTTCAAAAGGAGTCCCACGACCTCAACGGATTGAACCCCGATCTGCCGCCCGCCAGCTCTGCTCAAGCGTCCCACTCACCTCTTCCTTGGCCCATCCCGCCAAGCCCCCTAGAGCGCGATGGGATTAGGTTGAATCGTCCATCGCGCTCTAGGTTTTTGTTTGAGCATGATCTCCGCGCAAACGCGTTTCGCGTTTGTCGCGAGGGAAAACCGCTACACACTTTTCCGGATCATGCTCTGGCGGCAAGGTTGCCTGGCCGCGGAGCATCAGTTTCGCAATTTCGGAAGCACATATTCTCCGAAAAGCTCGACGGTCCGGACAGGGTCCGACGCCAGACTGACCGTCAGCATCAACCGCTTGGCGCCCGCGTCCTTGGCGGCCAACGCCTGCTTGAGGCATTGTTCCGGCGTGCCACAAATCGCCAGACGTTCGGAAAGATAATCGAACAAGCCGAGCTCGCGCACCAGTCTGATGTCCGCGTCGCCCGGCCGGGTGCTGTAGCGCCGGCGCAATTCGAGAAGCGGCTCGCGAAGATGTTCGGGCACCCCGCGCGTTTCAAGGTTTTTGTCGCCAATGACGTATCCAGCCAGGAACGCCAGCATGGCCCCGACTTTGTCGCGCGCGACGTCTCCGTCCATGGCACAATCCAAAGCCGCGATTTGCCATGTCTCGAGATCTTCCGCGGACCGGCCCGCTTCTGAAATCCCCTTGGCGACGATGGCCATGGATTGAGCGATGTTATCCTCGCCCAGGCCGAAATTGAGAAAGACGCCGTCCGCGGTCCGTCCGGCTGCCGCCAGGCCGAGCGGATGGGAAGCCGCGAGAAACACCTTTGACGGCTTCTTGACCCACGGCAAATGCGCCGTTGCCCCATTGAGCGTCGCGGGTTCACCCCGCAGGAGCGTCTTGATGAAGGTGACACCCTCACCCAGCTCTTTCGCGGTCGATTTGCTGCGGCCGAGGTTCTTGGTTCCACTGTGACCCGCACCGATGCCGAGAACGGCCCGACCTTCGATGATCTGATCGATCGATGCGATCGCAGCCGCACTGACCGCGGCGTCACGAGTCACAAGGTTTGTCACGCAAAGCGCCACGCGCGCCTTCTTGGTCACGCGCGCCGCGAGCGCCGCCGAAACCCAGGGGTCCATCGCATTGCCGGGCGTGTCGGCGATGCCAATCATGTCGTAACCATATCGGTCCGCGCGATCGGCGAGGTTTTCGACCAGGCCGGGATTGTAGGGCCAGAAGAAGAAACCGACTTCCATATCTTGAACTCCTAGAAATTCTCGCTCTGGGTTTTCGGAGGCCAACGACGAAGCAGGATCGCCTCAAAGACGGCGAAGATGTTATTCACGAGCAATCCGAACAGGCCGATCAGGACAAGAAGGCCATAAACCTGCGGAGATTGGAAGTTGCGCTGGGCGCCAATCATGAGTGCACCTATGCCCTCGATCGAGGTCAGGATCTCGACCAGAAGCGTCACGACGATCGCAACGGGCAGCGCGACACGAATGCCGAGCAATATCGCGGGGACCACGGACGGCAGGATGATCAGCCTCATCCGGTCGACTGCGGACAGCCGAAACGAACGCGCGACGTCGAGCAGCAGCGGATGAACGCGTTCCGCCGCGGATGAGGTGTTGAGGAGAATGGGCCAGATCGCCGCGAGCACGACCACGGTCAGCTTCATTCGCTCGTCATAGCCCATGAAAAGGATCGCCACGGGGACGATCGCCGGTGGCGGAATAGCCCTCAAGAATTCGAGCAGCGGTCCGATGGCGCGGCTCAGCCGTGGAAATACACCAATGAACAGACCAACTCCGGTTCCCACCGCGACCGCGAGAACCAGTCCAAGCAACAGGGTTATTGTCGTGGCCGACAAGGCCGGATACAGCCGTCCGCTTTTCGACAGCAGCATCAGGCCGTTCCACCAGTCGGAAGGTGGCGGAAAATAGGGAGAATTGCCGGTCTGCAAGAGTTGCCAGGCACCGAGAAGAACCACGAGCGGGAGCAACCCCTTAGCCGATGGCAACGCGGCCACGCCGAGCTTGAAATATTGCTGCCAGGGACGAGTGTGCCTCATGGCGCGCCCCGCAATTGACGGAAGGACGGAAACAAGGCCTCCGCCAGGGCCAGCATTGCGGCATTCAGAACAATGCCAATAAATCCGACTGTCACGATATAGGCAAACATGAGGTCGGGCCGCAGCGCCTGCTGCTCACGGACGATGCCGTAGCCGAGGCCTTCCGGATTGCCTACCATTTCGGCGACGACGGCGAGTACAAGCGCCAGGCCGAGACTGATACGTGCACCGACGACAATCGGCGGCATCGCCGCCGGCAAAATGATGCGGAGGATGGTATCCTTGCGGCTGAGACGAAAGGTCCGGCCGACGTCATAAAGTCTCTGATGAACTCCGGTGACGCCTCCCATGGTGTTGACGAGCACCGGCCAGAGCACGGGGAGGATGGTGACGACCATTTCGGTTTTCAGGGAGAAGCCGAACAGCAGGAGCCCGACCGGCGCAAACGCAACCCCCGGCATCGGCCGCAAGACCTCGATGCTCGCGAGGCTGTAGCGCCGGGCAGTCGCTGACAAACCAAGCAGGAAGCCGAGCGAGATGCCAAGCACCATCGCCGCCGCCCATCCGATCGCGACGGAAATCAGCGTGTGCGCAATATCGGGCCCAAGAATTCCTTCCCTGGCGAGTTCGCCCCACCCCAGAGCGATGGCCGATGGGGCCGGCAGATATTCGTATTCGAGCAATCCCGATCGGACGGCCGCTTCCCATGCAAGCCCGACGAAAACCAGGACGGCGGTTCCGGGCCAATTGATCCTCGCAATCAAGCGCCCCTTATCCATGTTCGCGCCCGATGGCCTGGTGGACGGCGTAGCGATACTCGAGAAATTTTGGAAGCTGGCGCGTCGATAGCTGATCGCGCGGCGCCGGCAGGCCAATGTCGAATATCTGCTCAATTCGCCCGGGTGAGCCCTTCAGTACGGCGATCCGGTCACCAAGGTAGACCGCCTCCTCGATGTCGTGGGTGATGAAGACGAAGCTTGTCCCGGTGCGATCGCGAACCCGGAGAAGTTCGTCCTGCATCGAGGCTTTGGTCATGGCATCAAGCGCGGCAAACGGTTCGTCCATCAGCATCACGGCGGGACGCAGCGCCAGGGCACGCGCGATTTGAACGCGCTGCTGCATGCCGCCCGACAATTGCCACGGATAATCCTCAGCGTTGCTTTCAAGACCCACCAGGGCCAGCGCGTCGTGCACCCGCTGTTCGATTTCCTTTCGATCGAGGTTGCGTTCTATTCCAAACGCAACGTTCGCCGCGACCGTGCGCCACTGCAGCAGCGCGTTGGAATAATCCTGGAAGACGATGACGACGTCGTCGGGCGGACCGTCGAGTTTCTTTCCATGCACCAGGACCGAGCCGCTCGCCGTGGGCGTCAGACCTCCCATCGCCCTCAAAAGGGTGGTTTTTCCGGTTCCCGAAGGACCGACGATGGTCAAGAACTCTCCAGATCGAACCAGAAAGGAAATGTCCTCGATGATGCGCTTGCGGCTGAACTTGTGAAGAAATTCGACGGTGACCAATCGGCACTCGAACGCCGGGCTTATGGCCCTGTCGCCCGGATCAGATCTCTTTTCCGCCGAACCCATCTGAACCCATCTATGGCGTCACGACCAATTTAGAGGAATCGACCTCCTTGTCGAGTTGACCAATGTCCTTGAGCGCGGCCGCCCACATTTGGATATCCTCCGGCTTGATCGCAAAGCGGTAAGTCGGGAATGGCGTCGCCTGCACCACCGCTTCGGGCAATTTGGTGTACTGCGCCATGATCTTGCGCGCCTCCGCGGGATTTGTCTCGATAAAGCTTTTGGCATCTTCGAGCGCTGCAATCCAGGCCTTGATGGTCGCAAGATTGGCGCGCGCCCACGCGCCCTGCGAAATCCAGAACGGAAACAGCACATCCTTGCCGACCGACAGCAGCGGGGTCGCGATCGATACATTGCCGTTCGCGCGCAGGGCGCCGGCGAACGGTTCCAGGGATTCGACGGCGTCGACGCGCTTCGCCTTGAGTTGATCGGGCATATTCGGAAACGGCACTTCCACGGCTCTGACACTCGCGGGATCGACACCGTTTTTCTTCAGCCAGTACAGCACCGAAACGTGGATCACGCCGCCGATCGTGGGGGTCGCGATGAGCTTTCCGGCGAGATCCTTCGGCCCGGCGATGCCCGAGTCCTTGGTAACAATGACATGCGTCGAAGGATTGTCCTCGGTCTCAAAAACCTCGGAGGCGACGGCAACGACGTCGAGCCCGGAGGCGACCGATTTGAGCAGATCGGGCGCGGTGCTCGGAACGAATTCAAACTGCTTTCCGACCGTTCCCGGCAATATCGAAAGGTTTTGCGCGATGCTAAGCGTTACATCGAGCCCATGCGCTGCGAAAAACCCCTTCTCTTTCGCAACCCACGCCGGAAGCCAGGTCACAACCGGAATATAGGCGGCCCGGACTGCAACCGGCGATTGGGTTTGGGCGTAACTCCGGTGCGCCGGCCCCGTCGTGATCGCTGCCAAAACCACGATGCACGCCGCCTTCGCGCGCAGACGGATCTTCGACGATAGAGCATGGTGTTGCACTTCGCGGCCTCCCCAAATCCATAATTGATTTCACATTGCATAATCCTACAATGGAGTTCTCGGATACGGCAAGCGCGAACGCCGCGCACCGCAATTGAGGAAATAAAGCATGGATCAGCTTCCAACAATTGCGGTTCTCGGAGGGTCAGGCGAACTGGGATCGGCACTGGCGCGGCGATGGGCGCAAGCCGGTTATCCCGTCATCATAGGTTCACGAACAACCGGCCGCGCGATCGAGGCCGCCGCCGGGATCGGCGAGCAAGTGCATGGCGCAGAAAATGTGAAAGCTGCGGAAGCTGCTGACGTCATCGTTCTCGCGGTGCCCTATTCGAACCACGCGCACATCTTGGAATCCGTCAGGCAGGCCGCATCCGGCAAGATCGTCGTCGATGTCGTTGTGCCCCTTGTTGCACCGAAGGTTTCCGTCGTTCAGCTGCCTCAAGGGGGCTCGGCCGCGCTCGAAGCGAAGGCGATCCTCGGCGCTGACGTCAAAGTCGTTTCCGCGTTTCACCATGTGGGGGCAGCCAAGCTGCACGCGGGCGGCGAGGTCGATTGTGACGTTCTTGTGTTCACCGACGACAAGGTTGCTCGGGATGTGGTGATCACGCTGGCGGAAGCCGCCGGAATGCGCGGCATCGATGGCGGAGTTCTGGCGAACTCCGTTGCTGCCGAGGCCCTGACGTCGGTTCTGATCGGCATCAACAGGCGCTACAAGGTGAACGGTGCCGGCATTCGCATTACCGGCATTTCCTCTTGAGCGATCAAACTGACGATGTTTCATCAGCTTACACTGATCGCGGTTCCGGATTTCCCGCTCGTTGAGCCGGGAAACGAACTTGCCTCGATGATATGCGACGCCTGCCTCAAGGCGGGAATTGCGCTCAGCGATGGCGACGTCGTGGTGATCGCGCAGAAGATCGTGTCAAAAGCGGAGGGCAGATATGTCAATCTGGGCGAGGTGATCCCGTCCGCTCAAGCCAAGACGTTGGCCAGTCAGCTCAAAAAGGACCCGCGGCTCGTCGAACTCGTCCTTTCCGAGTCGACGCAAATCATCCGGGCCCAGAACGGCGTCCTGATCGTCGCGCATCGTCTGGGATACATCATGGCCAATGCCGGGATCGACCAGTCGAACATTTCCCATGCAGGCGGCGAGCGCGCACTTCTGCTCCCGGCCGATCCCGATGGCTCGGCAGCGGACATCAAACAAAAGCTCGATCGCGCGTTCAACATCGAATGCGGCGTCGTGATCAACGATAGTTTCGGCCGGCCGTGGCGCAACGGTGTCGTCGGGGTTGCGATCGGAGCCGCGGGCGTCGATTCGCTTCAGAGTTTCGTCAACGCACCGGATCTGTTCGGGCGCCCTCTCCGCATCACCGAAATCGCCGCCGCCGATGAAATTGCCGCCGCCGCGTCGCTCTTGATGGGACAGGCCGCCGAAGGATATCCCGTGGTTATCTTGCGGGGGCTTAAACGGAGTGCCGATCCGCTGCCCGCGGCAGCGCTGGTTCGCCCTGCAAGTCAGGACCTGTTTCGATGACCGGACCGGTAACAGGAGAGCGTCGTCACCCCCGAGATGAAAAAAAGATCGTCGCGCTGTGCGGCGGCGTGGGAGGTGCGAAACTTGCGCTAGGATTGGAGCGGATTTCCTCGCCCGGGGCGGCGACGATCATCGTCAACGTCGGCGACGACTTCGAACACCTGGGTCTGCGGATCTGCCCGGATATCGACACCGTTCTCTATACGCTCGGAAACCTCAGCGATCCCGAGCGCGGATGGGGACGCGCCGGGGAAAGCTGGAATTTCATCGAGACTATAAAGCTGCTCGGCGGAGACGACTGGTTCCTGCTTGGCGACAAGGACCTCGCCCTTCATGTGACACGGACCCAGCATCTGCATCGAGGCGGATTGCTGAGCGATTTCGTCGCGCGCGCCGCGAAGCTGTTCGGTATCCGGTCCAACATCTTGCCGGCCACCAATGCGGTCATCTCGACCATGATCGATACCGATCACGGCGTTCTGCCGTTTCAAGAGTACTTTGTGAAGCAACGCTGCGCGCCTCGGATAAAATCGATTCGATTTGAAGGCGCCGCAAGTGCCGCGGCTGCGCCCGGCGTTCTGGACGCGCTGTCGGACCCGGCCCTGCACGCGATCATTATCTGTCCGTCCAATCCCTATCTGAGCGTCGATCCGATCCTTGCCGTTCCCGGCATCAAGGCCGCACTGCAAAACGCTTCCGCACCGATCATCGCGGTCTCTCCCATTGTTAGCGGCGCGGCGATCAAGGGGCCGACGGCAAAGATCATGACGGAACTGAACCTTGCTCCCTCGCAGCGATCGATCGCCACCCACTATCAAGGCCTGATCGACGCCCTGGTGGTCGATAGTTCCGATGAGAGCGAAAGCCGCGACCTGCCCGTCCGAACCTTCGTCGTGCCCACCGTCATGACGACGGTCGAACATAAGATGCAGCTTGCCCACGATGTCGTCGATGTCGCCGCGACGCTTGCCATGAATTCCGCATCGCATCGGGGAGCTTCCAGATGATCAGCTTTCCGATCGTTGTTCCCGTCAAGACCTTCGGTCTCGCAAAACAACGCCTGTCGGGCATTCTTGAACCGTCGGAGCGGGCCGCGCTGGCGAGGTCCATGCTGATCGACGTGTTGCATATCGTCGCATCGGCGAGCTTGCCGTCAAATGTCATCGTCGTGACTTCGAGCCCGGAAGCATCTGATATTGCGAAGAGTGCGGGCATGCGGGTGCTGCACGAGGCAGCTTGCTCGGATCTCAACTCGGCAATCGAAGCCGCCTCAAGGCATATGATCGTTCAGAACGCCGGCGGCTTTCTCATGCTGCCCGCGGATGTCCCGGAAGTCACGATTGCGGCAATCCACCAGGCCTTCGCCGCACTCGAGCAAAGCCGCTCCCTCGTCCTTGCGCCGGCGATCAGCGACGGCGGCACCAATCTATTGGCTTGCCGGCCACCCCAGGCGATCCGGCCGGAATTCGGCACCATGAGTTTTGCAAGGCATCTCGCCGCGGGCGAACGAGCCGGCCTTGCGTGTCACGTCCTGAACAGTCCGGAACTCGGCAGAGACATCGACAGCCCAGACGACCTTGCCCGATTTCTCGATCGGCGCACCCCTACATTGACCGATCGGCTGCTGCGAAACTTGGGACGAGACTTAGGACGAGACTTGGAACGAGACTTGGCACGAGACCTGGGACGAGACTTGCGACGAGATTTGGGGGGTGCCGCGCAATGCGGGCCGCCCGGCCCCGCCACGGCGTATGAAACACGGTTCGTCTCCGGCGGAAACCTTAAGCGAGGAGCGACGTGAATCTATCCGATGACGAGCGGCTGTCGGAGGATGCGTGTTACGCCCTGCTCCGCGTCGATGATCTCGCCTCGCTGCTCCGCGCGGCTGCGAACAGGCGTGATCGAGCGCACGGCAGCGTCGTTTCCTATTCGCGAAAAGTCTTCGTCCCGTTGACCAGACTGTGTCGTGACGTCTGTCACTACTGCACATTTGCCCAGTCACCGCTTCAGCTCGAAAAACCCTTCATGAGCCCGGACGAGGTGCTGCACGTCGCGCGAGCGGGCCAGGCGGCCGGCTGTCGCGAGGCGCTCTTTACCCTCGGTGACAAACCGGAGCTTCGCTACAGCGCCGCGAAAGCAGCACTCGACGCGTTGGGTTATCCGACGACGCTGGCCTATCTCGAGGCGATGGCGAAACTGGTGCTTGATGAGACCGGGCTGTTGCCCCATCTCAATCCCGGCCTGCTTCAAGCCGCTGACCTCGCACGGCTGCGAACAGTATCGGTGTCACAGGGGATCATGCTGGAGAGCACCTCCGAGCGGCTCATGCAACGGGGCGGCGTGCATTTCGGCAGTCCCGACAAAGATCCCGGGCTGCGTCTCGCAACGATCGAGGCGGCCGGCGAGTGCCGCGTGCCATTTACCTCAGGGATTCTGATCGGCA
>WNFD01006225.1_pt1 | contig 18762 bp, 17 predicted proteins | sample 5400491 | NCBI WGS metagenome assembly WNFD01 (sample SAMN13153343, study PRJNA577476) | soil metagenome | isolation source: 120 cm saprolite under Douglas fir tree site 2 hole 2 replicate 2 | place: USA:California | collected 2015-04-18 | reverse complement strand
CCTACGCGCCCTCGCCAATCGACTCGTCGGCATCCTTCATGGCTGCTTGGATCACCGGCAGACCTATCGCGAAGAAATCGCCTGGCCGAGGTCGTTGACCGTTGCCGCTTGACTTCTTACAGGCGTGGGATGTCTAGGCTGCCTGCGAGATCCCGATCAGGTTGCCTTCGCTGTCTTTGAACCAGGCTGCTCGTGCGTAGCCCACGTCGGCGATCCCGTCCGTTGTCTTTAGCCCCGGACCGTCGTACTCCTCGAACTGGACGCCGCGCGAGCGAAGCTCCTTTACCGTCGCCGCGAGGTCCTCGACCATGAGCGCCATCTGCGTGTGGCCGCCGGAGGCCTTTCCGCCGCTGCGGAAGAGCCGGAAACGCGTTCCATCGGCGAGACGGTAACGAAGACCGATTCGCTCCTCGCTGGTGGGGGTCAAGCCGAGCTTCTCGGCATAGAAAGTCCTTGCGCGCTGCAGGTCCTGGGCCGGGATCGTCGATTCCACGACCGCGCGCTCAAGCACACCCATGGTACGGCCATGATACGGCGGCCCAAACGCCATAATCAGAGGATGCCGCGCGCGGTCTGGTCGGGAACGGTCAGCTTCGGCCTGGTCAGCATCCCGGTGCGCTTGTACCCGGCGACGCGCCGCCAGCACATCCGCTTCCATGAGATCGACCGGTCGAGCGGACAGCGCATCCGCCACCAGAAAGTGGTCGAGACGGCTCCGACCGTGCCCTCGCCCAGAGGCGGAAGGGATTTTGAGGGGCCATCGCCGAGGGGCGGAGCAGATTACCTGGCGCCGGCGCCCCGAGGCGAAGCAAGCTACCTGGCGCATGAGGCGGACGGGACCCCGGAGCTGGCACGAAGACCAGTGGCGGCCCCCAATGTCGTCAAGGGGTTCGAGGTGGCGAAAGATCGATACGTCACGGTCGACCGCGAGGAATTGGAGCAGCTCGCCCCTGAGCGGAGCCGGACCATCGACGTCGAGCAATTCGTCGACGCCCCGGCCATCGACCCGATCTATTACGAAACCAGCTATTACGCCGTGCCCGACCGGGGTTACGAACGTGCCTATGGGGTGCTGGTCGATGCGATGCGGGAGACGGGCAAGGTAGCGATCGCCTGGTTTGTCTTACGCCGCAAGCGCTATCTGGCCGCGCTGCACCCGCAGGGTCGTCTCATGGTCCTCACCACGATGTTCCACGCGGATGAGATCCTGCCGACCGCCGGGCTGGAACCCGCCAAGCCGACCGACCTGAAGAAGAAGGAGCGCGAGATGGCGGCGCTGTTGATCAAGACCCTGTCCGGACCATTCGAACCCGAGCGATATCCTGACGACTACCGGCAGCGCCTGAAAACGTTGATCGAGGGTCGGGCGGCCTCCGCACGACCGGCAACGGCTGAGGTCACCGCCGGCAGCGGCGTCAACGACCTGATGGCGGCGCTGCGGGCCAGCGTCGAGCAGGCGCGTCGCGCGTCGAAAGGCCGCGCCAAGCCACCCGCAACACGGCGCAAACGAAAGACCGCCTGACGCCGAGCCCGAACCGTTAGCGGGTACGCGGTGCGCCAGGGTCCGCGGTGTAAGAGATCCATGGCCCGCGGCGGCCGCCGTGGCGGTCGTAGAACCGCTGGGCATCCTTATTGTCCTGGGCCGTGACCCAGTCGAGGCGGGCGTAACCGTGCGCCGTAGCGTAGGCCAGACTCGCGTCAAAGAGCGCGGCGCCTACCCCATGACTTCGGAGCGAAGGGTCGACGAAGAGGTCGTTCATCACCAGGATGCGATCGGCAACCAGGGTGTCGAGACACGCGTACAAGCTGGCGAAGCCCTGAAGTTGCCCGTCCGCCTCGGCGACCAGCTGCACCCCGAGGCCCGGATCCCGGCCGAGGAGGTCGAGCAGGGCCTCGACCTTCGGCCTCGCAAAGGGAGTGCGGTAGAAGGCGAAGTACCCCTCGATCAAGTCGAGAAGCTGGGGGCGATCCTTGCGTTCCGCCGGACGAACCAGCACCGGGCCAGCCTAGCATCAGATTGATGACAGGCCAGGCGCAGACAGCGAGCCCCGGTGTGGAAAGGCGAGCGCATATCGTCGGTATGGCGACCGCATTGCCGCCGATTACGGCTACGGTGGACCAGGTCTGGGACGCGCTTGGCCGGGTACGCGGGCGCCGGATGCCAAAGCTGCGGGGTGACGAGGGGGCGCGAACCCGCTACTTCGCGCAGCCGCTGAGTTCACTAATGGAGCGGCGGACCCAGAGTCAGCAAACGGACGCGTATCTCGAACACGCGCGACTGCTCGCCCGGCGGGTGTGCTGCAAGGCCCTGGAACGAAGCGGCCTCGCCCCCGACGAGATCGGCCTCGTGATCGGGGTGTCCTGCACGGGTGTCGTCCTCCCGTCGCTGGACGCAGAGCTGATCCCGTTGATTGGGCTACGGCCCGACACTGCCCGCCTGCCGATCACCGAGCTCGGATGCGGCGGTGGGGTGGCAGGGCTGGCGCGGGGACTTGACTACGTACGTGCGTACCCGCAGCGAAACGTGCTGCTGTTCGCGGTCGAGATCCCATCGCTCACGTTCCAGCCGGACGATCATTCGGTCGACAACCTGGTTGCCGCGATGGTCTTTTCGGACGGTGCCGGTGCGGTCGTCTTACGAGGGGGTGAGGGCGGGCCGGGCTGGACCCTGGAACACTGCGGCACAGTCCTCGTGCCGCAAGGCGCACACCACCTTGGCTACGAGCTTCGAGACGGCGGGCTTCGCGTGATTCTGAGCCGCGAGCTGCCGGATGTGGTCGAGGCACACCTGCGTGACGCGGTCGATACGTTCCTCGATGAGGCGGGTCTTCGTCTCGCCGACGTCAACGCGGTCGCCGCGCACCCGGGAGGGCCGCGCATCGTCGATGCGATCGAACGCGCGCTGGAGCTTCGTCCCGATGCGCTGGCCACCTCGCGGGCCGTCTTCGCGGGCAACGGCAACGCGTCGAGCGCCGGCATCTTCTTCGTGCTCGAGGAAATGCAGCGCGTTGGAGCGCTAGGTCGGGTGCTCGCGATCGCCCTTGGTCCGGGGCTCTCGATCGAGCTTGCGCTGATGAAGCTGGCGTGAAGGCCCCCACCCCGACCCTCCCCCGCGAGCGAGGGAGGGAGATTTCATACGCGTTGGTCTTGCTCGTCTTCGGTGCCCAGCGAGGTTTCGAGCTGGTCTATTCCGCCAGGAACGAGCGCATCATCCATAGCCAGCAGCCGGATGCGCCTCAGGCTGGCGGATCAATTTTCAAATGGATCGCCCTGGTTAACGTCGGTCTGTTCACCCTGCCGGCCCTCGAACGCGCCTGGCGGCGTCGCCCGCCACCGCGGCCGGTCGCGGCGCTAGGCTGGGCTGCCGCCATTGCCGCGGTCGCGCTCAGGCTTAGCGTAATTGCCTCGCTGCGCGAATCGTGGAACGTGCGTGCCGTTGTGCCCAGCGACCTGCGCGTCGTCGACGGCGGACCGTACCGGTTCATCCGTCATCCCAATTACGTGGCGCTGGGGTTGGAGTTTCTCGGCCTGCCGCTGATCGGTGGCGCCTACGTGAGCGCGGTCGGCCTCGGTCTTGCCAACGCGGCGCTTCTGCGGCAGCGCATCGCCGAAGAGGACGCGCTCCTGATGGCGATCCCGGCCTACCGCGAGCGCATGGGCGGCAAACCGCGCTTCCTGCCGCGCCTGCTTAGCGGCCGCTGAACATCCGCAACCACTCGCGCGGCGTGATGCGGTTGAAGCCCCAGTAGCCGAAGCCGATCCCGAGCAGCTTGGTCAGCGTCTGGGGCGAGCGCCCGTGATTACGGATGGCGCGGTCAACCAATGCAGGGGTGCGGCTGAGCCGCAGGAACAACGCCGCGACCCGATGTGGGTCCTTCGTGATTTTGCCGTGCGCCCGCCGATAGACACGCTCGGGATTCGGTGATGCCAGCGCGTCCGCAAATGCGCGTGCCTGGCGCAACCCCGTGGCGATCCCCTCGGCCGTGATCGGATCGGTGAAGCCCGCCGCATCGCCGATCAGAAAGATGCCACGGTCGGCGACCGTCGTCGCGCCGTACCAAAAGGGACCCACCGCCGATACCGAACCAACGAGGTCAGCCTGGTGTAGCCCAGGCCGGATCGCCTGAGCGATCGTGCGGTAATGCGACTCGAGTTGACCGCTGAACTCCGCCATACGGTCCTGATAAGCGAGCAACGCGACCATTCGCTGGTTGCCCGCCACCGGACCTTCATAGACTTCGAGGCCTCGGTCGAACGTGATCCGCACCCATGGGTCGACCGGCGCGTGCATGACCCAGTGGCCGACAATGCCGTAGCGGTGGGGCGGTCGCGGCCCAACGGTCCAGCCGAGGCGATGACGAAGCCCTGAACGTAAGCCATCGGCCAGCGCCACGAAGCGCGCTCGAAGCTCGCCGGTCGTCGTGATCACGGTCGACATCCCGTCGCTGTCCCTTCTGATATCGCGCGCTTCGCTTGGCGGGCTGAACCGGATATGCGAGTGGTGGCTGAGCGCCTCGGCCAGTTGCGCATCGAAGGTGATCCGCCTGATCCCCAGCCCCGCCTGCTCGCCGGCATGCGAGGGAAAAGGCACGGCCACGGGTGGCTCCTCGACTCGGCCGAATTGGATTCCCTGGAGCGGCGGCGCACCGCCCGATAGGACGGCAGCCTCGAGGCCAAGCGCGCGCAACGCTGGCCGGCCGCTCGGCATCAGCCCCTCGCCGCATGGCTTGTCGCGCGGAAACGCCTGCTTGTCGACGACGATCACGCGAAGTCCGCGTTGCGCGGCAAAGAGCGCCACCGCGGCTCCGGCCGGTCCCGCCCCAACCACCGCGACATCGGCGTCAGTGGCTGCCATCACTTAGTTGTTGGATATGACCATCCGCGCAGCGCCGTCCGAGTCGCTGCGATTACGCGCTAGGCGTCGGTCTTCATTTCGGTAGCGGCTCCGGTGTCGCGCTCCGCCCGCTTCGAACGGGACGGCGTGGTGCCGGCTTGCTCGCTCGGAACCGTCACCTGCGCCGGAGGCTGACCCTGCGCTCGGCCGGGCAGACGTGAGCTGACCAATGTGCGCCAGCGGGTTGTGCGCTGGGCCGCGGCCTGTGCGGCACCCGAAAGTTGGCGAATCGCCGCCTGCCGTCGAGCATTGCCCCGTTCCCGGTCGCCCAGGTAAGCGACGGCAGCTCCGACCACCGCCGCAACCCCGAGCCACACCCGGCTCACACCCGTCTTTGCCCGCAAATCCTTGGTGTCTTGTGACTTCATGGTGTGTCCCCTTGCAATCTCCTGCAGCAACGACCGGTAGGCTGGTACTAGGGTATCCGAAACGTGGGTCCGACTGGCCTCTGTTTTTGTCAAACTTGACCAATGTGCCGAAGCATCAAGACGCTCCGTCGTAAAGAGAGCAAGCCGACCGACCAGGAGATTCACGACGCCGCCCTGCAGTTCGTTCGTAAGATCAGCGGCTACCGGGTGCCGTCTCGCGCGAACACAGCGGCTTTCGAATCCGCGGTCAAAGAGGTCAGCGCCAGCTCCCGGCGATTGCTCGACGCCGTCGCCTGATCACCTTCCGCGGCCCTGGCGCCGGTGCAGGCGCTAGCTTACGCCGGCCGACGCCCGACTGGTGAGCGCAGGATCACCAGGGCGCCTGCGAGCATGACGAGCGCGCCGACCACCAGCGCCGGCCGGTATCCGGCGGTCTGCGCCAGCACCGCGCCGACTACCGTCCCCAACAGGGTCGCCCCCAGCGCCGCGAAGCGGATGCCCGCATTGATTCGCCCCAGTAGCGCCGCCGGGGCGATCGCCTGGCGAAGGCTTGTCTGGTTGATCTCGTAGATCGTGGCTCCGCCATCACCCACCACCTGCTGCGCGAGCAGCAACAGGAGGGCAACGATGCCGGCGCCACGGGCCAGCGGCATGAAGAGAATGCCGATGCTCGCGAGCACCAGCCCGACGATCATGGTGGGCCCGATGCCGAAGCGTCGGGTCACGCGACCGGCGAGCATCGCCGCCGACAGTGAGCTGACCCCGCCGACCGCATAGACGAGACCGAGCAGACCGGGCAAGAAGCCGAGCTCGCGCAGCGCGTACAGCGAATAGATCGTGCCCACGATGCCGAAGGTGCATTCGAAGGCGGCGACGCTGAGTGCGATGGTGCGCAGTGAGGCTTCCGCACGCAATGCCGACAGGCCCTCGAGCATCTCGTGCCCAACGCTGCGCGGTTGGGTGCGGGGCACCGGGGGCGGCTCGGGCGCCCGGATGGCGGACACGAATACCGCCGAGACGACGAACGTCACCGCATCGACCGCGATGGCGACGGGGGCCGTGAACAACTGCACCAGCCAACCCGCGATCCCGAACCCGCCGACCTCGGCGATCGACTGCGTGGCCGTCAGCTTGCTGTTGGCATCGAGCAGTCGGTCACGACCGACGACGGCAGGGATATACGACTGCTCGGCCACGTCGAAGAAGACGGTGAGCAAGCTGACCAGCACCGCCACCAGGTAAAGCTGCCCAATCTGGACGTGGCCGGTAAAAGCCACCAGGGGGATCGACCCCAGCGCGAGCGCGCGTCCGATGTCGGCGGCAATCATGATGGGCCGGCGCCGGAGCCGGTCGATGAAGACGCCAGCCACGAGCCCAATCAGGAAGCCCGGCACCAGGTCGGCCGCGCGCAGGATGGCAATCTGTCCCGGGGTAGCGTTCAACACCAGGATCGCCATGAAGGGAAGCGCGGCGCGCGTGATCAGCGAGCCAAAGGTCGATACGGTCTGCGCGCTCCACAGAATGACGAACGGTGAGTTTTTGAGGAGGCTGGCGGGCGGGGTCGCGGCGGTCGGGGCTACGAGTCCGCGGCCGGCAGACGCAGGACGAAGGTCGATCCCTCGCCGGGCTGGCCCGATTGCAGTTGCAGGGATCCGCCCACCTGCTCGGCGAGGCCGCGGGTCACGGCTGGCGCGGGAGCCAAAACGGCACAGTCACGCCCGGAAACATTAGCGCAAGTGACGCGGGTGTCCGTTATGACATTGCCGATGTCATCGAGCGCCCCCGGATCGCCCCCGGCGAGGCCGAAAATCGACCCCGCCGGGAGGGAAAGGTCCTTAGCGGGTCGCGAGGGCGAAGAGCGGGCTCGGTTTGCCGGTCTCGCTGTATTGCTTCAGCCGCTCGACGACCAGGCCCCAGGTGTAGTTGATCGAGCCGAGATCGTCCTGGGAAACGGAGGCCGGCCAATCGGCGTGGCGGAAGACCACGGACGTCTCGCCCTTGTCGGTAGGGGAGATGTCCCAGGTAACGGTGGTCCCATCCCAGTTGGGGAAATCGGCAAGCCCGGTCCACTTCACCCGCCTGCCGGGTACCAGCTCGTCCACCCGCATCCGCTGTGTCGGTCCGCCAAACCCAAAGGTCGCAATCGAGCCGACTTTGGGCTCGGCCTTGCTCTCCGAGGTCCAGAAGCTCTGCAAGCCCTGGGCGGTGGAGACCGCCTTGTAGATCGTGTCGGGCGTCGCCTTCACGTTCACCTGGTGCACGAGCGGAGCGGCCATGTTAGCATCCTCCTAAAGGAACGACTTAATTTAGAGACAGCTTAAATAAGATATGCCGAGAATGCAAGCCCCAACTCGCGATGCCTCAATCGAAGCCGCGATGAACGCGATCGCCAATCCACGGCGGCGCCAGATCCTCAGACTAGTCTGGGATGCTGAGCGATCCGCTGGAGAGATCGCCGCAACCATCGATGACGTCAGCTGGCCGGCGGTTTCTCAGAACCTCCGCCTGCTCAAGGATTCCGGCCTGATCACGGAGCGACGCCACGGAACCCATCGGTACTACAGAGCGGACCGCCGCGCCCTCGGCCCCCTGGAAGCCGTGTTGCGACAGATGTGGACGCGCGACCTTGGCCTGCTGCGCGACCTAGCCGAACAGGAAGCGCGTTCCAGGAAGAAGCGACATGATTGAAGACCTGACGGGCGTCATCGAGATCACCCAGCGGATCGAGGCGTCGCCAGAAATTGTCTTCGCCTACCTGACGGACAGCCAACGCTTCGTGCGCTGGATGGGCGTTGGCGCCGAGCTCGACGCTCGCCCCGGCGGCCGCTACCGAATCGACGTCGACGGCGTGCACATCGCGAGCGGCGCGTATGAAATCATCGATCCACCCCGACGGCTGGTGATGAGCTGGGGCTGGGAGGGCCATCCGACCGTTCCCCCTGGGTCGACGACGGTCGAGATCACGCTCACGTCAGATCGTGGTGCGACCGTCCTTAAGCTTCGCCACATCGGACTACCCGGCGAGGGCGAACGCCGCACGCACGCGGAGGGGTGGGTGCAGTATATGAGCCAACTCGCCGCGGCCGGAGGTCGAGACTAGTACCCTTACCGGCGGGCTGATATGCGGTCAGCGCAGCGGCATGTGCACGTGAGGACCTAGCTTGCGCACCGCCTCGCCCGAGCCGCGATAGAACGTCGGATAGGCGTAGATCAGGTGGCGCAGCTCGTCACTCGGGATCTGCAGCTTGATCGCGAGCTCGAAGAGACCGAGGAGGTCGCCGCCGCGCGGCCCCACGGTGGTGGCTCCGACGAGAACGCCCGTGTCCGCATCCTCGACCACCTTGATGAAGCCGTCGTTGCCGGGTCCATGGATCCAGCCGCGGGACGTGACCGATGCCTTCTGCAGCCCGGTCCGCACGTTGATCCCCTTCTTGCGCGCTTGCTCCTCGGTCAGCCCGGCCGCCCCCACTTCGGGATCGGTGAACGTGGCACGCGGTTTCGCCCGATAATCGGCGCCCGGGCCCGGCGTGCCCAGGATGTCGTTGATCACGATATCGGCGTGATAGATCGCCATGTGGGTGAAACCGCCGCTCACGGTCACGTCGCCGATCGCCCAGAGTCGCTCACCCACCCGGAGATGGTCATCGGGCTCGAGGAGACGCGACGCTGGATCGAGGCCGACGGTTTCGAGGCCGATGTTCCCGAGGTTGGCACGGCGGCCGGTTGCGACCAGCAGTTGCTGACCGTTCACCTTGCGGCCGTCTTCGAGGTGGACGGTCACGGCGTCGCCCTGCGGCTCGATCGACTGCGCCCGCGAATTCAGGTAGAGCTCGATGCCGTCGCGCCGTAGGACCTCGTCGAGAACCGCGCCCGCTTCGGGCTCCTCCATCGCCAACACCCGCTTCATGCCCTCGATAATCGAGACCTTGACCCCGAATCGAGCGAAGACCTGCGACAGCTCGACGCCGATGGCGCCACCCCCGAGGATGATCAGCGACTCCGGTAGCTGCTCGACCTTGACCGCCTCGCGGTTGGTCCAGTACCGGACGCGGTCGAGGCCGGGGATCGGCGGGATCGCTGGTGACGTCCCGGTGGCGATCACGACCGCGCGCGTGGCCTCGTAGGTGACGCCGTTGACCGACACCTTAGCGGGGCCGGCGAGCTTCCCCGCGCCGCGGACGAAATGCCCGCCGTTGCCCTCGAACCGCTCCACCGCCAACCGGTCGTCCCAGTTGTCGGTGGCCACGGTCCGGATTCGCTGCGCCACCGGTGTCCAGTCAGGATTCACCATCGAGTCCCCCGCGAAGCCAGGAATCCGGCGGCCTTCGGCGAGCATGTCGTCGGCGCGGATCATCATCTTCGTTGGGATACAACCGAAGTAGGGGCACTCGCCCCCGACCAGGCTGCTCTCGATGCCGACGACATTGAGGCCCTTGTCGGCAAGAGAATTGCCAACTTCCTCGCCGCCGACGCCCATCCCGAGGACGATGACGTCGACCGGCTCAATCATGCGTCAAGCCTGCCGGAAGAGCTGCCGGATCGATCGCATAGGCGACCGCCTGGTCGAGGCTCAGCGTCTGCCCTTCCGCCCAGGCGCGAGCGGCATCGGCTTCGCTCAAGCCTTCGCGACCGGTTCGGCCTTCCTGAAAACTGAGGAGCCCACCAAGCCCGGTACCGGTCGCCGCCTGCTGGGCGACTGCCGCGGCGGCCAGCCGTGTGGCCCGGACGGGATCCCCTTCTCTTCGGGCGATGACTGAAAGGTTGTCGAGTTGCAGCGTCATGCCCGATACGTCTTGCGCTTCGAGGAACAGCTGCAGGGCCTCCAAAAAATGTTTCTTGGCGGCGGCAATTTCGTCGGTGTTAACGGCCACCAGCCCAAGGGTATGGGTCGACCAGGCGAGGTTAAAGCGGTCGTCCAACTTCCGGGATAGGGCCTGCGCCTCCTCGAGCGCCGGCTTGGCAGCAGCGTAGTCCTGTTGGAAATAAGAGGCGTTGCCCAGTCCCCATAGCGCACGCGCGACGCGCCCGTTGTCGCCGAGCTCACGGAATAATGCGAGCGCCTCAGTGAGCAGCTCCTTTGCCCTGGGAATCGTCCTGCGGGCAACGGTCATTGGGAACGCGTCGTTGTAGATGGCGTTGGCGAGAGCTTGCTTGTCGCCCACCTGTCGGGTTAGCTCGAGGGACTCATCGTAGAAGTGCTGGGCGACCTCCATGTCGGCTTGCCAGTACGCCAGTCCACCAGCCGCCTCCAGCGCGTGCGCCCGTTCCTGGGGAAACTTATGGCCGGTGGGCATGCCGAGGACCTTCGCCATTCGTGCCCGGCCCTCATGGATGTGGCCCCGCATTTGCCAGAACCGCCAGAAGACCCCGGTCAGCCGCATCGCCTCGCGGGCGTCGCCGCTCTCGAGACACCAGTCGAGCGCCGCGCGGAAGTTGTCATGGTCGATCTCGAGACGGTCGAGCCATTCCCTGCGGTTCCGACCAAAGAGGTGAGGCTCTGCTTTCTGTGCCAGCGCAATGAATGCCTCGACGTGGCGGTCTCGAATTGGGCGCCCTTCGCCGCTTGCATCGAGGCGCTCGATGGCGAAATCGCGAATGGTCTGCAGCATCAGGAAGCGTGGCTCGTCGAAATCAGGAAGGCGCCGAAGCAGGCTCTGGTCCGCGAGCTGATCCAGTGCCTCGACGACCTCGCCACCGACATCCTCGGGTGGGCCGCAGACTGGTTCGAGTTGCTCGAGGCTGCCGCCGCGGGCAAAGACGGAGCAGCGGTCTAGCAGGCGCCGGCCGCCTGCGTCGAGCATGTCGTAGCTCCATTGGATCGCGCCGCGGAGCGTCTGCTGCCGGGCTGGTGCGTCGCGGGCGCCGCTGCCGAGGGCGGTCAGGGATTTCTCCAGCCGGCTCAGTAGGGCTTGCGGCGAAAAAAGTTTGACGCGGGCCGCCGCCAACTCGATCGCCAGCGGGAGGCCATCGACGCGCTCGCAGATGCCGGCGATGGCCGGTGCGTTTTCATTCGTGGCGTGGAAGTCGGGCTTCACCGCGACCGCACGCTCGATGAAGAGCCGCACTGCCTCGAACTGCGAGAGGGCGGCCAGTCCGGGCAAGGCCTTGAGGTCGGGTAACGCCAGCGGTGGAACAGGAAATTCCTGCTCGCCCGAGACGCGCAGCACGGTACGGCTGCTGACCAAGACGCGCAGCCCCGCGCTTCCCTCGAGCAGCTGGCGGGCGACCGTTGCGGCTTCGAGGACTTGCTCGAAGTTGTCGAGTATCAGCAGGGTCCGTTTCTCCCGCAGGTGCTCGACCAACACGTCAATTGGCCGGTGACGGCCGGTGGTCGAGATGGCGAGCGCCTGTGCGATCGCCGACGGCACGAGCTCGGGATCATAGATCGCACTGAGCGGGACGAAGTAGACGCCATCGGGGAACTGGTCAAGGACGGTGGCCGCGATTTGCAGACTCAAGCGCGTCTTGCCGGTGCCGCCGGGCCCGGTCAGCGTCAACAGCCGGGACCGGGCCAGCAACTGCGTGGCCTCACGAACCTGGTCGTCGCGGCCGATGAAACTCGTCAGCTGGGTGGGCAGGTTGTTCGGCGTCGCCTCCAAGGTGATGCAAGCCGAGGTCTTTGAGCGTCAACCCGGGTGGCAACGCGTGATCGACCAGTGCCCGGGTGGTTTCGGAGACGAGCACCTGCCCGCCGTGCCCTGCACTGGCCACCCGTGCGGCGCGATGAACGTCCAGGCCAAGATATTCATTGCCGACTAGGGTGGCCTCGCCCGTGTGCAGGCCGATCCGAATTCGTACCTCGCCGCCATCCGGCCATGGGTGCGCGTGCAACGCCTTCTGGGCCGCTGCCGCGCCGGCACAGGCCTGCAGCGCGCTGTCGAACACGATGAAGAAGGAGTCTCCTTCGGTGCGTAGCTCGTGACCACCGTTGGCGGCTAGCGCTTGCCGCAAGACGGTGTGATGCGCGAGGAGCACTTGCGGATAACCCTCGCCCAGCCTTTGGATGAGGCGTGTCGAGCCCTCGATATCACTGAAGAAGAAGGTCACCGTGCCGGTCGGCAGCGCGCTCATGCGGGTGAGGCGGCCCGGCTCAAGACCGGCTCGAGGCGCGCTCGCAGCTCGTCCTCGTAGTCCCGACCCGTGAAGTCGAGCATCGGATGTGGCGCCAGCGCGTGCTCCGCGACCAGGCCGTCCTTGCGGACGTAGAAGACCGGATACGGATTACCCTGGCCATTCGACTCGAGCGTGGCCGCGACGGCGTCGCCCCCCGCCGAGTCGAGAAAGGATTGCAGCGGGATGATGCCGTCGTTGCTGATCCCGGTGTCACGATCGAGATTGATGACGCGAGCCAGGTAGGCGCGCTGGTGCCAGAGCTCAGGGCCATGGCTGACCTGCTCGAGCAAGTACGGGAGAAGGGCGGCCGCGTCGAGGCGCTCGCGCGTTGCCCGAATGCCGAACCTCGTTTCGGCCAGGTGCCGAGCCAGCACCCGGGCGTTGTAGCGATGGCCCTGGACGGCGCCGGAGTTGCTCGGGATCCCATGCTTCTTCAGCCCCGCGGCACCCTGGGTGATAGTGCCGGCGAAAAAGACGCCCGGCACCGTCGCGCTTTCCCAGAACGGGGTCTGAGCCGGGAGCCGGCTCTGGCCAAAGGTCGCGACGCCCAGCGCGGGCAGGTCGCGCAGCGGCGTGACGAAACCGGTGGCGGCGATGACGTCGTCGGCCGGCACGCTCAGTTCCTCGCCTGCCGCATTCCGGGTGCGAACCAGGTAACCGGCGCCGTCTTGCTTCACCTCTTCGATCGTGGTGTCCAGAAGGACGACTCCTCCCGCCAGCGCGGCATCTTCATAAGGTTGAACGTACCGGGCGCGAACGCCAACGAGCGTGTGCGTATTGACCGAGAGTTTGGTCGGACTCGGGGAGGCAAGGACCAGCTGTCGAGCCCAGGGCAGCAAGCCGGTCGCGATTTCGAACCCTGAATTCTGCTTCCCGACGATAAAGACTCGCTTGTCCTTGTAGGTTTCCACCGGACGGAAGTCGCCGTAGTGTGGCACCTGCTCCAGCCCGAGGATGGGCGGTCGGTACGGCAGCGCCACGCCGACGGCAAAGACCACAACCGACGCCCGGTATTCGCCAGCCGACGTCGTGAGGACGAAGTCGTCGGCCTCCCTCCGCGTCGATTCCCAGCGGGTTCCATAACGCACCTGGATCCCGGTGCGCTGCGCAAAGGTCTCGAGCCCTTTCTGCATCTCGGGCCGAGAAGGAAAGTAGGACGTCCCGTCCATCAGCGCTGGCATCACAGCCCGGTTTGGCGCCTCATCGGCCAGCAGGCTGTTCCAGTCGAACCGCTCATAGGCGCGCTCGTGCTGGTCGACGCCAGTGAAGGGCTTGGTCCAGCTGAGCATCCGCTGGAAGACGGGCCAGCGGCGGAACATCCCACCCGGCGCGGGGTCATCCGAGAGGACGGCGTGGTCGACGCCCAGCCGGGTCAACGAATAGCTCAACTGCAATCCACCGGGCCCGCTGCCCATCACGATCAGTTGATAGCGGCCCGGAGGAAAAGGTGGCTGGGTTAGCTCAGCCACTTGGTTGTGTTCTTGAGCTTGCGCGCCTCCCCCTGCAGCAGGCGATACAGGATTCGCGGATGCTTCGTCAGAAATCCCTCGAGCTCGCCAGCCGGCAGGACAAGACAGCGGAGGGGTGTTTCGGCGACGATGTCGGAAACCGGGACCTCGCCAAGCAGGCTGGAGATTTCACCGAAGTAATCGCCGGCCTTCAGCACGCTGCGGTCGACGTTGTCGACACGGATGCCGGCGGTTCCCTCGAGGATGACGTAGAAACCCGATCCGCTGACGCCCTGGCGGAGGATTCGCTCGCCCTGGCCGAAGAAGGATTCATCGAAGAGATGCGCGACTTCCTCGAGCTGCGGCCCGGTGAGGTCTGCGAACAAAGAGAAGGCCGCGATCGTGTTGACGACGTCATCACGGACCGCCACTACGGGGCCTCCACTACGGGCTGCGTGCCCCCTGCAACGACGTTCCGCTCGACGGCTTTGCGAGGATCCTGAATCCCGATGGCGTTTACGATGGCGCCGAGGATGAGAAGCGCCGCGCCGACCAGCATCGCCAGGTGGAAGGAGGCGGTCGACGCGTCACGCACCAGCGTGCTCATCAAGGCGGGTACGCCGGAAGGGTTGAGAGGACTCACCATTTTGCGGAAGGCGGGATCGTTGACATTGATATCGGGCCGCCGCGTGGCGATATAACTGTAGAAGCTGGCGGTGAGGAAAACGAAGATCAAGGCCCCTGCGAGCTGCGGGCCGACGCGAGAGATCGCGTTGTTGATGGCGGACCCGAGTCCCGCGTTATGCGCCGGAATCGACCGCATCAGCGCGGTCGTGAGGGGAGCAACGGTGATGGAGAGCCCAAGACCGAAGATGATCCCGGCAGGTAAAAGATCGATGAGATATGACAACGGCGGCTGGAACGTCGCCGGATTCTGCGGTTCGAGGTGCCAGGGCATGCTGGTCGCTGGCATGCGCGCGTACCACAGGACGCCGAGCGCCATGATCGCCGGGCCCACGGCCATGAAGATGCGCGGCCCGATCCGCCCGGCAAGCCCGCCGAACCGTGCGGAGAGAAATGTCAGGAAGAGCGTACCCGGGATGCCTGCCAGCCCGGCCGCGGCGGCCGTGTAGCCGATCGTTCCTTGGATGAAGAGCGTCAGGTAATAGAAGGTGACGTAAAGCGCACCATAGATTACCAGCGTCGAGATGTTCGTCACCGTGAAGTTGCGCGAGCGAAACAGCGACAGGGGAATCAGCGGATGCGGCGCGCGTGCCATATAGAAGGGGAGCGCGATCGTCGCGAGAACGCCGAGGACCAGCGCCACGTAGCCGACAGGGTCCTGCCAGTCTCGTTGCTGGCCGTAAATGGTTCCGAAGGCGAGCCCTCCCACAGCAACGGCCACGATCGCGGACCCGAGCCAGTCGAATTGCGCGGAGGCGGTTTGGTCACGGCTCTCCGGCACGTGGACGTAGGTCGCCCAGAGGGCGATCAGGATCAGCGGCACGTTGATCAGGAATGCGGCCCGCCAGGAGATCGTGTCCACCAGCAGGCCGCCGACGAAGGGACCGAGGATCGTGGTTGCTCCGGACGCGCCGGCCCAGAGGCCGAAGGCCCGGCCCTGGGCCTCCCCCTCGAAGTTGGCCGTCAGGAGCGCGAGCGATCCCGGGACCAGGACCGCCCCGGCGACACCCTGGAGAACCCGAAAGAGGACGAGCAGTTCCATGTTGGGGGCGAGCCCGCAGAGCACCGACGTCAGGCCAAAGCCAATCAGGCCGTACAGGAACATGCGCTTGCGGCCGTAGTAGTCGCTGAGCGCGCCGGCCAGGATCAGCAGCGAGCTCAGCGTTAGCAAGTACGCGTTGTAGACGTAGGACTGCCCCTCGAGCACCCCGAACCAGAGGCGTGGAAGGTCCCGGCCGATGCGGGGCAGGGCCACGTTGACAACCGTGGAGTCGAGGAACACGATGCCGGACCCGAGCACGGCGGCGACCAGGATCCAGCGCTTGCGGTCAGTCATCGATCCCTCCTCAGTGTGCGGTCTTGGCAGATTCTAAAACCGGCGCCAGGTGGTCCGCCGATCCAGCTTGCAGGAGCATCAGCGCGACGATTGGGAAGGCGACCACCGAGAGCAGGCCGGCGCTCACCAGCGCGGCGCCCGTGGCGGGCGCGATCAGCCCGAGCCCGAGCCCGATGGCGGTGGCGGCGACGATGAACGGAAGCGAGGTCGCCTGCAGCAAGCCCGCCGCGATGGCGCGACGGCTGCCGAGATCGCGCCGGTAGAGGAGTGCCGGCAGGCCGCGTACGGCGAGCAGCGCGATGAGGAAGAGGGGTAAGCGCAGCAGGCTCGATGGGCTCGCGAACAGCGCCCGTAGGTCGAACTGCAGGCCACTGGTCACGAAGAAGACCGGGATCAGGAAGCCGTAGCCGATCGCCTCGAGTTTCAGCGGGAAGTTACGGTGGGTTGCGAGCCGGTCCCGGTCGATCAATCGCACCGTGGCGCCGGCGAGGAAGGCGGCGAGGATGGTTTCGAGGCCGAGCTTCTCCGCAAGCGCGGCAAAGGCGACCAGGAGCAGGATGGAGGCCCGCACCCTGATCTCCGCCGTGGTGTCCTGCAAGCGGACCAGCAACGAGGAAAGCAAGATCGCCCGCTCCAGCCGCTTCACGCCCGCGACCACGACCACGATCACGAGCGCGAAGCCGCCGAGCAGGATCAACTTGGCGACGGGCGAACTGGCCTCGCGGGAGAAGAAGAGCGACAGAAGGATGACCGCGCCGAAATCGGCAACGGTCGCCGCCGCGATTACCAGCTGACCGAAGGGTGTAGAGGCTTCGCCGGCGTCCTTCAACACCGGCACGACCAATCCGAGCGAGGTGGCCAGCAGGATGATGCCGATCAGAATTGGGCTCCGCACCAGGCCGAGCGCAAACGCAGCGTAGCCGGCCCCCAGTGCCAGGAAGGCCGAGACGACGAAGCCCAGGCCGGCCAACCGCGCCGCTCCGCTGCGCATGCGCTCGAGGTCGATCTCCATCCCGGCAAGAAAGAGGAGAAAGGCGAGCCCGAGGGTGGCGAGGATCTGGACCGGGAGGTCGGCTCGCACCCAGCCGAGAACCGCTGGCCCCACCACGATGCCGGCCACGATTTCGAGGACGACGGCGGGAAGCCGGATACGTGGGAAGAGGCCAAGCAGGAATGGGGCGGCGAACGCGATAGCCGCCACCCCCAGCAGGTTCGCGAAGGAGGTTGCCGGCACTAGCGGCGGACAGTGTCGGCTGCCCTGGCTCCCACCGCGATGTTGTCCAGCCGAACGCGCCCCCAACCCTGGCTGAGATGCGGATCGATCCGTAAGCTGCCGTCGACCACGTCCAGTCCGAGTGCGGTCCGAAGCGCCAGCAAGGGTGCGCCGGCCGCCCACGCCTGCGGTCGAGAAGCGGTCGGATATTCGACCGGCTCGCCGGTCTCGTCGCGCGCAAAGCCGGCAAAGACCTCGGGCAGCCGGTACTCGAATGCCTCGGCGGCCTGAATCAGCATCAGTGCGAGGTGCGACGCCTGCTCGCGGTGACCGTATCGTCGCATGCCCTCGGCCACGAAGGCTGTGTCGTGCGGCCAGACGGTGCCGTCGTGATACTCGATCGGGTTATAGCCGGCGTCACTCGCCGACATCGTGCGGATCCCCCAGCCGGTGAACATTTCGGGTGACATCAGGCGCTTCGCCATAAGGGCCGCGCGGTCGTTCGGCACGATGCCTGACCAGAGCAGGTGGCCGACGTTGGAGCTCATGGCGTCGACCTGCCGTTTTTCCCCGTCGAGCGCCAGCGCATAGTAGCCGCGGGCCTCGATCCAGTAATCACGGTTGAAGCGCTCCCGCAACGCGGCGGCATCGCGATCGAGCCGGTCGGCCAGCTGCGGATCGTCCCAGACCTCCCGCGCCAGCCGCGCCATGCGGACCCGCGCGTCGTAGGCGTAGCCCTGGATCTCACAGGTCGCGATCGGCCCTTTCGCCACAGTGCCATCCTTAAAGAGGATGGAGTTCCACGAGTCCTTCCAGCATTGGTTGACCAGACCCTCTTTCGAGCGGGTCTGATACTCGAGATAGCCGTCACCATCGCGATCGCCGTGCTGTTCGATCCATTGGAGGGCGTTCATGGCCGCCGGCTTCAGGCTGAGGACTAAGAGGTCGTCGCCCGTCCAGCGCTGGTACTCGTCCAGCAGGATCAGGAAGAGCGGCGTGGCATCGTGCGTGCCGTAATAGGGGCTGTGCGGGCGTTCGCCCAGCATGGTCAGCTCGCCGAGCCGTAGCTCGTGGAGGATCTTTCCCGGCTCGGCGTCGCGGAAGTCGTCGACGTCTTTCGCCTGCCAGGCCGTCAGCGCTTCCAGGGTGGTCCGCGCCAGGTGCGGCTGGAAGGGAAGGGCCTGGTAGGCCGTGATCAGGCTGTCCCGTCCGAACAAGGCCATGAACCAGGGCAGGCCAGCGGCCGGCAGAGAATAGGAGAGCGACTTCAGCGGGCGAAACCGTAAGGCCGCCAGGTCGATCAGGCTCTGCAGGTATGTATGGCGCAGGACATCGTTGTCGGTTTCGAGCGTTGGCGCTTGCGCCATCCACTGCTCGAAGCTGGTCGGCATATCCGGCTTGGGATAGCCGAAGGTGCGGTCGCCATGTTCCAGCCGGTTGGGCTCTCCGTCCCGAACCGGAAAGACATCGATGCAGGTCCGCCACGACCCGCGCGGGCCCAGCTGCACCTCGACCTGCGCCCGGTCTGGTCCGACCGCAAAGACCTCGCTGAATTCGATGACCGTGTCTCGCCGGAACTGGTCGTGGGTGTAGATCAGGGTGACTCGGCCGTCGCTGAGTTCGGTTCGCTGCTGCCCTCGCTTTGGGGTGCGGTCTTTCACCTCGAAGAGGTCCGCGAAATCGGCGCCGTACTCGAGCTCGATGGT
>WNFD01005597.1_pt1 | contig 18763 bp, 33 predicted proteins | sample 5400491 | NCBI WGS metagenome assembly WNFD01 (sample SAMN13153343, study PRJNA577476) | soil metagenome | isolation source: 120 cm saprolite under Douglas fir tree site 2 hole 2 replicate 2 | place: USA:California | collected 2015-04-18 | reverse complement strand
CGTCGTCATCCAGCATACGGAATTTCCTGCCGTCTCCCGCCTGGGCAGAAGAAAGCAGGTTGTCCGGGGCATCGTGTGGCCCGGCCGTCCCCTTGCGCGAGGGGACGCTATCCCCCGGGAGACCGTTAATCTTGTCCTCCGTGATGACCCATGCATAACTAGCCATGATCTTGTCCTTTCCCGTTTGCCCTAGCGGACATGGCAACGGCTCACAGCGTGAGCCGTGCCAAGAGCACTAGGTCAGAGCGTGAACGGGTGACCGTGAGGCGCCCATTCTCCCGGGTGATGCGCGTCACGATGGCAGGTCTGGCAGCGTGAGCCAGCCTCAGCGCGCTTGACTATCGGCGTCACGCCGAATTGATCATCTGACACGGTGCCTGTCGTCATGGCATCGTCACACCACCATGGGGCGGGCATGGCGCGGAACACGCGATGAATGGCCACGCCCAGCTCATAGCGCGTGAGATCTAGCGTCTTGTCACTCCATCCCGTGATCACGGGGAACGCCGAAGCGTCGGAGAGCAGGCACGCGATACGGTCTCCGACCTTGACGTCAGTAGTCCGTACCCATTCCAGCTCATGGCCGTAATACGTTGTCATGATCTTGTCCTTTCCGGTCTGCCCTACTAGGCGTAGTGATTCTCAGAGTTATCACAACGGCGGCCAGTGACCAGCCGGAGTGTGTAACCATCCTCCGGGCGGTAGGCCAGGCCGGCTAGCTCTAGGCTGTCATGCTGGCTGATGAACTTGTTACCGCGTGCCGGCGTGACTTCCACACAGGTGATGATCGCGCTGCAATCCTCGCACGCGCTCACCGTGACCACCCGTTGCGCATGGCGCGCCGGCGCCTCGCATTGCGGATGTCCGGAGCGCTCCGGCGCGCGGGCTGAGAGTCCGCGCGCTTTCCCGCCGGCGGAGTCCACGTGCGCACGGGACGGCGCAACGGCATGTAAGTAGGGTCGTACATGATCTTATCCTTTCTTATCCGGCCGGTAAGGCATGAGTGCGGGCACATTGTGCCCGCAAACATGATGCACCGGACGATTAGCGGCTAGTCATGCGCGCATCAGCAGCCGGATAGCTGTAGGTGAGCCTGTGATGCGCTGGCCGGCGCCAACCGTGCGGGTAGTCGCGTGGTTGGTGAGCGGTATCTCCTGCCAGCCATCGTGATCCTCTACCGGGCCGGTAACCGTGCCCGGATGCCAGTGCGCGCCGTTGCGCCACTCGACAGCCGTGCCGACCGTGAAAGCCTCACGCTCGGCTCTGGTGAAACGCTTACGCATGATCTTATCCTTTCCGTTGCCTAGCAGGCATCGCAGCATGCGGGCGGACATTCCCGCATGCTCCGGACGTGCTAGCCATCGTGCCGTCCCACTGGCGTTAATATGGCACCCTAGTGCGTCCACATGAGATCTACGCACTTGCCCGGTGTGGTGGCGTTAACGAGTCTCCCCTAAGCCGTTGCCGGCTATCTCACGTCGTGAGGAATACCACTGGGCGCACGGGCGGCCTGTCGCTTAACATGCCCAAGGTGCCGTGCGTCCCATGATCTGATGTGCTCACCCTTGCGACTGCTTCCACGTGGGCGAACCGTTCTTAGTGGACTCGTTGCCCGTGCCATCGCACGTGGGGCACTCTATGGTCCCCTCGCACGTAGAACAGCACTTGCAGGGGGTACGGCATGTACCGTTGCACCGTGTGCACCGTTCCGACAGCCAACCCATTGTGATCTTGTCCTCTCATATGGTGGCACACGGCGGAATTGAACCGCCACGGGCTATCATCCGCCGGCAACCATGCCGGAGTGCCTTGCGTTGCCCTAGCGGGCATGTCGCAGGCACACAGTGTGTGCCTGGACATGAGCACCTAGGACGACGATGCCCCCGTGAGGCACCATGCAATGCGTTCAGATCAGCTGAGCGTGAATCCACGGTGGCGTGCTAGGTAACCGAGGAATTCGGCCGCTTTAACAGTGTTCACGATGCCGATGCGCGGATGAATCTCTGCCATGATCTTGTCACCGGCCTTGCCCAGCAGCTTGTACCCGCCTCCACTACTGTGCGGGAAGTTAGCAAGTTTGGCGAGACGCCAGAGTACCCGGCCGTCACTCGTGAGAGTGAACAGAAACCGGTTGCCGTCACGGTAAACCGTGATCTTGTGAAGTTCGTGATCGCTGTGCGCGGAAACTTTGGCCATGATCTTATCCTTTCATGTGTCTAGCGGACAGTAAGCCGTACGGCTCGCAAGAGCCATACGGCAGGACTGAAGCGCTAGCGTCAGATCTCGTTCCGGTACCGGGAGCATGTGCCGGCCAGCACGTACTGACTGCCCGACGGCGCGCGGCGCCATGCGTCAATGCTGGCGTCCGGGACAACCAGCGTAAATGGCGTGGCCCCTCCGATGTGCCCCTTGACGACTTCCCAGCGCTTGCCCTGGTACCAGACGATACGGTGACGCAGGTACGTTCCGTGAATCCACATATGATCTTGTTCCTTTCATAGGTCTAGCTGACAGTAAGCCGTACGGAGCGCATGCCCCGTACGGCAGGACTGCTAGCTAGCGGGAACGCCGTGCCTCGCGCGAGAGGTCACACTGTCGTGAACGATGAAATCGCCAGACACCATGTCCTCGTAGACTTCGCCGGCCATGTACGCGGTAAGTCCGTAAACCTCACGGATTGTGGTCAATAGCAATTTCCGGGATGCCAAGTAGACCGGCATGTTGTACTGCGCTATCCGGAAATTCTCGGCGCATGACACGGCGTAATGCACGTCTGCTATTTGCTGGCAGAGTTTCTGGTCGGGCGTAAGAGCCATGATCTTGTCCCTTTCTAGCTGACAGTAAGCCGTACGGCTCGTAATGAGCCGTAAGGCCGGACTGCTAGCTAGCGTCAGAACGCGCTATTCTCGGCATCTGCTTGACGATCTGCCCAGACGCTAACCACGTCTGCAAACTTGGCTAGCGCTCCCCTGACGGTGCGCGCCTGCCCGATCTGCGCCGCTATCTCATCATCGGTGTACGTCTCGACTATGACATCCCATCCACCGTCACTGTAATGTTCTAGCGCGTGTGCCTTGACTGCTTTAACTAGCTGAGCCTGGCCAGTCGTAAGAGCCATGATCTTTTCCTTTCTAGTTGCCTCACTGCCTGGCCTGTAGTCCGTGAGCGGACACGTCATGCGAGAGACGTTGCGGGCATCGCGCCCCATCGGCTCACGGATCATCAGGCCAGACAGTCAAGCAAGGATCATGCGTTAAGGCCGGCGGTAACGGCTCAATGCCGTTAGAGACTTGCCTAGAACGCATGATCCTAGACTTGATGCGCACGGGCATGCTTACGCCCATGCGGCTGATCTTCACTATTGAGTTACCCGCCGGCAATCATCCCCTATCCTCCCGGGCGATGGTTGCTAGGCCATGCCCGGTACTGTCGGTTCACCTCGCGCGTGCCTCTCATGTCGAGCGGCTACAGGGTCCACGTCAGCTGTCACGGACTCGCAGGTAGCGATACCTGGTCAGCATCCGCCGGTCTGGCACTCTGCGATACATACGGCCCGCTACGTGATCAATTCGCTAGCGGCCATGGTGAGCGGGAAGTGAGGGGAATCCCCTGACAGCCTTCTGACATGGCCGCCCGGCCGTGAGGCCTGGCATGATCACGCGCGTTGCTCATGTAGAGCGCACTGCACTTACGCACGATAGATCCGGTGTGTTCAGTTGTCCCCGGGAGGTCCCCGTACTGGCGGCCGGAGTCGATCGGTAAAGCGCTCTCAGCGTACAGTCTCGGTCTCACGTTGTATACGTCGATACCGGGCATACCGGACACCAATTTCGTGTGAGTTACGTCACATTCACATGATCATTCTAGAGTGTGCTGTCAAGGTCGCACGACTGTCACCTGCGGCTTTACCAAAGCATGGTGCTACCTGGTCGACGTGGCGCTGTGCTGGCCTGTAGCCATGCCGGCGGAGGGGTAGACACGTGGGCATGGCCCAGGAGCGTGGGCAGCGGTAGGCCATGCCATGGCGCAGCGGTAGGGGTACCCGCCCATGCATGGGTCATGGGCATGGATCCAGGGGCACGGGCTAGGCCTGTCACGCCGCTACCTGCCGCAGTCATTGCTGGTCACTGGCTTGATTCGATAGTTAGCACCGATAACGAAACATGTGTTCGAAACATGACCGTGACCTCACCCAACTGAAGATCATTTTTTTGAGTGTGTGTTCTACCGGATGCCTGCCTGACGCGTTTCTCTCCCCACGCGAAATATCCCGCCGGAGATAGTCCCGAATTAGACAGTCCGCCACGGTCTGTGCTCGCTCGTGCGCAGTTTCCGTGGGTTCCCCGGCAAGATCATTAACATCGCGCGACTAACGCGCGGGGTCCGATCACAACTCCTCCGGCTCCCCGTGATGGTGACCCCCCGGCGGCGCTCACAGGGTCACACCACGCCCTGGCCTGGACCTGCGCCTGGCCCCAGATTAGCGCAGGTCACAGGCCATGATCACGATCACAGGGCGGGTCACAGGGCCGGATCACAGGGCGGGTCACACCAGATCACAGGGCCTCCCGGCTTCCACCGGAAGGCCCTTAATCCCGCAGGGGATTGGCCTCATTGTCTCATCCGCAGCCCGGAATGCCACTGTTGTTGCCAGCGTGCCCGTTGTTCCGTGAGACCACAGCAGACCCCGTGAGGCGTTACAGTGGTCTTTTACTATGTCCAGGACAGATACAAGATCAGCCATACCGTGCCCGGATCTCACAGGCAGCGGGCGCATACTGCAGGAATCACGGCTCTGGGCCCTGGTTACGATGGCGGCCCTGATCGCCCTTTCCGCCGTGGTGTCGTTCGCCCAGTCCTACCGCGGGCTCATCGACTGGGCTGCCCTGCATAACCTGCCCGTGCCGTGGGCGCAGATCGCCCCGCTGAGCGTCGACACCTTCGTGGTGGTCGGCGAGCTCACCCTGTACGTGTCCCTGATCGACGGCTGGCCCTGGCGTTCCCGCGCTGGCGCGTGGGCCATCACCTGCGCCGGCCTGGCGCTGTCGCTGGCCGGCAACGTCTGGCACGTGCAGCACGCCAGCTGGCAGGACCGCGCCACCTTCGGGGTGTGGCCCATCGCGGCCGGCGCATCACTGGCGGTCGGGCTCGGCGTGCTGAAGCGGGTGGCGCAGGACCACCGTGCCAGCGCTGGTGCCGGTGATGACATGAATGAGTCATCGCATCATGCGCCAGGGCGCGGGACAACGGTTGCACCGTGCCCTGAGCCAGCGCACGATGAGAAAGCTGGCGCGGACAGCCACGTAAGAACCGGGGCGAGGGATCCGGGCTGGCCGGGATCCGGTGATGACGATCTCCCCGGTCGCCAGCCTCCAGCGCCACTGGTGCGCCAGGTCCGTGCCAAGCTCCCGCAGCCTGACCTCGAGCTGGCGCGGGCCGAGCTGGCGCGGGCCGGTGCCAACGGCGGCCTGCCGTCAGCTCGGGCCCTGGCCCGGGACTACCTGGGCGGCAACCGGCGGCTGGCGGGCCAGCTGCTGGCCGAGGCCGGCGCCAGCCCCAACGGGAACGGGGCAGCCCATGAATGAGCAGGTCAGGAAAAAGATCTACGGGCGCCAGTTCAGTGCCGTCGTGTACGGCACAGCACACGGTGAGCTGATCTTGAAGGCGCTCGACCAGGCCCGGGGGTTCTTCGGGCCAGAGGCCCGGCTCGAGGCGGGGGAATCTGACTACCGGATCAGCCCGAGTGTGTCCAGGCCAGGCCAGTACATAGGCCACATCACCGTGCGGGAGGTGCTCCGCGATGAGTGATCCCGAGTACCGCTACCAGAACGCCCTGAAGTGGATCAGGACGATCGCCGGGATGCACTACCTCGGTGGCGCGTTCGATCCTGAGCACATGCGCGGCATCGCCAACCTCGCGGCGGACGCTCTGGCCGGCAAGGATGCCGGGGACCATGACGAGGCCGTGGCTGCCAGCCAGGAACGTGCCCGTGAGATGACCGGGAAATTCCAGCTGTACCTGGCTGGCGGCGATGACGCGAGTGCTCCATGAGTGACGACGCAGCACCGGAGGCCCTGGCCAGCCCTGCCCCCGCCGCCGCTGCCCGCCGCTGGCCGCGCCGGGTCCTGCTGGCCTGCCTCGCCGGGGTTGCGGTGGTGATCGTCACCGTGCACAGCATCGGCGGCCGGAGCTCGCTGATCGCATCTGGCGGCGGCGGGTTGTTCCGCAGGGCCAGCCCGAAGGGCGGCGGCAGGGCCGGATTCAAGGGCAGCAGCGCCGGCACAGGGGGCCGCCGGGGACTGCTGCACCGCAGTGGCACGGGCCGGGGCGGCAGCCTGCTGCGCCGGGGCGGCGGTGCCAGATCCGGGATGCCTGGATCCGGGCGGCACAGGAGGCCGGGCGGCACTGGGCCGGGAAGGTCGCTGCGTCACCCGTTCCGCGGCCGCGGGCCATCTGGCGCGGGCCACTCCGGACGCCGGTCCCTGCGTCACCCGCTGCGCCGCGGCGCCAGCGCGCCAGGCGGCACGCACCGCCCTGGCGCGTCAGGAGGAGGACGGTCGCTGCGCCACCCATTCCGGCGTGTCAGGCCAGCTGCGCCAGGGGGCCGCCGCCGGGGCAGTGCGCCAGGCGGCACGGGAGGCGGCGGGAGTGCCCCGGCCGGGCGCCGCCGGCGGTGGTACGCGCCGTGGCGCCGCCGCGCCAGCGCTGGCGGGACTACAGCCGCAAAGCCGGCAGGGGAGCCGGGCGGCAAGAAGGACGTGAAGCCAGGAGCAAAGCCGGGCAGCCCGCCATCTCCGCCAGCCGTGCTGGATGCCAGCGGCCCGGATCGTAAATCACGATTCCGCCATATCCGCAAGCGGTATCGCCGGGCGCGGAAAGCAGCGGTGCGCTGGGCGAAGCCACGGTGGAAAGCACGCGCCGGCCAGCCGGACGCCAGGCGGCTGGTGACGGTGACACGCAACCGCAGGCGGCCATCCCCGCTGGCGGGGCGCGTTCACCCCCGGCTGCGGAAAGCGGCGGCATGGGTGGACGCCCTGCGGCTGCGGCGCTGGTGGCGCCATGCCGGGAGTCCGCATGCGGGACGCCCGGTGCCACGCCCGGCGCCGGCCGCGGTCGCCGCCCCGGTGATGACGGCGGCACCCGGGAAGCCGGTCAGCCCGGTGAGCAGTAACGGCCATGGAAGCGGCAACGGCTCCCAGGCACAAGGAGGACCAGCCAGAGGAGGAAGTCATATGTGGGGTAAGCAGGGGTTCGCGGCGGTGCAGGACGCTATAGACACACATATTGGTAACTGGGACCCGGACGAGGCCCAGGACATCGAGGAATTCTTTGGTGGCTTTGCTGATTACTGGCGGAACCAGGGCGCCACATTCAGCCACCTGGCGGACCGGATGGGTTCCGAGCTGCCTATCGCGGCCGCCGTCCGGGACCTGGTCGAGGAGGTGGCGGCGGCCTGCAGCATAGTCGGCGACCGCGCTGATGAGGTATATTCCGCGCACCGTATCGAGCACGAGACAGAACTGGAGAGAGTGGAGAACCCGCGCCCCGGCGAGGAGAAATGGAACGTCTAGAGGTATCATCTTTTTATCGTCTTACCCGAGAAGCTTACAATAAGGCACATCGGGAAGTTAGGAAACTTCAGGGACCTGCATACGCACATCTTTGCGGTGGCTGCTGTGGTGGCCTGGCTGAGCAGTGGGCTACAGTGCACGGTACTGTCGGGAATAGTCTTCAGGATTTTGTACCACTCTGCATAAAATGTCACATCAAATACGATCGTCCGGGATCTGGTGAAACTATTCAAGAAAAGGTATTGAATTATCTATCAGATAACCCTGGTGTTAGTGCCTTTATGATCTCAGTGGTACTCGGCAAAGGATGTAGCGAAATTTTTCGTATACTTAAATTTGCCGCTGACCGTGGGGTATGTGAAAAGTCGAAGCCAGCAGGGTCAAGAACATGGATGTGGAATATGTCATCATGATATGCACCGACACGGGACGGCATGAACTGCTGGCCGGGTGCACTCACCGGGACAGTGTCATGACTCTCGTCAAGATGGCTGACGGATGCTCGGGCCGGCTGTGCGCGGATTGCCAGCAGGAGACGGGAATCCGGCACTGGCCTGGCGTGGCTGACAGGATCAGCGGGTCGGCGGCGGGCCTGGACGTGCTGGAGATATTCCGGGCTGCGGTCCGGCGCTGGTAAAGGAGTTATGGTGAGAATAGGGAATCGCATCCAGATTGACGGGCCTGACACTGATCCTGAGGTATGGCCGTGGACCATCTGGCGCGGGCATGCCTGCGACGAGTACGGCAACTGCTCCATCTACTTCAAGATCGCATTCCTGGGCGGCTTTGTCCTCTTCTGGGAACCACCTTCCCACTTCCAGCGGGAAATAATGGTTCCTGAGCCAGGTGAGGACCGCTGGATCGACAAGCGGTATTACGACGGCTGGAGCGGGGAGGACCCGGACCCCGCCGCTGTCCCGGAAAAGGAAAATGGCCTATGACGGAGGCAAAGAAGCCACAGCACCAGTGGGAGCACGCCCTGACCGCCAGCGCTATCGCCGCGCTCGGCCTGTACATCGCCGCGGCGGTGTCCCGGCATATGGACGTCCCCATTTTCGAGGTGGTGCTGCTCACCTTCGTCACCGGCGCGGCCGCCCTGGCGGCTGTGTACCTGGCCACCGGGTCCGCCGTGATATCGGCGTACATCATCGCGTGGGGAGTCATAGCAACCGGATGGATGGCCTACGCCCGCCTGAGCACCCCGTTCAGCGGGATCGCCGTCCTGCTGCTCGCAGGCCCCGTGATGATCCTGGCCGCCATCGGCGCCCCGCTGGTCGCTAAGCACAATGACGAGATGCGCCGCCTGGAGGCGCAGGACGCCCGGCGCGCGGAAACCAGGCGGCTGCGGTCCTGGGAGACCATGCTGGATGAAGTCGGCTGCCCCGGGGTGAAGGCCCTGACAGAAACCGAGACCCGCGCGGGCCGCACAGTGCTGCTGCGGCTGCCGAAAAGCGGGGCACTCACCCTGGAGAGCCTGGAAGGCTGCTACCGGAAGATAGAGGTGGCCCGGCGGCTGCGGCGCGGCGCTGTCCGGTTCGAGCTCGTGAAAGGCAGTCATTCAGCCGACGTCTGGATGCACCTGTCCGAGCGGGACGTGCTGAAAGAGGAGATCCCGTTCCCGGCCGGCAGCAAGCCCCGGACGGTGAACAAGCCATTCGACGTCGGCATCGACGAGAATGGCCAGGAAGCCGAGGTCCTGTTCCGGGAGATAGCCGCCCTGATAGCGGGGGTGCGCGGCGCCGGCAAAAGTAACCTGGTAGCGGTCCTGCTGGCCCGGCTGGTCCAGTGCGTCGACACGGTCGTGTTCATGATCGACATGAAAGGCGGCCGCACGGCCCGCCCCTGGCTGCAGCCATGGATCGACGGGAAATGCCCGCGGCCGGCCATCGACTGGGTGGCGACCACCCGCGAGGAAGCCGACCTCATGCTGGACGCCTGCATGGCCGGCATCGACGTCCGGGCCCGGTCCGGCCAGGGCGGCGAGAAGATCACCCCGTCGGCCGCCACCCCGGCGATCATCCTGTTCTCCGACGACATCGCGGTGATCTTCCGCACCGGCGGCCCGCGCCGCGGGCAGGTGAAGACCACCAACACCCAGCTGGCGGACAAGGGGCTGGTCATCACCGCTACCGGGCGCAGCGAGGCCATCGACCCCATCCTCGTCGTGCAGCGCGCCACCGTGACCATGACCGGGTCCGGGGACCTGAAGTCCCAGTGCGCGATGCGCTTCGGCCTTGGCACGGTGACCGAGACCGAGGCCCGCTACATCCTCCCGGACAACTGGAAGGCGGCCCGCCCGCTGGCACACATCGACAGCCCCGGCGCCGGGGTGATCGCGACGCGCAGCAAGGTCAGCGCGCCGGTCAAGTTCTACCGGCTGACCCCGGAGCGCATCTATGGCATCGCGCAGGAGACGGGATGGAACCGGCCCGAGCCGGACGCCATGACCGCCCGCGCGATGGGCGAGGCGTACGAGACCCGGTGGGACCGGGCCGGGGAATTCCTGTCCTGGCTGCGCGGTGATGGCGGAGAGCCTGGCAACCCGGCTGACCCAGGGGATGAGAGAAGCCAGTTCGAGAACATCGTCGCGCAGATCGAGGACCCCGAGGCCAGGGTGCACCCGAGCCGGATCCGGATGCGGGAGATCATCGCGGCCCGCGGCATCCTCGGGGCCAGCCCGGACTTCCTGACCAAGGCCCTCGAGCGGGAGGGCAAGGGCGTGGCACGGGAGACGGTGACCCGGTGGTGCAGCGCGGACAAGAAAGACGGCCTGCTGCGCTGGCACACGGGGGGCCGCTACACGATTATGCATCCCGGCGGTGGAGAAGCCCCGCATGATACTCTGTGATGCGCAGATGATGGTGATCCGGACGAAGGGCCTTGGCATGGGGGTAAGCGCTGATGCGCTGCTGGTGGGGGTGAATTTCCGTGACCTGGAAGCTTGAGGGCTACGACACCTTTTCCAGTGAGTCCTATCCTCTTGGCGATATCAGGACCGGAAGCGGGGGGACGATCGACGGCATGCAGCCGTCCTACCCGGATTATGCGGCAGCGAAGGCCGACGGGCTGAAGCGCCTCGAAGACCTGGACCGCACCCAGCCGCCGGAGACATCGGGTGGCCAGGGGCCGGGCGGCATCCAGGACCGGGTCTATATCGTCCATCCTTATGGCCACCGGGAACGGCTCATTGCGGAGGTGTCCGGTGAGGCATAGCAGCGAGGAGTTCCGGCGCATCGCTGAGGAAGGCACCATCCTGCGCTGCCAGGTGGGATCCGGTGTCCATGGCGTGGCGATCGATGGCCAGGACGACCGCGACGAGATGGGCATCTGCATTGAGCCGCCCGAGTACGTCATCGGCCTGCGGGGATTTGAGCAGTACATCTACCGCAGCAAGCCCGAGGGCGTCAGGTCAGGTCCTGGAGATCTTGACTTGACGATATATAGCCTCCGTAAATGGATGCGGCTGGCACTCGGCGGCAATCCGTCTGTTCTCCTGCCATTGTTCGTGCCACAGGCTGAGATCGTCAGCATGGATGATACCGGCCACGACCTCCGGGTGCACCGGGAGATGATCTTGTCCAGGCAGGCCGGGCACCGTTTCGCCGGCTACCTGGATGCGCAGCGCCGCGGGCTGCTGTCCCGCGATGGCAAGGGCCGTGACGTGACCCGCCCCGAGCTGGTCAGGAAGTACGGATTCGACACGAAGTTCTGTGCTCACATGGTCCGGCTCGGCGTCCAGGGTGCCGAGCTGCTGGAGACAGGCAGGATCACCCTGCCCATGCCTGAGCCATGGCTGTCATGGATCAGGGACCTGCGGACCGGCGGTCACACGATGGCCGAGGCCCTCGCCGCCGCCGCCGATCTCGAGGACCGCATCATCACGCTGACCGTGAAATCGCCGCTGCCTGAGCACCCGGGCCGCGCAATGGCCGACAAATGGCTTATCAGTGCCTACCAGGACGCCTGGCATGCGCGGCCGGGGGAGGGCTCTTAGATGGCCGGATCATGGGATCACATCGTCACCAAGTCGGGCAAGTTCCAGGGCACCCGGCTGATCGACGACCTGGGTGACGCTTATGAGGCGCTGGAAGAGTGCTACGGCATGATCCAGTGGCTCGCAGATCAAGCCGAGGCACGGCCGGGCCCTGGCATCCTCAGCCGGGATGAGTGGATCAAAGAAGCCGAACAGCATTACAAGGAAGGCCTGGATCTGGGCGGCCTGGCTAAGAAACGGTTTTCCGGTGAATGAGTTCCGGCACAAGATCAGCATTGGCCCGGACACCATGGACGGGCAGCGCGGCTGGTGGTACGCCGAGGTGGACGGTGAGTACGACGGCCAGGGACGCACGATCGAGGAAGCTCTGTGCGACTTGGTTGACAGCCTGAAGCATGCGCTCGACAAAGTGGATCCTCCGTCATGATCACCGGATCCGAGGCCGCCGAGCTGTGCGCCATGGCCGGCCTGCCGTCAGACGCCTGGCAGCAGTCTGTTCTTGACCGGGTATTCGCTCCCGGCAGCAATGGCAAGGCTGCTGAGAGCCGTATCGGGATTTTCGCTCCTGACCAGTCCGCGGCAGTGCGCACGGGCCTCCAGTGTGCCCTCGCCTGGCTGTTCCTGGGCGATGAGCGTGTCTTCTGGTCGGCCCGGGAGTCACCGGATGTCACGCAGGCGCTCACTGCCCTGGAGAGCATGATCATAAGCAGCGATATCCTGCGGAGCCGGGTGGCCAGGGTCAGCCATCTCAATGGCGATGAGCATATTTCCCTGCACTCTGGCGCCCGTATCACGTTCACGTCCAGGCTGAGGGGGGCAGGCCATGGTTTTTCTGCAGGCAAGCTCATCATTGACGAGTCCGCCGCGAGTCTCTCAGCCAGGCAGCTCATAGCCCTGACACCTATCGTGATGGCAGCCCCAGACCCGCAGGTCCTTCATATCGGCGTGCTGGACCTGGGCGGCGGTTACTGCGCGGTGCCACAGTGAGTGCCCGTGCATTCAGGCGCCTTCCCTGGCGGAGGACACGGAAACGGGGGCAGTCGGCTGGCGACCAGCCGCCTAAGCCACTGCTATCCCCGGACCCAGGAGGGCTCAGCGGCTTGCTCGAGTACCTGGATGGCCAGAAGGCGCTTCACCAGGTGCAGGTCTCAGCAGGGGCAAACTGGGTCATGTCGCAGGAATGGCTGGATGAGTGCCTCAAGGTCTGCCCGTACACCGGGCTTGTCCATCCGCCGGTGATCGCCGGGCTGTCAGTGCTTGTCCGCGGTGACGGCGGCTTCCCCCGGCTGGAGTTCTGGGAAGAGCAGCAGGAGCCGGGATCGTGAACGTCCTGACTTCGCTGATCCACGCCAGCTGGCAGGCGCAGGCCGTGCTCGGCGCCGTTTTCACCGTCTCCTGGGGCCACGGCGCCCGCTGGGTCGAGCGCAAGCGCTTCAGGCTGACCATGTGGCGGCATGGGTACGGCAGCCATGGCGCCTATGTCAGCGGGCAGCGGGACTGGCACCGGGACCTGCCGCCGTATGAATGGGCAAACCGCCGCCGCCGCTACATCAGCGAGCACGGTGGCACACCGGACTGCTGGTGCTGCCGGAAACGCTGGCAGCAGGGCTGGCCTATTCATCATCTCGACTACAGCCGGGCCGGCGGCGGCTGTGAGCGTGAGAGAGACCTTAAATTTGTCTGTGATCGCTGCCACCACCGGTTCCATTCCGCCGACCGCAAGCGGGGCGTACTGCGGCCGCTGGGGGTGTCCCTGCGGATAGCCACCTACTTGGTGTGGCTGGCATGGGCGCCGGTGCGCCTGGCGCGGATCAGCTGGCGAGCCATGGCCGGGCTGTTCGCGGGCCGGGCGGCGTGATGGCAGGAGACCTCCGCCAGGTGACCGCGATCTGCCAGTTCCGCGGCGGCCCCGGCCGTGAGCAGGAGGCGGCCGAGGCGTGGGCGTTCGAGCTGACCTACTACTTCCTGCGCGGCGTGGGCGAGGCCCCGCAGGTCACTTATGAGGACGGGATCTACACCTGCACGGGCTTGATGCAGGCCACCCATCCAGGTGATGACGGCGATCTGGTGGAATTCGATAAGGGCGAGCCCTGGGATCTCGATTTCTGCACTGGTACTGACCGCCGCAAGCGTCTGCAGGAGCTTTATCCCGCGTGCGAGACCGGGTTTGACGGGCGGACGGCTTAATGGCCATCCTGATCCTCATCTTCCTGGCGGGTGGCGGCGGATACTTCGGGCTGACCTCACTGTCCCGGCGCTCCACCCCCTGTAAACGCTGCCTCGGCGAGGGATATCTGCCGGTCCGGGGCGGCCGCCGGTACCGCAGGTGCCCGCGGTGCCGGGGCACCAGGGTGCGCCTGCACTATGCCGCTGCCCGGTACCGGGCCCGGCGGGCTGCGGGAAAGCGCGGCACCCGCCGCAGATAAGAGAAATAGAAAAAGGAGATCATGATGAGCAAGCCCAGCGACTGGGATGACAAGTTTTCCGACGATCACATCGCGAAGACAGCAGCGGCAATCGCGAAGGCAGCAGCCACCCGGCAGGGCGGCGGCAAGGACGGCGGCAGCGGCAAAGGCAAGTGACGCCGGGTGTGTAATTCCGCGCCACGCTGCACATGCAACCGGATCCGTAAGACGGCCATCACCGTGATCGCCACCGCCGCCGTGCTGATGATGTTCCCGGCCGTGGTCGACGAGCTTGTCTACGCGGCGCTGTCCCTGACCACGGCGATGTTCGCCGTGTTCATCTTCCTGGTGATTGCCTACCGGCGGCGGATGAGGCATGCCGGCCAGCCAGTTGCGCAGGATCCAAGTGCCAGGGCACAGAACCTCAACTCTCCCGGTATCATGGTGTCTGAACTGCCTGCTCCTGGAGTGGCCAGCCCAAAACCGGTATCTACGTTTCACGCGCCAGGCCAGGAGCAGGCAGCTGACGTGGCCAACTTCGAGGCGGTATCCAGTTCCTTTCCGCCACGTCAGCCAGCCGACCTGACGGGAGGACCATGAAGCTTAGCGAGATCATCGAGGAGGAGGACCAGGGCCAGCCGGTCATCGAGCTGACCCGCAAGGTCATCCAGTCCATCATTAACTCTCATGCCGAGCTTGCCGCGTCCCTGATGTTCACACCGGTCCGGGCGCACATCCGGCTCCAGCGGCGCCACCTCGTCCGCAGCCGGGAGGATGCGGCCTTTGGCCACCCGGGAAGTGACGGCCCTAAGGACGGTGGCGGTGACTACGGCACTGACGCCCTGTCAGCGCTGCGCAAGCTGGCCCGGGAGACATTCTGGGACCCGGGTTCCGGGCTCTATGTCAGCTACGAGGACGCGACCGCGGCGCAGCACGCTGCGTACGCCGACTATGTCCGGCGCAACGCACGCCCGATGCTGGACACAGCCGAGCGCCATGAGCTGGCAGTCGAAATTATCACCGAGGCTGGCATTGACCGTCTGAGAGATCTTCCGGACTGGCAGAAATGAGCTTCCGGTGCGGCCATACCCCGGTCGGTATCCAGACCACCCACGCTGCGCCGGTACAACTGGGAGGGCAGCCATTACAGTGCCGGTATCCAGGCCGCGAGCGCTGCCCTCCATGACAATTGAACACTTCCAGCATGGCCATGTGCGGTCCGATGTCCAGAAAATGGGCGCCATGCTGGAGCAAGGCGGGGAGGGCAGCCACATTACGTACGGTATCCGGGGAAGATCCGCTGTCCTCCCTGACAACTGAATATTTCCTGGCGAGGCCAAGTCGAGGGCGATATCCAGAATCCTGTCGCCACGCCGGGACCAGCACCTGGTCGGCCACGCGACTCACGGTATCCATCTTGCCCTCGCTGGCCAGGATTACCACGAGGAGAAAGTATGGGCGCGCACGATTATCTGCAGCTCCGGCTCCTGTCAGAGATGTACTGGGACTTCACGGAGTTTAAGAAGTCCTGCGACAACAAGATCCGCTCCGGGCACGTCCATGCCGACGTCACCGAGACGGCGAAGGTCCTTGAGCATGAGCAATCCCGGCTGGAACGTGCCATGGTCGCCGAGCTGAAGCGCTGCGCCCCGGCGCAGATCACCGACTGGGTTATCTCCACACCTGGCGTCGGCCTGCCGGGCATCGCCAAGCTGCTCGGGCTCACCGGGGACCCGTACATGGCCTATCCGCTGCGCGTGACCTGGGCTGAGGCAGATGACCGGAAGGTAAAGACGGTTACTGAACTGGATCCATATGTGCGCAACGTGGATAAGTTCTGGGCCTACTGCGGTGTCGGCGACCCGGCGCGCAAGCGTGTCAAGGGCATGGACCAGGCCGCCGCGATGGGCCTCGGCAACCCGAAGGCCAAGGCGACCATCTACGTGATCGCCAAGCTCGGCAGCGTGATGAACCCGGCAGCGCACTACCGGCCGGTCTACGATGCCGCCAGGAAGGAATATGCCACCCGCGTGCATGTCGCTGAATGCCGGAATAAGAGCAGGATCAGCCCCAACGGATGCGGCACGCAGGCGCACCCTGAGTGGGGTGCCCCTGGCAGCTCCTGGCGCCCCGGGCACCAGAACGCGGCGGCCATCCGCAAGGTGTGCAAGGAGATCCTGCGGGATCTCTGGGAGGCAGCCAGGGACGCACACAGCTGAGAACTTCCCGGCAGGGCCAGGCAACGTCCGGTTCCCAGCGCCCCGGCGCCCTGCCGGGAGCACGACTAGCAGGGCCAAGCTCACTGCGGCATCCACCCTGATCCCGCCCTGCCAGCACAACTTAATGATCTTCTGGCAGGGCCAGCCGGCCCGCGACACCCAGGGAACACTCGCCCTGCTGGAATGCGCCTTTGGCAGGGCCATGCGCCTGACGATGCCCAACAGGCAATTGCCCTGCCAGGGCATTGAAGGCATAATCCGGTCAGTGGTCAGAGGCCGTGGAACATGTGGTTCATCAGGTGCACGAACCACGCGAGCAGGATCACGCCGGGCACCATCCCGATGCCGGTCCCGGCCAGCAGCCACATCCACCAGGTCATGCCGTAAGCAAAGGCCCCTCGCACCCCGAAACGCAAGAGGCCCTTACTTCTGCGGGCCCCGGAGGACCTTGACCAGCCTGAGCCGGTGAGCGGCGTGCGCAGCCTGCCGCAGCACCACGATACCGGCGCTGTCACTATGCTGGCCAGCATGGACCTGGCCGATGCGGCTTATGCGCAGAAGATGCTCGAGGTCTTCGGCAAGATCATGCGTGATGATGCTAGCCGAGGTGGCGTCCCCGCCACTGAGCCCCGCAACCCCTGCTGCGGGGTTGCCCACATGAGCTTTGACCGACCGCCGTGGTGCCAGCCGGGCGGCCGTTAGACTGATCTTGCTCGGGCTGGCCGCAACGGCCCCTCGCAGGTATTCCCGTCCCGCCTTCCATGAGGAGCAGCCATGTCCGCAGGAGCAGTCGAGGCCCGGTTTTTCGTCAGCGGCTATGAGCGCCGGGCGTACGACCCGGAGGCCACCGAGATCACGCTCGCCGCCGTCTCCCGCGGCGAGCACAACAAGAACTGGGCACGTGCCACCCCGTCCGGGCAGATCAAGATGACGATCAAGAACGAGGGCGCGGCCTCGTGGTTCATCGACCAGCTCGGCCAGGAGATCGCAGTGCACTTCACTCCTGCGCCAGCCGCGGACTGACGACCAGCGCATCTCCCGGTATCATGAAGTCGTGCAGTCACCCGCCAGCCCGGCCTACCTGCCGGCCCTGTCTGAGGGCTTTTGCCCCGTCTGCCCGTCGACGCCGCTCAAGCCTCCCCTCCCCGGTGCGTCCCGCGGCGAGGCCGGCTATTGCACCACCTGCGGGGGCTGGTGGTACAGCGGGCCGCTGAACGGCGTGCTGCAGGGCTGGAGCTTCCATAGCGCGGAGCATCTTTCCAGCTGATCTTCTGGCATCCTTTGCAGTATGGACACAGCGCAGAAGACCCGGGAGAACCTGCTCCGCCGGATGGCGGGCCGCCAGGGCCTGGTGCTGACCCGCTCCCGCAGGCGTGACCCCCGGGCGGCCGACTACGGCCTGTACTGGCTGACCGGCACCCGCAGGAGTGACGGCGTGATCTTCCTGGCCGGGCCCGGCACGCCCAGCCTCGATGAGATCGAGCAGCTCTTGCTGAGCGCGCCGTGCCGTCGCTGAGGGAATTGGCCCTCTGGCACGCGGACCAGTACTTCATGGACCCGCCTGCGGTGGCCCGGCCACACCGCAGGACGTATCACGGGGTGTCCCGGACAGTCAGGAGGAAGGTATGGGAGCGCGATGGGCACCGCTGCCAGCTGAAGATCACCTGCGACGGCAGCGCCGATCTTAGCCTGGCTGAGATGACCGTCGACCACATCCGGCCGCGCTCACACGGTGGCAATGACCGGATGGCGAACCTGAGATGCGCCTGCGGGCCATGCAACCACGCCAGGGATGATGACTGGAATTCTGGGGGTCAGGCACCGGAACCGTAGCGCCCCGCCAGCCGGGGGGAGGGCTTGCGGGGCGCACGCCGGCCTCGAAGCAATGAGAGTATCACGCCGTATGATGAGGCCGTGAGGAAAGCCGGGTGAGATTCTGGCTGCGGCGGCGTACGGCCCTGCTGGCCAACACGTTTGAGGGCGGTACCTGCGGCACCGGGTTCTATGTGGGCAGCGTCACTGGCCGCATGCGGCCGGCCTCCTGGCCGCCGCGCTCCGCCTGCTGGCATCGTGGCCACATCTGCGAGGCTAGGCTGCCGGCGGCAGGGGTAGACGGCTGGTATCAGTTCTACTGCGTGGCTTGTGATATTTCCTGGTGGGCTCAGCCCCGGCCAGAGGACAGCGTGACCGTTCAGAGCACATGCAGCCCGGCGAGGCCAGCCCGCCCGGTCCGGGTGATCCATGAGATCCGGCTGGTGTAATAGGCGTATGCCACGCATGACGGTGTATCTTCCCGATGATCTGCATGAGCAGGTGAAGAAGCGGAATCTGCCCGCGTCAGAACTTCTCCAGCAGGCTGTCCAGGCGGCGATGCTCGACGAGGCCGGGGGCCCGCCACCAGATGACGGGGCCCTGACCGGTCCTGCTCACTACCGTGCCGCTGAGAGCCTGCTGGCTAGCAGGCATGTGACCGCCGCGGCCGCCGCCCAGGTGCACGCCATGCTGGCGCTCACGGCCGCCGTCGCCGGGATGCTCGTAGCCGCCAGTGACGACGACGAGGAAACCGCGCACCG
>WNFD01014169.1_pt2 | contig 18778 bp, 19 predicted proteins | sample 5400491 | NCBI WGS metagenome assembly WNFD01 (sample SAMN13153343, study PRJNA577476) | soil metagenome | isolation source: 120 cm saprolite under Douglas fir tree site 2 hole 2 replicate 2 | place: USA:California | collected 2015-04-18 | reverse complement strand
ATACGGGCGAAATGCGCGGCGTGTTCCCGCGTGCGCTCTCGCGCCACTTCCGGAAAATACGGCAGCTTGTCGCCGAGATCGACCTTCGGCCCGGTAATACGCCAGTAGCGATTGCCGCCAGGCCAGCGTTTTTTGTGGAACTCAAGATAATTCGCATCGCCCGGATATCCGCTGTCTCCGCTCCACACCTGAACTCCGGTGCGCGGATCGCGGGTGAAGAAGGCAACGCGGGCCTTCCGCCGGTCGGGCGTGTCGGCATAATAAGCGCGGTAAAAACTTTTCACCTGCGGCCGCGCGAGTTCCTCCTCGGAGATCTTCACGCCGCCCGCTTTCAGCTCGTAGGGTGTCAGATGGGTTGCCGCATCCACCAGATGAGTATCGACAAAGAAATACTCGATTCCGTTTTCCGCCAGAATTTCTTCGACTCCGGCGCGGGCAAAGGGTCGATTGCCATTCACCGAAACAGGGAAGTTCCAGCTTCCGGCCGGGCGATAACCACACTCCGGCAGCCAGATGCCGCGGGGGCTTCGGCCAAAGTGGCGGCGATGCGTCTCCACGCCCAGCTTCACCTGGGCGCGGATGGAAGCGTCGTTTCCCAGAAGAGGGAAGTATCCGTGGGTGGCCCCGCAGGTAATGATCTCAATCGCGCCGGAATCGTAGAAGTGCTGAAAGCCCCGGATCAGATTTCCATTCAGCTCTTCGAACTGTTGCAGCGCCTGCTCGTAAAACCGCAGCCAGAATCCGGAGACCTCGACGGCGTGAGCGTCACCTGCCGCCTGAAATTCAACGGCGTCTTTGCGCGCCGCTTCGATCTTGCGCAGCAGATAAGCGGGAAACTCCTGCTGAAAGACCGGATGAGAAAGCTGCTCCAGCAGAATCGGCGAGAGATTGAGATTGGCTTTGAGCGCCAGTTTTTCGTGTTCCAGTTCGCCGAAGACCTTCAGCAGCGGCAGATAGGTTTCGGCGGCTGCCTCGTGCAGCCATTCCAGACCGTGCGGCCACGTCCCATGATTCACGACCCAGGGCAGATGGGCGTGGAGTGTGATGGTCACGCATCCGGTTTTGTTGATGGTCGGGCTGTTCGGCATTGAAGGTTATCGCCAGGAAAATCGCGGTAAGTTAAGTTTACTACACCGATAGGGAGAGGCGCTCAAAGCCAAAATTAAAGGCTTCACCACGGAGCCACGGAGAAAAGAGAAAGCTTCACCGAGCGAGCTTAAACGCTCTCGAAGCGGACGACTGTTCTTTTTTAGCCGGGGTCTCCGCGGCATTGAGCAGGCTGGTGATCGATTCGCTCAGGCAGACCCTGTGACAGCCCTCGCGCTTGGCCTGGTACAGGGCTTCATCGGCCTGGCGGAGAAGCACGTCCGACGTGAGGACTCCGTCCTGGGTGAAGGAGAGTCCTAGGGAGGCGGTGATATTGCCGAGGAACCGGCCGGCGTGTTCGAGCTTGAGCTGCGCTATGGAGGCGCACAGGCCTTCAGCTTTTTCGCGGGCGTTTTCGGGAGAACTGTCGGGCAGAAGGATGAGAAATTCCTCGCCTCCGTAGCGGCATACGATGTCGCCAGCGCGCACCGAATTGTTCATCAGCGTCGCAACTTCCTTCAGAATGTAGTCGCCCGCATCGTGGCCGAAGGTATCGTTGAAATTTTTGAACTTGTCGAGATCGGTCATGATGACGGCCAGTCCGGTGCGCCGCCGGTTCGAGCGGTGCAGTTCCTGGTGCAGCGTGGCTTCCAGATAACGGCGGTTGTACAGTCCGGTGAGCGGATCGCGAATCGACTGGTCGTGTAGTTTATCGCGGAGCTTGAGATTGGCCAGGCGCAGCGCCGCATACTCGCCGATCTGCTGCACCAGAGTCAGCCGGGCGGCGGTGAAGACCGCCGAACTTTCGGCGCTTACATGCAGAATGCCGAGAGTTTCTCCCAGGGCCGCCATCGGCAGGCAGATGTAAGCCGAAGGTATGCCGGCGACGAAATGATGGCAGGTGAGTCCCCGCGGAGATTCCATGCGCAGGTGCAGCCCGCCGGCGCGCACCGCGCAGCAGTCTTCCGACGCCCACACGGAATTGGTGATTCCCGGCGCGCCCCAGCCGGCCATGACCGCCATCAGATTGCGCGTGTTTTCGATCGCAAAGACATCGCCCGAACTGCCGGGCAGGAGCCGTTCGATGTGCCCGGCCACCACTTCATACGCCTCGGCCGGAGTGGCGCAGATCTGCAGGTTCGACTGCAGATCGTTGAGCAGCCGGCTGCTTTCGCTCTCACTTTGAAGCTGCTGCAGGGAACCTTCAAGCCGGGTCTGGGCCAGCAGCGCTGTCTGTTCGGCGATGCGCAGTTTACGAGAGTCGCGCATGACCAGCACAAAGAGCGCGGCCATCAGCACGCTGAAGCCGATGATGCGCTCCGTCACGCTGCGCCGGATCCGCCGCGCGTGGTCCAGCGCGGCTTCGTTGCGCGCATGTAGAAACGCTTCTTCTTCGTTCTTGAAATCCTCAATGGCCCGGCGCACACGATCGCGGCGGAAGTCGGCGGCGTCGCTGTGATAAATCTTCAGTGTTTCCCTGGTCTGCAGATTGCCGTTGAGCTGTTTGAGTTCTTCCCTGATCCACGTTTCCAGCTGTGCGATTCGGGCGTTGCGGGCGGCATCTTTCTCCGTCAGTTTCTTGGCATTGGCAACCTGCTGCCATATGCGGGAGACGGCGTCGCTGAAGTTGTCGCGGTCCTGCCGTTCGGGTGTCAGCACGTAATGAAGCCAGGCCTCGCGGGCATCCTGCATGCCGTCTTCAATGCCTTCCAGTTCGTGCAGTACCTGATGGGTGTGTTCGACTTCGGCCTGGGAATCGAGCAGTTCGCGCGTGCTTGAAATTCCGTCCCACGCCATGAAGACGAGGAAGGTGAGCATCAAAAAAAAGGCGATGGGCAGAACTTTACGGGCGTCTTCCGCCTTCTTCAGCAGCCTGCCTAAATTATGGATGCCGATGCGAAGCTTGATGAGTAAAGCCGAGCCCATGGAAAATACTTCTCCCGTGAGGGTAACTGGATGGGCAAAATTGCCGTACAAAAGTGTTGAAATGATACATTAAATCCGTGTCCACAGGCGAGAAATTTGAGAAGGCCGTATCCATCATGGAACGTCTGCGCGCCCCCGGCGGCTGCCCCTGGGACCGCGAGCAGACCTTCGATACCATTCAGCGCTATACGGTGGAAGAAACCTATGAAGTGCTGGAAGCGATCGACAATCGCGACTGGCAGGAACTCCCCGGCGAACTTGGCGATTTGCTGCTGCAAGTTCTCTTTTACGCGGAAATGGCAAGAGAAGAGGGCCTTTTTTCCATCAATGATGTGCTCGATGCTCTGAGCCACAAACTGATCAGCCGGCATCCTCACGTATTTGGCGATGTGAAAGCCGAAGACGCCGGTGAGGTGCTGAAGAACTGGGAAGCCATCAAGGCCGGGGAAAAGCGCCGAAAGAAGGCGGATGCCGGGGACACGCGGCGCGAAACCCTGCTGGGCGGGGTTTCATCCAAAATGCCCGCGCTGCTTGAGGCCCACAAGATCAGCTCAAAGGCCGCCGGGGTTGGTTTTGACTGGCCCGATATCGCGGGTTTGTTTGAAAAACTTAGCGAAGAAACCCGTGAACTTCAGTCGAACCTCGCCGAACTGCCCGCCGAAGCTTTGCGGGCGGGCCATCGGCCTAGTCCCGCGGTTCCGGAAGAATTGCGCCACAGAATAGAAGATGAGGTGGGCGATCTGTTTTTCGTGCTGGTGAATGTCGCGCGTTATCTGAAGGTCGATCCGGAGCTGGCGCTGCGCCGCACCAACCGCAAGTTCCGGCGGCGCTTTGGATGGCTGGAAGACCAGCTGCATCTGCGGGGAAAAAAGCCAGGCGAGTCCACGCTGGAAGAGATGGAATCCCTGTGGCAAGAGGCCAAGCACCATGAGGAGAAGCCATAGTGACGACATCCCCGGCGCAGGGAAAGACGCTGGAAGTGCGGCCCTGCCGCAACATCGATGAGTTGCGCGCCTGCGTCGAACTGCAGCGAGAAGTCTGGAAGTTCGACGACATCGATGTCATCCCGCTGCGCATGTTCGTGGTGGCGGAAAAAGTCGGCGGCCAGGTGATCGGCGCTTTCGACGGCGATGTGATGGTGGGCTATGCGTTGTCCGTCCCCGGAAGCCGCGACCGCCGGGCGTATCTTCATTCGCACATGCTGGCCGTCAGGGAAAGCTACCGCAATTCCGGCCTCGGCCGCCGCCTGAAGCTGGCCCAGCGCGACGATGCTTTGCGGCGCGGCTTCGACATGATCGAGTGGACATTCGATCCCCTGGAAATCAAGAACGCTTATCTCAACATCGAAAAACTGGGAGCGGTCACCAGAAAGTACAGCGTTAATCATTATGGTTTTTCAACTTCGCATCTGCATCGCGGCCTGCCCACCGACCGGCTGATCGCCGAATGGTGGCTGAAGTCGAAGCGCGTCACGCAGCTGCTCGAAGGCAGAGGCCTGCCGCCCGCCAACATCGCGGAGAGGATCGAAGTTCCCGGACAGATTTATGACTGGCGGGCCTCCAGTGACGACCTGCCCAAAGCCGCCGAGGTGCAGGAACGAAACCGCGAAAAGTTCAGGGACGCATTCAGCAGAGAACTCGCCGTTCTCGGCTATGAGCGGGATGCATCCGGTAACGGAGCATTTCTGCTGGGGAAATGGGATGAAACCTGGCCTGAGTAAAGGTCCTGAAGAAAATCGCAGTTGATGAACATCGATAAAAAGATTTCAAATTTTAAATTTTAAATTTTAAATTTGACATCTGCGCATTCAAAGGGAGTCAAAGTGAAAATCGAAGCTGTCACTCTGCGCGAGATACATATGCCGCTGGTGCATTTTTTTGAAACCAGCTTCGGGCGCACCACCGAGCGGCGCATTGTGCTGCTGACCGTGCAGACCGATGGCGCGGAAGGCTGGGGTGAATGCGTGGCCGGCGAAGATCCGTTTTACAGCGAGGAATCGGCGGACACAGCCTGGTATGCGCTGGAAAAATATCTGGTTCCGATGGCGATGGGGAGGACCCTGGAGAAGGCCGCCGATCTTCCCGGCCTGCTGACGCGCGTCCGCGGGCACCGCATGGCGAAGGCGGCGCTCGAAAACGCCCTGTGGGACGCGGAGGCCCTGACCCGCAACCTGCCGTTGTGGCGCCTGCTGGGCGGGAGCCTTCCGGAGATCGCCTGCGGCGTCTCCATCGGCATTCAGAACACCGTGGAACAGCTGCTGGAAAAGATCGAGACGGAACTGGCCGCCGGTTACCGGCGCATCAAGGTGAAATGCAAGCCGGGCTGGGACACGGAGGTCTTCGAAAAAATCCGCGGGCGGTGGCCGCGGATTCTTCTGAGCTGTGACGCCAACTCGGCGTATACCCTCGACCAGATCGAGCATCTGAAGAGTTTTGACCGGTTCGATCTGCTGATGATCGAGCAGCCCCTGTGGTCCGACGATTTCTACTACCACGCTCAGTTGCAGAAGGCGCTCAGGACGAGAATCTGTCTCGACGAGGGAATTCGCAATCGGCGCGATGCGCAGGCGGCGATTGAACTGAAATCCTGCGGCATCGTCAATATCAAGGTGGGACGCGTCGGCGGATTCAGCGAGGCGATCGCCATCCACAACGCCGCGCAGGCCGCCGGCATACCGGTGTGGTGCGGAGGCATGCTTGAATCCGGCATCGGACGCAGCCACAATATCGCTCTTTCAACTCTGCCGAATTTCACCCTGCCCGGTGATGTCTCGGCGTCGAAGCGCTACTGGAAAGAAGACATCATCGATCCCGAGGTGGAAGTTGCGCCGTCAGGATTGATCCAGGTTCCTCAGGCCCCGGGCCGGGGATTCGCGATCAGGACGGATTACATCGAGAAGCTGACGACAAGAAAGCTGGAGTTGCGATAGTCAGCAATCAGCAATCAGCAATCAGCATTCAGCCATGAGGCATTTTCGCAAGGGACAGAAAAACCTTCACCGCAGAGGGCGCAGGGGCGCGCAGAGATACGCAGGAAAAGCAAAAACAAGAAACAATAACAAGAACAGAAAAATCAGAAATGTCTGCTTCCTTCTGCGTGACGCCCACTTTCTCTTTGCTTTCCTGCGTATCTCTGCGCGCCCCTGCGCCCTCTGCGGTGAGAGGTTTTTCTGTCCCTTGCGAAAATGTTGCATGGCTGAGTGCTGATTGCTGAGTGCTATTTTGGCGGTTCAATCTTCATCAGCATCTCGTAGGCCTGCATAAAGGTCAGATCGTCGCCAACCCGCCTGAAGCCGTCGAGCGTTAGTTTTTGTCTGACGTTGACAGTCTTGAAAAAGACCGCGCGCCCGCGCATGTTGATATCCATGGACACGGTTTCCCAGTGGCCTTCGCCCACATCCTTTTGCACGACCTTAAAGGTGCCGCCCTTGTCGAGGTGGCCGAGGCCGAGAAAGAAACTCACATCCTCAAACAGGCGGCCTTCGATGCGGGCGAGGCGCATGGCCGAGCGATCGGCCCACAATCTGCCCGACAGGGAATGAAATACAGCGAGCTTGCGGCTGGGTGGCGAGTACCGGGGATTGGGCGTGAATGCCAGGCGCACCAGCCCGTCTTCTTCTCCGTCATATTGATAAAGGAAGGCGTCGGGAAACGATTTGAGAAGTTCCTGGGCCTGTTGCGCGTCGTCATGTTCGCGCTTCTCACGGCGGGCCTGCTCCGCCGGATCGCTTGCGAGGCCCTTCATGCGCTGATCGTCACGGGCGCGGTCCGCGGCGTTGAGCGGCTGACTGTTGAGCAGCAGGGTGCGGGCGATGTTGCCGCGGGCGGCTTCGATTACCTGCCGGTCCTGATTGCCTTTTTCGTCTTCGCGATGCAGACGATAGCTCCAGCGGCTGCGGTCGTTTTTCTGCGCATTCAGTTCATTCCCGATCACTTCCCGCACGAACGCGCCGGCGTCGGCGGGCAACGGCTTCCTGGCCGGTTCGGGCTGCTGGGCCGTGGCGGGCGCCATCAGCGATGCGATCACGATCAGAGCCCGGCTCCATGAAAGGCCGGGGAGAGGAAATCCGAGAGCGGAGGCGATGGGAATGGGTTGGCGGGCCATTTAGTTTTTTGCAACGCAATAGAAGGCATTCTACACGGGTCGCGGGGCGTCATGAAGCTGCGACCATGGATGGGGATCGGCTTTTCCTGAGTTGTCCTGTCGGACAGGGATGGACACGAAAGTCGTACCGGAGCCTGTGCGAAGTCATCCGGTTCGAAGGGCCGTTCGGCCATTGGCTGTTTTTTTGCTTTTCTGGGCCGGATGTAGAAAAATAGGCGAAATACAATGGTTTTATGATTATTTACTGACTGGTAAACCGTATGCCTTCCGTGGCGGTGACGACCCATGCGACGCGGAAGGCTGGCTCGAAAAACGCAAAATTACCGTCATTGGCAATCGGTTTGGATTGCGGTGACAACGGGCGTTGGGTATAGTCACGCTAAGCGCCTTTCATTCGTCATAAAAAAACTGGAGTGAACAATGTGGAAACGTCCCGAAGATAAGCCCCAATCCGGTAGTCCGTCGACTCAGCCGGCCCCTGCGGCGGCGCCCGCCAATTCCGGCGCCGCGCCGCGCGAGAATCGTCCCCGGAAGCGAAGATCTCTATTTCGACGGCGAAGTGGAAGGCAGCATCGATTTGCACGATCACAGCCTGGTCATCGGACCCAACGGAAAAATTCGCGCCAACATCTCGGCCCGTGAAGTCATGATCCACGGGCGAGTGGAAGGCAACATCACCGCCAGCGAGCGCGCGGAATTGAAAAAGTCGTGCGTGCTGATCGGCGATGTTGCCACGCAGCGCATCGTGATCGAAGACGGCGCGTTCTTCAAAGGATCGGTGGACCTGAAAAAAGAAAGCAAACCCGAGCCGCGCGCCACCAAGGCCTCCTCCGCGGTGAGCAGCCAGCCGAGCGTGAGCAGCGGGACGACCAACAGCAGCGCCACGAACAGCGGCGCGAACTCCAGTCCTCAGAGCTCATTGCTGGAGCATAAATAGGAAACTGACATGAGTCATGCGGAGCCTCTGTTGATGAAATGGTTTCGTGGGGGCGGCGCCCCTCGTCCGGCGGCTGAAGCCGCCGGACGGCAGACCCGCCGCTCCACGGGGCTGACGGAGTTCATACGGTCCCTGGCGTCGAAGGAAGGCGCGGCCGTTCTCGATCTCGGGCCCACCTCGCCGGCCAATATCTCCTTCCTTACGGGATTCGGCGGAAAAGTGTGCAACGAAGACGTAATCTATGCGTCCCGGGAGTCGCGCTACTTCACGCAGCTCGAAGACGGAACGGCGGCCATCGATCCGAAAAAATTCTTCGCCGGAAATCTGAATCATCCCGAACATTCCTTCGACGCGGTGCTGTGCTGGGACGTGGCCGACTTTCTGACCGAGCCGCTGGTCAGGCCGCTGTTTGAACGTCTTCAGTTCATGATGAAACCCAAAGGCGTGCTGCTGGCGTTCTTTCATACAAAAGAAGCCGCGCCCCACGCGGTCCACTCGCGTTACAACATCGTAGGCGGCGAGTCGCTGGATCTCGAACCGCGCGGCGACCTGCGCCTGCAGCGGATCTTCAACAACCGCCACATGGAGAATCTTTTCCACGGATTCTCTTCACTGAAGTTCTTCCTCGCGCGCGATAACGTGCGGGAGCTGCTGGCCATACGATAATTTTTCGGTCCTGTGTAAGAATTTCCGGACCTCGGTCAATTTGGGCACCTTCATGCCCGGATGTGGCATGCCGCTGCTCACCCGTGACACTCTCTTCCATGCCTCCAGGCTGCGGTCCATGCCGCCTTAAATGACAGCAAAGTCTTAAAAATAAACGTCTTAGCCCGATAATCCAACTTTTTGTAGTTTTCCACCCCCGATGGGAAGCCTGATTGCTCCATTCTGGAACAGCCCCGGGTGATCGACAAAGGCCCGCGGGCGGAAAGAGATATCGACATCATGGCATGTAGCGCACTGAACCCGATGCATCCCCCGACCGTCGTTTCCGGAGCGGAACATGACACGATCTACCGTGAGAACTGCCATCGCATCTATTCACGGGCTTTCTGGATGACCGACAACGAACTGGCCGCCGAGAAACTGAGCGCCGACACCTTCGTGCGCGCCTTCAGTGAAGAAGTCAGGGTTGCGGCTGAACCGGCCGAACAACACGCCGAACAGATCGACCAGGCATTCATCGCCGAAATGCGTGAAATTGAGCCGGTGGGCACGCTCACGCTGAAATGCCCCGCCGCCGAAAACGGCCAGAGCATTCGCGGGCGGATGAAGAGAATTCATCTGGAGCGCGCGGTGGTGCAGCTACCCGCCACCGAAAAGCTGGTCTTCCTGATGCACGACGTGGAAGGCTATGGGCACTCGCGAATCTCGCGCCTGCTGGGCATCGCCGCGGAAGAGTCCAGACTGGCGCTGCACAGCGCGCGCATGTACGTCCGCAAACTGGTGGATTGCATGACGATCAGATAAAGATGGATTTTTGCCGGCTTGTTGAGATATGTAAAGTTTTTGAGAACCGCGAAACTTTTTCGTTTTTTTCTCGTCTACTGTTCTAACAGGTACAACATACGCAGTACCCCACAATGTGGGCGTCGCCCCTTGATACGACGCCCACATTCCTCTTTTTATGAGAGTTCTCTCAGGGGCAAATCAGCAAAAAGCAGAGGCGTCCACCGCAAAGGGCGCAATGGGCGCAAAGGAAAAACAGGGAAGCAGAGCCCCGGATTCTTTTCAGTTTTTTGAAATAAAGTCAGCTCAGGGAAAAACCCATCGAATCGAGAGCATCCCGAGATTCGCGGTCAACCGCTTTTACTCGATGCCCAGTTTTTCGCGGGCGGCGGGGCTAAGGCGCTCGGGGCTCCAGGGCGGGGTCCAGACGACATTGACGTTGACGATGTTGACACCTGGCAGTTCCAATATTTTGCGGCGCACATCTTCGCTGATTCCCACATGCGAAGGACATCCGGGGGACGTCATGGTCATTTCCACTTCCACATCCGTGGCGGCGCCGTCGGAGACCGGAGTGAAGCGGACGTCGTAAATCAGGCCTAAATCCACAATGTTGACCGGAATTTCCGGATCGAAGCATTGTTCCAGCGCGTGCATCACTTCATCTTTAGTGGGCATACTTTTCCAGTTTACCAAGTTCCTGGGCGCTCCGCCGAAATGCGCGGGCACGACCGGAAATTGAGTTCGATGCGCCGCCGGTATTTGTCGGTTGGGCCATCCGCCGTTATACAATCGGGAAATAAGGTACATGTACCTGACTCGGAAATGGGCAGGGGCCAAGGTTCATGATACTTTCAGGTTGAACAGGCCGAGTTTTGCTTAAAATCGTCCTGAGAGGCGACATCGACAGGCGGAAGCATCCGTGAAGGAGCACTGATGAAGGCAGTTACCATGAAGAAACAAACGATTCGAATTGCAGTCGTCGAAAGCGATCCGCTCAGATTTATCGGCTTGAAATCGTTGTTCGATTCCGAGCCCGATCTGGAACTGGTTTCTTCAAGTCTGGCCGAACTGGGGCCGCGCAAGGATATCGATCTGGTGCTGCTGGGTACGCGCGCCGGACAAAACCTGTTTGACGTGATGGCCGGATTGAAGGCCGCGCGTCCCGACCTTCGCATCATCGTGACCGGCAGCGGGGCCGATGACGAGACGATTCTGAAGGCTCTGGCCGCGGGCGCCAAGGGCTATGTGGATGAAGCCGCCTCGCCGGCGGAGTTCATCCAGGCGATGCGCATCGTGCATCAGGGCTCGGTATGGGCGCCGCGCCGCGTCCTCTCCATCTTCATCGAGCGCGTCACCTCGTCTCCCGGCAGAATCTTTCCCGCGGGCCGCGTGACCTTCACCGACCGCGAGAAGGAAGTTCTTGAGCTGCTGGTTGCCGGACGCTCCAACAAGGAGATCGGCTCGGTGCTGGGCATCGAAGAGCGCACGGTCAAGGCGCACGTCGCCAAACTGATGCGCAAAGTGGGCGTGCAAAACCGCATCGCCCTCTCGGTGCATGCGATCACGCATTCCCTGGTGATTTCGTCGAAGTAAGAGGAAAAAAGATCGGGTAATTGCCAAAATTGGTAATTGAGTAATTGAAGACCTGTGAAAAATCAAAGGTCGTCAATTACCCAATTACCAATTTTGGCAATTACCCGATCTTTTTATTTAGCCACGCAATCAGATCGGCGGTTACTTCTTCACGGTTGGTTTCATTGAATAGCTCGTGCCGGGCTTCCGGGTAGAACTTGTGATCGACTTTCTTCAGACCGGCCCCGCGGTATTGGTCGAGCATGGGAAGGAGCATCTTTGTTCCTTCACTTACGGGGTCATGTGCTCCTGAGATGACCAGGATCGGCAGTTCACGGGGAACGCCGACGAGGTTCGCGGGCCGGGAGACCCAGGCCCATGCGTCCAGCAGGTCGATCCACAACTGCACCGAGGCCGGAAATCCGCAGAGCGGGTCGGCGATGTACTTATCCACTTCCGCCGGATCGCGGGAGAGCCAGTCGAAGGGTGTGCGTGCCGGTTTGAATCTTCGGTTGAAAGCGCCAAAGGTGAGCGATTCCAGCAGCCTGGGAAAGAACCACACCGGCCGGCCCATCGCCATGCAGGGCCATGAGATGGCGCGCCAGGGTCGAGCCCATGGAGTGACCGAGCACAAAGACCGGCTTTTCCGGATTCCCGGAGGCGATGTGGCGGTTGAGCCGCCAGAGATCGCCCAGGCACCTGCCCCAGCCGTCGCGCTCGGCAAAGCATCCCAGGTCAGCCGGCGTCTTCGCCGTCTGCCCGTGGCCCCGGAGATCGCTTGCATAGACGGCATATCCCGAAGACGTCAGCGCTCCGGCCAGGCGGTCGTATCTGCCGGCATGTTCAGCAAGCCCGTGGACGATCTGGACGGCCGCCTTCGGTGGCGTATCTGGCAGCCAGCGCAGTACCGATACTTCCAGGCCGTCGGGGGCGGTCAGAGGAAATCGTGTTTTTTTCATACTTTTTTCATGTCCCAGGCGCCAGGAGGAACCCATCCTGGGTCGGGTGCTTTCGAGGCCAAACCAGTATATGGGCAGTCTCCGCGCTGTACCTCCATTCGATTTGTCGGGAAAGCGGGCATCGCCTGAATGAGGGAGGGGCGGAAATGGAACAGAGAAAGCACTCCCTGAAAGTACATGTCCGCATTACGTGCGCGCTCTGCCCCGCGGTTACTTGCTGTGAAAACGAGTCGGGTTCATACTCTTTTCACCTACCACAGAACCTGGGAGACAGGGGTTGGATTCGGTTACGAGGGTCGCCGAATCCAACCCTTTATTGTTTTTCCTTCGTCTTCGTCCTAAGCTGGTTTCTGCATCCAATGAATTCATGCACACAACCTAAAGAGGACTTGCCATGAGAAAAATCGCTGTTTTTCTGTTATTTGGATTTGTATTACTTAATCACGCATGGGCGGAGTCAGCGGCCGGGCGGGCGGAATCGGCGGCCACCGTTCTAAACGAGATCATGGCCACGCCCGACAAAGGCATCCCCGAAGAAATTATGGGATCGGCCAAGTGCGTCGCCGTTGTGCCCTCACTGGTCAAAGGCGGCTTCGTTTTTGGGGGCGCCCATGGCCGCGGGATGGCCACCTGCCGCACCGCTGAAGGCTGGAGCGCCCCGGCACCCTTCTCCATCACCGGGGGCAGCTTCGGCTTCCAGATCGGGCTTCAGGGCGTGGATCTGGTGATGGTTATCATGAACGACAACGGAATGCAGAACATGCTTTCCAGCAAATTCAAACTGGGCGTGGATGGCTCCGTGGCCGCCGGCCCCGTGGGCCGTCACGCGGAAGGCTCAACTGACTGGAAGATGAGGGCCGAGGTCCTGACCTATTCGCGCGCCCGCGGATTGTTTGCGGGCGTCACGGTAAACGGCGCCTCGATCACTCAGGATGGCGAAGCCACACGCGAACTCTATGGCCGCCTCGTGCCCTTCAAGACCATTCTGACCGGAGCAGTCGCCACCCCGCAGAACGCGGAGTCCTTCGTGGCCAGCGTAAGAAAGGCGACAGGGTCGGCAGCGCCCGCGCCGCCACAGACGCCGCCGCCCGCGCCGGGTGCGGAACCGAAACAGTGAGGAAAGATCGGGACATCGGGTCATCGGGACATCGGGAGATCGGGAAATCGGGAAATCGAAAACCTGCGCTGCTAACGGTACTGTTAGCGGCGCAGGTTTTTTTGATTTCCGATTTTCCGATGACCAGATTTCCCGATGTCCCGATCTTCCTCAGTGCGCGTGCTTACTGTGATCGTGCTGCATCTGTTCATGCTCCTCGGCTTCTTCTTTGAAAATTGCCGGGTCGCCGAGGCTGCCTTTCGCGGGCAGGTGGCGCATGTAGAGGACCATCTTCCACATTTCATCGTCGGTCACAATACCTTTCCAGCCGGGCATTCCCGACGGGCCGATGCCGTTCTCGATGATCCACTTGAGCTGGCCGTCGGCATATTCCTGTACGTCTTTGGAAGACAGGTCGGCAACCGGCGGCGACATCTTCGCGGCGAAGGGGACGCCCGTGTTTTGTCCGTCGAGCCCGTGACAGATCTGGCAGTGATGCTGGAAGTGTTCCGCGCCTTCTTTGCCGGCTTCGGCGGACCAGGGCACGGGGTTCTTTACGTCTTTACCGCCAATGGTAACGGCGTGTTTGATTTCGCCGATCACCGAGCTTTCGATCTTGCCGGGTTTATCCACACGGCAGCCGGTAAGGGCAACCAGACACACCAGGGCGATAATTGCGGTTTTCATGGATTTCTCCTAAAGGGTGCTTTCAAAAGAATAAATGATTGCCGATTCCCACGCAGGCCGCTTTCGCACAGGTTGCATCAATTCATAGAGTCTCGGGGTACACGACTGGTTACAGCCAGGGTTTGAAATATTCTCCGTCGGATGTTACCGTCCAGATTCCTCTCATGCGGCATCGAATCGAGTACTTTCCAGCCTGGCTGCTCGCCAAATCCATCGGCCTGCTGCCTCGGCCTCTGGCCAGGTCCCTGTGTGTATGCATAGGACTGCTGACGTATGCCGTTTATTCCCGGCTGCGGCGGGTCGGCATGAGGAATCTGGAGATCGCCTTTCCCGCTATGCTGATCCGGGAGCGGAAGAAAACCCTGCGGCACGTATACGCCAACATCGGGCGGCAGTTGGCGGAGTTCTGCCTGCTGCCCCGTTATAGCGTTGCAAATATTTCCGCCATCGCCGGCTACGACGGCTTTGAGAATTTTGCGGAAGCCGATGCCCGAGGCAAAGGTGTGATTTTTCTTACCGCGCACTTCGGGGGATGGGAGATCGGTTCGTTTTTCCATTCGCTCCAGGGGCATCCGCTGAATATCGTGATTCGTCCTCTCGATAACCCTTATCTCAACGCCATGGTCGAGACTTACCGCACCCGCTATGGCAACCGAACCTTTCCCAAGCAGGACTTTGCCCGCGGCCTGCTGACCGCCATGAAGCGCGGCGAGACCGTGGGAATTCTTATGGATACGAACATGACTCCTCCCCAGGGAGAGTTCGTCGATTTCTTCGGAGTCCCCGCGTGTACCGCGACCGGCATGGCACGGGTAGCGATTCATACCGGCGCCGCCGTGGTGCCCGCGTTTACCATATGGGACAAGGACCTGCGGAAGTACCGAATCCGATTCGATCCGGCGCTGAAGTTGATCGCCACCGGCGACCGCGAGGCCGATGTCCTGGCGAACACGGCGGCCTTTAATAAGGTGATTGAGGGATATATCCGACGCTATCCCGAGAAAGACAAAGATTTTAAATTTAAAATTTTAAATTTGAAATCTTGTCTGCGCAGCTCGCTAGGCCGCCGGCGGAGTTCCCGCCTTATCGCGGTTCAACAGAACTTCGAAATCGCCGACAAACGCAATGATGGCCACAATGAATGAGCCGGCCAGCCCGACAAAAAACATTCCTTCAAGAACCCTTACCAGATAATGAAGCAGCATGAATGATCCCCTGCTTCAACAGTACGGCCCGGTCTCATAAAGAAAGCGTAAAGATTCCCGCAAGAAGCGATAAAGGCCGCGCGCTTATTGCGGGTCGAAGCGGTAGCCGATCCATGGCTCGGTCTTTATATATTTCGGCGCCGCGGAGTTGGGTTCGAGTTTTTTGCGGAGATTGCCCACGAAGACGCGCAGATATTCAGGCTGCTCGGTGCTGCCGCTGCCCCAGATCGCCGAGAGGATAACGCGATGCGTGAGCACCTTTCCGCGGTTCAAAAGGAAGAACTGAAGAAGCTCGAATTCCTTAGGTGTGAGATGTACAGGACGCCCGCCAACCTCCACCTGGCGCTGCTGCGGGTCGATTCTGAAATCTCCGGCTTCGTACGGATCGTCTTTCTGCACCGGCGCCGAGGTGCGGCGCAGAAGCGCGCGAATGCGCGCCGTCAGTTCAGCCATGCCGAAGGGTTTGGCCACGTAATCGTCGGCGCCGAGGTCGAGTGCTTTTACCTTGGTGGTTTCGTCCTCGCGCACCGAAAGCACCAGAATCGGAACTTCCGAGATCTGCCGGATGCGTTCGCACAGACCCAGCCCGTCGAGGCCCGGCATAGAGAGATCGGTAATCACCAGGTCGGGCAGCCACGCCCGGAAGGATTCAAGCCCCGATCGTCCGTCGGAGGCGATGCGCACCTGGAAGCCGGCGGACTCCAGTCCGCGGCGCAGCACGCGTGTGATTTGCGCTTCATCGTCCACCACCAGGATCTTCTTCAGCGCTTCGCTCATGCCTGGTCTCCGGCCGGTATCTCAAACTTCACGTTGATCCCGCGTCCCCGCAATCCATCTTCAATCCAGATTCTTCCGCGATGGGCGTGCACGATGCCATGGGCAATCGCCAGGCCTACGCCAAATCCGGCCTGACCGCCGGCCCGGAAGAACTTTTGAAAGACCTGAGAGCGCAACTCCGGGGCGATTCCCGGCCCTTCGTCGGCGACCGAGAACCGGACGAAATTTTCGGCGCTGCGCTCTACCGCAACTTCGATCCTGTCGCCGGGGCCGGAATACCTGGCCGTGTTTTCCAGCAGGGAATAGATCACCTGGGAGATCAGACGCGGGTCCACGCGCAGGGCGGGCAGATCGGGCTCCACCGAGATCGTCACCTTGTGACCGGCGAGAAGAGGCTCGGCCCTCAGCATGGCGTCTTCGACGATTGCCTCCGCTGAAACCTGCCGGCTGTCGAGAGTTACCCGCCCGGCTTCCAACTGGGCCAGGTCCATCATTCCCTGAATAAAATGATTCAGCCGATCGGCTTCCTGCTCGATCACCTCGTAGAGTTCCTGCTCGACCTCACCGGGCACGGGCTTCTGCCGGATGGTGCTGATGGCCGCCTTGATGGAGGTCAGAGGCGTGCGCAGATCGTGGGTGATGGCGTCGAGCAGCGCGGTTTTGAGCTGTTCACTGCGCCGCAGTTCGCCCGCCTCGGCGGCCTCCGCCGAGGCCCGCTGATAATCGACACGCACGCGCTCCAACTGCTGCTGCTGCACCTCGGTCTGGATGACCCGCTTTTCCAACCGTGAAGACATCTGACCCACCAGAATCGCCGTCGCCACAAATACGAGGAACGCCACCAGGTCTTCCGGGCGGCTGATCCGGAGCGAATAAAAAGGCCCGATAAAAAAATAATTGAACGACAGTCCGGCAAGGATGGAAGCGTACAAAGCGGGGCCGCGTCCGGCTTTCACCGCAATCAGGATGACCGCCAGCACCAGCGCCAGCGCATTGGTGGTCTGGTTGAGTGCGGGACGCAGCATTTCCAGCAGGGCAACCAGCACGGTCAGGGCGACGGTTGCCATGAGATAGCGGAAGGCGGAGCGTGCGTTCCAGGTCACGGTGCTCACATTGTAGGGCATGGGGAATCGGGGGGGGCGGTGATCGGGACATCTGGTGATCGGGAAACCGGGACATCGGGAAATCGGATTCATTGCCTGGAGCGATGAAGTTCACGGATAGAGCCCAGGCTCGCCGGATCTTCCGATGTCCCGGTTCCCCGATGACCCGATTTCCCGATGTTCCGATCATCATCGGTGTGTTGAATCGTGTCAAAACCTGAGACAATACTCTTATGGCAATTGTGGTAATTGGCGGGCATTCGCGCAGCGTTGGCAAGACCAGCGTTGTGGCCGGCATTATCGCGGCGCTCAAGGACTTCAACTGGACCGCCATGAAGATCACGCAATATGGTCATGGAATCTGCTCGGCCAATGGAGAGCCCTGTGATTGCGTCACCGACGACCATACGCGCGCGATCACCGAAGAGCGCGACCGCGGCGGCGAAACGGACACCTCGCGCTATCTGGTGGCCGGAGCGGTGCGCTCGCTCTGGGTACGCACGCGCCAGGGACTGCTGGCCGAAGCCATGTCCGATATCCGCAAAAAGATCGCCGGCGCGGGCAATGTGATTATTGAATCCAACAGCGTTATCCGGTATATGCGTCCCGATCTTTATCTCACGGTGCTCGATTCCGAGAACCCCGACTTCAAGGAATCCGCTCTCGAATTCCTCGACCGTGCCGACGGAGTGATTCTGCACAAGACCGTCGAAGTTCCCAAATGGAATGCTGTCTCACTGAAGCCGGTCTCGCGAAAGCCGTTCTTCGTGGTGCAGCCGCCTGTCTATGTGAACGCGGAAATTGTGGAGTTCGTGCGGGACAAGATTGCTTCACTACGCCGGGTGTGAAAGGCATTTTGCCGCAGATTTGCGCAGATGAAAGGTATTTGGTAGTTGGTAATTGGTATTTTTGAAGGTGCAAGTCACTCAATCGCTGGTCGGCGATTACCAAATACCAACTACCGATTACCTAAAGCCATCCGCTCAAATCCGCAGCGAATGCTTCTTATTTCGGCCCGGTCATGGGCGGCATGGGCTGTTCGCGCTTCGCGCCGTCGGTCCTGGTTCGGATGACGTCGGAGCCGCTGTGCAGCAGGGCCGATGCGCTGAAGCTGGAACTGTTGGCGATGCGTTTCAGGTTTTTGAGAAGGTCTTCTTTGTCAAGATTATAGTCGCGGGCCAGCCGGGTCAGCGCCAGCGTCACGATGTCGGAGTGATGAATTTCCTCGGCCCCCGGATTCCGCTTCAGATCGAGCCACAACTTATGCACCAGGCGCACGTCCTCGGCTTTCATGGTGGGCGTGTGTGGACCGATGCGATAGGTGTCCACAACGCCGTCAGGCTTTGCCACGTGGAAGACGAACTGCCGTTTCGGTTCGGCCATGGCTTCCCAGGCCTGTCCCAGGCGGAAGGCCTGCTCTTCGCTGCTCATCTTGCTGGAAAGGCCTGAAACCACGGCCGACGACTCGATCGAGTTGGCGGTCTGTACGATGGCCGAGAACACGTCGCGGGCGGGCACCACCAGCAGAGAAATGGTCTTGCCGTAGCTTTCAGCGATCGAGACGGCCTTGGTGAACAGGGTCTGCTCGTAATCGCTGAAAATCTGGTCGGTTTCGTATTCATTCGGCCCGAAGCTGGTGAGGCGGGCCTCCATTACCACGATGTCCTGGTCGTGGGTGTCGGTGGTTTCAAGCGTCCAGCGCAGATGGCTGAGCGTGTTGTAGTCGCGTACCGTGACCAGAATGTTTCCGGCGCGCGCTTCCACCGATTCTTTGGCGATGGTCTCGCTCTGCAGAAGGTGGAAGTGCTCCTTCATCTGGTCGGCGTGCGCGAATTTTTTTCGGTTGAGCCTTTCCGACACTACGAAAATGAGAA